>PDWI01000847.1_pt1 | contig 79630 bp, 96 predicted proteins | sample 1430891 | NCBI WGS metagenome assembly PDWI01 (sample SAMN01162508, study PRJNA174530) | Oral metagenome, whole genome shotgun sequencing project. | biome: Marine environment; feature: Marine mammal; material: Swab sample of the gingival sulcus; isolation source: swab sample of gingival sulcus... | reverse complement strand
ACTTAGTTTACTGCGCACGCGTGCATGTCTTTTTTTTCTAGATTTATTTCTATCAAATTTACGTACCATAACTCTTCCTTTCTACTTACCTGATTTTCCTTCTTTGCGTCTTACATATTCATCGTGGTATCTAACGCCTTTACCTTTATATGGTTCTGGCTCTCTCCACGCTCTGATTTTTGCCGCATAATTTCCAACTAGCTGCTTATCAATTCCTTTAACAATTATCTCGTTTGGATTTGGAACTTCAACAGCTATTCCCTCTGGATCTTCCATTACTACTGGATGAGAATATCCAAGTTGAAGGTTTAACTTGTTACCCTCTTTCGTAGCTCTATATCCAACACCTACGATTGTAAGTTTTTTCTCATATCCTTTTGAAACCCCAATCACCATATTGTTTATTAAACTTCTATACAGGCCATGAAAAGCCCTTTGTTTTTTGTTTTCAGAACTTCTTTCAAGCACAACTTCACCATCTTTTACTTCTACCTTAATTGATTCGTTGTATTCTTGTTCTAAAGTTCCTAAAGGTCCTTTAACCACAATAACTCCATCAGCAACTTTAACTTCAACATCTTGTGGTATTTGGACAGGCATTTTTCCTATTCTTGACATTTTTCTCTCTCCTTACCACACATAGCAGATGACTTCGCCACCTACCCCTAATTTTCTTGCTTGTTTATCCGTTATAAGTCCTTTTGAAGTTGACACAAGTGCTATACCAAGTCCGCCTAGAACTCTAGGTATCTCACCTGAACCAGCATATACTCTAAGACCTGGTTTTGATATTCTTTTCAAACCTCATCTTCTTCAACATTAAACCCCTTGATAAAACCTTCTTCCAAGAGTATTTTTGCAATAGAAGTCTTCATCTTTGATGAAGGTATATGCACATCAGAATGTCTTTGTCTATTAGCATTTCTGATACGTGTTAGCATATCTGCTATAGGATCTGTTATATTCATACTCTACTCCTTTTTACCAACTGGCTTTTTTCACACCAGGAATTTCACCCTTATACGCTAGTTCTCTAAAACATATTCTGCATATTCCAAAACGCCTCAAAACTGCATGAGGACGACCACAAACATTACATCTAGTGTAAGCTCTTGTAGAATATTTAGGTTTTCTTGATTGTTTAACTTTCAATGATTTTTTTGCCATTTGTCCTCCTATCTTTTATAAGGCATTCCCATAAGTTCCAAAAGCATTTTCGCTTCTTCATCTGTCTTAGCTGTAGTCACAAATGTTATATCCATTCCCCTTACAGCGTCTACATCATCATATTTAATCTCTGGAAATATAAGTTGTTCTTTTACTCCCATTGAACTCATACATTTTAACTCCTCTAAGAGTTACCATAAGACCAACTTTCATTCCTTCACGAACTTTGAAGTTCGCAACTGATTTTTTAGCCTTTGTTACAACTGGTTCCTGTCCTGTTATCTTTCTAAGTTCTTCCTGAGCTGATTGAAGGAATTTAGAGTTTTCTTTTGCTTCTCCAACTCCCATATTTACAACAATCTTATTCAGTTTAGGAACTTGCATAACGCTTTTGTATCCAAATTTTTCCATAAGATCTTTGCTCACGGAATTTAAATATTTTTCTTTTAATCTACTCATCTAAACCCCCTAGTCCAAAGTCTCATTACTTTTAACACTAACTCTAACCTTAGTGCCGTCTTCAAGTATTTTTTTCTTTATTCTCGTTCCTGCTCCTGCATTCTTATCGTAATACATTACATTAGAAACATGTATAGGTGATTCTTTTTTTATTATTCCACCTGTATTATTCTTAGCATTTGGTTTTTGATGCTTAGTCACCATATTTACGCCTTGGACGATCACTCGGTTTTTCTTAGGAAAAGCTGTTATGACCTCTCCCTTTTTACCTTTGTCTTTTCCTGCTATTACGATGACTTGATCTCCTTTTTTAATTTTCAATTAAATCCTCCTATAGCACTTCTGGAGCAAGCGAAAGAATTTTAGTGAATTGCTTCTTTCTGAGTTCTCTTGCTACCGGTCCAAATATACGTGTTCCTACCGGATTTAAATCTTCTTTTATTATTACCGCAGCGTTATCGTCGAATCTAACAAATATTCCATCTTCTCTATGAATACCTTTTTTAGTTCTTACAATTACAGCTTTTACTACCTCACCTTTCTTAACAACACCCGAAGGTATGGCATTTTTAACTGTACAAACACATATGTCTCCTACACTTGCATATTTTCTTCCAGAGCCTCCAAGCACGCGAATAACTAGGAGTTCTCTTCCACCTGAGTTGTCTGCAACAACTAGTCTGGATTCTTGTTGTACCATTTATTCCCTCCTATTTAACCTTCTCAACGATTTCCACTAATCGCCAATTTTTTAGCTTGCTAAGTGGTCTAGTTTCCATAATTTTAACTTTATCACCATTTTCAGCTTTGTTTTCTTCATCGTGAACATGGTATTTTTTAGTTACTTTTACTTTCTTCTTGTATACAGGATGAGTAACATACTTTTCGATTTTAACAACTACTGTCTTGTCCATCTTATCTGATATTACAATACCTGTACGAACTTTTCTTAAATTTCTTTCCATGTCCATCTCCTATGCTTTCCCTTGTGTCTCGTGAAGTATAGTCTTTACTCTAGCTATATCTTTTTTCACAAGTCGGATCCTTGTCTCCAAGCTTTGATGTCAGTTCCTGAAGAGACATATCACGTAAATCTTTAGCTTTCATCACTGCCTCCTTCTTCACTTCTCATAACGAACTTACATTTTATCGGTAATTTATTAGCTGCAAGTCTCATAGCTTCTCTAGCTAACTCTTCACCCACTGCAGAAAGTTCAAACATAACTCTACCAGGCTTCACAACCGCTGCGTGATACTCCGGTGCACCTTTTCCAGCACCCATTCTAGTTTCAGCAGGTTTCTTTGACACTGGTTTGTGTGGAAATATTTTTATCCAAACCTTTCCACCTCTTTTTATTTTACGGTTAATCGCTATACGGGCAGCCTCTATTTGATTCGCTGTAATCCAAGCTGGTTCCAAAGCCATTAAGCCATATTCACCATATGTGATTTTATTGCCTCTAGTAGACTTGCCTTTCATCCTACCTCGATGAACGCGTCTTCTTTTTTCTCTTTTCGGCATTAACATTGAGGCCCCTCCTTAATTAGTATTTCTACGAGACTGTCTTTTGTCTCTTCTTGGTCTTTTCTTCTTTGATTGTCCTCTATTTGATGTTCTCTGTTTAGGCTCTTGTCTTTTTAGAACTTTGCCTTCATTTGGCTTGCTTAGGACTTCACCTTTGTACAACCAAACTTTAACACCAAGTTTTCCATATGTCGTATCTGCTTCCACAAAACCGTAATCTATATCCGCTCTAAGTGTTGAAAGAGGAACGTTGCCTTCAGAGTATCCTTCAGTTCTTGCCATATCTGCACCACCAAGTCTACCTGAAACCTGAACTTTCACTCCCTTAACTCCTGCTTTTAAAGCATTGCTTATCGCTTGTTTTAGAGCTCTTCTAAAAGATATTCTTCTCTCAAGAGACTCTGTTATTGACATAGCTAGTAGCTTCGCGTCAGAGTTTATATTTTGTACTTCAGAAACGTCGATATGAACTTTTTTATTTGTCTTTTTTTCTAAATCACTTCTTATAAGTTTAATAGTCTCTCCACCCTTACCAACTATCATTCCTGGCTTAGATGTAAATATGTTTATTGTGATTTTGTCTGTTCCTATTCTATCTATATATATTCGGGATATCCCCGCACTATAATAATTCTTATTGATATAATCTCTAATCATGTGATCTTCCATTATAAGTGCCGGCATATTCTTTTTATTTGCATACCATCTAGAGTCCCAATCTTTAATTATTCCGACTCTCAAACCGTGCGGACTTACTTTTTGACCCATATTACCTCCTACTTCTCAGATACTACAACGCCAATATGGCTTGTTCTTCTTAGTATAGGCTTAGCTCCGCCCTTGCTTCCTGCTTTCCATCTTTTGAAAACTGGTCCTTGATTTGCGTAAACCTCTTCTACAAACAATACATCTTCATTCATGTGATGATTATTAATTGCATTTGCCACAGCAGAGTCCAAAACTTTAAGAATGTGGAAAGATGCTTTTCTAGGAGTAAACTTCAAAATTGCTCTCGCTTCAGTAACAGTTTTTCCCCTAACAAGATCTGCAACAGGTTTAACTTTTCTAGAAGAAATGCGAATATATTTTCCGACTGCTTTTGATTTCATATTTAATTCCTCCTATTTTTTAACTTTCGACTTTCTGTCGCCTGCGTGACCTCTAAAAGTTCTAGTTGGAGCAAATTCACCTAATTTATGACCAACCATGTCTTCTACTATGTAAACAGGAATATGTTTCCTGCCGTCGTGAACCGCAATTGTATGTCCAATCATCTGTGGAAAAATTGTAGAGGAACGCGACCAAGTTTTAATCACTTTTTTTTCATTATTTTTATTAAGTTCTAATATTTTTTTCATTAGACCTTGATGTACAAAAGGTCCTTTCTTTAATGATCTACTCATTTTTTCTCCTCTTATTTCTTCCTTCTCTTAACAATATACTTGTTTGAATGCTTATTCTTCTTCCTAGTTTTATAACCTAGTGTAGGTTTACCCCAAGGAGTAACTGGAGAAGGTCTACCAACAGGTGCTTTTCCTTCACCACCACCATGAGGGTGATCAACAGGGTTCATTACAGATCCTCTTACAGTAGGTCTTATTCCCTTGTGTCTTTTCGCTCCTGCTTTACCGTAATTAGTAATTTCGTGTTCTAGATTACCAACTTGACCAATTGTCGCTCTACAATCCATGTGGATTAGTCTAACTTCACCTGAAGGCAGTCTAACTTGTGCGTATTTTGTTTCTTTTGCCATCAGCTGTGCAAAGTTTCCTGCAGACCGAACTAATTGTCCACCTTTTCCTACTTTAAGTTCTATATTGTGAATAATAGTTCCAAGAGGGATGCTCTTAAGTGGTAATGCATTTCCTACTTTTATATCTACATTATCGCCCGAATAAACAACATCGCCTACTTTTAGTTTATTTGGAGCCAAGATATATCTTTTATCTCCATCAGCATAGTGTAGTAGTGCTATAAAACATGTTCTGTTTGGATCATATTCTATCGCAGCGACCTTTCCAGGAACACCATCTTTTCTTCTTTTAAAATCTATTATTCTATATTTTTTCTTATTTCCGCCACCTTTATGACGAACCGTTATCTTCCCTTGTGAGTTTCTCCCTGAATTTTTCTTCAAATTCTTTATCAAAGATTTTTCAGGTTGTTTTTTAGTAACTTCCGCAAAGTCGCAGACTACGCGATGTCTCATTCCCGGTGAAGTAGGTTTATATTTTTTTACACCCATAATCTCCTCCTATAAGCCTTCAAATATTTCTATTTCTTTACTGTCTTCTGTTAGAGTGACAATAGCTTTCTTCCATTTGGAAGTATAACCAGAAGTTCTTCCTTGTCTCTTAGGCTTTCCTTTAACATTCATCGTGTTAATTTTTGCTACTTTCACATCAAACAACTTTTCAATAGCGTCTTTAATAACGTATTTATTTGCTCTAAAGTCAACTTTAAAGGTATATTTCTTCTCCGCAGTAAGTCCCATGCTGTTCTCAGACACTATTGGAGAAATAATTACATCATATTCTCTATTCATTGCCATATACCTCCTCTATTTTTTTCATAGCATCCATACTTATTACCAAATAATCATAATTCAATATCTGATATGTATTTATAGTATTAGGATAAAGTACTTTTGTTTTTTCTATGTTTCTAGCTGAAAGATAAACTGTTTTATCTTCAGGCATAACTATAATTAAAGTCTTTTTATCTTTGCTAGGCAGATTATTCAAATTTTCTACCATGTTTTTAGTACTTATGTTTTCGATTGAAAGATCGTCAACTAAAACTATTTTTTCATCTTTTGCTTTTGAACTAAATGCACTCTTTAATGCAAGTTTTCTTACTTTTTTTGGCAGTTTATAAGAAAAATCTCTAGGTTGCTTTGCAAAAACTACACCACCACCTACATAATGAGGAGCTCTTATAGACCCTTGCCTTGCACGCCCTGTTCCCTTTTGTCTAAAAGGTTTTCTTCCACCGCCTCGAACCATTCCTCTTGACTTAGCAGCAAAAGTTCCTTGTCTTTGATTTGCAAGATAATTCACAACTGCATCGTGCATAACGTTCTCGTTTGGTTCAATTCCAAATATATTTTCAGCTAGAGTGTGCTCTCCAACAGTTTTACCAGTTTTGTCATATATATTTAATTTTGCCATTTATTCACTCCTTCACCTATTTACTAGTCTTGACAGTAGGCTTAATAACAACTAAACCTTTTTTAGGTCCAGGAATTGCACCTTTAATTAGCATTAAATTCCTATTTGCATCAATTCTTACGATTTCTAGATTTGCCACAGTAACTCTTTCATATCCCATTCTACCAGGGCCTTTATATCCCTTTGCAACTCTACCTGGATAAGAACTTCCACCTTTAGATCCGCTTAGTCTGTGGAATTTTGAACCATGAGTTTCTGGACCTCTTGAATGATTCCATCTTCTTATATGTCCTGTAGTTCCCTTACCTTTTGATGTTCCGACAACATCTACCTTGCTGCCTACAGTAAACAAATCTGCTTTTATCTCTTGTCCTAGAGTAAAATCATCTACATTATCCAGTTTAAATTCTACTAACTTTCTCTTGTTTTCAACTCCAGCTTTTGCAAAATGACCTTTGAGTGGTTTTGTAACATTCTTTGCTTTTCTTTCACCAAAAGCAACTTGAACTGCATTATAACCCTCTTTGTCAACTCTTTTTATTTGAGTCACATAAACTGGTCCTGCTTCGACAACAGTAACGGGGATTAACTTTCCCTCTTCGTCAAAATACTGTGTCATTCCAATTTTCTTTCCAATTATTCCTAACATTTACCCTCCTATTTTACAGCGGAACGAATTATCGTTCATTATAAAACTCTAAGCCTTAAGATCGATATCTACTCCAGCAGGCATATCAGCGATTCTTTGTAGAGCATCTACTGTAGCCTTTGTAGGATTTAGAATATATATAAGGCGCTTATGTGTTTTTATTTCAAATTGTTCCCTTGAGTACTTATACTTATGTACCGCTCTAATTATTGTTATAATTTCTTTTTTTGTCGGAAGCGGAATAGGTCCCGATATATCTGAGCCTGTATTCTTAACTGTTTCAACTATCTTAGCAGCTGCTGAATCAAGTATCCTGTGATCAAAAGAAACTAATTTGATTTTAATTTTATTGCTTTTTCCTTTCATTTTACCTCCTATTCCCGGATGGTAGGGTAACCTTTGACATCATCATTAAAAGAACATCTCTTAAATGATACACAAAAACGCTTAATACGTCAATAGTATTAAGCGCTTTTTTTAGTTTTTTTTTAAAATTTTTATATCATCCAATTATTCGATGACAGAAACTATACTACCTGCTCCAACAGTTCTACCACCCTCACGGATTGAAAATCTTTGACCTTCTTCAATAGCTATTGGATAAATAAGCTCAATTTCCATTAGAATGTTGTCACCAGGCATACATAATTCTTGTCCCTCTGGGAACTGAATTTCACCTGTTACGTCAGTTGTTCTGAAGAAAAACTGTGGTCTGTATCCAGGTAAGAATGATGTATGTCTTCCACCTTCATCTTTCTTAAGAACGTACACTTGTGCTGTGAACTTTTTGTGTGGATGAATTGTACCAGGCTTAGCTAATACTTGTCCACGCTCTATTTCTGTTCTCTGAATTCCTCTTAGAAGTAGTCCTACGTTATCTCCTGCAAGACCTTCATTTAGGATTTTCTTAAACATTTCAACACCAGTAACAACTAGTTTTCTCTTTTCTTCTTTAAGTCCAACTAATTCAACTTCCTCACCAGTCTTAATCATTCCTCTTTCAATTCTACCAGTAGCAACTGTTCCACGACCAGTAATTGAGAATACGTCCTCAACTGGCATTAAGAAAGGCTTGTCAGTTTCTCTTTCTGGCTCAGGGATATACTCATCAATTATTTCAAATAATTCAATGATTCTATCTCCCCATTCACTTGAAGGATCTTCAAGTGCTTTAAGTGCTGAACCTCTAACTATCGGTGTATCATCTCCTGGGAAATCATACTCATCAAGTAGTTCTCTAATTTCCATTTCAACAAGTTCCAAAAGCTCATCGTCGTCCATCATATCACATTTATTTAAGAAAACAACAATGTAAGGAACTCCAACTTGTCTTGAAAGTAGAATGTGCTCTCTAGTTTGTGGCATAGCACCATCAGCAGCACTAACAACAAGAATAGAACCATCCATCTGTGCAGCACCAGTTATCATGTTTTTAACATAATCCGCGTGACCTGGGCAGTCAACGTGTGCATAGTGTCTATTAGGTGTTTCGTACTCAACGTGAGCTGTTGAGATAGTAATTCCTCTTTCTCTTTCTTCAGGCGCCTTATCTATTTTATCAAAATCTGTTACTGTACCTAATTGATATCTTAGATTAAGTGTCTTAGTAATCGCCGCTGTTAATGTTGTCTTTCCGTGGTCAACGTGACCAATTGTACCAATATTAAGATGTGGTTTATTTCTTTCAAAAACCTCTTTTGCCATTATAGCCTCCTAAATTTATTTTATAACTTTTTCCGCAATCGAGCTCGGAACTTTTTCATAGTGATCAAATTGCATAGAATATGTAGCTCTACCTTGAGATTTACTTCTAAGGTCAGTTGCATATCCAAACATCTCTGAAAGCGGAACTTGAGCTCTTATAATCTGTGCTCCATTCTCTGCTTCCATTCCCTCAAGTTTTCCTCTCCTAGAATTAATATCTCCCATAACATCACCAAGATATTCTTCAGGAACAGTAACTTCTACTTTCATATACGGTTCAAGCAATTCACTGCCCGCACTAGAAAGCGCCTTTTTAATAGCCATAGATCCTGCTACTTTGAACGCCATCTCAGATGAATCGACATCATGATAACTTCCATCGTATAATTCAACTTCAACATCTACAACTTCGTATCCGCCAAGCAAACCGTTTTTAAGTGCTTCTTGTATTCCGTCATCAACCGGACCAATGTACTCTTTTGGAATAACACCTCCAGTTATTGAATTAATGAATTTATACCCACTTCCTGGTTCACCTTTTCTAACATGTAGCTTAACATGTCCATACTGTCCACGTCCACCACTTTGTCTTGAGTATTTTTCTTCAGAGTCACAATCAGCTTTTATCGTTTCCTTATAAGCCACCTGTGGAGCTCCGATATTGGCTTCTATTTTAAATTCTCTAAGTAGTCGGTCAACTATTATCTCTAAGTGCAATTCTCCCATACCCGCTATTATGACCTGTCCAGTTTCTTCGTTGGTGTATGTCTTAAATGTCGGATCTTCTTCAGCGAGTTTAGAGAGCGCTATACCCATTTTTTCTTGACCAGCTCTTGTTTTAGGTTCTATAGCAACACTTATAACAGTGTCAGGAAATTCCATAGACTCTAGTACAATAGGACTTTCTTGAACACACAGAGTATCACCTGTTGTCGTATTTTTAAGTCCAATAGCAGCCGCTATATCACCAGCAAACAATTCACTCACTTCTTCTCTGTTGTTGGCATGCATCTTTAGAAGTCTTCCTACTCTTTCTCTTTTATCCTTAACACTATTTAAAACATAGCTTCCAGACTTTAGAATCCCAGAGTAAACTCTTATAAATGTCAGCTTACCAACGTATGGGTCAGTCATTATCTTAAAAGCAAGAGCAGAAAACGGTTCATCGTCGCTCGCTTTTCTAGAAATTTCTTTGTCGCTATCAGGATCAACACCTTCTACAGCCGGTATATCAATTGGTGAAGGCATATATTCAACTATTGCATCTAGCAATTTTTGAACACCTTTGTTCTTATATGCACTTCCACAAGTTACCGGAACGATGTTACCATTTATAGTTTCCCTTCTTATAACGCTGTGAATTTCTTCAAGACCTATTTCTTCTCCTCCGAAATACTTTTCTAATAATTCTTCATCGCTTTCGGCTACACTCTCAATAAGTAGAGTCCTATACTCTTCTGCCTTATCAGCCAATTCACTCGGTATTTCTCTGATATCAATCTCATTTCCGAGCTCATCCATATAGAAATAAGCCTTTTGTTCTATTAAATCGATAATTCCCTTAAAATTTTGTTCATTACCAATTGGAATCTGTATAGGAACAGCGTTAGCTCCAAGTCTGTTTTTCATATGACCTATTACTTTATAAAAATCAGCACCGGTTATATCCATTTTATTTACAAATGCGATTCTTGGAACTCTATACTTATCCGCTTGTCTCCAAACTGTTTCAGATTGAGGCTCAACTCCGCCTTTTGCACAAAAAACAGCAACCGCACCATCAAGAACTCTAAGTGATCTCTCAACTTCTGCAGTAAAATCAACGTGTCCTGGAGTGTCTATAATATTAATAGACTTCCCCTTCCAAACAGCTGTTGTAGCAGCAGAAGTTATTGTTATTCCCCTTTCTTGCTCTTGATCCATCCAGTCCATAGTAGCCGAACCTTCATGAGTTTCACCTATTTTATAATTTCTACCGGTATAGAATAAGATACGTTCAGTTGTAGTTGTCTTTCCCGCATCTATATGAGCCATTATTCCGATATTTCTTACTTTATCTAGTGGAAAAGACCTCTTCATCATTTTCTCCTTTTCTCATACTAATATCTAAAATGTGCAAAAGCTTTATTAGCCTCAGCCATTTTATGAATCTCGTCTCGTTTTTTAACAGAAGCACCAGCTCCGCTTATTGCATCATTAATTTCCGCAGCGAGCCTTCCTACCATTGTTCTTTCTTTTCTTTTTCTAGCAAATGAAACTAGCCATCTGAGTGCAAGTGTTTGCCTTCTTTCAGGTCTAACTTCTATAGGAACTTGATAGTTTGCACCACCAACCCTTCTTGCTTTAACTTCAACTTGTGGCATTATATTCTCTAAAGCTATCTGAAAACACTCTAAAGGTTCTTTCTTCTGTGTTTTAGAAACTTCTTCGAGAGCGCTATATACTATATCTTGCGCTATGCCTTTTTTGCCGTCCAACATAACGTTGTTTATAAGTTTAGTAATAACCTTACTACCGTATACTGCACTTTCCTTCCCTCCTTAAAATTCTTTTTTCATCGGTACTGAACCTAAGAAAACACTATTTTGGTCGCTTAGCGCCATACTTTGATCTACCTTGCTTCCTGTCCTGAACACCTGCAGTGTCAAGAACGCCTCTTAAGATATGATATCTAACACCAGGTATATCTCTAACTCTTCCACCGCGAATTAGTACAACACTGTGTTCTTGTAAATTATGTCCTTCACCTGGAATATAAGCTGTCACTTCCATCTTATTAGTAAGTCTAACCCTAGCTACTTTTCTAAGAGCAGAATTAGGTTTTTTAGGAGTAACCGTCTTAACCGATGTACAAACCCCACGTTTCTGTGGTGAACTAGATTTAATTTGCCTATTTTTCAAAGTATTAAAACCGCGCTGCATAGCAGGAGACTTTGATTTAGTAGTTTTTTCTCCCCTACTTTTACGTATCAACTGATTAATAGTAGGCATTATTCCTCCTTTCAGCTAAAAAGCCAATAATATATATATTGAGTTTTCACAAACATCAATGATTTTATCACTAAGTATCCAACTCGTCAAGATTATTGTCAGAAGAGTCAGCAACTACATTTCTGTACTTTCCTATTCCGGTTCCTGCAGGAATAAGCTTACCTATTATTACATTCTCCTTAAGTCCAACAAGATTATCTACTTTACCCCTAATAGAGGCATCTGTAAGAACCCTTGTAGTCTCTTGGAAAGATGCAGCAGATAAGAAGGAATCTGTTGAAAGAGAAGCTTTAGTTATTCCAAGTACTATTCTGTTTCCAACTGCTTCATCCAACTTTTTCTCTCTCATTTTTTTGTTCACTTCAACAAAATCAGAATAGTTTTCTATATTACCTTGTATGAAGTGAGTATCTCCACTTTCTACTATCTTTATTTTACTTAACATCTGTTTTGCAATAATTTCTATGTGCTTGTCATTTATAGCAACCCCTTGGCTCCTATATACCTTCTGAACTTCTTTTACTATATAATTTTCAACACCTTTAACTCCTGATATTTCGATTATCTCAGATAAGTACAAGCTACCATCTGTAAGTTGGTCACCTTTTTCTACAGTGTCTCCATCTTTAAATCTAATCTTAGAGCCAAAGTTTACTTTATATACATTAGTTCCTTCTTTGGATTTTATGTGTATTTCTTTTTTCTTTCCATTTTCAACTATACTTACCTTACCTGATTTTTTAGCGATTAACGCAATCCCTTTTGGCTTTCTAGCTTCAAATACCTCTTCAACCCTCGGAAGACCTTGAGTTATATCACTACCACCAGCAACACCACCTGTATGGAATGTTCTCATGGTAAGCTGAGTTCCAGGCTCACCTATCGACTGAGCTGCAATAATTCCTACTGCCTCTCCGACATTCACATGTTTTCCATCAGCTAAGTTAATTCCGTAGCACTTTGCACAAACACCGTGTTTTGCAGCACATCCGAGTACACTTCTGACTTTAACTTTTTCAATTCCCGCTTCTATAATTTTATCAGCGATGGCCTTGGTTATCATTTCATCTTTTGAACATATAAGCTTTCTTCCTACTTTTATGTCTTCAAGAGGATACCTGCCTATAATTCTTTCAGACAGTTCTTCGATAACTTCATTTCCTTCGTTGAGTTGATAAACCTCAATTCCTTCTTCTGTTCCACAGTCTTCCATCTTTACAATAACGTGATGACTAACGTCAACTAATCTTCTGGTTAGGTAACCTGAATCTGCGGTTCTAAGTGCTGTGTCCGCACTACCTTTTCTAGCTCCAGTAGTAGAAATAAAGTACTCTAGTATTGTAAGACCCTCTCTAAGGGAACTTACTATTGGAACTTCTACCGTTCTACCGGTAGCACTAGCCATATTTCCTCTTATTCCACAGATTTGAGAGATTTGGTTTTCATTAGCTCTCGCTCCTGAGTTAGACATAACGTATAAATTGTTTAAAGGTCCTAGGTTTTTAACCACATCATTTTTTATGCTTTCTTTTGCCTTGGCCCATATTCCAATAACGCCTTCGTGTCTTTCTTCGTCACTTATGAGACCCTTTCTAAAAGCATTGATATACTTCATTTCTTTTTGCTTAGTCTCTTTTATTATTTCAGTCTTGCTCTCTGGTATAACCATATCAGCCATACTTATCGTTACAGCAGATTGAGTGGCATATCTAAAACCGATATCTTTTATATTATCAAGCACTTCTGTAGTCACAAAATTGCCCTTTGTCTCATAAGTTCTTCCTACTATATCGTCAAGCACGGACTTTGTGCACAGCTCATCCACCTCTAGTGAGTGCGGATCTTTTTCTCTATCTACCCTACCTATATCTTGTGGTATGATTCTATTAAATATAAATCTACCTACTGTAGATGAAACACGTTTCACAGTTCCATCCACGCCTTTTACTCTAACTTCAACTCTAGCGTGAAGTTCAACAACACCCTCATAATATGCTCTTATCATTTCATCGTAATCTGAAAACACTTTTCCGGTTCCCTTAGCGTCTTTTCTCTCGATAGTTAAATAATAGCTTCCAAGTATCATATCCTGTGTAGGCGTAATAATCGGTTTACCATCTTTTGGCGCTAAGATATTATTAGTAGAAAGCATTAAAAATCTAGCTTCTGCCTGCGCCTCTACAGAAAGAGGAACGTGCACTGGCATCTGATCTCCGTCAAAGTCAGCATTATAAGAGGTACACACTAGTGGATGAAGTTTTATTGATTTTCCTTCTACCAAAACTGGTTCAAAAGCTTGAATACCAAGTCTATGAAGAGTAGGTGCACGGTTTAGAAGTACTGGATGTTCCTTTATTACCTCTTCAACGATATCCCAAACCTCAGGACCTTCTCTTTCAACCTTTCTCTTTGCAGTTTTAATATTGTGAACATAACCTTCCGAAACAAGTTTTCTCATAACAAATGGCTTAAATAGTTCAAGCGCCATTTTCTTAGGTAATCCACACTGATAGAACTTGAGTTCAGGTCCAACAACAATAACACTTCTTCCTGAATAATCAACCCTCTTACCAAGTAAATTTTGTCTAAACCTTCCTGGCTTACCTTTTAACATATCCGATAGAGACTTTAGCGGTCTCTTTCCAGAACCTGTTATAGGTTTAGTTCTTCTTGAATTATCTATTAAAGCATCAACGCTCTCCTGAAGCATTCTCTTTTCATTTCTAACTATTATTTCGGGAGCGTGCATACCCAGGAATTTTTTAAGTCTATTATTTCTTGTAATAATTCTTCTATACAAGTCGTTCAAATCAGAAGTAGCAAATCTACCACCATCAAGCTGAACCATAGGTCTAAGATCTGGCGGGATAACAGGAATAACATCTAAGATCATCCATTCAGGCTTGTTGTTTGATTTTCTAAATGATTCAACTACATCAAGTCTTCTAATCGCCTTCGTCTTTTTTTGACCGGAACTGTTTTCAATTACATCCAACAATTCTTCTGAAAGTTCATCAAGGTCTAGTCCTTTTAAGAGTTTTTTAACTGCCTCAGCTCCCATGCCAGCTTCAAATTTATTTCCGAAAGTTTCACGACTTTCTAAATATTCTTTTTCAGATAGAATCTGATACTTAGCCAAATCAGTTTCACCCGGGTCTATAACTACATATGAAGCAAAGTAAAGTACTTTTTCAAGATTCTTTGGCGTCAAACCGAGAAGTATTCCCATTTTAGAAGGTATACCTCTAAAGTACCAAATGTGAGAAACTGGTATAGCGAGTTCAATGCTTCCCATTCTCTCTCTTCTAACGCTTGATTTTGTTACTTCAACTCCACATTTATCGCAAACTACACCTTTGAATCGTATTCTCTTATATTTTCCGCAATAGCATTCCCAGTCCTTGCTTGGTCCAAATATTTTTTCGCAAAACAGGCCATCTTTTTCAGATTTTAGTGTCCTATAATTTATCGTTTCGGGTTTTGTAACCTCACCCTTACTCCAAGATCTAATCTTTTCTGGTGAGGCGAGTCCTATACGAACAGAATCAAAATTATTATATATCATTCATACACCTTCCTTTATTACCTGTCTTCCTCTACTCGAGAATCTTCGCTTTCTTCATGAAATCCCTCTGATAGGTCTTTTTTCTCAACTACCAGTTCTTGTATTTCATTTATATTTTCATATTCATCGGCATTTTCAAGTTTAACTTCATTACCTTCTTCATCCATCACCATTACATCTAAAGCAAGTGCTTGTAACTCCTTGATTAATACTTTAAATGATTCTGGAATTCCAGGTTTTGGTATATCTTCACCCTTAACTATAGCTTCATAAGCCTTAACTCTTCCTATAACATCATCACTCTTTATTGTCATTATCTCTTGAAGAGTATGGGCAGCTCCATAGGCTTCTAATGCCCAAACTTCCATTTCTCCAAATCTTTGACCACCAAACTGAGCTTTACCGCCAAGTGGCTGCTGAGTAACTAGAGAATAAGGTCCTGTACTTCTAGCGTGAATTTTATCGTCAACCAAATGGTGAAGTTTGAGTATGTACATATAACCAACCGTTACAGGTCCATCAAAATACTCTCCGCTCCTACCATCTCTAAGTCTGAGTTTACCATCTTTAGGGAAACCAGCCTTCTCTAGTAAATCTTCTATTTCGCTTTCAACTGCACCATCAAAAACAGTTGTAGCTACCATATAATTAAGCTTTTTAGCAGCTAGACCTAAGTGAACTTCAAGAACCTGGCCTACGTTCATCCTGGAAGGAACACCAAGTGGTGATAGTACTATTTGAACAGGTGTACCATCGTCTAAGAAAGGCATATCCTCTTTTGGCAATATCCTGGATATAACCCCCTTGTTACCGTGTCTTCCAGCAAGCTTATCTCCTACATTTATTTTTCTCTTTTTAGCTATATAAACTCTTACTAATTCATTAATCCCAGGTGCCATTTCGTCGCTATTTTCTCTTGTAAATATCTTTACATCTACTACGACACCACTAACTCCGTGAGGAACCTTGAGAGAAGTATCTCTTACTTCCCTAGCTTTTCTACCAAAAATTGCTCTTAGTAATCTTTCTTCTGGTGTAAGCTCTGTTTCTCCCTTAGGGGTTACTTTACCAACTAATATGTCACCCGATTTTATTTCAGCACCTATTCTTATAACTCCTCTACTATCGAGGTTCTTAAGTGCATCATCTCCCACATTAGGAATATCTCTCGTTATCTCTTCTGCGCCCAGCTTTGTATCTCTGGCCTCTGACTCATATTCCACTATATGTATGGAAGTAAGTGCATCATTTTCTACAAGTTCTTCACTTATAAGAATAGCATCCTGGAAGTTGTAACCTTCCCATATCATAAATGCTACTAGAGCATTCATTCCTAGAGCCAAATCTCCGTTATCAGTTGAAGGTCCGTCGCAGAGAATATCTCCTTCCACCACATGCTGTCCTTTATTGACAATAACTTTATTGTGAATAGCAGTACCTTGATTTGATCTTTTAAATAATAAAAGAGGATATTTGTCTAGTCCATTATCAGAATCTCTTCTAACTATTACTTCGTCAGCGGTAGCTTTAATAACTTCACCAGCGTTTTCTGCAAGTATCATAGCCCCAGAATTCGCTGCAGCTTTAGCCTCAATACCAGTACCTATTATCGGTGACTGCGGCCTTAGTAGAGGAACTGCCTGCTTCTGCATGTTAGAACCCATAAGCGCCCTAACCGAGTCGTCATTCTCCAAAAATGGAATGTGAGCAGTTGCAACTGAAACCATCTGCTGAGGTGAAACCTCCATATAAGAACACATATTCTTATCAACTTCTATTATCTCAGCATCCTTCCTAACAATAACTCGATCGCTAACAAGCATGTTGTTTTCATCTAATTGTTCAATGGCAGAAACCATATACTGGCCTCTTTCCTCATCAGCACTTAGATATACAACATCATCTGAAACTTTATGTGTTATTGGATCAATAGGTCTATACGGAGATTCAATAAAACCGTACTCGTCTATTCGTCCATAAGTACTTAAATAACTTATCAGTCCTATGTTCGGACCCTCTGGTGTTTCAATTGGGCACATTCTTCCGTAATGAGAATGGTGAACGTCCCTGACTTCAAAACCCGCCCTATCTCTTGAAAGTCCACCAGGACCTAGTGCAGATAGTCTTCTCTTGTGAGTAAGTTCAGCTAGCGGATTTGTTTGATCCATGAACTGCGAAAGCTGCGAAGAACCAAAGAATTCCTTGATAGAAGCTGTAACTGGTTTAATGTTTATTAAGCTCTGTGGAACAATTGTATTAGGGTCATGCGTTGCCATTCTCTCCCTAATAACTCTTTCCATTCTTGATAGACCTATTCTAAATTGATTTTGAAGTAGTTCGCCTACGCTTCTAATTCTTCTATTAGAAAGGTGGTCAATATCATCAACTTCTCCAACATCTTGATTTAAATTTAGGAAACAAGATACGCTCGCTAAAATATCATCTTCTGTAAGATGTCTAGGTATCAAATCAAGAGCTCTCTCGTGTATAACTCTAATTCTATCTTCGTCTTTTTCAAAATTGTCTAGTATTTCCATTAAAACTGGATAATACACTCTTTCATTTATAATTTTTTTATCTACGCCAGATATATAAACATCGATATCTACAAAATTGTTAGAAATAACAACAACTTCTTCACCCAATTTATTTATGACAACAATTCTTTTGATTCCAGTGTTTTCAATTTTTCGAAGTATCTTTTGATCAAGAACTTGGTCTTTTTCAAATAATATTTCACCAGTCGAAGTGTCAACTACATCTTGAGCAAGTTTCAGACCGTTACATCTTCTCTGAAAACCCAAATTTTTGTTGTATTTATATCTTCCGACTCTAGCTGTGTCATATCTTCTTTCATCAAAGAACATTGTCTCAAATGAATTAGTTGCACTTTCAGGTGTAGGCGGCTCGCCAGGTTTTATCTTCCTATATATTTCAATTAAACCTTCACTCCTACTCTTAGTAGAGTCCTTCTCTAGTGTTTTAAGAAGTTTTTCGCTTTCTCCGAAAAGGGAAATAATACTTTCGTTTGTCTCATACCCTAAACTCCTTACCAAAGCAGTTACAGGAAGCTTCCTTGCTTTATCTATTCTTATCGATAAACTACCAGAGGAATCGGTTTCAAATTCAAGCCACGCACCCCTGTTTGGTATAACCTGTCCTGAATAGACAGTATTTCCTGACTTGTCTATTTTTCCAGTAAAATATGTAGAAGGTGATCGCACTAATTGAGATACAATTACTCTTTCAGCGCCATTAATAACAAAGGTACCATTGTGTGTCATCATAGGAAAATCACCCATGAAAACTTCTTGTTGTTTTATTTCACCGGTTGACTTGTTTGTGAGTTTTACCTTTACCCTAAGCGGAACACTATAAGTAGCATCTCTCTCTTTACACTCCTGAACGGTATACTTAGCTTCTGAGTCAAATTCATAATCTAAAAACTCAAGAAGTATCGTTTCGGTGTAATCATAAATAGGAGAAATATCTAGAAGTGCTTCCATTAAACCTTCTGTGATAAATTCTTTAAAAGACTTGGTTTGAATCGCCAGTAAATCAGGCAGCGGACTCAAAACTTCAACGTTTGAAAAAGATAATCTTTCTGTGTTTCCTAACTTAACAGGATGTTGCATTTTTATTCACCCCTCATTTCTATTTTGTATAAAAATATAGTGTTTCCATCTAGCTTTTTTAATCAAAAATGTGCATAATACACCATTGTATTACAATAAGAGATAATAACACATAAAACATACGATTGTCAAACAAAAAAATATTATTTTTTAGGAATCTTCAGAAAACGCTTATTGAAAAAGAAAATTTCAAATAGATATTTGAAATTTAAATTTAATATACTCTATACTCTATGTACTCATGATATTCATTATTAAGCATAAAGTTGTTCGGTGGATATTGGCATTCTATAGCAACAGCACTGTGTTTATTAGCTTCATTTAAAGGATTGTTGTACGTGTACAGAACGACACCTGGATAGCTAGTCTTAACTTCTAATGTTAAATTAGATATTCTAGACTTTACATTAAACTCATTTTCTCCTCTAAAGTAATAGTAATCATCGACTTTTTGATCTTTGAAATCAATCTTATCTATACTATTTTTTACAACACCTACCGCTAAATTATTAGAATCCTTTAACACCATATATTCGGACTCTATATTTGCAATGTGAGTTTCTACATTGTCTTTGTCGTCTAAAGAGAAATAAGAATGATTCGTTATGTTTAGAGCTCTTGCCTGTTCTAAACTAGCTCTATAGTCAATTCTAAAACCATCTTCTTTTAATGAGTAACTTACAAATAAATAGTCATATTTTAATTCAATTTTACTGGGCTCGATTTTTTCAACTGAAAACTCTCTGTTATGTAGCGTTTCATCTCCTGAATGAAGTACAACTCTACCATCAAGATTATATCTGCCCGCTAAAGGTGCAACGGTAGTTCCTATGTACTCATCGTTACTATAATAAGAAGTTGCCTGTTTCACAAGGCTTTTACCCAGATATTTAAAATCGAATATACTCGCTCCAACATCTGTAAGCACAAGTTCGATGTTTTTATTTCTAATTGTTATTTTTTTCATGCTCTTTTCCCACATTTATTATAAAGTCATCAAACGCCTTAGTCGACTTTTCTTCAAAACCAAAAACAGAACAATTAGATAGTATGTTTTGATACACATCACCTATTTTATCTTTTATATATGCATCAATATCCATTTCAGTATTATAATCAGGTTTTATTTTGTCTAAGAATTCTCTATGCTTATATGACCTGTCGTTTAAATCTCCTCCACTTAAATAAGCTTTCATATCTTCTATTTCTTCTCTTATTCTTCCAGGAAGAATAGCAAGTCCGAGCACTTCAATAATTCCAATATTCTCGTTTTTTATATTTCTATACTCATCTTTTGTAGTAAATATACCGTTAGGGTGTTCTTCGCTACACCTATTATTTCTAAATACAACAATAACACTATACTCACCATTATTTTTTCTTACAACATAGTTCAAAGCATTATGTCTAGTACTTCCTGTATGCGAGATAATGCCAAGTTCAACGTTGCTATAATTCTTCCAACGATTCAGTAAAATTTCTATAAAAGATAGCAAAGATTTTTTCGAAACCGACTTAATCCTCACAGAAGACATTGGCCATTTAAGTTTTTCAACACTCACATCATTAAAACTATATGTTTTGAGAATCTCAGCTTTATCTAAAGGAAACATGAAGTTGCCCCCTTGATAATGTTCGTGCGATAAAATAGATCCACCAACTAAAGGAAGATCAGCATTTGAACATATGAAATAATGATCAAACATATCCACAAATGATAATAGAGACTTAACCGAATTAATGTCCAGATTCATCGGCTTGTGTTCATCGGTTAAAACAATACAATGCTCGTTGAAGTAAGAATAAGGCGAATACTGAAAATAATGTTTCCCACTATCAAGATTTACAGCTATTATTCTGTGGTTTTGCCTAGGAGCTCTGTTTATACCGGAAAGTCCTTCATTTTCTTTGCACAGTACGCACTTAGGATATTTCTTCACTTGACTTTGCTGCGCAAGAATAATTTCTTCAGGAGTTTTCTCAGGTTTCGCTAAGTTTATCGTAAGAACGAGCTCTCCATAATCAGAATCATAATTCCACCTAACATTATTCTCAAGCCTAGCAGTTTTTATATAGTCTGTTGCTTTAGATAACTCATAGAAATAATCCGTAGAAGAACGAGGTGATTCTTTGTATTTTTTATAGAACTTTTCTTCTATTTGAGATGGAAATTTGATAAATACATTCATTATTTTTGCTATAAAATTATCCTCAAAAGAACTTCCGCTTGATGTTATTATCGATTTTTCCCTAGCATAGTCAATTAATATTTTTTTTATGATTTCAAAATCATATATTACTATGTCATCGTCTTTTTTATATTCGTGTATATCGAGAATTTCTAATACCGCATTCCTGGCATAAATAGAATCTCGTTCATCAATAAGTTCTTTTCTTACAGCATATTTAACTAAAGAATCAACAGCTGAATAAATACTAATCATTTCTTGTATCCTATCGGGTTTTTCTCATGCCAATTCCAAGCAGAATCAATTATTGTATCGATATCATCGTATTTAGGTTTCCAGTTTAAAACTTTGAGTGCCTTAGAATTATCAGAAACTAAAGAATCAGGGTCTCCTGGTCTTCTTTTTACAACACTCACCTTTAAAGATTTGACTTTGCTAGAAACCCTATCAACTAACTCTCTTACAGAAAAACCATGAGAATACCCAACATTAAAGTCATCAGATTTCCCATCTTTATCTAGATAATCCATTGCAAGTATATGTAGATCAACTAAATCCATCACATGAATATAGTCCCTTATACATGTTCCATCAGGTGTATTATAATCATCTCCAAATATTTTGAATTCACCGCCTGTTTGTGCTGCTTTTATCAAGAGAGGAAGTATATGAGTTTCATTCTTATGATCCTCTCCTATATTCGAATGTAGAGAAGCTCCTGCAACATTAAAGTATCTAAGCGTTACATGTCTTAAATCACTAGACTTCGAAACCCATTCTATTAACTTCTCCATAGAAAGCTTACTCTCAGCGTATGGATTTATAGGCTTTTTATCGGCGTTCTCATCTATTTTCGGGCTCAACGAGTTCCCAAAGACCGAAGCGCTAGAGCTAAAAACAAGCTTATTAATCTCATTATTTTCTAAAGCTTTCAGTAACGTGGCTGTCCCGCCAACATTATTTTCAAAATACTTTATAGGTTCTTTTACACTTTCTCCAACTAAAGAATAAGCCGCAAAGTGATAACACGAATCGATATCATGTTTTTGTAAGATGCGATTAAGAGAGTCGTAATCGTTTATATCACAGTTATAAAAAACCGCCTTTTTATTTACACTTTCTATATGACCAGTTTCAAGATTGTCGACAACAACCACATCAAAATCTCTTCTTACTAACTCATCAACCATATGAGAGCCGATATATCCAGCTCCTCCACATACTAATACCATCAATTTATATCTCCAATTCCTTTGCCCCATCTCCTATGTTAACTACAAAAGCTTTCGCCTCAAGACCGGTTATCTCCTTGTATTCTGTGACAACGTTTTCGATGAATCTGTCTATCTTTGAATGAGCAACAAGACTTATAGTGCATCCACCAAAACCAGCCCCTGTCATTCTGGAACCAATAGCTCCATGTTTTAGTGCCAAGTCAAAAAGTGTGTCCAATTCAAGTCCTGTAACTTCATATAGATCTCTAAGTCCAATATGCGACTTATTTAGTTCCTCCGCAAATTTAAGAATATTGTTTTCTGATAAAAACTCACAAGATTTCAGAGTCCTAGCCTCTTCTTCCGCTACATATCTAGCGCGCTTTTTATAAATATCGCTACCAAACTCTACCTCATCTAATTTATTCACATCAATTTCAGCTAAGTACTCTATATCAAATTTAACCTTAATGTCTTTCAAGGCATTTTCACATTCAGTTCTTCTGTTATTATAATCAGACTCCCTAAGTTCTCTTTTCTTATTCGAGTCAATTACTACTATGAAATATCCACTCAAACTCGCGGGTATGTATTCAAAACTTAAATTATTAGTGTTTAGAAAAATTGCAGAATCTTTTCTTCCATAAGTGACAGCAAACTGATCCATTATCCCACAGTTAAGTCCAATGTAATCGTTTTCGACTTTCTGTGCAAATAATGCATATTCTATTTTTTCAAATCCTAAATTGTATAATTTGTCCAACATGTATAAAAGTCCAACTAATAGAGCCGCACTGGAAGAAACTCCGGCAGAACTTGGAAGAGAAGCCCATAACAAAAGATCAAAACCTTCGTTTATCTCCACTCCTCTGTCAAGTAAAAAATCTTTAACCCCTTCTGGATATAAAAGCCAGCCGGATTCGAGTCCGCTTATTTCACTAAATCCATCAAATTTAATCGGCTCTTTATCTCCCATATTTAAAGAAACAAGAGAAACTTTTCGATCACTTCTCTTTCTGACAATAAAATATATTCCCTTATCAATGGCAGCTGGAAGTACATGTCCTCCATTATAATCTAAATGCTCACCAATAAGGTTTATTCGACCAGGAGAAAAGAAAACTCTCTTATCTCCCGGTCCATAAAAATCATTAAATGTATCTATCGCTTTATGTAAATCCATATTATTTCCTAACTGCGTTTTTCCTTGAGTCAATAGCAACAGCTACGATGATAATTATACCTTTGATAATTAACTGAAGATATGGATTTATACCTATGAAAGTAAGACCATATGCTATAACTTGGAATATAAGAACGCCAACAACAATTCCTGGGATAGAACCTATACCGCCATTAAATGAGAGTCCACCTACTATACATGCAGAAATGGCATCTAGTTCATACATTTCCCCCAGTCGGTTCGTTGCAGTACCTACCCTTGCAGCTTCAAGGAATCCACCAATACCATAAAGAACTCCCGCTAAAGCAAAAACAAGTATTGTATATAGAACAACGTTAACACCACTCACTTTAGCAGCTTCTATATTCCCACCAATTGCGAACATATTCTTTCCAAATTTAGTTTTATTCCAGAGTACCCACATAATAACTGTTATGATAACAGCAATTATTGCAAGATAAGAAATCCCAGCAAACCCTTCGGTTTTTAGAATCCTTCCCGTTCCGATTATTGTAAACTTCTTGTCAAAACCTCCTATAGGCTGAGCACCTAGAGGCGGTCTATCAAAATAAATTGAATTTATTCCAAATACGACAATCATCATACCAAGCGTTGCCACAAAAGGGTCAACTTTAAATTTGGCAACCACAACACCATTTATAACACTAAAGAAAACTGTTATGAGTATTGCGATTATTAGCGGTATAAAAATACTGAGCTGTGGCATATCCGGATACATACGATATGCATATGAAGGATCCTGTAGCAATGAAGCCGAAACAACCGCCGCAAGACCTACTTGCCTTCCAAGCGAAAGGTCTGTACCTTTTGCAATAATTATACTTCCTACACCCAATGCCATAATAACCCTAGTAGATGACTGATCTAGTATATTTAAAAGATTCCTAAACGCTAAAAAACGCGAGTCAACCACAACTATAGCAATAAATAGTATCAATAGTACTATATAAATAGCATTATTAATAAGAAAATCCTTTATCTTTTTGCTTGTATTTGCCTTCTCCACTTTTCCTCCTATAAGTGCATTGCAGATAATCTCATTATCTCTTCTTGAGAAAAGTCTTCTTTTTCAAGTATTCCTGCTGGCTTACCAGCACTCATAACAAGTATTCTATCTGCAACTCCTATTAATTCTGCCATTTCGGAGCTAACCATAATTACCCCTTTATCCTTCTTAGCCAAATCATCCATCAGCTTGTAGATTTCATATTTTGCACCGACATCAATACCCCTAGTCGGTTCATCCATAAGAAAAATCTCAGGTTGGGTTAGCATCCATCTTCCTATGATTACCTTCTGTTGATTACCTCCAGAAAGTGATTTTATTTTAGTGATATTACTAGGAGTCTTAACACTCATAGAATCAACCACCCAATTTACGTCTTTACTTATTGCACTGCTGTCAAGCAATCCATATTTAATGTAACTGTCAATATTAGCTATAACTGAGTTGAAAGTTACATTAAGCTCAGAAAAAATTCCTGTCGCTCTTCTCTCTTCAGTTACCATGGCAAAACCGTTATTTATAGCTTTTTTCGGAGTAGAATTATCTATTTTTTTACCATGAAGATAAATTTCTCCCTCTTCCAATCTTCTGTCGCCAAACAGACATTCTAAGAGATCTGTCCTTTTTGATCCAACTAGTCCAGCAATTCCTAAGACTTCTCCTTTTCTAAGCTCAAAAGAAACATCCTTTATGCTTTTTTTATCCACCGCAGTTAATCCTTTAACCTCAAGCAGTACTTCTTTAGGCTCGTGAGTTTTTGGAGGAAATCTATCTTTGAGTTCTCTACCAACCATCAAATTAATCACTTCATCGATAGTTACATCATCGATATTTCTACAGTCGATAAACTTACCATCTCTCATAATAGTAACCTCATCAGCTATTTTCTTTATTTCATCCATTTTATGAGAGATGTATATAATACCTACTCCATCTTCTCTAAGCTTATTAATAATTTCAAATAAATGATTTACTTCTTTTGAACTCAACGAGCTAGTGGGTTCATCCATTATCAGAATCTTAGAACCATAGGATACCGCTTTGGCAATTTCTACCATTTGAGCCTGTGATACGGTTAAATTTTCTATCTTCTCTCTAGGATCAACATTTATACCTAAATCTTCAAAAATCTTCAAAGTATCTAGGTACATTTTGTTCTCATCAACAAATAATTTATTCTTAGGAAATCTTCCCAGCCAAATATTGTCAACCACCCTTGTTGATTGAACCTGATTTAACTCTTGATGTACCATAGAAACACCATTTTCTATAGCCTCTTTAGAATTTTTAAAATTAACCGTTTTTCCTTCCAGCTTAATTACTCCAGAATCCTTGCTGTATATCCCAAAAAGACATTTCATAAGCGTGCTTTTGCCCGCGCCATTTTCTCCCATAAGTGCATGAACACTATGAGGTCTAATTTTAATAGTTACATCGTCTAAAGCTTTAACTCCTGGGAACTGTTTGTTGATATCGATCATTTCTAATAGAAATTCGTTATTTCCCACTTATATACCCCCACTTAAAAAAAGTGCATAGATATGTACATATCTATGCACTAATTTGTCTTTATTCTTCGTATGACTTAGCAGCTTCGTCTACATTTTCTTCTGTAATTTTTTTGTAAGGTACACGAACAGCTTTATCAACCAACTCCCAATCAGTTCCTTCTAGAGGATCTTTGCCATTAGCTAAATTAACTGCTAGATCAATAGTAGCTTTACCTTGGTTTGCAGCATCGTTAAGTACTGAACCAACTAATTTACCTTCTTTAATCTTTGTTAGTGCGTCTGGAATAGCATCTACACCAACAATCGGCATAAACTTGTCATCTTTGAAATATCCATTTGCTTCTAGAGATGTAAGTGCTCCTAGTGCCATAGCGTCATTGTTGCAAATAACATATTCGATTTCATCGTTATATTTGCTTAGCCAAGCATCCATTTTTTCTTTAGCTGTAGTAGTATTCCACATAGCAGTATCAAGAGCTAATTCCTCAGTTTCAATACCCATTTCATTTACAGTTTTAATTGAGAACTCAGTTCTAGCCTCAGCATCAGGGTGTCCTGGTTCACCTTTAAGTAGTACATACTGTATTTTTCCATCTTTGTTCTTATCCCAATCTGGATTAGCCTTCCAAGATTCTGCTATAATTTCGCCTTCCATTACACCAGACTCTGCAGAAGTAGTTCCTACATAGTAAGCCTTGTCATAAGATTCCAAATCAGCTTTGTCAGGCTCTTTGTTGAAAAATACAACCGGGATCTCTTTAGACTTAACTTTTTCAATAACTGTAGCAGCAGCTTGAGGATTAACTAAGTTAATTACCAATGCCTTTGGTGACTTAGCAATAAAGTTATCGATCTGCTCATTTTGTTTAGCTTGATCATTTTGAGAGTCATTTAACTCTAACGTTATTTTACCGTCCGCATTCGCTTCTAAAGACCTTCTTACAAATGACATGAAATTGTCATCATACTTGTAGATTGTTCCACCTACAAATGGTAAATCAGAAGACCCTTCTCCATCAGATCCCTCTTGTTTATCTGTTGATTTAGAACATGCCACAACAGATAATACAATTACTAGTACAAGTAATAAAGTAATAAATTTTTTCATTTTAATTCTCCCCTTTCTTGACTATAAAAAAATTTTACTAATAATTTAATGCTTTGTCAATAATCAAGGCTTCGTTATTATAATAACAAAAAAGAACCTCGCTTTTTTAAGCGAGATTCTCTAAATTACAAATAAACTACTTAAGTTCAACAACTGCTCCAGCTTCTTCAAGTTGAGCTTTCATATCTTCTGCAGCTTCTTTCTCAACGCCTTCTTTAAGAGTGCTAGGCGCTCCATCAACAAGCTCCTTAGCTTCTTTAAGACCAAGTCCAGTAATATTTCTAACTACTTTAATAACTTTAACTTTGCTAGCTCCAAAGCTCTGAAGTACAACATCAAAATCTGTCTTAGCTTCTACAGCTCCTCCAGCATCTGCTACTCCACCAACAGTTACAGGTGCTGCTGCACTAACGCCAAATTCTTCTTCGCAAGCTTCTACTAATTCATTTAACTCTAAAACTGTCATTTCTTTAATTGCTTTTATAATATCGTCTCTTGTCATAACTCCCCCTATTGTTCAACATTTTCATCTTTTTCTGCAATAGCCTTCAAAAGGTATGCAAATTTATTAATTGGTGATTTTATACTTCCCATAAACTTAGCTACTAGAACTTCTCTTCTTGGAATATCAGCTAGTTTAGAAATTCCCTCAGTATCATAAAACACTCCGTTTACAACACCCGACTTGAGTTCAAGCTTCGGATTCTCTTTTGAAAACTCCTTAGCTAATTTCGCAGGCATAACTTCACTTTCTTTACTAAAAGCTATTCCGTTAGGGCCTGTTAAGTCAACTTCTAAAGATTCAAAATCTGTATCTTTAATAGCCAATTTCACAAGTCTATTTTTGTAAACTTTATATTCTACATTATTCTCTCTAAAGATTTTTCTAAGATTAGTAGCTTGATCTACATTTAGTCCCCTATAGTCGAGAAGAACTGCAGATTTAGCTTCTTTAAGCTTCTCACTAATCTCTTCGACTTTCTTTTCTTTTAATTCTCGGTTTTTAGACATTTTCACCTCCTGTCAGAAAAATAAACGCCCAAAACGAGGGCGTTATAAAAATCTAACTGTTCCCTCGGTAGGATTTAATTTTGCACCTACTGTCTTAGGTATTTTTATTATTTACTTATACTTAATTTTATTCCAGGACCCATTGTACTAGATAAACTTACATTTTTCAAGTACTGTCCTTTAGCTGCACTAGGTTTTACCCTTAAGATTTCAGCAACAAAAGCACTTATATTTTCAACCAGCTTTTCTTTTTCAAAAGACATCTTTCCTATTGATACGTGTATCATATTAGCCTTGTCAAGTCTGTACTCAACTTTACCAGCTTTTATTTCTTTTACTGCCTTTTCAATATCAAAAGTTACTGTTCCTGATTTAGGGTTTGGCATAAGACCTTTAGGTCCAAGTACCCTACCTAGTTTACCAACTACCGCCATCATATCAGGTGTTGCAACCATAACATCAAAATCAAACCAGTTCTCTTTTTGGATTTTATCAGCGTATTCTTGTCCACCTACAAAATCCGCTCCTGCATTTTCTGCCTCTGTTACTTTATCCCCTTTGGCAATAACTAGAACCTTTAAGTCCTTACCAGTACCATTAGGTAAAACAACAGCTCCACGCACTTGTTGATCTGCGTGTCTTCCATCAACCCCAAGTCTAATATGAAGTTCTACAGTCTCATCAAAATTAGCTTTTTTCATGCTAGTCAATAAATCAACCGCTTCTTCAAAAGTATATGACTTAGTTGAATCAACCATTTTTGCGTTTTCAATTACGCGTTTTCCTTTTTTCATAATACTCCTTTGTGGTCCAAACGAATCAATCTCCCACAGGTCAAACTATTCCTTAACCGTAACACCCATGCTCCTAGCAGTTCCAGCAATCATCTTAATTGCAGTTTCAACTGAAGCCGCATTTAAATCCTCTTGTTTTAATTCAGCAATTTCTTTTAGCTGCTCTTTAGTTATTGTACCAACAATATTCTTGTTCGGTTCACCAGAACCAGATTCAATACCTAAAGCTTTCTTAATAAGAACTGCAGCTGGAGGAGTTTTCGTAATAAACGAGAATGAATGATCAGCATACACAGTGATAACAACCGGAATGATAAGTCCTTGTTGACTTTCAGTCCTTGCGTTAAACTCTTTTGTAAACTGCATTATATTAACTCCGTGCTGTCCAAGTGCTGGACCAACTGGTGGTGCAGGTGTAGCTTTTCCTGCAGGGATTTGCAATTTGATAAGACCTGCTACTTTTTTTGCCATATCACGCCTCCCTTTTTTTATATATTAATATTACAATTTAACCACTTGATGATACTCTAGCTCTATAGGTGTATCTCTACCAAACATAGAAATAAGAACCGTAACAAGTTCTTTTTCTGTATCTATGTTACTCACTACACCGACAGAATCGACAAAAGGTCCATCTGTAATAGTAACAGTATCATTTAGTGCAACTTGCAATACAACATTATCTTTTTTTATTCCCATGTAACTCAGCTCTGTCTGTGTTAAAGGAACTGGTTTGCTACCTGGTCCTACAAAACCAGTAACACCCTTTGTATTTCTAACGACATACCAAGTCTCATCTGTCATGTGCATACAAACTATGACATAACCCGGGAAAATTTTCTTTTCTTTTTTCTTTTTAACACCATCTTTTACTTCAACGATTTCTTCCATAGGAACTCTAATCTCTGTAATGAGGTGTTGCATGTCTCTACTTTCAACTATTCTTTCAAGACTTGCTTTAACTTTATTTTCATGCCCTGAATAAGTATGAACTACATACCATTTAGGTTCAATTTTTTCGTTACTCACCTTTTCCTCCTAGATCCAAGATAGGAAAACTTTTTGGAGAACAACATCAGATAAACCTATAAAAGCAGCAATAACAAATGTTAAAACTAATACTACAAGCGCATAAGTCCCAACTTCTTTTAAAGTAGGCCAAGTAACTTTTTTAAGCTCTGATCTAACGCTCTTAAAATATTTTTTTATTCTTTCAAATAAACCACTTTTTGTTTTTTTAGTTGCCATAATTACCTACTTAGTCTCTTTGTGAACTGTATGTTTCCTGCAAAATTTACAGTATTTATTCATTTCTAATCTGTCAGGATCATTCTTTTTATTTTTCATTGTATTGTAATTTCTGTTCTTGCATTCCGTACAAGCTAATGTTATTCTTACGCGCATCTATACTACCTCCTACTTTATAGAAAATCTATTAAAACACATTATCATATACATAAAAGATTGTCAATGAATTATTCAAATTATAATACACATATTTACTGATTTAAAGCACTATTTAAAATTTAAATCAAAGTCATCTCTTGTAATCACTTCATGTTCATCTAAATATTTTTGTATTTTTACTTTCCACGGCAATTCTAAATCGGTTGAAGTTAAAAGCTCTTCTTTGGAAAAAACATCCTCTTTATCGCCTTCATAAATTATGCTTCCCTTCTTAAGGACATATGCATAGTCACAAATATCATACATAAAATCAATATCGTGACTGGATATAAAAATAATGGTGTTTTCCGACAATCTTAGTAATATTTTTTTGATTTTTTTTACCATGCTGGGATCAAGACCCGCAGTTGGCTCATCAAGCAACAAAACTTTGCACTCATTAACAATAGCCCCCGCCAATGCTACTCTTTTCTTTTGACCATAACTCAAAAAATGAATAGGCTTTGATTTTAAATCTGTTATCCCACAAGTTTCCATCGCTTTATTTGTTTTCTCAATAATTAATTCTTTTTCTAAACCCAAATTATGTAAAACAAATGCAACATCTTCATAAACAGAGGTGTGAAAAATCTGCTTGTCTGGATCCTGAAATACCATGCCAAGATTTCTACGATACTTTCTTATATCTGATTTCGAATAACTAACTTCACTCTCGTTAAAAATCAATTCTCCTTTTTGAGGTTTAAATATTCCCATTACTACATTAAATAAGGTAGATTTTCCAGCACCATTTTCTCCCATTAATCCTATAATTCTGCCTTTATTAAGATCGATATTAACATTTTTTAACGCCTGAGTTCCATCCTCATATATATAGCTAACATTTTTTGTTTTTATCATAATTCACCTATATAAAAGTCACCTTCAAAAAGTCTCGCTTCCAAATACATATCAGCTTCTTCCTGTCTCTTAAATAACGCCAAAATCAAACTTTTCATAAGAAGTGACGACGAAAGAAAACTATTTTTAAAAGTATCGTAGCCCCCTCTCATAACCTGAGCTCGGTATATTATTGTCATTTCTTCAAGAAAGATAAATATATAGCGGTATACAAGTGCTGTTATTTCTACAAATACTCTTGGGAATTTTAGCTGAATTAATCTCGCAAAAAATTTTTGCATGGGCGTCGTTAATGAAAAAAACAGAAGAGAAGAAAACGACGCTAAAACTCTAAAGAATAAAACTAAAGCACTGTAAAACTGACTACTTTTAAAACCTATTCTAATATTAAATAAGTTAATATAATAATCGGGATTATTTGTAGTAACAAAAACCGGTATTAAACTTAATAAAATAAAAATCAGCGGTATTCTAATTAACTTATAATAAGGTTTAAAAGGTATTTTTGCAATAAGTACTAGTACAGCAGAAAGTAAAAAGAACGTACCGATATGTAAATAAATATTACTAAAGCTAATTTGCAATATAATTATTGACAAACAAAGGAATCCCTTTAAAGCAGGATCCCAATGTTTAATACGATTTGTATAAGCAAACTTATCAATCAGAAGCATTTTTTGCTTTCTCTCTATAAGTTCCTATAAAGTAACCAACAAGTAGTGCTCCTATTCCTACTTGAACACTAAATAGTAAGCTCTCAATTTCTCCACTTTTAGGTTCAAAAATAGGCTTGAACCACTCTTTATTATATTCTCCAGACTCTATTTTTTCTGCCATATATTCATCAACTTTATCGCCGCCAGCTCCGTCAGAGCCACCAAACTTACCTTCTTCTTCGCCACCTTTAATTAAAATTAAAGGAGCCACGATAATTATTATAGCGATTAGAATTAAAATTAAATTAGTTTTCAAGGCTGATAACTCCTTTCTTTTGGAAGTCATATAAGAAATTCATAACGATAACTGTAAGAATTCCCTCTATAATTGCTATAGGAACCTGGGTAGCTGCAAATATTCCCAAAAAAGATACTAGTTTTTCTGTAAAAGAACCGCCAACTTGATCGGTAACGAAATAGGTCAATTGGAAAGACGTTACCACATAAGTGAAAAGATCAGCTAAAAATGCCGCTAAAAATATTCCCCATTTTTTATTCCAGTTATTTTTCTTAAATAAAGTCCAAACTAAATATGCTACTACTGGACCAGCTATAGCCATTGAGAATACATTAGCTCCAAGAGTTGTAATTCCACCATGAGCTAATAACAGAGCTTGGAATAAAAGAACAATAGTTCCAATTACAAACATAACAGAAGGTCCAAATAGAATTGCTCCAAGACCAACACCTGTTGGATGTGAACAACTTCCTGTTACTGAAGGTATTTTAAGTGCTGATAACACGAACACAAAACCTCCAACTAAACCTAAAAGCATTTTTTTAGACGGATCATTTTTAATGATACTCGCCAACTTATAAAATCCATACACTACAAACGGTGTAGCAATAACAGTCCAAATAATAGAATGCTTTGGAGTTAAAAATCCCTCAAATATGTGCATACCATAACTTATTCTAGGAATAAAAAATATGAATGCAGCCAGTAAAAATCCCGTAATAAAATTTTTCTTCTTCAATTCTCCTCCTTATATAATTACAATAAAAAAAGCTCCAATATAATACTAGAGCATAATAAATACAAATATTACTGTATACTTATGTATGCGTAAAGTATTACAATTTTAATCGTAGTAAGTATCTGGCTTCGATATTAAAATCTCACAGTGACGCATTCGCTAATGATTTTCACATTATTCCTTATCTACTCAACATATAATATAAACTGAAAAACAAATTATGTCAAATAGTTTTTAACAGTTAATATAATACAATTATTAAAACACAAATTCATACAGTTTGAAAAACAATAACCCTATCCACTAATTACAGTTGCTTTTCCAGGGTCATTAATAATTTCTAGAAGTGAATTCTCACCTCTCATTTTAAAAACTAAACTAGGAATATCGTTTTCCTTTAACAGAGTTGCTGCAGTTTGGTCCATAACACCAAGTTCCATATTTAAAAGTTGTCTATAAGTTATCTTCGAAAATCTCTTTGCCATAGGAAAAATAGCTGGATCTTTGTCATATACTCCGTTAATAGTTTTAGCAAAGAGAACAATATCCGCTTCTATCTCTGAAGCTCTAAGTGCCGCTGCACTATCGGTAGAAAAAAACGGATTTCCGGTTCCACCAGAAAAAATAACTACTCTATTTGCTTCTATGTGTTTAATTGCCCTTCTGCGTATATATGGCTCTGCTATTTTTGGCATCTCAACAGCAGTTAAAACTCTTGTAGGGATAGCGAGTTCTTCAATTGCATCTTGAAGTGCAAGTCCATTTATTATAGTCGCAAGCATACCTATATGATCAGCGGTAGATCTATCCATATGCTCATTATTTCTTCCTCTCCAAAAATTACCACCACCTACAACTACAGATATTTCATAACCCGCTTCATATAATTCTTTTATTTGCTCCGCTGTATCCTTCATTACAGTTTCGCTTATTCCAAATCCTGATTCAGGAGCAAAGGCTTCTCCACTTAACTTTAATAATAAACGGTTATATTCCAAAACACACCTCCAAATTATGAGAATTCACATCATTTAATATCCTATATCAAAACATCTTAAATAAATTATATCACATCAATCAATAGATGAAGAACAACTAAATTTCTATTTATATTTTTTAATTCCCTGAAGAACACAATCATTTAAATAATCGATATTGTTCGATTCTAAAAAATCATAAATTTCTTTACTTCCAGCCCCCGGCTGTATAAGAACAGCTTTATAATCCTTTTTACACTCTTTCAGGTAATTAATACCTTTTTTATGATTAACGCACAGATCAATTATATCAATCTCTCCTTCTACATCATTAATTGATTCAAGCTCTTTATCTACACAATAGACACTATAACCGTGTTTAATGAGTTCTTTTTTTATTTTATACGCAAACTTATTTTCATTTACAGTATTTCCTACTACAACAAAGTTTTTTTGAGACATCATTTCTTTTAAATTCATATCGAATCCTCCGTAATAATTAATTTAAACTATCAAAACTAACAAGTCAAATCAAATATGCTATAATGATTTTGGAGGAAACCTAAATGAAAGTCTTTATTAAGGAAATGATAAATAGAATAAATAAACACGATGTAAAATCATACGCTGCTCAAAGCGCATACTATTTATTACTTTCACTATTTCCTTTTATCATTTTACTATTGATAGTTCTGACATCAATCGGAGCAAACAATATGCAAAGTTTAGAAAAGCTTATAAGCAATCTTCCAGAAACTGTGAACTCAACAATCAAATATTATATCACCTATTCTTCTAATCTCTCTGCAACTTTTATTTCCCCTATACTTATCACTTCTATACTTATGAGCTCTAATGCTATGCTTTCATTAATAAAGGCATTTAATAAAGCGGACGACTTAGAAGAGAGCAGAGGATTTATTAAAATAAGAATAATAGCTATATTTTCACTATTTTTAATTATATTTTTAATCATTATCGATTTGACATTTGTAGCAGTTAGTTCCAGACTCATCAACAGTATTCTAGATAAATTAAATATTTCTAATATAAGTCCAGCCATTTACGATGTCTACAAGTTCGTAATTTCAAAATTTGTCATAATAACATTTATCGGGATGCTCTACTACGTACTACCAAATAAAAAGAGAACGATAAAAGGGATATTTCCTGGCGTGTTTTTTTCAGCCTTTTCAATAGGTATCACTTCATATGTTTTTATATATATAGTAAATAATTTCACTAAGTATTCTGTTGTATATGGAAGTTTATCGTCCATAATTGTCCTTCTAATATGGCTATATATATGCGCATATGTCTTGATACTAGGCGAAGAAATAAACTCCATATTGGAAAGTAGAAAAGCTGTTACAGCTTAATAAATATTTAATGTAAGAAAGAGAGGCAATAATTTATGAGAATGAACGAGTTTAAATTGGAAGTTTTTTTTGAAAAACATGAATTTACGGCTCCATATCTATTAACACAATCGGATTGTGAATCAATGACGATAGAAGAGCTTTTAAGCTACGAAGAGGGCTCAAAGGAACTACTCTTTAATCAGTGGCTAGGATATAGTGAAGTCCCAGGTAAGCCAGAGCTAAGAAAAATTATATCAGGTCTATATAAGACCACTAAGCCCGAGAATATAATCGTACACAGCGGAGCACAGGAACCTATATTTAATTTCATGAATATATTTTTAAATAGAGGGGATCATGTAATAACTCAATTTCCAATCTATCAGTCTCTATTTGAAGTGGCTAACTCTATAGGCTGTGATATTTCTATGTGGAGTCTTGAACAAGATGAGAACGGTTGGAAAATAGACATAGAAAAACTAGAAAAACTAATAACAGAAAAAACCAAACTTATAGTAATAAATAGTCCAAATAACCCTACAGGATACGCTTTTACAGAAGAAGAGCTAAAACGTATAATTGAAATAGCGAAAAAACATAACATATATATCTTTTGTGATGAAGTGTACAAGGGCATAGAACTAGATGGAATAAAAAGGCCTTGGATGGTAGATTTGTACGAAAAAGGGATTTCTCTTGGAGTAATGTCAAAAGCATATGGTCTTGCAGGTCTAAGGATAGGATGGCTGGCCTGTAAAGATGAATATCTTCTAGAGGAATTGGTGAAGATGAAACACTACACTACTATTTGTTCAAGCGTTCCGTCTGAATTTCTCTCATTAATTGCTCTTAAGCACAGCGACGAACTACTTGAAAGAAATAAAAAAATAATAGAAGAAAACCTATCAGTTGCAGAAGACTTCTTCTCAAAGTACAAAAAGATTTTTAAATTCAATAGGCCAATGGCAGGACCGGTGGCTTTCTTAAAAATACTCATTGATACCCCTATAAGCGAATTCTGCGATGACTTGATAAAGGAAAAGGGAGTATTACTCCTTCCAGCTAATATCTTTTCATGGGATAAACAGTATTTCAGAATTGGTCTTGGACGAAAGAACTTTAAAGAAGCACTCGAAAAATTTGAAGAGTACCTAATTGAAAAGAATTATATTTAAAAACTCAAGAGATGTATTCACTTTTAAAGTCAATACATCTCTATTTCATTCTAATACTTCGTAACCAATCTAAGAGATAATATCAGTCCAGCTCCAAGCAATACATGACCGATACCAGCAATTCCTGCTATCGCTGATGGAGAAATAGAACCGTGATAACCAAGAACCTCAATCATTCCTCTTATAAACATGATAGCAATAGTAAGCGCTAAACCAAAATTCAGTACAAAAATTGGTTTTTTAATCTTTGTTATTATTTCAGGATTTTTCTTGCTAAGCAATTTAATAATTATATAGAGAACCAGAACCCCAAGCACTCCTATGGAAATGATATGAGTATGGATTTTAGTTAAAACTGTTTCACCAACATAATCATAAGTTTTAGTAAAAGTTCTATAGAAAACACCTGCAAAAAGTCCAAACAAAAGATAAATAAAAGCTAATTCTGCTATTTGTTTTACGTCAAACTTTGGCATAAATCTTCTATATCCGATATAAACTATAGCAAAATAAGCTATCGTCTTCGGAATCATAAGTGCTCCTATTGCCGGTACTTTATGTACCCATAAAACGACTGGAGCATAAAATATAAAGCTTAAACTGATAAGAAGCGACATATATTTTATTCCGTAAATATCTCTGTTTTTATAACTCCAAATTATTAATAATATTCCCATTATAGCAAATGGAATATTTCTAAGTATGGCAAATAAGTAACTTCCAGGAAGTCTTCCCCATTCATTTTGGGGCATTAATAATAACACGATTCTTGCAATAACTAAAAACCACATTAGATAATCTTTTCTTCTATCACTATCACCTGTCTGATTTTTAAGAAAGTAATAATATAAAAGGTAAAAAATAGTCATAGTTACTGAGGTGATAGCTTTCCCCCAAGACAGAATAAATTCATTCGCAGCAAACCCTCCTATACTCCAATATGAAATAATTCTAGGCATCAAATGAAAACTGTCTCCCAGACCAAGCACGATTCCCATAATTCCAAAACTTTTAGCGCTTTTATTTTTTTGTAAACAAAGTTGAATTCCAAGAGCAATAACAATCGAAAGATACAAAATATTAAATAATGATTCAGCTAGTGCCATATTACCTCCCACTATAATCCTTAATTCCATTTATTATTAAATTTACACTTACCTCATAATGTGATATAAATTCTTTCTTACTCCATTTTTCAACATAATTTCTCTCAATTAAATTATGTATTACTGACTTTAAAAGATGTATTATTTCAACATTATATTCTGAGAAAGGTCTCAGTTTTTTCAAAGAATCAAAATCCATAACTTTTACACTCATAGATTTACAGTAATCCTGCCAGTCACTCTGTAACACCGGCGTCCACGAAAGATACCTATTGCAATAGAGTAAATATTTTTTTTCGTCGTGAATTTCCTCAACAATAGCATCGCCATAAATGTTTAACACATTAATGAGATCATAGTTTGTATTCTTTAAAAGATCTATAAGTATCTCGTGAATCTCTTTTGTTTCATTTAAGAGAATATAGAAATAACAATCCTCAAGATCTTTAAAATACTTATAAAAAGTTCCTCTAGCAATACCAAGTCTAGTAATAATATTCGAAACTCTGGCATCTTCAAATCTTTTTTCTTCAAATTCAATGATACAAGCAGAGATAATCTCTTTTCTTCTATTCTCTGTTAAATTCATAAATGTACTTTTTGGCATATATCCCTCCTGGTGACATAGTGTCACTATATACTTTCATTGTAGTGACACTGTGTCACTTTGTCAAGAAATTTTCTGTTTTTTATAAAAAAAAGAGCAACCTACCTATAAAAGTAAGCTGCAAAAATAGTTAATTTCCTTTAAATTAATAATTAACCTATTTCCTTCCTATGTGCTTTTAGCTTTTTCAGCGCCCAATCATAATGACTTGAAGTAGCTGAAACTAAATAAGAACCAACGCTAGTAGTACCAGTCCAATCAAAATATTTTTTAGTAAAAAGCTCTTCATTTGTAAATTTGTCTATTATTTTTATCAATTCATCATGACTAGCTTTTAACATTTCTACTGATTGTTCATAAGCTGTATCTTGATGCTTTTTCCAAAATTCTACATTCATATCTGCATAATTTTTAAATGTATAGGGCTCTGGTAAAAAGCTAACTCTTTCTCCTGCCTTGTTCTTATTTATCCAATTTATAGCAAGTTTATGCCACTCATATAGATGAATTAGAACATCTCTCACATTCTTATCCCTCTTCCAGTGTGCTTCTTTCTTTTTTTCATTATTAGAAAAATCAAACTCTGTGCTAAGTTCTTTTTCACTCATACTGGAAATAAAGCTCATCAGCTTATCAAAATTAGTATTTGACGCTTCAATTAATTCCACTTTTGATTTAGGTCTTGCCATTTCTATCTCCTTTTCTTTCTTATGGGATGTCTAATAACTGTTTTCCATTTACTAGAATCTATCTTTTTTATATTTGATAAATATATTTCGTGATGAAGTCTATCCGCACTTATATCCGTTTCAAATCCGTTTTCTTCTACAAATTTGTTCATAATTTCTATCGTTTCAGGTTCTGCATCAAATGGACCTATATGCATTATTTGTGCACATAAACCCTCATTGACTGTTATAAACTCAGCTGCGGAAACGTCGAGCTTTTTTTTGTTTCTTACTTGTTCCTTAGCCCAGTCGACATGCTCCTCTTTTACAAAGTCAGGTAGTCTTATTACAGATATCCAGTTAAAAGTAGATTTATCGGTATAATCTACTCCCTCTACTCCTTCTTGCCACCAAAATCCTTCAAGAGGAGGTACTACATACTCAAAAAAACCTTCTATTGAATATCCTTTTTTATAACTCATTCTAATAGCGTATGAAATCGCATATAGAACTTGAATCGCTTTTGAATACTGACCGTTTTCTTCGTTAGGATCACCCTTACCCCTTACTGAAATATAATTCATTTTAGGTATAGTTATTATTTCAAGTTTCGCTTTCGGTTTATAAAATTCCTTTTGTTCTTTCTTATAATCAAATGCCATTATAACATCCTCCCGTTCACAGAGATACTATCATACTTAATATGACAACGTGTCGTCATATTAAAAATAATTTTCAAAAGAATTTTTTACATTTTCTTTTACTCGTTCTCTCACGTACTCAGGCGATATAACGACCGCTTTCGATCCGAACGACAGGATATAACCTATCACCCAATTATCGATAAACATCTCCGTTTCAACTACGAAATCTCCGTCAGAATTCGCGGTATATTCTTCACTTGAAAATTCATCTAAAACTCTAAATTCTTCTGTTTTATCAATTATTAATTTCACTTTTGTTTTAGGTGACATATTGTCCTCAACCGAAAAATTTTCAAACACTCTAACCTCAAAATGTCTATCACTTATCTTTATGTTTTTCATTCTACTAAGCCGAAAAAGTCTCTGCTTTTTTTTAGTGAGACAATAACTTTTTAAATACCAAGTACTAGCTTTAAAATAGAGTTTGTATGGCTCGACTTCCCTATTGCTAAGACCACTGTTCGGCGATATATAATCAAATGATATTACTTTTTTCTCAAGAATCGCTTGTTTTGATATGTCATACGCCTCTCTCACTCTACTACCCCAGTCCATAAGGTCAATTTCTATATAACTATCATGTTCTCCACCAAAGAACAAGCCTATTTTATTAAGGATATCACTGCCTTTCTTTTCGTCAAAAGAGTTAAAACTCTTAAGTGCAGATATTATGTTCTGCCTATCCTCATCAGATAGGACACTCTTATTTAAAGTATATCCTTTTAGGAGTCCTATTCCCCCGTTTTTACCCTTACTCATGTATATTGGAATACCTGCAGCAGATATATTTTCAACATCTCTATATATAGTTCTAGTAGAAACTTCAAATTTTTCAGCTAATTCCTTTGCAGTAACCCTTTCCCTATATAAGAGTATGTATATTATTTCAAACATCCTACTTATTCTCATGATAATCCCCTCTCAAATCTTATTATACTACAAATGAATATGCTATAATGATTTATATTATTTGTACAAGAAATAAGAAGACCACATCCTAAATATACACTACCATATGCGTAGGGGGGAAAAATGAATCAAATAAACGATTTTAATAGAACTTTGGAATACCTTGAAAAATGTTTAGATGGTGAAATAAATGAAAATACAGTTTCCTGTATATCGGGATATTCCTATCCACTCTTCGCAAGAGTATTTTCTATCATCGCAAATATGACGTTAAGTGAATATTTAAGGTGTAGAAAGCTTACGAAAGCAGCGGTAGAAATCGCAAACACAGATACAAAAATAATCGATATCGCTTTTAAATACGGATACGAATCCCAGAGTTCATTCACAACATCATTTAAAAATTTTCACAAAGTGACACCTGGTGATGTGAGAAGAGGATATCGATATAACATTTTCACTCCCATACATTTTTCACTTAGTATAGAAGGAGGAAATAAGATGGAAGTGAAAATTGAAAAGAAAAATGCGTTTTCTATTGCAGGCCTTAGCTTAAAATCAGGAGAAAGCGATGATTTCAGCAGGCTTTGGGATGAACTGTTTGACACGAAAGGTATTGATTTACTGCTAAAGATAGGCAGTGGTCAGAGCTATGGTGCCTGCTTTGATGTAAAAGACGATAAAGACTTTTCATATATGGCTGGCTTTGATGTCAAAAATAAAGAATTAGCTAAATCAAAAGGGTTAGAAATATTAGATGTTCCTGAAACAGACTATGCAATAATACCATTAAAAGGTAAAGTTCCAGAATGCATTCTCAAAGGATGGAAATATGTTTTAGGAACATTTCTACCCGAAAACGGTCTAAAACATGTTGGAACACCAGACTTCGAAGTCTACCCTGAGGGAGATATGCAAAGCGATGAATACGAAATGGAATTATGGGTTCCTGTAGAAAAACAATAATACCATAATAAATAATCCCTCTTTTACCAAATATATATCTCTAATCGGGTATAAAACATGTATAAGTTTAAAAGAGGGGGTTTTTATGTATTCAATTATTAGTTCAGAAAAATTCAGTATAAAAGACTACGCTAAAAGCGATTACCTTTATCTTGTATTTAACAGAGGGTTTATTTGACCATACTGCAGAAAGCATATGGTGCAGTTGCACGAAGATAAAGAAAAATTTGAGGAAAAGAAAATCAAAGTCATCGCTATTTGTCCAGAAAGTGAAGAAAAAATCAAGAAGTTCTTAAACAAACAAAATCTAGATCTCACATTTGTAGCAGATCCTAGTCACAGCCTTGCCAAAAGCTATAATCAACAGGTAAGCATATTTAAGCTTGGCAGAATGCCAGCTCAAATTCTACTCGATAAAGAGGGAAAAAGATTTTTTGAGCACTACTCAAATAGTATGATGGATATTATTAAAAATGAACAAATTCTAGATTTAGTAAAATAGAACAACCTTAAAAGGTTGTTCTATCTTTTATATAACAATTATTAAACTAATTAAATTGCTCTTCTCCTCTTCTCTACTCTTATAGAGAAAGCCGCTGCTAAAAAGGCTATTATCATTATTGTCTCTATATAGACACCTTTCATTACTACGTTATTAAAAGTTCCACTTGATATTATCTCATCAGCACCAGTTGTAAACCAATAAGTTGGTATTAGCTTAGAAAACATAAGTACTCCTTTTGAAACATACTTAATAGGTAAAAACACGCCTCCAAGAAATGCAAAAGACAAAGATAAAAAGTTTCCTACCATTCCTAAAATTCTCTGTGATGTTACAAATGAATTTATCAGATAAGCTATGCTTGTTAAAGTAATTATATGCAGTAGTAGTCTGCCAAATATCATAAGCCCAATCCTACTTGTAGTAGTCTCAAAACCAAAGAATATAACAGTTAGTAAAATACTGAACAAAAACAGAATGATACTAACAGTAATCATAGAAGCTATTATCTGCCTCTGTACTTGTTTATTGGTTATATTGGAAGATAGTATTCTTTTTTTGATTTCTTTTTTATCAAAATCATAAATCGAATATAAGCTATTGATAATAACAATCATGATGATATAGGAAAACATTGTCACAAAACGTTTAAATGAGTTGATAACATCAGACTTCTTCTTAGAGACTTTCGATATCGTCTCTACCTCTCTCTCCAGAAGTTCAACCGTCTTCTTAATTGCCTCATCTTCATTCATAGCAGCTTTAAATGATAAATAGCTATTTACATATGAATTGACAGTATTACTTACTATGAAAGAGGAAGCAAAACTTGTGTAATTATACTCTTCCACCTTATAGTTTTCTGAAAAGCCCTTTGGAATAACAATACCATTATCTATCCTAGCATAGAAGAGTGCATCCTTTAAATTTTCGCGAGTATCTATCCCTGCGTCATACCTGAATTCCCTTTTCATGTATTCTTCAAGTGCATTAGATAGATCGGACCCATCTTCATTTATAATTGCTATTCTATAATTTTTAGCATCTACATTATTTGCTCCAGAATCAGATGTAGTATACGAAATAAAAAGGAAAATAAACATGAAGATTACTAGAGGCAATATCACTGCATAGTTTCTTCTGTAGAGCTTCATTAAAGTTTTATACACTCTCATATCTTCTCCTCCTAACAATAATTACACTCAGAACAAAACAAACTACTGTCATAACAGTAAGCACTCCCAAGTTCTCGAAATACATATCTAAATTTCTGTAGTAGTAGACACCCTGTAGCGCTTTACTTATAAGGTTGGCAGGATTAAAATATGAAAGAGTTTTGAAATTTGTATTCATATAATAAAGAATATCTATATTCATCATTCCAGAAAAGAAGCAAAGAAGTAAATTAATAGTAACCGCTATACCAAGTAGCGCATCTTTTTTTAACCGTATAACAGCTGAAAGAATTATTCCGAACGAAATGCCGAAAAATGTTCCTACAACTATCAGTAGAAGTAATTCTGGAAGTACATCTTCAAAAGGTATTTTGATAACATATGTTACGAATACCGCTATAAAGACAGATACTAAAATATGTATAATTGAAGTGGACAAAAAGCCTTCAAAAAACATTTTAATCTTACTCTTTGAAACAATATTTAACCTTACACCTCTACTGTCTTTATTAGGACTGAGCTTACAATATAAATCTATTCCTACTGAAGTCGAAGTTAATATAAATAGTGAAACAAGTCCAAAATAGAAAATAACTTCAGGAGTTGCCCCTTCTCTATTTACAATATTTTTACTGATAGTATGGTCCTGAAATACAGGTGCACTTTTTGTGGTCTCAGCAATGTAAAGAGAATTATCATACTTCCTTAACACTTCTTTAATTATGGTTACATTTTCATTGAACCCATTTACATAGAGCACATTATCCTTTGTAATGTAAGCGTCAATCTCCTTATTCTCTAATTTCACCTCAGAATCTTGAGCACTCGCTTCAAACGTAGTAAAACCAACATTTTTAAAAACTTCTTCTTTGAATTCATCCTCTACTATAGCTATTTTTATATCAGAAAAATCAACGCTATCTACAGCCATAATATTTCCTATAGTGACAGAATATATAAAATATAGAATTATAGGCCATAGAAGTGCCCAAAACATATATCCCTTGTCTCTAAAAGAATCTTTTACTAGCATTTTAAACATTTTCTCTAAGCTCCCTTCCTGTGAGTTCTATAAATACATCACTTAGACTAGGAGTTTCATTGTTAACAGTAGTATAAACTATGTCATTTTCTTCTAGTGAATTTAGAACTTCTCCTATTAGAAAGTCATTCTCGCTTTTTATTTTAATCGTAGTATCACTAAACGATACATCGTGTACTTTATTCATCTTCGCTATCAAAGCAAGTAAACTCTCTTCTACTTCTCCAAGCACTTTTACATGTATACTATTGTACAGATTAACACTATTCGACAGTTCTTCCTTAGTTCCTACCAAAAGGCTTTGACCTTTATCCATTATCATAACTCTATCGCAGATTTTCTCAACTTCTTCTATATAGTGAGTGGTATATATTATTGTGCTGCCATTTTTGTTTAGTTCTTTTATACCTTCAAGTATCTTATTTCTAGTCTGAACATCCACAGCTACAGTAGGTTCATCGAGAAAAATAATTTTAGGCTTATGTGCAATACCACATGCTATATTTAGTCTTCTCTTTAGACCACCACTTAATTTTTTAGGATAAAACTTCTCATACTCTTTGAGCTCTAGAAAATCAATAACTTCGTCTACCAGCTCTTTTCTTTTCTTTTTATCATCCACGTAGAGGCCACAAAAAAAGTCTATATTTTCTCTGACATTCAAATTTTCAAGCACAGCCACTTCCTGAGGTACTAAACCTATCTGAGATTTTATATCGTAGGCAAAAGGTGTCATTTCTTTGCCTAGTATTTGTATATCTCCATTCGAAAAGTTTAGTAATCCAAGTATGCAGTTTATAGCAGTACTTTTACCAGAACCGTTCGGTCCAAGTAAACCAAATATCTCTCCCTTTCTAACACCCATCTCAAAATGATTAAGTGCGAGCACCTTTTTGTATCTCTTAACCAAATCTTTAACCTCTATAATGTTATTCATAATTCCTCCGTAACATATATTAAAATCCATTTATTTTAATTCTTTTCGTATATAATACTATAACGTTTCATATTATTTTAGTGACAAATGTCACTAATATTCTAACAAATGTAATTTTTATGTTAGAATGAATTCAGGAGAAAATATGATTAGATTTTTTTTATTAATTGTTGGACTTATAACTTCAAATATTGAATATACAAATGGTACATTAATAACACTTTCATTTTATTTTTCAATTATATTCTCATCTGTTTTTTTACTTAAATTCAACCGAAAAATAAAATTATCCCTATACGTAATTTTTGTGTTCCTGAGTGTCTTTATAAAGGAACTAATCCCTTTCTTACCTCTTATTGCATATGACATTTATACCGGGTATGACGAAGGATATTTGCTCTTTTTAACCATCATACCTATACTATATAACTATGATAAAGATACCGTGTTTTTCGTTCTTCTATTTATAATAATCTCAGTCATTCTCAAAGATGAAATCATAAAACACGAAGCTCTTAAAAAAAGTTATTATGACTTTCAAGATACAATAAAGTACGAAAGAGACACTTTAACTAAAAAATTAAACGATACAAATAGAATAATAGATGAAAACACAGAACTCGCTGTTATAAAAGAAAGAGCACGTATCGCAAGAGATATACATGATAATCTTGGACATACCTTAACCAGAGCATTATATCAAATTAAAATGCATGAACTTAATTCCGAAGTTGATTTAAGTGATGTAAAGAAAAATATAAATGACTCTATAATAGAAATAAGAAATAGTGTTCACAATCTTCAAAATACTACGCTTGATTTAAACGAAGAAATAGAGAAAATTATATCCAATGAGCAGAGAATCAAAATAAATTACAGCAATAATATTAACCGTAATTTGAGTCATAAGTTTAATCTGGCAATTATATATACAATAAAAGAATGCCTAGTAAACTCAATAAAACACTCAAATGCAACTATTTTTGACATACAAATTTTCGAGATTAACAAAGAGATAAATGTACTTATTAAGGATAATGGATCAAATTATAAACCTGTAAATCCCGGAATAGGGCTTTTAAATATCGAAAATAGAATATCATCTCTCGGTGGAAAGACAAGATTTTCTACAGATAATGGATTTAGAGTATTTATAAAGATAATATTGGAGGAAGAATGATAAATATCATAATAATAGATGATGACAAAATTATATGTGATGCTTTAAAACAGATTATAAATCAAAACGAAGATTATAATGTGTTAGATGTTGGATATTCATATGATGATGCGCTCAGACTTTACTACGAACATAAACCAGATATAACCCTTCTTGATATAAGACTCGCAGATAAAAACGGAATAGACGTTGCTGATAAAATTCTCTCAGATTATCCGAATGCAAAAATCATCTTTCTAAGTACATTTAGCGAAGATGAATACATTCTTAAGGCCATAAAGATTGGCGCAAAAGGATACATTATTAAACACGATATTGAAACGATAATCACTTCTTTAAAAAGCGTATATAATAACCAAGTAGTGTTTGCAAAGGAAGTCTATGAAAAACTACCTACTCTACTTAAAAGGAATAAGAAAAATCATATAGAAGAACTGAACTTGACAGAAACTCAGATGGACATACTTGAAAACGTAGCGCTAGGACTTAACAATAAAGAGATAGCAGAAAAACTATTTCTCGGTGAAGGCACGGTTAGAAACTATATATCTAACCTACTAACAAAACTGGATTTAAGAAATAGAACCGAACTTGCAGTGTACTACTACAAAAATAATAAATCTTAAAATATTTTTCTAAAACAAGCGATATATGCATTTTTTTATATTTTATCTTAAAACTGTTAAATTAAAGTGATTTATATTGCCTTCAAATTCAGTTTTACTATTTATACTATATTTAATATTATATTTTTCCTTAGAAAGTGTATTCCAAAATTTACTAAACTCTTCTTTTGTATATTTTTCATTTGTAGTTTTTAATAAATTAAAAACAAATTCCTTATCAATTTCTTTTTTATCAGTTGATGAAACAGAAATATGTATATATGTTTTAGATACTGATTCAGAAGAATTTTCAACATTAATAATTTCACACCAGGCATTTTCTACTCCAAATAAAGCTTTTGTTTTGACATTTCCTTTTTGTATTTCGTTTTTATTAATTTTTACTTTTGCAATACTATTATATTTTTCAAAAAAATTATTTATTACTTCATCTGATTCAAAATAAATATCGTTTTCTATATCGTCTTTAGTTGCTTTTTGTTTTATTTCATTTTTACTTTCTATTTTTAAAACATCTTTTGTATCTTTATTTTCATTTTCTGAAAAAGACCCTATAATTAAAAGTAATAATATTCCACCCAAAATTATAAAAACTTTATTTTTAAAACTAAGAGACTTAAATTTATTTAACATACTTTCCCTCCTTAATATTTGATTATAACTTTCATTTCATACTTATATTTTTAAGATATTATTTTATTAATTATATTGCCAATACTTATCTAATTTCAATTCCTTTCCAGCAAAACTACAGCCTCCACATGAGGTGTATTTGGATATAAATCAAAGAGCTTGAAAGATTTTATCTCATAACCAGAAGAGAGTATCTTTTGAAGATCTATGGCTAATGTTTTAGGGTTGCATGATACATATAAAAAGTGTTCTGATCCTATATTGATGATATCATCTATCGCCCTCGGATGTATTCCCATTCTAGGAGGATCTACTATTATCATATCAGCTTTTTTATTTATTTTTTTTACTGACTCTTTGACATCTCCACAATAGTATGTAATGTTTTTATTTCCGAATTTCTTCGCATTCTCTTTTGCTTTTTCTACCGCTTCATTTACAATTTCAATCCCATATAGCTCAGTTGCGTTTTCACCTATTAAATTCGAAATTACTCCAGTTCCGCAGTATAAGTCAAAACAGACTTTAGGTTTTATTGTTTTTACTATGTCAACAAGGTATTTAAACATTACCTCCGCCATAAGTGTATTGGTCTGGAAAAACGAAAAAGGTGAAATATCAAAACCCATTCCAAGTAGATTTTCAGTTATGTAATCTCTACCATGAATCACTCTTAGTTCATCACATAAAACAGCATCTGAAAGTGAGTTATTTATCGTGTGCAGTATAGACACTATCTTGTCCTCTAATTCAAGACTTAAAAGCCCATTCTTATACTCTTGAATATAAACATCTCCTGAAGATGTACTCACCAGATTTACCATTATTTCTTTATTATGTACACTTCTTCTTATCACAAGATGTCTTAAGACACCATCGTGTTTATAGATATTATAATGAGAAATCTTTTTTTCTCTATAGAACGCTTCTGTAAAGTCTCTTATCTTCTGAAAATCCCTTGATATAAGCATACATTCATCTGTATCAAGGATGTTTTTTCCCATATTTCTCTGATGGAAACCTAGATTTAACGGCCCATCTTTAAAAGGATCACCAAAAGTAAACTCTACTTTATTTCGATATCGATACTGCTCTCCACCCACTATTTCTATATTTTGAAGATCAATACCATTGTTCTTAAAGTGATTGACTACCTCAATTTTCTTATTTTCTCTCTGTACGTGTAGCGGTACATGCATAGAGGAACAACCTCCACACATATCAAATAATTTACAATCTATATTTACACTGTCTTTATAATGTCGTTTTAAGAACTTGACTCTCTTTTTTCTACCCGCTCTTAAAACCCTGACTTCTACTCTATCACCACTATACGTATTGGGAACATCAATTTTTATTCCCTCATAAGTAGCAACTCCTATTGAAGCCAGTTTAGATCTGTCTATAACGAGAATTAAAATATCGCCTTTTTTCATTTCCTATCCTTGTTTTTTTATTATACTAACATAAATACTTTGTATAAGAAAGATAAAAAATGGTAGAGATATCTCTACCATTCAAGCATCAAATCTATTATTTGAGCAAACTATTTGCTGTTTCTTCATCACAGACGAGAATGTCTATCAGACCAGCATTTAAAGCAGTTTTAAGTGCCTCCACCTTATCAGAACCAGTCGAAATACACATCACCCTTTTCTTTTTTATCAAGCTTTCATCTATTCCAATGATTTTTCTGTTGATATCTATATCTAAAAATGATCCATTTTTATCAAAAAACCTAGCACACATAAATCCAACCGCCCCGAGTGATCGAACCTTTGATTTGATATCATCTTCCAAATAAATGTCCCAAATATTGTGAAATCCGACAGATTCAAGTGAACTAATTCCAGTTATCAAAAAATCAACGTCATCTAATACTTCCATAGCTTTTTTCATTATGGGCGTATTTAGTAAACTCGTCTTTAATTCCTCGTCATTTACAAAAAGCGGTGCTGGAATCGGGAAAAATTTTGCCCCAATCTTTTCGGAAAGATTCATTCCAATAGCATGTGAATTAGAATCTTCATTATCATAATTTACCGCACCAAACATATCGGCGACAATTGTATTCTTAAGTTTTTTTCTTCTAAGATACTTAACAGTCTGTCTAACCGATCTTCCCCAAGATATGGCTACTTTACAATTATCATGTAGATTGTCATAAAGCACATCGGAAGCCAGCTTTGTCGTCTCTTCAAGAGTTCGCGATCCATCGGGAAGACTAGTAGATATATATGCATTGTCAATCTTATACTTTCTAACTAAGTCTCTCCATAGACTGTCAAACTTATCCGTTCTATTATCTATCCTTATACTTACTATCCCCTCAGCTTTCGCTCTTTTAAGCAACCTAGATACTGTAGGTCTAGAAATATAGAGTTCATTTGCTATCGTTTGCTGAGTCTCTTCTTTCAGATAATATCTTGTCGCAACATCGACCAATAAATCGATATCGCCCTGACTTAATCTACCATCATCACTGACCATAATATGCGTTTTCTCCATGTTTTCTAAGATAGTGCTTATCCAATAAGTCTTTACTTATTTCCTTTATTTCAGGGTTAATCTTTTCAGAGTAATAGGCCATTTTGCTAACTTCTTCAAACACTTTTGCATTATGTACAGCATTGTCTGCATTTTTACCCCAGACAAAAGGTCCATGATTCTTAACAAGAATCGCAGGAATTGCGAGCGGGTTAATTCCAAGTTCAAGTATTTTTTCGATAATAACTAGACCCGTATTTTTCTCATAATCCGTTTCTATTTCTATCTTTTTCATATCTCTAGTGCATGGAATTGTACCATAAAAATAGTCAGCATGAGTTGTCCCATAGCAAGGAATATCAAGCCCAGCCTGCGCTCTACTTGTAGCCCAAAAAGAATGTGTGTGAACAATTCCACCTATTTCAGGGAATTTCTTGTAGAGCTCTATATGCGTAGGTGTATCACTTGACGGTTTGTATTTTCCTTCAATGACATTTCCCTCAAGATCACATACAACCATATCTTCAGCTCTCATAGTGGAATAATCTACCCCACTAGGTTTAATTACCATATAGCCCGTTTCTCTATCAATCTCGCTTACATTCCCCCATGTATAAATAACTAGGTCCTGCTTTACTATTTCTAGGTTTGCCTTTAACACCTTTTCTTTTAAACTTTCTAGCATTTATCCATCCTCTCTTCTAACCATTTCTTAGCAGATTTTATCTTTTCTATCGCTTCATCAGTAGTTTGAATACCATCATTTTCAGCCCACATCTCTATTAGAAAAGGTCCTGAATATTTTTTTTCTTTGAGCAGTTTAAAGTGAGATACAAAGTCTACCGTTCCAGTTCCGAAATCGACCTTTTTAAATAGGTCTGGCTTTGTATCCTTAAGATGAACTGCTACAATATGCGAAAAATATCGTTCCATTTCCCCTACAGAATCATCCGTCCATCTACTTAGATTTCCAATATCTGGATAAACCTTTAAATAAGGAGAATCTATTAAATCTACATACTTCATAGCTCTCTCTATTGTTCCTAAAAAGTACGTGTCCATTATCTCAATTGAGAGCATAATATTTTCTCTTTCTGCGAGACTAACAGCATATTTTAGCCCTTCTAAAAAATACCTTTTACTCTCATCCGTGCTGTCCTCATAGTATACATCATACCCTGCTAACTGTATGTTTCTAATTCCCAAAGCTTTAGATAGTAAAATAGCTTTTTCCATTAACTCTCTAGCTTTCTCTCTAATAGCAGGGTCTTTCGATCCAAAAGGAAAGCGTCTATGACCGCTAAGACACATAGAGCGAAACTCTATTCCTGTTTCGAGCATAAGGTTGTTAAGACTCAAAATATCTTCTTTATTCATATCAAGTCTTTCCAGCCTAAAATCACTCTCATCTATACTTAATTCAATAAATGAAAATCCGTTCTCCTTGGCGATATTAAACTTCTCTTCCCAACTCAAATCATTCGGAAGTGCCTTTTCATAGAGACCTATTGGATTGTTTTTTAAATCCATTTCTACTCCCAATATTTTGATATTTCTTTTTTAAAGTCAAGTGCCGCTTGTTTAGGATCGGCTGCGTCTCTTATACTTCTTCCTGCAATGAAGCAGTATATCGGATAGTCTTTAAATAACTTTATCGTATCTATTTTTAGCCCACCTGTAACCGTCACTTTAAATCCCATTTTGCACAGTTTATCAATTTTTTCTAAATCTTCATCCGACCAGTCTTTACCCGCCGCCTGAGCGTCTCTTGACCTATGATATACAACCTGAGAAAGTCCAGCCTTTCTCCACTGAGCAGCCTGATCAAAAGTCCAGTCACCATAGAGCTCTATTTGAATGTCTTTCTCATCGGGATAATTATCGCCTTCTTTTAATGCTCCTATCATTGTATTTATATCTGAGCAGCATATCGTAGTCATCCACGACGCGCCGGCATCAAAGCATAGTTTTGCAAGTAGAGAACCTGCATCAGCTGCTTTTATATCCGCTAATATTATTTTATCTGGATAGAGTTCTCTGAGCTTTCTAACCGCTTCTGAACCCTCAGCAACATATAAAATTGTTCCCACTTCAATAACATCAACAACTTCACCCACAGGAGCTACGGATTTTAGTGCCGATTCTAAGTCTGTATTATCAAGTGCAATTTGTAATTTAGGTAACATAATTAACCCTCTAACGCCTTCACAACTTTTTCTTTTATTTCATCACCAGATAGAAGGTTTTGAACACCTATTATCTTAGCTTTTCCATCTTTTTTAAACTCATCAACTAACTGAACAGCAACGATAACTAAATCAAATTTATCAACTTCACTCTTCGCTTGACCTACACTGCTGTGATGCACTTCATGTTCTATTCCCATTTCTGTAAGAACTTGCTCTATTTTCATCTTTATAATCATGCTTGAGCCCATTCCATTTCCACAAGCCGCTAATACTTTTAACATTTTTTCCTCCTAAATTTAACCAATTATAGTTTCTATTACAACATCCAGTAGTAAGGCATATCTGTTTCTATTGTGTAAACATCGTGGAAGCCTCTATCAAACATAAATTCCAAATCGTCTTTATTTTCAGGCCAGATAAACTTTCCACCAACTTGCCAGATATACGGCTTAAATTTGTACTTCAGTCTTGTCTTTTTCATATTCCAAATGGCAAGTAGCTCATATGGATTTATCATAAAGTTTGTCCAAGCATCATGATGATACGGTATAACGGTAGAGCATTTTAGACACTCTGCCATTCTAAGCACTCCCTCAGCAGTTAGTTTATCTGTCATTCCTATTGGATTTTCACCATAGTTTGCCATTGCAACATCTACTTTATGCTCCTTGCCATGCTTAGCATACATATTGGAGTAATGAGAATCTGCTGCATTGTATATGTTTCCAGCAGGAGTTTCAATTAGATAGTTAACCGCTTTTTCGTCCATATTCATAAGTGGGTTACCCTTTAATGTGACTCCCTGTGGAGCTGTCACCATACACGTTCTATCAAAAGACTCAAGTGCTTTAATTGTGGTATCTTTGACCTTTATCTCATCGCCAGGTTTTACGATTACTATCCTCTCTTCTGGAACTCCCCATTCTAGCCAAATATCATGACAAACCTTTGGTCCTACAAACTTAACAGATTCATCCGTATTCTGTAGAATAGCAGCTGCAGTGTATACATCGTGATGATCGCTGTGCTCATGAGTTACCAGATATACATCCAAATTTTTTATCGCAAAAGGATCGATAACTACCGGAGAATTCCTGAGATTAGGCTGAAGCGCAACACAACCTACTGCTCTTTGGTGTTGATGTTGCTTTTTCATCAGCTTATTCTTTTTGGTTCTTTTTCCGGATTTAACCCAAAGATCAATACAAATATTCGTAGAATTCTCTGTTTTTATCCATAGACCAGTGCATCCTAGCCACCACATAGCAAATGTTCCGGGCTTTACTTCCTCTTCCTCAATTTCTTCATTTAACCAAGTTCCCCAAGTAGGAAATGTATCGAGTATCCAACTTTCCCTAGTTATTTCACTAACTCTACTCATCATCGCCTCCTTTAAAATATCCCATAAGTTCATCGATAGAACTTGAATTTATTACCTTTTTTTGTTTTTCTTCTGTTGATAAAATTTCAACCAAACTCTGCAAAATCTTTATATGCGTATTCGCATCCTTACATGAGAGACTGACAAGCAGCTTCACTTGATGGTCTTCCTCTTCGGAAAAACTAACACTCTCATTTAACTTAAGGATAGCAAAACCCACTTCTTTAGAACCTGTTTCAGGTCTTGCATGAGGCATAGCTATATGAGGAGCTATTACTATATATGGTCCGAATTCCTCAACACTTGAAATCATAGCATCTATATATGACTGTTCAACTAAACCATTTTCTAAAAGCGGTTTTGCACTTAATGTTATGGCTTCTTTCCAGTCGCTAACTTTATCTTTAATCTGTACATAATCTTTCGTAAGAACAAAATTATCTATCATTTCAACTCCTTATTTAATACATTGTCTATCAGCCACTCAATCCCCTCAGAGACCCCATCATCCACATTTGACGCAAATACTTTTAAAGAAGACTCTTTCACTTCTTCACATGCATTCTCTGTAGTAATCGGGTACTTAGCTAGCCTTAGCATGCCAAGATCATTCGTCTCATCCCCAAATGCTGCCACTCTGTCCGGACTTATGTTAAACTGATCACATAAGTATTTAAGCGCAGGGCCTTTACCGGTATCGTGTGGTATTAAATCAAAATAAGTAGACTGTGACTTAATGTACTTCATATCAGAAAAATTCTCAGAAAACTTTCTAAAAGCTTCAATTTTTCCAGCATCCTCTTCCATAATTAGAATTTTATTTATCTTTCTATATTTTTCAATTTCTTCTAAATCATCGACAAGTACAACAGAGTTCTCTACCTTCATCTTTTCTTTCTGTAATGCAAGATACCTTGGGTTGTAGTTACTCACAATTAAATTACCAGTATATGCCATCCAGTCGTATTCATTTTTCATTAGAAATTCAATCATCTTCTTTGCGTTACCAAAATCAAAGTGAAATGATGCAAGTTCTTCACCCGTGTTATGATCAACTATCCTTGCGCCATTAGAAGTTATAAGAGGAAAATTTACTTCTAATTGCTTTGCGTAGTGATACATAATGGGTAGAGGCCTACCGCTAGCGATAGCAACCTCTACTCCCATTTCCTTTAATTTTTTCACGGATTTTAAATTTCTCTCCGTTATCCTATGCTCCCTATCAAGGAGCGTTCCATCAAGATCAAAAACCGCTAAAAATTTCATCATATTAATCGTCATACCTCATTGTTGTAAAGTAATTCTTTTTATTTCTTTTATATTGTAATTGTGGGATAATTAGCATTAATACTATTATTGCGATTGGAGCTATAATTCCGAGGTACTTTGTAACAAAAGTACTACCTGCGAATAGAGTAGCCCAGTCAAACATTCCCATCCAACCAATAACTTGCTCAGGTCCTTTTAGTATTGATAATACTAAAGCTGAACCAAACACCTGTATAATACCCGCAAAGAACGGTATTATAGCAGCCGCTCTTCTTCCTCCAGCAGCGTTAGCAAATACAGCTAACGTTCCGTTATCAAAGAATAGGCAAATAAATCCAGCGATAATAAGTACTGGAGACTTAATTGCTACAAGTACTCCAATTGCAAGTATTTGACCAAAGAAGCCAAATATAAATCCATATGTAGGCGCATTTGGTGAAAAACCAAATGATACTGCGCAGTCAACTGCAGGTACTGAACCCTTAAGGATCTTATTAGATATACCCTGGAACGAAGCGGTGAGTTCAGCAACAAACATTCTAACACCTGTCAAGATGATAGTAATGTAAACTGCAAAGTTAGCTGTAGTCTCAAATATGTAAGTTCCAAAGTAATATTTTTTATAGTCAATTTCAAATGCAGATGGCCCAAGTATAATCATTATTACACCGACAAAAAGTGTCATTAAAAGTACATTGGAAACTATGTTGTCATTAAATATTGATAACCAACCTGGTAAGTTAAGATTATTAACATCTTTCTCTTTATTACCAATTTTCTTAGCAAGTTTATATGCCAACCAAGAACCAAACATTTGTTGATGTCCAATGGTAAATCCTGCACCATTAGTAACATCTTGAGTTGCCTCAATAATAAGGTTGGACATTACCGACCAATAAGTACCTATAAAAAGTCCCGTAATGACAACTAATGGAGTGGTTACCGGCTTATCAACTGCTCCAATAACCCAGTATAGAGCCCATAATAATACCGCTGATTGTTGATACATAATATGTCCAGTTATAAAAAGTGGTCTAACTTTTGTGTACTTTCTAAAGAGTACTAAAAGAATATTCCAAGCAAATGCAATAAGCATTACATAACCAACGAATGCAAGTGAACCTTTAAAATCTAAGAACTCCGTAGCAGAACTTTGTCCATAATAAGGATCAATAACAAAAGCGGATAAGCCAAATTTACTGGTTAAAGATTCAATAATCGGCTTAAAAGTACTTACTAATCCACCAGCACCTACTTTAAGTATTCTAAATCCTACATAAGCTTTAATAAATCCTGATAAAGCTTGATACCACTTTTTCTTAAGCAGTAAGTATCCGATAAAAACGATTGTACCCATTAAAAGGGGTGCTTGTCCCAAGAATTTGTTAACAAACTCCTGAAAAATTTCAATTATTCCCATAATTACCTCCTATTGTATTTGTAAAAATATTATAACAGTATATGTTAACATTTGTAAACCGATATAAAAAATATGGTATTTTGTTCATAGATAAACATTAATTAATTGTATATTTATTTTTACAATTAAAAAAAGTGTTTTAAAAACACTTTTTCAATTCATGTATATTAATAGAAGACCACAAAAATCACCGTTTTTTATTACCGCACTGTAAGAGATCATAGTCTCTTCATCAAAAAATCTGGTCTTTCCCTTTTCTTTAAAGTACCTTATGACATCGCTCTGTTTATCTGTAAAACCTTCCTGCTCTGAAATCATGTGACTTATAATTACCCTTCCGAAGTTATCCTTATATACAAAAGGAAATGGAGTGGAATTAAAAATATTTTCTACATCACCTAGTTTCAAATTCTGATCAAAAAATATATTTTCGGGTAGAAACTTAGGATCACTTGGGGTAATAAAGCCTATCTTCTGCATTTGTACAAAAATCTCGTCCCACTGAGAAGGATTTATAAAGTCAAAAGAATCCTTATAAAATACATTTTCTTCTCTTGAACATTGCAGCGTGATAGAATTAATAAGCGCATCCAGTTTAAAACTTACCTCTAATGCATCTATATAATCTGAACTCACTATATTTTCGAGTTCTTCTATCCCGAAAAATATTTCTGACTGCTCATCCTTCATAAGGTTTGATGCATATATATGTTCAGGAGTCTGGAGAAACTTAGAGAGAACTTCGTTTATTTTTCGATAATGTATTTCTAGTTTTCTAAGTCTATTTACAAACACTTTAAAGTCTCCCCAAGTATCGGTGTTTTTAGAGAGATTGAATTGATCCTTCAAATAATCAAGCATGTCTATAATTACCGCATTCTCTCTTCTCATTACCTCTATTGGATGACCACTTTTATTTCTCGGTTTTTCTCTGGACAACAAATTTCTAAAATTCTCAAACTTTCCCCAAGTAGAATTATCACTCGACATAAGCTCTCCTATTTATTTTCTGTATTTTATAAGAATGATTATATCACACTTAATTGTTTACATAAATATAAGATATTTAAAATAAAACTTATTAGTTGGAAATACTAAAGTATATTTCTCCCGGTTGAACTTCTTCTGTGCCCATATCAAGAAGCTCTGATACGGTGACAAAATGATATCCTTGCTCCAATAACTTCGGAATCACGCTTTCCATAGAGTCAACAGTAGAGGAATGAATATCATGGCAAAGTACTATACTGCCGTTGGATGAATCTTTGATTATTGCATCATACGTCATTTTTGCATCTCTCGTCATCCAATCAACAGGATCGACATCCCAATTAACAAAATGCACCCCTAATTTCTTCCCTATCGCTTGTACTACATCATTATAAGCACCATAAGGAGGTCTTACAACTAATGTATCAACTCCGGTTAAAGAGGCAATCTTCGCACGTGTTTGCATTATTTCTTTTGTTAACTCTTCCTCTGACAAATCAGTAAAGTTTCTGTGTGTCCACGAATGGCTACAAACCTCATGTCCTTCTTCAATCATTCTTGGTAACAAATCAGGGTTAGTATCTATTTGAGAACCCAAAACAAAAAATGTCGCTTTTACATTATGCTTTTTCAGAATATCAAGGAGTCTAGCAGTATGCGCACCTGGCCCATCATCAAAAGTAATTGCAATAACTTTATCATAATCCTTTTGTACGTCTGTTTCATCTGCTGAAGAATCACTTGTAGCCTTATCTATATTTTCTTTTTCTTTATCCGTAGCTTCGTTTTTAGTATCTTTCGTTTCTTTACTTTTTGATGAATCAGCAATCTTAGTTTCTTCCTTTAAATTTAAAATATCATTGCTGACAAAAACGTCAACGTTACCCTCTGATTCCGGCAAATATTTACCCTTTTCTAAAACAATTTCTATTCCATCATCAGATATTTTCCAATTATCTAAAAGCGATTCATCTAAAAGTTCCTTCTTCACTTTCTTTTCTTTTACTATAAATTGTCTCAATATACCGATTTGTTCTTCACTTAAATAATTCCCGATTGTCAGAACTTTACCGGACTCTATCTCAGCATTAAAAGTAGTAAAAATTGAAGCAGGATGTGCATAGTCCTGACTGTAATATTCCCCATTAAACTCAACTACAACATATTTATCATTTACTACGTAAGAGTTATAGCTTATTGATAATTGATTATTAGCAGATTTAGATTCTTTTTGATATCTATCTAACGTTGACTTCGCCCAATCTTCACATAATTTATCAAGTTCTTTTAAATCGCCTTTTGGATAAACTACATGCGCATAAAAGTCTCCTTTATTGACACTGATAAACTCTTCATTGCCATATTCACGACTAGGAGACTCAAGAACATCATCAGACTCTAGAAACTTTAATAACTTTTCTTTATTGACTTCTGTGATTACTTCAGTTGATATTATTTTTGTTTCGACAGAAATATTATGCTCTTCTACAGATTCACAAGAACAAAGAAATAGTAAAAAAACTATGATTAAAAACTTTAAAATTGATTTATTTATAAATATTCTATTCACTATTGTTTAACCACCTATTATATATATCCCACAGAAAAATTTTACTCCATTTAAACTAAAACATCAATAGTTTTTATACATTATTACAAATATATTTAATAGATAAACTTTTTATATTAAATATACTTAAGTACAGCAAAATTAACAAAAACAAGTATAGTACTTCTCTAAATTATAAAAAATATTTTTATGATATAATAACCCTTAGATATCATTTATTAAAATAGGAGAATAATATGAAAACAAAGAAATTAATCACACTTATTATTGCAGTTCTTATGGTTTTACAATTGACTTCATGCAGCAGCAAAACAGAGGAAACAAAAAGTAAGAAAGGCTTCGACATATCGGAGTACAGAGTCCTCACAGAAGAAGAAACTCCCTTTACCTACTCCGCAGAAAATAAAAACAATTTGGTAGAAGGACAAACTAACAACGAAACAAGCTATAAAGCGTATACATTTTCAGATTTGTTTGAAGAGTTCAACTGGACAACAGAGAATCACTTTGATCGTGGCATGCGCATACATACCAAATTGTATTTTGCCTCAGAATTTGACGAAAAGATTCACGGTGCAATTGTACTCAGTGAGAAGTCCGAAGAGGCATTCAACAAATGGGAAGAAAGCGGAAATAAGCTAAGTGGCCTACCTGAATTAAAACTATATCTTACCTATCGAAATCCAGAAGGAGAATGGTTAGCACTCCCACTTAACATACCAGAAGATTCCATAGAATATCCAGTGGAAAACAAAAGAGTTTCACTTTTACTTGACAATGATGAATTAGAATACTTGATATACAAAGACTACAGTAATTTCTTTTGGGTTCCTGTTGTATATTAAAGGAGTCAACAATGACAGAAAAAGAGATTTTAAAAAGAGAAGTAAAAGACTGGATATTATATTTAGACAATAAAATAAATTTAGATAGTAGCATTGTTGCCATAAATTTCGATATTGCAGAGTCCTATACATTATATATCGTCGGCAGTTCCTACTATGATCATGATGATGAAGACTGGCCTTGCGATGATGAACTGGGTATAAACAGTTATCTTCAAGTATCCAAATTTTTAGATACCGAATTAAACTGGGAAGAATATTTAGACCTGATTGTAACAATTTTTAAAGAACTGGTGCAAGAATTAGATATCGAATTATTTTCAGTGGAACACATAGCAACTGGATTTGTAAGCGGTAATTTGGTAACAATAAAATAAAAAATTTTCATTTTATATCATTCCTGTTTGTAACGAATAATAAACTCAAAATTAAGATTTTTTCTCCCCATAATTTCTATTTTGTAATAAAAAAAGACTACTCTTTTTTAGAGTAGTCTAATTATATGTTTTATTCTTGATTCGCAATTATGTCCTTAACCTTCATAAGACGAGTGATTGTTGATCTCTCATTCTCATCGAGTTTCATCCTTATGTACTTGATTGTCTCTTGTAAATCAGGTATAGTTCTGTATTCAAGAGCATTAACTCTTCTTCTGGTCTTCTCTATCTCATCTGCCATAAGCTGACAAGTCTTTTCAACCCTTGCAAGTTCCATAAGTCTATCCATAATAGCGTCAAGTTTCATTACCGCGAGGTCAAGATCACTTGAAGTCATAGCATAACCATAAGGTAGTATTCCCCCTGGACTCTTCTCCCTCTTGTAATTCATAACAGGTACTATTACACTCATGACATTCTTCTCTTCAATGTCCAGTGTAACCTTCTGTTTTGTCATACTTAAAGCACCGGAAATCGTCTTCGGACTCATTAGAGCACTGGAAAGTCTGAAATCGGTAAAGCAGTCTGCAAGCTCTTTTTCTACATCAAGTCTTAGCTTTTTGTTTTCCTTGATAAGAATAATAAATTGTCTCATAAGCTCATCCTGCTTATCTTTAAGCAACTTATGACCACGCACAGCAGTTTTCAGCCTCTTCTTTAAGAGCGTAAGCTGCATTCTGGTGGGATTGACATTTAGCTTTGCCACTATTTATCACCAGGAATAAGTCTGAGTAGTTCCCATCCTATGCCCAGTGTCTCTTCTATTGACCTATTATTGTCATAACCTTGATCTACATACTTCTCATCAAAAGCTCCTGCAAACTTAGAAAACGCAAGATCAGCTTTAGAAAGCGCTGCGTCACCAAGTATAACCGCAAGTTCTCTCGCCTGAATACCAGCAGTATATGCCGCATAGATCTGGTTCATAGTATCAGCATGATCTTCTCTCGTCTTTCCTTTTCCGATACCCTTATCTTTCAGTCTTGAAAGGGAAGGAACGATATTAATAGGTGGTTCTATACCACTCTTATAAAGCTCTCTGGAGAGTATAATCTGTCCTTCAGTTATATATCCTGTAAGGTCAGGAATTGGATGCGTAATGTCATCCTCAGGCATTGTAAGAATAGGAATCTGAGTTATCGAGCCCTTTCTTCCCCTAATTCTTCCTGCTCTCTCATATAGACCTGCAAGGTCTGTATAAAGGTATCCAGGATATCCCCTTCTACCAGGAACTTCTTTTCTCGCCGCAGATATTTCACGAAGTGCCTCTGCATAGTTTGTCATATCAGTCATAATTACCAGTACGTGCATGTCCTTCTCATATGCCAAGTACTCTGCAGCACTTAGTGCCATTTTTGGAGTAGCAACACGCTCTATCGCAGGGTCGTCTGCAAGGTTCATAAATAGAACCGCTCTCTCAAGTGCACCAGTCTCCTTGAAGTCATCAATAAAGAACTGCGCTTCTTCAAAGGTGATACCCATAGCGGCAAATACAACCGCAAATGTCTCATCATCACCTAGAACCCTTGCCTGTCTTGCAATCTGAGCTGCAACATTATTGTGTGGAAGTCCAGAAGCCGAAAATATCGGTAACTTCTGTCCACGAACAAGAGTATTAAGACCATCAATACAAGAGATTCCTGTCTGAATAAACTCCGATGGATAGTCTCTCGATGCCGGATTCATAGCAGAACCATTGATATCCACTCTCTTCTCCGGTATGATTTTTGGACCATCATCAATTGGAGTACCTAGACCATCAAAAACCCTTCCTATCATATCAGGGCTAACCCCTAGTTCAAGTGGTCTTGCAAGGAACCTAACCGTAGTGTTCTTTAAATTAATACCAGCTGATCCTTCAAAAAGCTGTATCATCGCTTTGTCTTTATTAATCTCCAGTACACGACCACGTCTGGTCTCACCAGTGTGAAGTTTAACTTCAACTAGCTCTTCATACTTTACACCTTCAACGCCATCTACTATAAGAAGTGGACCTACAACTTCTCTAACTGTATTATATTCTCTAAGCATCTTCTGATTCACCTCCCTTTGATAGCTGTCTTATTTCGTTAGTTATATCTCTCTTAATCTGAGCTAGATTCAATATATCGGATTCAGGAAGATATTTTGCTCTGGCAATTTTCTCCCTTACTGGTATTTCTAAGATTTCGTCGAGATAAACTTTTGCTTGAAGCGCCTTCTTAGCTTCCTCATAGAAAAACAGAATTAAATCAAGAATATGATACTGCTTTTCTAATGAGCAATAAGTGTCAACTTCATGGAAGGCATTCTGCTGTAGAAAGTCCTCTCTAAGTGACTTGGCAACTTCTAATTTTAACTGATCAGGCTCACTGAGTGAATCTCTACCTACCAGTCTAACTATCTCTTGAAGTGAACTCTCCTCTTGTAGAAGTGCCATTGCAGTTTTTCTATTTTCGGAGAATTTTCCATCTACATTTTCATCAAAGTACTTATCCATCTTCATTTGATATAAAGAATAGGAATTAAGCCAGTTAATAGCTGGGAAGTGTCTTGCATAACTGAGTGCATAGTCAAGTCCCCAGAACACTTTAACAATCCTAAGAGTAGACTGTGATACAGGCTCTGATATATCTCCACCTGGAGGAGAAACCGCACCAATTACCGTAAGTGCTCCCTCTCTCTCGTCAGAACCATGTGATACAACTTTTCCTGCTCTCTCATAGAAATCAGCAACACGAGAAGATAAATATGCAGGATATCCTTCATCACCAGGCATCTCTTCAAGTCTACCACTCATCTCTCTAAGTGCCTCTGCCCATCTTGATGTACTGTCTGCCATAAGAGCAACGGAGTAACCCATATCTCTAAAGTACTCTGCTATTGTAATACCAGTATAAATAGATGCCTCTCTCGCAGCAACCGGCATGTTAGAAGTATTCGCTATTAGAACTGTCCTCTTCATAAGAGACTCATTTGTCTTAGGATCCACTATTTCAGGGAATTCCATAAGAACGTCTGTCATCTCATTTCCACGCTCTCCACAACCAACATATACGATTATCTCAGCATCAGCCCATTTCGCTAATTGGTGCTGAATAACGGTCTTTCCAGAACCGAACGGTCCAGGTATTGCTGAAGTTCCACCTTTAGCAACTGGAAAGAATGTATCTATAATTCTCTGTCCTGTAACTAGAGGTACCGTAGGGTCAAGTTTTCTACTATAAGGTCTACCCTTTCTTACAGGCCATTTCTGGATCATGTTGAGTTTGACTTCTCCGTCTTCAGTCTCTAAAACGCAAACGGTCTTATCAACTGTGAACTCCCCTGACTTTATTTCTTTTATCTTTCCTTTCACTCCAGGAGGAACCATTATTTTGTGAACAATAACAGGGTTTTCCTGAACAGTTCCAATAACATCTCCTTGAGAAACCTCAGCTCCTACCTCGAGTGTTGGAACAAAATTCCATTTTTTCTTTCTATTTAGAGGACTTGCTTCACTTCCCTTTAAAAGAAAATCCCCATCGCTTTCTCTCATAACGGCAAGCGGTCTCTGTATACCGTCAAACATTTCCTCAATAAGCCCAGGTCCAAGCTCTACCGATAGAGGACTTCCAGTAGTGTATACATCTTCACCAGGTCCTATTCCAGTAGTTTCCTCATATACCTGAATTGAAGCGAGGTCATCTCTCATTTCAATGATTTCGCCTATCAATTTATCTTTTGACACAAGAACAACGTCATATGCAGTTACCAGAGGTCCAGCAACTTTTACTATTTTACCTACTTTCACTTTGGCCTCACCTTCTTATAAAATATTTGAGCCTATGGCTTTTTCAACATTCTTATTTATTTTATCCATTCCTATTCCTAAACTACCCTTACTACTAGGTATTAGAATTAGTGCAGGAACCATCGTACTATTATATCTATCTATTGTTTCAGGAACTAATTGTGCCTTTTCTTCGGTAACAAAAATTATTCCATACTCTTTATCAGCTAAAGAGTCAATTATACGTCTTATTTCCTCAGGTGTATCTGGAGTATAAACTTCTACACCAACTGCCTCAAATGCAAGAACAGAGTCTCTGTCGCCTACAACTGCAATATTATACAATAATTTCACGTAGTCTCCCCCTTATGCTCTCTGAGCTAACTCCGCCGCTTCTCTTTGAAGTTAGAATAATTCTTAAATTCTGAATTTCTCTCTCCTTAAAAGCAAGATATGAGAATAATACTTCAGGACCATATGTTACAGATGCACCTTCTTTAACACTAACTAGAAGTTCATTATCAAATACTTTTTCCACATCCGAAATGTTCTTATTTCTATTGTAAGCTTCTATTACTTTATCAGCCACAAAAGAGAGCTCAGTCTTCCTAAGATACATAAGCTGCTCTTCAATTTCTAATAAAAACATATTTTTTAGTGTATCTATGTCAACATATCCACCCGGAATAAACATATTTGAAACTCTTGCAAATTCTGTTTCCTGTACTTTAGCTCTTAAAAGTATGTCCACATTTGCAAAATCTATTTTGTGTTTTACATAATCAGTGAACATTTTTTCATTAAGAGACTCGCTCATCTCAAGTAAATTCTTAAAGTAAATTTTGTCAATTTCAAAATCTATATCCTGTGGGTCTTTCGTTCCTCGAAACTTATTGATTGCCTCTAAAATATATTTTGGAAGTTCCTTAAGTTCGTCTTTTTCTCCTCTAGACAAAATGTCTCTCCAAGCTTCTATCTTTTCATTTTCAGGATTATAGTAATATGCAGAAAGATCCTTCGAGGAAGCGTATTCCTTTACTAACATTTTTACATCATGATAGAACTCACCTGTTGAGAGTAAGTTTATAAGATTACTATTTGGTGTCATATCACTTAGTAAATCAGTGGTTTGCTTCATTTCACTCTCAAGGATATACTCAAATTCATTTCTATTTTTCATACTATTAATATGTTTTGAGTAGATTGTATCTGAAAGAATATAGTATGCGCCTTCTAGATCTTTAGCATCTACTAACCTTGCAAAAATATCATTTTTTAGTAGTTTCTTTTCAAGAACTCTAAGTCTCGCACTTGAATGAATAAAATCATCTCTTTTCATTCTATCTTCCATCCTTTAACAAAATATCGAGAATTTCAACCTCAATCTTATCTCTGTTGTAATCCACTAAATCTTCAAAACAAAAATTGTAAATAACACCTTTCTTTTCAACTTTAAAGCCACTAGATATAGAGTCATCTACTTTTAATTTTAAGTTACCACAATGTTTTTTCGCTATTTTTTGTCTAGACTTTGGTACTAATAAAACAGCTCCTTCATCATCAGAAAAAGAATCTAAATTATTTTCGAGAAACTTTCCATATTCTGAGTCACTTATTTCTAGAAATTTTTCCTTTGCAATTTCAAAGCATTTATCAATCATCTTTTGCTTTTCCATGAGAATTGTGTCTCTTTGCACAAGCAAAGCTGAGGAAACCGTTCTTTGTTTTCTCTGTTTTTCATTTTCTAAAGTTTTATCCACTAGCTTTTTACCAGCGATCAAAGCCTCGCTTTTTTTCTCCGCTAATATATCGCTAGACTCTTTTTTAAATCTCTTATTTAATTCTTCTACTTTAGAATTTGCTCTAAATTTAATTTTTTCTGTAATGTTATCTAAACTAGACATAGTTATACCTACACATTAACAGTGAATAATAACATCAATGAAATAACGAACGATAAGATCGCATATGTCTCAACCATTACGGAATAGATGATACCTTTTACTTGCTGCTCTTCATTCTTAGCTAATATGTTAATACCAGCAATAGCCACTTTCCCTTGGAATATAGCACTTTGATATCCAACAAACGCTATAGGTAGACAACTGAAGAAAATCTTTCCACCAGCTGCAAGTGACATTCCAGCAGATAATTGTAACATCGCAAGAAGACCGATAACAAAACCGTATAGTCCCTGTGTACCTGGTAGTAACTGTAGTACTAGTGACTTACCGAACTTGTCTGGTTCTTCAATAATTACTCCAGCAGCAGCTTCACCAACCATTCCAACGCTTTTAGCCGATCCTAAACCCGCAAGTATAACCGCAAGTCCTGCTCCTAAAAGTCCTAATAATATCCCTCCGTTTTCTACAAAAAAAGTTCCCATTTATAAATCCTCCTTAAAAATTTACTTTATTCTTTTAATCTAATATATTTTGCTTTACTTTGCATTAATTCAAAAGGTGTACCTCCACCTTCAAAAAACTTACTAAAAAATTCTACATATGTCAGTCTGCTCGTATGTACATAAGCTGATAGCATTGTCAAAAAGATATTGAATAAATGGAAAGGAATAAAGATAATTACTCCAACTACATACGAAACTCCTCCACTAGACACTATCATTCCTACAATCATATTTATAGCCAAAGCTATAAAACCTCCCGAGAGACCTATTGCCATAAGTCTTGAAAAGGAAACAAAGTCTCCTACATAGCCCGATATTCCGTATAGTTCATAAAGTCCACTTACAATCCTACCAGTAATACTTGATGAACTTCTTCCTCCAAAAGCTATAATTCCTAACATTCCTATAATCATAACCCACTTAGCAATTTGAATAGCAACTGCAGGAAGTCCTACCGGACCGCCAGCTAGTAAAACGATAGCTCCGATTAACGCCATATACCAGAATAATACATCGTAAATAGCTTCCTTTGCCCTTCCTGATCTTATATACATATATGCCTTGATACCAAGTGCATAGACAAGATTTATAAAACCAAGTGCCATGCTAAGTAATAATAGAGTAACAAAATCCTTTTGGCTATTTATCAAATATGGTAATTTAATCAAGCCACCAAAAAATGAACCATAAACAAATCCCCAAAGTATTATTGAAATACTAAGGTACATAAAAAACTTAACAAACTTCTTCGCTGATTCTCTAAGATTCAGTAACTTTAAGGCTAATAAAGAGCCGATAAGAACTAAAATTCCATAACCTATATCAGCAGACATCATACCGAAGAATAACCAATAAAACGGAGCAAATAGAGGGGTAGGATCAAGCTCATTGTACTTTGGAAATGAGTACATAGATGTTACGCCAGAAAAACTATTTGAAAAATCATTGTTTTTAAGTAGTATTGGAACATCATCTTCTTCATCAGGATCTTCAGTCTCTAAATAATACTCGTTTCCTAAAACATCAATAACATCTGATTCAAACTCGTTCACTCTATTATGAGGAACGTATCCATGAATGCAGAGAATATTTTTAGTCTCAAGAAATTTCATACCACTTGTTATTCTTCTTCTTTTATTCTGTAAATATTCATAAATGATTTCAAAATCACCAATCTCTACAGCCATACTCTCAAGTTTTTTTAATAAATTCTCATTATTTTTATCACAGTCTTCAATCTTTTCATCCAACCTTGAAATCATTTCAGAAACTTTTTTATTGCCCTTTAAATCGACAACAACAAATCCAAATTTCCTAGTGCCATCTAGGAATTCTGACGTTTCTTCTTTTAAAGTAGCAAGCATATAGTGTACCATTGATCTTTGCTCGCTAACACGTTCAAAATAAACATGATCAAATTCCTTTACATAGGTTTCAAATGATTCACTAAACCTACTAGGTACTACTCCAAAAGTTATGTCTGAAGTATTTACATACTTAATCTCAGCTAAGTTTACATCTAAGGTCTTCCAAGGCAAAAACTGCTCTCTTTCGTTTATATATGATTGTTTTTTCTGATTTGAAGAATCTATTTCTTTGTTAATTTTTTCTATAATTTCAATCTTCTTTTGCCATTTAAAATTCTTGTTTTTTTCCGCTAAATCATCAATTGAATACTCTTTTTCTTCTTCTCTCATTGCCTTTAATCCTGTAGGCCTTGAGTCGTATTTTTTGAGCATTTTTATTGTGTCTTTAACCCTAGATATACCAGAATCCACCTTAGAAAGAGAACTGCCGAGTTCAATGCTAGTCAGTCCTTTGTCTGAATACTCCTCTAGCTCCCTTAAGTCAGTGAAGTGTATGTGATTAAATTTTTGAAATTTCTTCAGTAAACGATTTCTTTTCTCATTGAACGCAAAAAGAGAAAACTTCTTCATTTTTACTATTGCCATTTACTTTAATATCCTCTCAATAATATCATCAGCAGCTTTTGAATAAAGCTCCTCTGGTACCTTTCTCAATTTACTTATCTCTTTCTCTGTATCTTCTTTAATTTTCGAAAGCTTCGTTTCGAGGTCAATACTTGTTCTGTTTTTTATAAGTTCTGCTTCAGCAACGGCTTCATTATACACCTTATCATATAACTTCTCAGCTTCCTCTTTAGTTTCCTTAATTCCGAAGCTAAGATTTTTTCTAGTTTTGTCGATAAGCTCTTCAGCCGCTTTTTCTTCATCTCTTATAATGTCAACTACATTCATCAACATTCTCCTTATTTAGTTCCAAACAATCTATCCCCTGCATCCCCAAGACCAGGAACAATATACGCTTTTTCATTCAATTTTTCGTCTATAGCCGCAGTATAGATATCTACATCAGGATGTGCTTTCGATAGATTTTCTATACCTTCAGGGCATGAAACAAGACATACAAATTTAATAGAATTCGCTTTTCTTTCCTTTATAAAGTCTATGGCTGCAATAGCAGATCCGCCAGTTGCAAGCATGGGATCTACAACGATCAAATCCCTAACCTCTAAGTCAGAAGGGAGTTTACAATAGTATTCTACTGGCTTAAATGTTTTAGGGTCTCTGTAAAGACCAATATGGCCAACTTTTGCAACAGGCAGTAAACTCAAAAAACCATCTACCATACCAATACCTGCTCTAAGTATAGGTACGATACCGATTTTTTCACCTTTTAGCATTTTGGCTTTTGTCTTCATAATAGGAGTTTCAATTTCAACATCTTTAAGTGGCAAATCTCTGAATGCCTCATAGGCTAACAGTGATGCCAATTCCTTGACAAGTTCTCTGAATTCTTTAGGTCCAGTATTCTTGTCTCTGAGTACAGCTAGTTTATGCTGTATCAGTGGATGACTTAATTCAATTATCTTACTCAATATTTACCTCCTCATCTATCTTTCTATTTTATTTATCCTACGAAGGTGTCTCCCCCCTTCAAATTCAGTTTCAATAAAAACATCAATTATCGAAAAAGCTAAATTAACTCCGATAGTCCTACCACCTAGAGCTAGTACATTAGCATCATTATGAGCTCTGGCCATCCTTGCGCTATACTCATTGTTGCAGAGCGCCGCTCTAATTCCAGCATATCTATTGGCACTAACGCTCACACCTATTCCGGTGCCACATATTAGAATTCCTCTTATAGACTCTCTGATTATTATATCACAAACTTGTCTAGTTATATCAGGGTAATCTATACTTTTTTTATCAAATGTTCCAACATCGATAACCTCAATGCCCTTTGACCCAAGATATTCTTTAACTTCTTCTTTTAAATCATAGCCGCCATGATCACTACCTATCACAAATTTCATTTATACCTCCAAGATCGTGAAATCAGACGCCCTAAGCAGCCTATCCATTATAGCAAGTCCAATTCCTGTTTCTTCAATCCCTGTAAAATATATTTTATCATATTTTTTATCGTATTTTATTAAAAAATCGAACAAATTATGTGCTGCTATAAATTGGTCTCCTTGAGGAGAAAACCTAATTACTTCATTTTTATACAAATCGGAATAATATTCGTCAGAAACAAAAAATATAGCATTTTCCTTATTGTTTTTAATAAATTCTTTTATTCTATTGACAGTACCACTAATGATAATAACTTCAGACTCCGGAGAATAATGCTTATACCTAAGCCCTGGGGACTTAAGAGAATCATCCTTGGTGAATGATTTTTTAATATTAGGTATTATCTCTCGCAGTTCTTCAAAAGTTATTGCCCCTGGCCTCAGTAGTCTTGGTGAATCACCACTTAAATCAACTACAGTCGACTCTAAGCCATATTTCGAATGATCTCCAATTAATATGGCATCAACTTTTCCATATAAAGTCATAGAATGCTCACTCCTAGTAGATGATGGTCTTCCTGAAATATTTGCACTAGGAGCTGCAATCGGCTGACCCAACTCAGTTATAAGCTTATTTGCAATCCTATCTGAAGGACATCTAAGCGCAACTGTGTTTAGACCAGCCGTAATTGAATCATTAATATTTTTCTTTTTAAAAATGATACTTAAAGGACCTGGCCAAAATTTATCCATCAACATCTCAGCCTGATCACTTACAACTTCAGCATATGAATATACCCACGACCTATCAGCTAAATGAACTATTAAAGGATTATCTGAAGGCCTGCCTTTAATATCATATATTTTTTTTATTGCTTCAGGTCGATTTATACAAGCACCTATTCCATAAACGGTTTCAGTCGGAAAGACAACCACCCCAGAATTCTTAAGTATAGATACTGCATCGCCTATATTATTTTCATTAAGTATCTTAGTCTTCAAAATTTCCTTCCTGTAAAATCCTAGCTTGATGATCAGTTGCTAGAGAATCTATCATTTCATCGATATCTCCCATCAAAAAGGCCTCCAACTGATAGACAGTTTTATGAATTCTGTGATCAGTTATCCTACTTTGAGGAAAATTATATGTTCTTATCTTAGCAGAACGATCACCTGTTCCAATCTGCATTTTCCTCTCTAGCGCCCTCTCACTTTCCTGTTCTAAGAGAACTTTATCATATAACCTAGCTCTGAGAACCCTCATTGCCTGTTCTTTATTTTTTTGCTGACTTTTACCATCTTGACATGTAACTACCATACCTGTCGGTAGATGCGTAATCCTAACTGCTGAATCAGTAGTATTTACAGATTGTCCACCGTGACCGGAAGACCGATATACATCTACTCTTATGTCATTGTCCTTTATTTCAATATCAACTTCATCAGCTTCAGGTAGCACAGCTACAGTTGCTGTACTGGTATGTATTCTTCCACCTGATTCCGTTTGAGGAATTCGCTGAACCCTGTGCGTACCCGATTCAAACTTTAATCTTGAATATGCACCTTTTCCATTAACCTGTAAAGAAGCGGACTTAATTCCTCCAACTCCAGTAGGTGAATATTCAATTAATTCTGTCTTCCACCTCTTAGATTCAGCATATCTCGTATACATATTTAAGAGCTCATTGGCAAAAAGTCCCGCTTCATCACCACCTGCTCCCGCTCTGAACTCTATTATTACATTCTTATCGTCATTAGGATCTTTCGGAATGAGAAGAACCTTGAGCTCCTCTTCTACAATTTCAATTTCTGCGTTTAGACTCTCAAGTTCTTCGCTTGCAAGCTCTTTCATCGAAGGGTCATCACTGCTTAACAAAGACTTAGCGTCTTCTATTTCTTCTCTAATCCTCTTGTAATTTCTGTATTTTTCAACAATACCAGCTAAATCACTGTGTTCCTTGACTAGTTTTTGCCAATTTGAAGTATCTTCTATAACTTCAGGATCACATATCATTTTAGATAGGTTTTCATATTTATCTTCTATTTTTTGTAATTTTTTAGTCTCCATTTAATTTACCTCATCGCTATAAAATACCGATCTCTTCCAGATAGATCTTTCTTTACTACTCTACTACTAAAACCAATGTCTTCACTGAGTTCCAGTACGGCTTCTTTCTGATTGTATCCGATTTCAAGTGCTAAAACTCCCTTTTCTTTTAGAAGTTCATCTACTTTTTCAAAGATGACCCGATATACTTTAAGACCATCTTCTCCACCATCAAGCGCAAGAGTTGGTTCATTCCTATAGACATCTAGTTTTTGTAAGACTCCTGTTTCTATATACGGTGGATTTGATACAATTAGATCGTACTTCCCAGTGTACCTTTTGATGTCTACGTTAAAAAATCTAACATCAGCACTATTATTTAAACTATTTCGTTTAGCAACTTCTATAGCCTTATCACTTAAGTCAATTGCATCCACTCTTATACCAAGTTCTTTAGAAATTGTTATCGCAATACACCCAGTACCTGTTCCTATATCTAAAACACTCTTTGGATTAAATTTTAAAACTTCTTCTACAAGAAATTCCGTTTCAGGTCTTGGAATAAGCGTGTTTTTATTTACAATAAACTTTCTCCCATAGAAATATTCATAACCCAGTATATGCTGCAGAAATTCTCCTGATTTCATTCTTTCTACAACACAGTTTATCTTTTCAACTTCAGAACTAGAAAGTTTTCTTCCGTTTAAATAATAACTGCTTATATCTTTATTTGTAACGTACTCAATTATCTTTACTTTAACATTTTGAGATAATTGCTCAAATTCCATACTGGTTTTGCTAGTAGTCATCTTCTGGTACAACAAGCTTAAGAGCCTCTAAAGCGACTTCTATTTGAGAGTCATCTGGCTCTGCTGTAGTTATTTTCTGTATCATAAGCCCAGGTTTCCTGAGTATTTTTACAAGCGGTTTGTCATTTGCAGTAAACTTTAGCAGCTCATATCCAAGACCTGCAACTATCGGAAGAAAAAGTATTTTTAGTGATATTCTTACAGCTGGAGAAGTCCAAGATATAAACGAAAAAACGAGTATACTTATTGCCAGAACAAAAAACACGTATGAAGTTCCACACCTGGGATGTAGTCTTCCAAATTCTCTTGCATTTTTTACATCTAAAGACTCTTTGGATTCATAATTAAAAACTGCTTTATGTTCAGCTCCATGATACATGAAAACCCTTTTTACATCCTTCTGCATTCGTATGATAGAAATATACGCTATAAAAAGACTCATTTTAATAAGTCCCTCTATCAAACTAAGTAAAACACTATTCTTTATATGTCCTTTAAAAAAGGCAGTTATAAATGTTGGTAAAACTGAAAAGAAAAGTATTGTGATAATAAGACTGAAAAGGATTGTTATCGTAGTCATTATTGTATCAGCGTACTTTGGCGTCTTTTTGTTTAACCAAATCTCAAATTTTCCCTCTTCACCTGCCCCGAATTCTTTGGCTGATATATTGAGTGCCTTAATTCCTATTTTCATGGAAGAAAACAGAGCAAAAACACCCCTAATTATCGGTAATTTAAAAAACTTACTCTTGGGTGTAGGAACGTCTATTTTTTCTTTTCTTATGCTTCCGTCTTCTCTTCTTACCGCAATTCCAACACCCAGTGGTCCTCTCATCATAACACCTTCAATAAGTGCTTGACCACCGACATTAAAATTTCTATTCATTATTTATTTCCCTTTTTTCTATAGTAACAAAGACCACAGAATGATTCATATGTGATTTCATCTGCATCATCTATTGCTACTTGATCTCCTTCAAACACAAGCTTTCCATCAACTTTTCTTGCACTAAATATAGCCTTCTTACCACAACTACAAATTGTTTTAAGTTCTTCTATACTATGCGCAATTAGAAGAAGTCTTATCGCTCCTTCAAATCCTTCTGATATAAAATCCGTTCTGATTCCATAACAGATTACAGGAATATTAAGTTCAACTGCTACCATAAATAATTGATCTACTTGCTCTTTTGTTAAGAACTGCGCTTCATCAACTAGTACACAGTCAACTTTTGATTTTTTAATTTCATCATATATATTGGTGCTAGTATCAAGAAGTATGTCTACCTTTCTCTCGGCTCCAATTCTACTTACAATTTTTTCGTTACCTCTAGTAGCTATAGCAGGCTTTACAATAATCGCTTTCATTTTGTTTTCTTCATAATTGTAAGCGACCTGAATTAGAGAGGTAGTTTTTCCTGAATTCATCGCACCATATCTAAAATACAACTTAGCCATCTCGCCTCCGATAAAAGTTTATACCCATATTATTAGATTATATGAAAAAAGATTAGAGTTGCCTCTAATCTTCGAGCCCATACTTTTGCTTAAATTTCGCATATTTCTATTCTAATTTCATCTTTCGTTGAACGAGTTTTGAATTTATTTCCACATGCACATACAACTTCTACTTCCTTGTAATCAGGATGAAGTCCTTTTTTCATAAGTAATTCACCTCCATGCTACTTTAACTCGTACATTATAACACTATTTACGCATGAATTGCAAATGTTTTTCTGCATATTTTATTTAAAATGCAGGCACTACGGCTCCTTTATAATTTTCTTCAATAAATTTCTTACATTTATCTGAATTTAAAACCTTAATTAGCTTTTTAGTAGTCTCACTATCTAGATTATCACCACTCACACAAAGTATATTTACATACGGGCTATCAGACGATTCTTTTATGATTGAACTTTTAGGATCTATATCAGCTTCAAGAGCATAGTTTGTGTTTATTACAGAGGCAGAGACATCTTCTAATGTTCTTGGAAGCTGAGCTGCATCAATCGGAGTGAATTTAAGATTTTTAGGATTTTCAACTATATCAAGCTCTGTTGCAAGAGTATTATTCTCGTCCTTTAGTTTGATAACTCCATTTTTTGATAATAGCATAAGTGCTCTAGCTCCATTTGTAGCATCATTAGGTATGGTTATCTCATCTCCATCTTTTAATTCATCAAGTGACTTTATTTTGTTAGAATATAAACCTAAAGGTTCTATATGAACTCCTCCTGCAGATACAATGTCAGTTCCATGTTCAGTGTTAAATGCATCTAAATACTGCTTGTGCTGAAAGAAATTTGCATATATATCTCCAGAATCAAGGTCAAGGTTTGGTTTAACGTAATCACTGTACTCCACTATCTCTACTTTTAAACCTTCAGCTTCAAAGTCTTCCATTAAGTGATTTAAAATCTCCGCATGAGGAACTGCTGTAGCCCCAATTTTTACTGTATCACTTGTTTTGCTTCCACAAGAAACAAGTGAAAAAATAAGTACTATTAATACAAATACATATAATTTTTTCATTTTTATCTCCTCTCTAATCTATCCGACATTCTTGTTATAATATACTGTACTGAATTTACGAGTAATATCAGTACAATTACTGTAATAATCATAATATCAGGTTTAAATCTTAAATATCCGTACCTGATAGCTAGGTCTCCAAGACCTCCTCCTCCTATTGCTCCCGCCATAGCGGAGTATCCTATTAGACTGATGATAGTTGTCGAAACACTCCTTAAAATACCAGGAATGCATTCATATACTATTACTTTTATTATTTGGAAATTTGTAGCTCCAGTGCTCTTAGCAGCTTCAATTATCCCTGGTGATACTTCAAGCATGTTGCTCTCTACCTGTCTTGCAAAAAAAGGTATAGCGCTTACTACCAGAGGAACGATTACTGCATTTAGACCTATCGCTTTTCCCACTAATAATCTGGTAAAAGGTATGATAAATATCATTAGTATTATAAAGGGTATAGCCCTAAAAATATCAATAATTCTACTGAGGATAGTGTTTACTAGCTTATTTTCCTGAATATGACCCTCTCTTGTTATAACGACAACTACCCCTAGTATTAAACCGAGTGCGCAGGCGATAATAGATGAGACTCCTACCATATATAGAGTTTCAATTAGAGACCCAAAAACTAAATTTAAATTATTAATAATCTATCACCTCCACAACAATATTTTTCTCTTCGAGATAAGTAACTATACTTTCTATATTTTGGTTTTTATCCACTCCAATTAAGAGTTGACCTATTGCCTTAGAATCCACATACTCTATATTTCCGAGTATAATATTCACATCAATATTGTATTTTCTGACAAGATTGGATATAACCGGTCTCTTTGAAGAAGTATCATTAAATACCAGCCACATCAGTCTTTGATTTTCAAGTACTTTTTTCGGAACTTTTTCTATCGTATCATATACATATTTATTATTCCTAGAAAATACCTCAACAGTACTTCCTGAATCGATCACTCTTCCTCTTTCAAGAACTACAACTCTATTACAGATTTTTTTCACTACACTCATATCATGAGTTATTATTAGTATGGTGAGTCCGAGTTCAGCCTGAAGTCTCTTTAGAAGATCTAGTATGTCAAAACTTGTTTTTTCATCAAGTGCAGATGTAGGTTCATCACAGAGCAGTATGTCAGGGTTGTTAATAAGCGCTCTAGCTATTGCAACTCTTTGTTTTTGACCACCTGATAGTTCTGAAGGATAACTAAAAGCCTTATCTTCAAGCCCCACATGACTAATCATATCCAGAACTTTTTTCTTGATTTTAAGTTTATCAACTCCAGATATTTCTAGAGGAAAAGCGACATTTTGAAAGACCGTTCTTCTGTCAAACAAATTGAAAGATTGAAATATCATTCCCATATTCTTTCTAGTCTTCATAAGTTCAGACTTGCTCATCCTAGATATATTTTTACCGTTTACAATTATTTCACCACCACTGACTTCCTCTAGCCTATTTACACATCTTATAAGGGATGACTTTCCAGCTCCACTTAAACCGATAACTCCAAAGATATCTCCTCTATTAACTTCAATGGTGACGTTGTCAAGGGCTTTTACTCCATTGTCATATTTTTTTGTAACATTCTTTATATTAATCATAGAAACCTCAAAAAAAAATCTCCTTTACCGGAGACAACAAACTGTATCTTTCAGTAAACTGACGGAATTAGCACCTTGCATAAGCCGGTTGCTGGGCTTCATAGGGCCGTTCCCTCCACCTCTCTTGATACTCTTTATAAACTTGTCAGTCAATTATATACCTATAAACAAAATATGTCAAATATTTAATAAAATAAAAAACTCGGACTATAAAAGCCCGAGAAAAAATTTTTTTAACATTACCTAATCATGCTTAAGCGCCTTAACTATCGATACCATAGCAAAAAGCATTATAAACGCAAATGGGAATGCTGCTACAATTGATGCGGTTTGTAGTGTTTGTAACCCTCCTGATAGCATAAGTGCTAGAGCGAGTAATGATTGTATTACACCCCAAACAACCTTTCTCTTAGTATCTGGGTTTAGATTTCCATCTGAAGACATCATTCCAAGTACAAAGGTAGCGGAGTCTGCGGATGTAACAAAGAATGTACAAAGAAGGAATATTGCTACAAAGGATATGATATAACCTAAATTGTAATTCTGCATTACATAGAACAAGGCTGTTTCAGTAGTTTTAATAGCCTCTCCTGCCACTTCAGCTCCGAGATTGAGACCCATGCTTCCAAATGTTGCAAACCATACGAAAGAAGCAAGTGTCGGTGCAATTAAAACGCCGATTATAAATTCTCTAATCGTTCTTCCTTTTGAAATCCTTGCTATAAAGGTTCCAACAAATGGTGCCCATGCAATCCACCATGCCCAGTAGAATACCGTCCATCCTTTATGCCAATCACCTTTACCAAAAGGAACTATATCGACAACTAAATCTTTGACGTATCCTCCTAAACCTGCAATTAACGATTTAAATATAATAATTGTAGGACCAATTATTATGGCAAGTATGATAAGAAGTACAGAAATACTTACATTTAAGTTTGATAAAAACTTAATTCCTTTATCAAGACCGGTTATTGCAGATATCATAAATAAAACTGTAACAATTACCACAATCACAATTTGAACGAATGAGTTCATCGGAACATCAAATAAGAAATTCATTCCACTATTTATCTGTAGTGTTCCAAGACCAAGTGATGTTGCTACACCTGCAACAGTTGCAAAAATAGCTAAGATATCAATTATTTTCCCAATAGGTCCTTTCACTCTTTCTTCGCCTAAAAGTGGTATAAAAACAGAACTTATAAGTCCTGGTTTCCCCTTTCTAAACTGCATATAAGCAAGTGCTAAAGCTAGTACTGCGTAGTTTGCCCATGGGTGTAAACCCCAGTGTACAAATGACTTTGTCATCGCAAACTGTTTTGCTGCTTCTGACGCACTCTCTAAATTGTCCGGCGCCATAAAGTGATTTAGCGGTTCTGCTACACCCCAGAAAACAAGACCTATTCCCATTCCTGCTGAAAACAACATTGAAAACCAACTTATTGTACTGTATTCCGGTTTCGAATCATCGGGACCAAGTCTTATCTTTCCATATTTACTAAATGCTATCCAAATACTAAAAATAACAAATAATGTCATAGATAATAGATAGAACCAGTCAAAATTATGTGTCAAAAACCGAAATGCCTCATTGGAAGCAGTCTCAAATCCTGTGGGGAGTATAAGTCCCCACAGAACTATTACTGATACTACAACAAGAGACAGTATAAATACAGGATTCATTTTCTTATTCATAAACCCCCCTATATTTTTACTTTAAATACTGTTTGTGTATCTACTTCTTTAGTAAGTGCATCTAATGCTACCTCAACCCTATGACGTCTAAGTTTTAACTGTTCTTCCATAGGTGTAGCGGGATCTCCAAGTGGATAAGGTATTGAAATTGTAGGAACTATTTTATTCGTTCCAGTAGTTAGAGCAACGGGTATTAGATTGCACATCTGCACTACCGAAATACCCTCTCTTTCTATTTCTTTTACAATCGTTGCACCGCAACGAGTACAAGTACCTCATGTGGAAACCATTATCGCACCATCGACATTTGCTTCTTTTAATTCTGACACGATCTCTTTTCCCATCCTTGAAGCTTCTGCCTGAGTAGTTCCAGTTCCTACCGTTGAATAGAAATATTTATAGAGTTCTTTAAACTTGCCCTCTTTTTCAAAATCCCTCAATACATCAATCGGTGTAACTCTATTAGGATCACTATCTGCAGCAGCAGGATCATATCCAGCGTGGATTGTCTTATATTCTCCAGCTTTTAATCTATCCATTCCACTAATATCGTATTTTCCCCATCTAGTTGCAGATGCAGATTGTATTCTGTCAGGATTATCAATCGGAACTATTCCACCACTTGTTACTAAAGCTATTCTAGCATTTTTTAAATCCTTTATAGGAGTTGCAAACGGAACTCTATCTGTCTTAGGTATCGGCAGTTCGGTTTCAAACTCTTCTCCCTTTAACTTTTTGAGCAACATATCCATTACTCTCTCAGTAGCAGGTAAATTATCTTTCCTCCAAACTTGTTTTCTTATTCCTCTAACAAAGTAGTTCTCTTCATCGGCTCCGCCTACTTCCTCGCCTTTATTCAATTTGTTTATGTATTCACACATTGTCTTTATGTCTTTTCTCATAGCAGCTGCACTCTTGCCACCTTTAAAGATAATTACATCTTTTTTAAACATATCAACACCTGGATTTTCTTCATGCATGGATGTGAATACTTTTACACCAAACTTCTCTTTTACACTCTTGCATATTTCTCCACAAGCCACACCGTATCTACCAGCTTGGAATGCAGGCCCAGCTAAAAATAAGTCAAACTCTTTATCCTCTAAAAAGCTAAATATTTCTTTAACTGCTGCCTCTTTATTGCTTCCCATATAATTATCACCGCATATAATAGTATGAGTGATTTCAACTTCTTCTAAATTCTTTTGGTATTCCATAGCAGGACCAACTAGTTTATCTTCTATCATCGGTTTCTGATCAGCTTTGTCCTCGCCACCTATTTGTCCAAAGAATTGATTGAGGTAAACAATTGCTTTTTTCATTTTTCCCTCCTAGTATTCCTGCATTGTCTTAGGTGACCATCCTACAACCTGATCCCCACAGAACATA
>PDWI01000513.1_pt1 | contig 79679 bp, 64 predicted proteins | sample 1430891 | NCBI WGS metagenome assembly PDWI01 (sample SAMN01162508, study PRJNA174530) | Oral metagenome, whole genome shotgun sequencing project. | biome: Marine environment; feature: Marine mammal; material: Swab sample of the gingival sulcus; isolation source: swab sample of gingival sulcus... | reverse complement strand
GACTTTAGAGATACTCGTTTTGCCTCTTACGCTACTGCCTGATTGCCATGGTCGTGGTGTTAATCCAGCGTAGCAAGCAGCTTGTTTGCCTCTACCAAAGCGTTCACCATTATCAAGTACTGCCAACAGCCACGGTGCAGTGGTATCACCAATTCCTGGAATACTTTTGAACAGTTTAAAACCCTCGTGCAGTTCATCGTTGGCTTTTATATACACCATAATGTCTTTTTCTAGGCGTTTGATTTGTTTTGATGCTGCTGTAATAATTGCCTTTATCGACTTGTGTACAGATTTATCAGCGGCCTGTAGCCGAGTTTGCTCTTGTTGTTGCAACTCTTTTAAATGTTCAAGTTCTCGTACCATTTTTAGCAACTGAGATCTAGCTGTATTCAGTGGCTGCCATGGTTCGGGGCGTTTGTTTTGGCAAAGTCTAGCCAACAATAGCGCGTCAATTTTGTCTGTCTTACCTCGTTGCATACGACATTTTGCATAGGATGAAATTTGCGATGGGTTGACAACGCTAACGATAATATCGTCTTTTGCCTGTAAAAATTCAGTTATACGTTCGTCGCTTCCATCGTAAAATGCGCTTTTTCTATGCCCTTTTTCTTGAGAAAATTCATCATTTGATAAAAACCTTTCTTTGTATTATCAAATACCTTATGAATAGGTTTGTTATTTTCATCAAAAAGTCATGTCAAATTTTGCTTTGGCAATGTCAATGCCTATATAATGTTTGCTTTCCATCGTACTTCACCTTGTCTATACGGGCTGCAGTCGTCGAGTGCCCAGGATACCATTCAAGTTATGGTGGAGAAGGCAAGGTAGGAAGCATCTACGTCACTGACGCTGGGTTTGCCATCTTAATACAAGGGTGTCGCAGTGCACACCGATAGATGAGCTTTTCGTTTTCTTTAATGCCTAATTAGCCTGGTTTGTTTGGCTATTTATTTTATTACTGGCTAGTCAATTTGGTTCAATTGGTGCGCGATGTTCACCCTACTAAACTGTTCCTCTGGGAGTGGGCTAGGGAACAACCAAATATAGGTTGATGTTATTGAATTTTCTTTTTGAATTGTTATTTTAAATCAAGTTGTTTTGTCGGCAATCCTCAGAATGACGGTAACAAACATCAAAGATAATAAGAAAACCTATTAAAAGCAATTAGGTTATTGCTTTATTTTTTATTTGTTTTGTATTAGAATTTCGCCACATTTATATGTGACTTGGTAAAAAAACAACTAATTACTTTTTTCTCATCTAGTCTGGCGATTTTACTAAGAGAGCTGGGCGACTTTATAAAACATTACACTTCAAATTTGAATCTAAGGAATTTTAATGATGTATAAACAATCAACGTTAAGGGTTTTTATTCTTACGGCCTATGCTGTTGGGAGTACTACAGCCCTCGCCGAAGAAATTGAAGCACTAGATACTGTCGATGTTATCGGTAGTGCGGATGCTGTCGAAAATAAAAAAATTGGGGAAACTGTTAAAACGGCTAAAACAATTACTAAACAACAGGTTCAAGATACTAGAGACTTGGTTAAATATGAGACGGGTATCAGTGTTGTTGAAAAAGGCCGTATGGGTAGTAGTGGCTATGCGGTTCGCGGTGTAGAAGAAAACCGCGTCAATATTAGTATCGACGGTTTGCAGCAGGCAGAAACGCTTTCATCTCAAGGATTCAAAGAACTTTTTGAAGGTTACGGAAACTTCAATAACACTCGTAACGGTATTGAAGTTGAAAATATTAAAGAAGTCAATATTGGTAAGGGTGCAAATTCTACCAAAGTCGGTAGCGGTGCTTTGGGTGGCGCAGTTGTATTCCAAACCAAAGATGCTAGAGATTATTTGTTAGATAAGGACTGGTATGCCAAAGTAAAAGCAGGTTACGCCAGTCGAAATAATCAAAAAACACTATCTTACACATTGGCTGGTCGCTATAAAGATTTTGATGCTTTAGTTGTACGTACAAATAGAGATGGTACAAATCTAGAGAACTTTGGTTATGATAAATTTGATGATAAGGTACAGGGACGCTCTCGTCGAAAAGCTGATCCATATAATATTTCTAAAAATAGTACCTTAATTAAACTAGGTTACAATCTCAATGAGAATAACCGTTTCACTTTTGTGTTGGACGATGGCAAAACGATATCAAAAGGTAATGACTGGTCTTATACGTTGAACTTTTCTACAAATTGGGATATGTATAAAGAGGAAGCAATTCGTCACACAAATGACAGCAGCACACGTAAAAATATTGCTTTTGCTTATGAAAATTATGATAGTAACCCTTTGTGGGATAGCCTAAAGCTTACAGTATCCAAACAAAAAATTAGTCAAAGAGCAAGAACAGATGACTATTGTGAAAGTGGTACAGAGTGTGATGTTTATAAAAATTCTGCAGGTTTACAGTTAAAACTTGATGGAGATACAATTAAGTTTGTCGATAAATATGGCAATCGACCTGATTATTTTAAAGGTAAGGGGCATTTGTTTGCAGGGCTTAGAGATAGCAAGGGAAAATGGCATGAAAACGCCGAAGGGACTAATACTACTGCCTATAACCCGAAGCCTTTGAAAGATATTTGGTTTGATTGTTCTGAAATAGACTGTACTAAAAAAATAGAAGCAATGAAACCAATTACTGGGTATTATAAAGAGGGTAAATTGTCTGAATGGACAACGGTGGAGTTGGATGAACACTATACAGACCCCAAAACAGGTAAGGAATATGCTCGAACAACATCTGATGTTAAATTACCTACTCCAGGTGGTGGTTTGCTAAAAGCTGATTGGAAGGATCGTAGCTTAAATACTGATACAAGACAAATTGATATTGACTTATCTAAAAGCTTTGACACTAAGGGTATTGGACATGAGTTTGATTATGGTTTTTTATATAGTGAATCAAAAAAAAGTATGGTTAATTACGAAGGTTATTTTGAGGTGATGCCAGGGTCTAAAGTTGCGTGGTGGGTCAATCGTTCCACAGGTGGTAAGGATTGTAGTGAATTACGCAAGAACTTTTCTCCGTTAGTTAATGAGTTGGTTTGTCCGTATGCAAAGACGCCAGCCTCTTCTTTTTTGATTCCCGTTGATGTTAAAAATGGTGCTTTGCATTTTGCTGATAATATTCGTGTCAATAACTGGCTGAGTTTTGATGCAAGTTATCGCTATGATAGAGTTTCTTATGAACCATCGTATGAAGAAGGAAAAACACCTATAATTCCCAGTGGTCTTGTGGTTATTACTCCACCACCGAAAAAACCTAATGTGCCTTCAGATCCGCCAAGTTGTAAGGATAGTAAATACAACAATATCTCTGATATTTATGGTTGTACTGTTGTGGATCCGCAGTTTCGTATAGATGAGGCAGACTATTATAAAAACAAGCCAAAATATGACAAAATATTAGCCGATTGGGCAGATGATGTAGAGAAAAACCATAAAGAAAATGCTAGGTTACTGAGTCAGGAAAAACGTAATTTTAGTAATCATAGTTACTCATTAGGTACGACTATTGATCCAACAGAATATTTGCGTATACAGGCAAAATATTCTACGGGGTTTAGAGCACCTACTTCAGATGAAATTTACTTTACTTTTAAACATCCGAGTTTTACCCTTTATCCAGGGTTAGAACTGCAGCCTGAAACAGCGGAAACAAAGGAATTAGCATTTACTTTCTATAAGGATAGAAGCTACCTAACTTTAAGTGCTTTTAGAACTGATTACGAAAATTTTATCGAGCTAGAATATCAAGGTAAACAATCTTATCCTGTTGGACCTAATGGCGGTTCTTTAGACTTTGATACCTATAGAAATGTCAATCAAAGTAGTGCGAAAGTCTATGGTTTTGAAGTTGATGGTAAAGCATATTTAGGCGATTTTAGAGAGAAATTTGAAGGGTTTAGTGTTGGTTATAAATACACTCATCAAAAGGGTCAAATTGAAGGTAAAGATGGCTATCATCCTATGAATGCTATTCAACCTGATAAGCATGTCTTGAATTTAGGTTATATTTCACCTGATAAAAATTATGGCATTGATTTGTTCTGGACACGTGTTGCCACTAAAAAAGCAAAGGATACTTACAATCAATTTCATCGATTTGATGGCTCAAAAAATACTTTTGCCAAATATAGAAGTGCTGGGTATAGTATTTTTGATTTAATCGGTTTTTATAAGCCGATTAAAGGTATGACAATTCGAGCTGGTATCTATAATATTTTTAATAAAGATTATATGACTTGGGATAGTGCACGCTCTATTCGTTCATTTGGTACTAGTAACATGATTTGTAAAGCTGGTAGTAAGAGGGGAGATTGTAAATATCCTGATCAGGGTATTGAGCGTTTCCATTCTCCAGAGCGAAATTATAAAATTAATTTTTCGTATGAATTTTAATTAAGTATTTAGTTTAAAATAAAAAGGCTGCCGTTAATTCTGCAGCCTTTTTATTTTTTTATGCAATTTACATTCATTTAGTACCGTCATTCTGTATTCCCGTAATTTCATTTGATGTAACCTTGTAATTCTATTTTTTATCCCCATTGATGTTTCAGTATTTTAGACCTTTTGAGGAAGAGACATGTCAAAGAAAAATAAAGATTTAGATGTGGTTTTAGACGCTGAACAAACTGAGCAAGTTGAAAACAACGCAGAAGAAACACAGTCGTCTGAGCAATTAACCAATCGTATCCAGGAATTAGAAGAAGCGTTAGAAAATGCCGAAGCCAAAAGCAATGAAAATTGGGAGCATTATTTATCGGCGAGAGCTGAGGCTGATAATATTCGCAAGCGTGCAGAGCGAGATGTGAGCAATGCGCATAAATATGCACTGGAGAAATTCATTCCCGAACTGCTTAGTGTCAAAGATTCACTAGAGTTGGGTGCAAAAGCGGCTAAAGAAAGCGTTGCCGAAACCGAAAATGCTCAGATGCAAAGCTTTATTGAAGGTAGCGACATGGCCATTACGATGTTTGCTGATACTTTGAAAAAATTTGGCGTTGAGATGGTTGATCCGATGGGAGAATTATTTAACCCTGAACTACACCAAGCCATGACGATGGTTCCAAATCCTGATGTAGCACCAAATACAGTTATCGAAGTGGTGCAAAAAGGTTACACATTAAACGAGCGTTTGGTGCGTCCTGCAATGGTGATTGTTTCTAAGGCTAGCTGATGTTCTTAAAGTTATTGAACATTATTTAACATTCACGTCATTGCAAAAAGTGACAGTGAAGTGTGGTAGTTCTTAAAAGTTACATGTCATTGCGAGGAGCGACAGCGACGTGGCAATCCCCAGCTACTCTGCAAAGTAGTGGGAGACTGCCACGCTCGTTCCTCGCTCGCAGTGACAAAAATCTCTGTTGTGGTTGTTATTTCTTTTTTATAACAAATAATTAAAGATGATTGTTTAAGTGTTTTTAAATAAAAATATTCAAATATCACTTGAAACTATTAAAAGTAATCCCACATAAAGAGTATAGAAATTTAAATATTAAAACATTTTAGAGGTATATTGTTATGGGAAAAATTATAGGTATTGATTTAGGTACAACTAACTCTTGTGTTGCTGTTATGGAAGGCGACAAAGCTCGTGTTATCGAGAACTCTGAGGGCGATCGCACTACACCATCGGTGATTGCATTTACGGAAGAAGAAGTTTTAGTTGGACAGTCAGCAAAACGTCAAGCAGTCACTAATCCGCACAATACAATTTATGCAATTAAGCGTTTGATTGGTCGTACTTTCAAAGAAGAAGCAGTACAAAAAGACATCGATTTGGTGCCTTATAAAATTGTTGCTGCTGATAATGGCGATGCGTGGGTAGAAGTGAATGGCAAAAAAATGTCACCACAGGAGCTTTCTGCAAAGACTTTGATGAAAATGAAAAAGACTGCAGAAGATTACTTGGGTGAAGAAGTTACAGAAGCCGTTATCACTGTACCAGCTTACTTTAACGATAGCCAACGTCAAGCCACTAAAGACGCTGGTAAGATTGCAGGTTTGAATGTACTTCGTATTATCAACGAGCCAACAGCGGCAGCACTTTCTTACGGCTTGGATAAAGTTAAAGGACAAGATGCTAAGATTGCCGTTTATGATTTAGGTGGTGGTACGTTTGACGTTTCAATCATCGAGATTGCCGATGTTGACGGTGATGCACAATTTGAAGTTTTGTCAACAAATGGTGATACTTTCCTAGGTGGTGAAGACTTTGATGCGGCAATTATTGATTACTTAGTTGATGCTTTCAAAAAAGAACAAAATATGGATTTATCTAATGACCCATTGGCGTTACAGCGTTTGAAAGAAGCGGCTGAAAAAGCAAAAATTGAGTTGTCATCAGGTCAGCAAACTGACATTAACTTGCCATATATCACAGCTGATGCAACAGGTCCTAAGCACTTAAATGTCAAACTAACTCGTGCCAAGTACGAAACTTTAGTAGAAGACTTAATCAAGCGTACTTTGACACCTTGTCAAACAGCATTAAAAGACGCTGGTTTGTCTAAAGCTGATATCACTGATGTGATTTTGGTCGGTGGACAAACGCGTATGCCTAAGGTGCAAGAAGCGGTAGAAGAGTTCTTTGGTAAAGCACCGAAAAAAGATGTAAACCCTGATGAAGCGGTTGCAGTTGGTGCGGCTATCCAAGGTGGTGTTTTAGGCGGTGACGTTACTGATGTTTTGTTATTAGACGTTACACCATTGTCATTGGGTATTGAAGTTGAAGGTGGGTTAATGAACAAATTAATCGACAAAAATACAACAATCCCAACAAAATCAGAGCAAGTTTACTCAACAGCGGCAGATAACCAAACAGCCGTAACGATTCACGTGTTACAAGGTGAGCGTGATGTGGCAAGTGGTAACAAATCATTGGGTCGTTTTGACTTGACAGATATTCCACCAGCACCTCGTGGTGTGCCACAAATTGAAGTGACTTTTAACATCGATGCTAATGGTATTTTAAATGTATCGGCTAAAGACAAAGGTACTGGTAAAGAGCAATCTATCCAAATCAAAGCTTCTTCTGGTTTGTCAGATGACGAAATCCAAGCAATGGTAAAAGATGCTGAAGCGAATGCTGAAAAAGATAAGGCATTCCAAGAGTTGGTGACAACTAAGAACCAAGCGAACAGCATGGTTCACAGCATTGAAAAAACTTTGAAAGAGTCTGCTGATAAATTCAGTGATGATGAAAAATCTGGTGTTGAGTCAGCGATTAAAGACTTAAAAGATGTTGTTGATGGTGATGATAAAGTTGCTATTGAAACTAAGTTAAATGCTTTACAAGAAGTTTTTGCTCCAGTTGCTCAAAAAATGTACGCTGAAGAATCTGCCGCTCAAGGTGCAGAGCAAACAGCAGGTGCAGCAACAGATAACAATTCAGCTGAAGATGTTGTTGATGCTGAGTTTGAAGAAGTTAAAGACGATAAAAAAGCATAAAAGCCATTCATCAAGCTATCGTGTTGGCGAAATTTAACACGATAGTTTGATGAGAGTTGTAGGTCGGGTTATGGCGTATGTGGTATAGCCTGGCCCGACTTAATTATTAGGTGGTCTTGACCATTGTAAATTAAAGTAAGCAATTGATAAGTTTAGTTGTCGTGTGAGTGGCACATAAATACTAGTACGATAATTGACAGTTTTAGCAGTTCCTTACTTATTTGATGATAAAGAAAAATATGAGTAAAGATTTATACGGAATTTTAGGTGTGAGTAAATCCGCTAATAAAGATGAGCTAAAAAAAGCTTATCGCAAATTGGCGATGAAATATCACCCCGATAGAAATCCTGATAATAAAGAGGCGGAAGCCAAATTTAAGGAAGCCAAAGAGGCTTATGAAATCTTAAATGATGAGCAAAAACGCCAAATGTATGACCAATATGGTTATGAAGCAGCGACTGGACAAGGCGGCGGAGCAGGTGGCTTTGGCGGTTTTGGTGGCGGTTCTGCTGACTTTAGTGATATGTTTGGCTCTGTCTTTGGCGATATGTTTGGTGGCGGTGGTGGTCGTTCGCGAGCACAGCACGGTAGCGACTTGTTGTTCCATTTGGATTTAACGCTCGAAGAAGCGGTCAAAGGCACGCAACAAACCATTAAAGTTCCTACGCAAGTTGCTTGTAAGCCTTGTGATGGTAGTGGTGCGAAAAAAGGCAGTAGCAAAAAAACGTGTCAAACCTGTCATGGTCAAGGACAAGTTCGCATGCAACAAGGTTTCTTTGCTGTGCAACAAACTTGCCCAACCTGTCAGGGTATGGGAGAGATTATTGAAAAACCTTGTGACGTATGCCATGGTCACGGACGCGTTAGAGATACGAAAAAGCTTTCTGTAAAAATTCCAGCAGGTGTTGATAATGGCGACAGAATTCGTCTTGCTGGCGAAGGTGAAGCTGGTGAACACGGTGCACCAGCTGGTGACTTATTTGTTGAAATCACCGTCAAGCGTCATGAGATTTTTACTCGCAAGGGTAATGATTTGTACTGTGAAATTCCGGTTTCTTTTGTCACAGCAGCTTTGGGTGGTGAGTTGGAAGTGCCAACTTTATCGGGTAAAGGCAATTTGAAAATTCCAGCCGAAACACAAACAGGTAAATTATTTAAAATCAGTGGAAAAGGTGTAAAATCTGCACGCAATCACGCAACGGGTAATTTATTAGTTCGCGTTATTGTCGAAACACCAGTGAATTTGAATAAAGAACAAATTGGTTTGTTAGAGAAATTCCAAGAAACTTTGGGTGAAGGAGGGGATAGACATTCACCTCAAGAATCCGATTGGTTAGATAATTTGAAAGGTTTCTGGGATAAAATGACAAAATAATTTTATTTTTAATCGATTTTTCTGAATTTAGAAAGCTCCTTAATTTTTTTAAGGGGCTTTTTTATTTTTGAGCGAAAACAGTACCGCCATTCTGTGCCTTTGAGAATTTGGATTTTGTAATTGCTTGAGCTTACTGGCGTTTAAGACAATTCGGTCAATGCTACAAATTCACCTTCGTTGAGAATAGTGACGCCGAGTTCTTTGGCTTTGCTGAGTTTTGAGCCTGCCTTTTCCCCTGCAATTAAAATATCCGTGGCTTTGGAAACGCTGGATTGAACTTTTGCCCCTAGTGTTTTGAGTTCGGCTTTTATCTCGTCTCTGGTCATAATTGACAGTGTGCCTGTAACCACGACTTTCTTATTGACAAAATAGCCATCAGTGGCAATTTGCTGCTGATGGTTATTTGGTGTCACGCCGCTATTGAGCAATTGGTTGATAACATCATGATTGTGGGGTTCGGCAAAAAATTTAACAATATATTCTGCCATCACTGGTCCAATGCCCTCGATATTTTCAAGCTCTTCCGTGGTTGTGGTGTAGAGCTGATTAAAGTCTGTGTAGTGTTCAGTCAATGTTTGTGCCATGACTTCGCCAACTTCTCGAATGCCAAGTGCAAACAACAGTCTAGCAAAGGTTGTTTGTTTGCTTTTTTCCAGTGATTGAATGGCATTTTGGGCGGACTTTTCGCCCATGCGTTCTAGCTTTTGAAGTTGATTGTGTGTGAGTTGATAAAGGTCGGCTGGCGTATGGATTAGCTCTTCGTCGACTAATTGTTCGATGATTTTTTCACCGAGTCCATTGATGTCCATCGCTTTGCGTGAGACAAAGTGGATAATGGCTTGTTTGCGTTGGGCCTTGCAATAAAGTCCAGCTATACAGCGAGTTACTGCTTCGCCCTCTGGTTTGATGACTTCGCTGCCGCAAACAGGGCAGTGGCTTGGCATGCAAAAAACCTTGCTGTCAGAATGACGGTACTCAGGAATGAAGCGTACGACTTCGGGAATGACATCGCCTGCACGACGAACAATAACTTTGTCGCCAACGCGGATGTCTTTTCTAGCTAATTCATCAGCGTTATGCAGTGTGGCATTTGTGACGGTGACACCACCGACTTCGACAGGGGTGAGGCGTGCGACTGGCGTTAAAGCACCTGTGCGTCCGACTTGAATATCAATTGACTCAACTCGTGTGGATTTTTCTTGAGCAGGGAATTTGTGTGCAATTGCCCAGCGAGGCGCACGACTGACAAATCCCAGTTTTTTTTGCTGCTGGTAATCATTAACTTTGTAAACAACACCATCAATATCGTAATCTAACTCATCGCGTTGTGACAGTATGTTTTCGTAGTAGGTTTGTAGCTCGTTTAGGCCTTTGACAACAGTAAACAGTGGACAAATGGGAATGCCCAAAGTTTTTAGCCAACTGAGTGTGTCTGCATAATTTTTAGGTTTTTCTATGCCAATAATTTCGCCTAGGCCATAAGCATAGAATGCCAGTGGGCGTGTTGCGGTAATGCGTGAATCTAGTTGGCGTAAACTGCCAGCGGCTGCATTTCTAGGGTTGGCAAAGGTTTTTTCGCCTTTGTCAATTTGCACCTGGTTAAGTTTTTCAAAACCTTTTCGAGGCATAAACACTTCCCCGCGAACTTCTAGAACTTTTGGGTGTTCTCCTTGAGATTGTAGTCGCAAAGGAATACAGCGAATGGTTTTGACATTGTTGAGAACATTTTCGCCAACTTGTCCATCGCCACGGGTGAGGGCTTGAACTAAAACGCCATCTTCATAACGCAAAGACATCGCTAAACCATCGAGTTTAGGTTCGCAGCTATAGGTGATGTCGGTATCGTGATTGAGTCCGAGTCTTTCTATAATGCGTTGATTAAAGTCGCTGAGTTCTTGTGTGTTGAAGACATTATCTAGGGACAGCATAGGAATTGCGTGGGCAACGCTATCAAATCCCTCGAGTAAACCACCGCCAACACGCTGTGTCGGCGAGTCGGCACTGACGATAGAAGGGTGCTGAGCTTCTATTTGTCGAATATCTCGAACCAAACTATCGTAGTCAGCATCGGGAATTAAAGGATTGTCAAGCACGTAATAGTGATAGTCGTACTCGTTAATCCTTTGAATCAGTGAAAGATATTCTTTATGCGTTGATTCGCTGATAGTCATTTTGAATGATGTTTGTGTATTTTTGCTCAAACAATTCAATGTCTCGCTGAATCTCGTAGAGACGTTTGTTATTGAGTGGTTTGCGATTTTCGTCGCACAGCGTAGCATCTAACTTTGTGTGTAGTTCATCTAAAACGGAAAGTAATAGGTGGAAATAATCGACTTGGTTGTCGCCGTTGCCCAGCGGCAAATCCATCAAAACTAAAAGCCCATTGGTTAACACGGTTTTGCTAGGGTCTTTGTCAAAGGTATGTGGGCGACGCATGTTGACAACACGAAAGGCAATTTCATTGTCTTTTTCGGGCATAAAGTAGCCGAAGATTTGATTGCTACTGTATGCAAATCCCAGCTCATCCATGACGTTGAACAGGTGTGTGTTGTCAAAAAACTTACCAGGTTTGGCAAGTAGACTCAGTATGATGGTTTTTTTCGGTAAATCGATGTGCTGTGGTGGTTTATAGCTCGGTTTCTTCGGTAAATCGACTTTGCGTTCACGACGCATAAACTGCCACACGCCTAGCGACAGTAATAGGGCGATAATGATAAAAACGATGCGTGCTATCCAAATAAGGGTTGACTGTTCAATATCCACAATATGCTTTATTTATTAGTTTGTTATTAGTGTGTTGGCCGGTTTTTTACTGTTTCGACTGAGTGTTATTTGGTTAGATAGTACTCAGTCATTAGCAAAAAACAAAGGATCATTTTATCACTTTAAATCTTCAATGTGATATTTAATTATCTTAATATTTTTTGATACTGCGTTTATTGATGAGTTTGCTGAAGTAGATATCATTGATGTTTTCCTATAGGTGAGGTGTGACGGCATCAATTACATCAATAAAAAATTATGCTAAAATAGTAAATGTGTGACCTTATTTTGTATATTCTAAGGGCGTATGCAATGAGATAACTTAAACGTTATTTTAAGGTCATTTTGATAAAAAATAATTAAAATAATATCGAGGGTTCGAATGTCGGAATTTTTAAAAAAGTATCATCAGCATGTTGAAGAGCGTGCAAAACAGGGGATTTTCCCACTTGTTTTAAGTGCAGAGCAAACAGCCGATTTGGTGGATTTACTAAAAAATCCACCAGGAGGTGAAGCAAATGAATTGATTGAGTTATTCACTACAAGAGTGCCAGCTGGGGTTGATGATGCGACTTATGTTAAGGCGTCTTTTTTATCGGCGATTGTTGCTGGTGATGTGTCTTCCCCTTTAATTGATAAAGGTTATGCGGTTGATATTTTGGGAACAATGCAAGGTGGTTATAATATTGCACCTTTGATTTCAGCTTTGCAAGATGATGAAATTGCACCAAAAGCGGTTAAGGCACTTTCTCATACTTTATTAATGTTTGATAGTTTTCACGATGTTGATGAGTTGGCAAAAAATGGCAATGAGTTTGCTAAACAAGTTATCCAATCTTGGGCTGAGGCAGAATGGTTCTTGTCTCGTGATGAATTACCAGTCAAATCAACACTCACGGTCTTTAAGGTAACAGGGGAAACCAATACCGATGACTTATCACCAGCACAAGATGCTTGGTCGCGTCCTGATATTCCGTTACATGCGAAAGCGATGCTGAAAAACGAACGAGAAGGTATCGTGCCGGATGAACCAGGTGTTGTTGGTCCGATGAAACAAATTGAAGAACTTAAGCAAAAAGGTTTTCCGCTGACTTATGTTGGTGATGTTGTCGGTACGGGTTCTTCTCGTAAATCGGCAACTAACTCTGTGTTATGGTTGATGGGCAATGATATTCCTTTTATCCCTAATAAGCGTGATGGTGGTTATGTTTTGGGTGGAAAAATTGCCCCGATTTTCTTCAACACGGTTGAGGACTCAGGGGCTTTGCCAATTGAGCTGGACGTGAGTCAGCTTAACATGGGTGACGTGATTGATATTTATCCTTATGAAGGAAAAGTTTGCAAACACGATACTGATGAAGTTATTACGACATTTGAATTAAAAACAGATGTGCTATTGGATGAAGTGCGTGCAGGTGGACGAATTCCTCTAATTATTGGGCGTGGCTTGACGCACCGTGCGAGACAGTCGCTAGGACTACCTGAAAGTGATGTTTTCAGGAAACCACAAGATATTGCCAGTAGTAAAGTAGGCTTTACTTTGGCTCAAAAAATGGTCGGTAAGGCTTGTGGTGTTGAAGGTATTCGTCCAGGTCAGTACTGTGAACCAAGAATGACAACTGTTGGTTCTCAAGATACGACAGGGCCTATGACGCGTGATGAATTAAAAGATTTGGCGTGTTTAGGTTTTTCAGCGGATTTGGTTATGCAGTCATTCTGTCATACGGCGGCGTATCCGAAGCCTGTTGATGTGACAACGCATCATACTTTGCCAGACTTTATTATGAATAGAGGCGGTGTTTCTCTTCGCCCTGGTGATGGCGTTATTCACTCTTGGTTGAACCGCATGTTATTGCCCGATACGGTCGGAACAGGTGGTGACTCACATACGCGATTCCCAATTGGTATTTCATTCCCAGCAGGTTCTGGTTTGGTTGCTTTTGGGGCGGCGACAGGTGTTATGCCGTTGGATATGCCTGAGTCTGTTTTGGTTAGATTTACAGGGAAAATGCAGCCGGGTATTACTTTGCGCGATCTTGTTCATGCGATTCCTTATTATGCGATTCAAAAAGGTTTGTTAACGGTTGAAAAAGCAGGTAAGAAAAATATATTCTCTGGGCGTATCTTGGAAATTGAAGGTTTGGAAAACCTTAAAGTAGAGCAGGCCTTTGAATTGTCTGATGCTTCTGCGGAACGTTCAGCAGCGGCTTGTTCAATCAAGTTGGACAAAGCTCCAATTATTGAGTATTTGAATTCAAATATCGTTCTGTTGAAATGGATGATTTCGGAAGGTTATGGCGACCGTCGTACGCTGGAACGTCGTATTACGGCTATGCAAGACTGGATTGCTAATCCTGAATTAATGGAAGCTGATGCCGATGCCGAGTATACAGAAGTCATTGAAATTAACATGAGTGAGATTAAAGAGCCTATTCTTTGTGCGCCTAACGACCCTGATGATGCGAGATTGTTATCAGAAGTTCAAGGTAGAAAAATTGATGAGGTCTTTATTGGTTCGTGTATGACCAATATTGGGCATTTCCGTGCGGCAGGTAAATTGTTAGATAAATATGCTGACGGTATTCCTACGCGTTTGTGGATTGCTCCGCCAACTAAAATGGATGCGGCTTTGTTAACGGAAGAAGGTTATTACAGTATCTTCGGAAAAAGTGGAGCAAGAACAGAAATGCCAGGTTGTTCACTGTGCATGGGTAACCAAGCACGTATCGAAGCAAACTCTACAGCAGTTTCAACTTCAACGCGTAATTTCCCTAATCGTTTGGGGCAGGGGGCGGATGTGTTCTTGTCATCAGCTGAGTTGGCGACGGTTGCTTCGCTACTAGGTAAGTTGCCAACGGTTGAAGAGTACATGTCTTATGCGGCAGATTTGCAAGTGGATAGCGAAGATACTTATCGCTATATGAATTTTGACCAATTGGATAAGTACTTAAAAGATGCCAATACTGTAACCATTTCATTGGATAATCTAACTAAGTCATAATCATTTCATTATTGTGATTTGTTTCCTGATACAAAGCTGTTATTATTGTTGAATTATTAATGACAGTTTTGTGTTGGGTTTTTTATTAGGTGTCATACCCAAATATGTACTTCTTAGGGAATGCTAGGCTGTAAAAAAAAGATAAAAATATAAATAACTATAAATAAAATAATGCCATCAAGTTCAATCGACAATCAGAATAATAACGCAGAAACTTTTTTTGCTAAGTTTCTTGCCTTTTTGCCGACTATTTTCCCTTTCCTACTGTGGCTAAAAGAAGTTAACACTAAAACAATCAAAATTGATTTTTTTGCAGCAGCAACCAGTGCAATTTTTGCTTTGCCCCAAGGTGTTGCTTTTGCTTTGATTGCTGGTTTGCCGCCTGAATTTGGTTTGTATGCTGCCATTGTTGCCCCGATTGTCTCAGCGTTATTCGGTAGTTCTTGGCATGCAGTTTCAGGGCCAACTGTCGCAACCTCAATTGTTATTATGAGTATTTTGAGCGACTACGCTGTGCCACAAAGTCCACAATTTATAGGCTTTGCCTTGATGTTGACTTTACTAGCTGGATTAATTCAGTTGGGATTAGGTGTGTTTCGTTTGGGGCATATTGTCGATTTCATTTCTCATACCGTCATTCTGGGTTTTTCGACGGGAGCGGCGTTATTGATTTTGGGGACTCAATTAAGTAGTGTTCTCGGTATTTCCTTTCCTAGACAAGAAAATTTACTATTGTCTCTTTATAAAACTTACGAAAACCTAGGCGAGATTAACTGGGCGATTTGTTTTTTGTCTTTTTCAACCTTGCTAGTCGCCATTTTGTGTAAACATTTTTATAAGCGTTTGCCTTATTTACTGATTGCGATGGTTTATGGTTCGTTTGCCGCATTTTTAATGAAAGGCTTTTTTGATGTTGAAAGTATCAATATGGTTGGTGCTTTGCCTAGCGGGTTGCCTTCTTTTGTGATGCCTGAAATGACATGGTTCCAAGCACGTGAGTTATTTGCTTCGGCAATTGCGATTGCGACTTTGGGGCTTATTCAGGCTGTTTCCATTTCAAAAACAATTTCTACCAGAACGGGGCAGCATATTGATGCTAACCAAGAATTTGTCAGCCAAGGTTTAAGTAATATTGCCTGTAGTGTTAGCAGCGGTTTCTTTTCTTCAAGTTCGTTTGCGCGTACAGGTGTTAACTACTCGGCTGGTGCGGTTACGCCAATGTCTAGCATTATGGCTTCTGGCATGATTCTTCTGGTGTTATTGTTTGCTTCTGGATTGACTGGCTTCTTACCCAAACCCTCCATGGCGGCAATTATTATGCTAATTGGTTGGGGGTTAATTGACCTTAAACACGTTCAAAAAATTATTAAAACGAGTCGTACAGAAACTCTGGTTTTTATTGTTACTTTGCTCTCAACCCTGTTTTTAAGCTTAGAGTTTGCCATTTATTCGGGCATGTTTTTATCGTTGATTGTTTATTTGCAAAAAACATCTCAGCCCAAGGTCACCAGAATGACGGTAGATAAATTGGATCCTTACCATCGTTTGATACCACTTTCATCTAACAACGAAGAAGCACATCCTAAGTTGAGTATTATCAGAGTGGAAGGTTCCTTATTTTTTGGTTCTGTGGACTATGTTCGCTCGGTATTTGAACGCCAAGAGGTATTTAAGCAAGAAAATATTTTATTGATTTGTTACCCTGTTAATTTAATTGATATTTCTGGGGCGGAGTTGTTGCTGTTGATTAAGAAGTCTTGTGTTTCTAAAGGTGGGGATTTGTATTTTGCAGGGCTAACACCAGAAGTTAGACGTTATTTACTAAAAAGTCCCTACTGGAAGCAGTTGGGCAGTAAAAACAATATTTTTACTTATCAATCCGAAGCAGTCGATTATATTAGTAGTATAATTGAGGAGAATGATGAAAAAAATAATGACGCAGTGGCAGAAGAAGTAAAAAATGACGACAAGCTAGCATTAGAAACTTAATAAAATTGTAGGAAGTATGACAGATAAACTAACTTTTAAGAATAATTTTCCTGGGCTAACCGTGCTGCAATTGCATTGTGATGATTTTGCACAAATACAGCAGTCACTACGCGATAAAATTAAGCAAGCGCCAATGATGTTTATTGGCATGCAAGTTGTTTTAGATATTAGTGCTTTTGACAAATCTGAGACTGTTGGTTTTGATTTTTCTCAAATGAAAAATTTATTGCAAGGTGAGGGTTTGACCTTGGTTGCGGTGATGACTGATAAGCAAAAATACCGAGAAGAGGCGGTTGCTCAAGGCGTTGGTGCCTTTTCTGTTGTTGCTTTGACTAAAGCCCGTGGTTCTAGTCGTGCGACAAAAGATAAAGGTGCAAATGTATCTTCAAAGACTGCTTCTAAAGTGGCTTCCCAGTCAGTTAATAAAAATGAGACAGTAGTACGAAATGCCCAGAGGGCGATTGCGGAAAAGAAAAGTCTAGATGAGCCACGCAAAAATAATGCGGCTTTGTCTGCAACAAAAACGGCAGAGCAGAACGAAATAATTAATCATCCTGTCCGCTCTGGTCAACGTGTATATGTTAAAGGTGATTTGACAGTTGTTGGTTCTGTGAGTCCTGGCGCTGAGGTGATTGCTGACGGTAGTATTCATATTTATGGGGCTTTGCGTGGACGAGCAATTGCTGGGGCAAAAGGCAATGTTAAGGCAAAAATATTTTGTCAAAAGCTAGATGCGGAATTGATTTCTATCGCTGGAAACTATAAACCAAATGATGAAATTCATGAGGAGTTTCGTCATAAAGGCATGCAGATTTCACTAGTTGGTGAAAAAATACAGTTTTTACCGTTATAGTGATGTGAGTTAATTTACATCTTTATAGGTTTTACTTTTTGATTTATTTGTGATTAATTGACCAGTTATTGTCAATTAATATTGATTTAGTTAATTTAAACGGAGGCGATATGGCGAAAGTTATTGTCATTACATCAGGAAAAGGTGGTGTAGGGAAAACCACGACGAGTGCGAGCTTTGCAACAGGCTTGGCGATGCGTGGGTATAAGACAGCAGTTATTGATTTTGATGTGGGGTTGAGAAACCTCGATTTGATTATGGGTTGTGAGCGTCGAGTTGTTTACGATTTTGTAAATGTTACGCAAGGGGAAGCTTCATTAAAGCAAGCACTGATTAAAGACAAACGCGTTGATAATTTATACATCCTACCAGCATCTCAAACACGTGATAAAGACGCTTTAGAGAAAGAAGCAGTAGGCGAGGTAATCGAGGAGCTAAAAGCACAAGGTTTTGATTACATCGTTTGTGATAGTCCTGCTGGTATTGAACGAGGTGCATACTTAGCCCTTTATTATGCTGATGAGGCACTGATTGTGACAAACCCTGAAGTTTCTTCAGTGCGTGACTCAGATCGCATTTTAGGTATTTTAGATAGTAAGTCAAAGGCAGCGGAAGAAGGACGTGAAGTTACACAGCATTTGGTCATTACTCGCTATTCTCCTAATCGCGTTGATGATGGTGAAATGCTCTCAGTTGAAGATATTATTGAAATTTTGGGTATCCAATTATTGGGTGTTATTCCTGAATCTGGAGCGGTGTTATCATCTTCTAACAAGGGTGATCCTGTGATCTTAGATAGCAACACGAATGCAGGTCAGGCTTATTCCGATTTGATTTCTCGCTTTTTGGGTGATGATGTCCCGCATCGTTTCTTAGAAGCGAAGAAAAAAGGTTTCCTTTCTCGTATTTTAGGAGGCTAGTATGGATATATTTGGTATTTTTAAGAAAAATAAAGCACCATCAGCTAATCTAGCTAAAGAGCGTTTGAAAATTATCGTTGAGCATTCGCGAACGGATGCTCAGCGTCCTGAATTTTTGAACAAAATGCGTCGTGAAATTCTCGAAGTTGTCAATAAATACGTACAAGTTGATTTGGCGGATATTAATACGAATATTGCTAATCAAGGTGACTCAGAAGTTTTAGAATTGAATATTTTATTACCTGACACAGTTGGTATCGAAGAAGCACAACGAACTGAGAACATTAATAAAGCTTAATAGGGATTAGGCTTTTTGTATTTTGATGTCAGATAAAGCAATTCGTTTAGATAAGTGGTTATGGGCTGCGAGGTTTTACAAAACGCGTAGCCTAGCTACTGACGCGGTGAAAGGCGGTAAGGTTCATGTTAATGGCTTGCGAGTGAAGCCCAGTAAGGCAGTTGAAGTTGGTCAGGTTTTATCGATTAATAAGTCTCACCAACGTGTGGAAGTTAAGGTGCTTGATTTATCAGAAAAGCGGCAAAGTTTTTCTATTGCTCAAACACTCTATGAGGAAACACCAGAAAGTCTTAAACGCCGTGAAGATGAAGCAATGCTAAGAAAGTTAGCTAACCAATCGATTGCCCAAGATCGTGCTAGGCCAACCAAACGCAATCGTAGAAAAATTATTCAGTTTACACAGAAAGGTGACTGATATGGTCAAAGCCACCTAATTATTACTACGTGTTACACCGTCTTGCCGTTGAAGACAGTACCCATAGTACGGTTAGACGGCATAACGCCGTAATAAGTGTTAAGTTATTTCGCTATATTTTAGTACCGTCATTCTGAGTTTATACGGGCTGCGATAAGGTTCTCGAAAACGCTTTCGAAACTCCTAAAGGCGTGAATCAATCCATTGTTTTGCCGCTAACATGAGACCAAAGAGGATGAAAGCCCCAGCAGGTAAAGCTGCGAGTAAAAAAGTCTGAGGATTAGTAATTTGTAGGGCGGTTTCGGAGAATTTTTCTCCCAATAGCATATTCAGTCCCGAAAATAGCGTGCCTTTGGTCAATATTTCTCTGATGCTACCCAGCACAACAATTACCCAAGTAAAGCCCACTCCCATCACCAAAGCATCAATCAACGAATCTTTGAGTTTGTGTTTTGAGGAAAAAGCTTCGGCTCGCCCAATAATAATACAGTTTGTGACAATCAGCGGAATAAAAATTCCCAGAGCTAAATAGAGTTCATAAAAATAAGCTTTCATTAACAATTCAACAGCAGTCACAGACCCTGCGATAATCAGCATAAATGTTGGCAATCTCACACTGGCCTGAATATTGTTTCTAAATAGCGAAACCAATAGGGCTGAAAGCAGTAGTACAATCATAGTCGCCAATCCCATTGCCAAACCGTTGACGAATGTTGTAGAGGTGGCGAGTAGGGGACATAAGCCTAACAATTGCACAAAGGCGGGGTTGTTTTTCCAAAGTCCTGAGAGATTTAATTTTGATAATCGCTTAATCATAAATTTTGCTCACATAAATTCGGTAATTGGGGGAGTGGCTTTGCAAAAAAAGTCTGCTGTATCAGATTGCTGACAGCTCGTGAAGTAATAGTTGCCCCTGTAATAGTGTCAATTTTTCCTTTGTCTTTTTTGACGGCTATGTTTTTTGCTGGTGTTGAAAGCTTGACTTCTAGCTGCTGTAGCCAATTGGACTTATCAACATCAATTTGATCGCCTAATCCTGGTGTTTCACGGTGGAATAAAGGACGTATTTTTTCTATTTTTTGCTGGCTCAAGTTAATAGAAACGAGGAGTTTAATCAGTCCGCTGTAGCCTTTATGAGTTTTGACTTCAAAAATTTCAAAAGCAGGCTGTTGGTTTTGACAAGCTTGATAAACAATCATTTCACCAACTTGTTGGCGTGTTGCCAGCAAGTCATTATCAAAACTGCCGTGAGGTAGCACTTTTGCTAATGATTTAATTAAATATTGCTTTTCACTGTTTTTTGCAGCTTCTTCTGTGAGGTTGAAAAGGGCATAAATAGCCAAGAGACAAATGCTAGCGGCAATGCTCAATTGTTTGCCTGTGTTTAATTGTTTTGCATTTAAACCTAATCGATTTTTACTGCTTAGCTTGCTCATACACTACCTCTGTTATATTGCGGTCGAGTGTAGTTATCAATCATTGGAGCGAAAAGGTTTGCCAGCAATACGGCAAATGCCATGCTGTCGGGCATATTGCTGTAATGGCGAATAATAACGGCAAAGAGTGCGGCAAGTGCGGCATAAATGACTCTGCCCAGTCTACCTGTCGCGGCACTGGTTGGGTCGGTGATAATAAAACAAGCTGTGAAAATTAGTGAACCCAAGCCTAAGTGTTCGGTGACAGTCAAAGTTAACGGACTGAAATAAGTAAAAATGGCTGTTAATAGCGTGAAAGTTGCGACAAAAGTGAGTGATAATCGCCAGTCGGCAATATTGCGAATCCACAAGTAAACGCCACCGATTAACCAGCCGAGATTAATTAACCAGTAATTGGGGGACATTTCGGTAAACTCTCCATTGGCTTTCAGACTGGAAAGTTCGGTTGCACCCGTTAGTCCATCATTTGCTATAGATGGATGGAAAATATATGCAAAGCTCTCTGAAATTGATACGTAACCATTGGGATAAAGAGAAATTTCTGCCGAAAAAGAGAGGTAAACAGCACAAAAACCAACAATGGCGGGATTGAAAATATTCATGCCCATACTGCCAAAAATGTGTTTTCCAAATAGCAAACCAAAAGCAGTTCCCGTGACAATTAGCCACCATGGTGCTGTCGCAGGTACGGCAATGGCGAGAAGCACAGCCGTGACGAAACCACTGTAAATATCCAAACGACTAAGCGATTTCTGCCTCAAAAAAGCATTTAATGCCTCGCAGAAAAAGGCGGTCACTAAAGCCAGCCCAAGTTGAAACCAGATACCAAAGCCCAGAATGACGGTACTAATTGCTATGCCTGGTAAAGCGGCATAAATAACATGGCACATCATTTCATCAGAGGATAGTCCTCCAATTTGTTTATCCCGTGGGAAACGGTGTAGTGCCGTTATTATTTTGCGAGTTTTACTGGTTTTCATGCGTTGATATGATTAATCTGTTTTTTCTGTCGTTTGTTTGAGTTGTTGTGCTTTTTTTGCTTTTGTTCGAGCTAATGCGGCGGCAATCAGGTCCTGTTTGCTATCTGCGTCATCTGATGTTTCATTATTGAGTTGTGCTTTTTTTGCTTTTGTTCGGGCTAGTGCGGCGGCAATTAGGTCTTGTTTACTGTCTGCGTCAGCTGATGTTTCACTATTGAGTTGTGCTTTTTTTGCTTTTGTTCTAGCCAGTGCGGCGGCAATTAGATCTTGTTTGCTATCTGCGTCAGCTGATGTTTCGCTACTGAGTTGTGCTTTTTTTGCTTTTGTTCTGGCAAGTGCAGCGGCAATCAAGTCTTGTTTATTATCTGATTTATTATCTGAGGCTACCGTGGTCTCTGTATTTTGCTGTGCCTTTTTGGCTTGAGTTCTTGCCAGAGCTGCAGCAATTAAATCTGCTTTATTGCCAGCACTTTTTGAACCTTTTGCATTGTCGATGGGCGATGCTGGTGCAGCCGGTTTTTTTAATTTTTTACGGCGTAGTTCTGCTTTTTTAGCACGTGCGGCTTTTTCTTGCTCGATACGCTGTGTACGCGTCTCAAAGCGGATTCTTGCTATTTCACTTTGTTGTTTTTTCTTACGTTCATTGATGATTTCCCCTTTGCTGTGTTGGAAAACTTGTACTAAGGGAATGTCGCTAGGGCAAACATAGGTGCAAAGCCCACATTCAATACAGTCGAATAAGCGGTTATCTTGGGCTTTCTCATGCTCCCCACTTTTGCCATAAAATTGCAGCTGTTGTGGCAATAAGTCCATTGGACAAACGTCGGCACAATGTCCACAACGAATACAATTTTTCTCTGTTGAGGCTTGTTTGACTTCGTGTGCTGGACGATTTTTAAAGGCGAGTACCGAAGTGGTTTCTCGTTTAATAACGATTGGATAAGGGTTTTCCGTATCAACGGCAAAGCCCATCATTGTGCCGCCAAAAATGACTTCATGATGGTTAGGGGATAAATGGATACTGTTTGAAATGTCAGACAAATAACTGCCACATTTAACGCGATAAACACCTGCTTTTCCGACGGCATCACCTGAAAACGTTACCAGTCTTTCGATGAGTGGTTTGCCTAGAATGACGGCATCATAAGTGGCTTTTGCCGTTGCAACATTATGGCAAATAAACCCTGATTGATAAGAGCGTTTGTGAATATCTGGTTTTTTGCCCAGTAAAAAATGGGCAATTTGGTGACGGCTACCCATAGGGTATTTAGTGGGCAGCGTATGTATTTCAATTTTTGTTTGATTGGGGTGTTTTTTGGCAAGTGCTTCAGCAGCAGCTTGCATTTGGGCAATGGCCTCTGGTTTGTTGTCTTCGATACCGACAAGAATTTGCTTACTTTGGAGAATGTGAGCAAAAATCAACGCTCCCTGTAGAATTTCTTGGGCGTGATGACGCATGAGAATATCATCACAGGTAATGTATGGCTCACATTCTGCCCCATTGATGATTAAGGTTTCAACGGGGTTGTCTAAATTGAGTTTTTTCTCTGTTGGAAAACCCGCACCACCCATGCCAGCGATACCTGCTTCAAAAATGCGAGTCAGTAATTTGTCACTAGGTTGGGACAAATAATCTGTCATGGGGGGCATGTCTTGTGCTTGGCTGTCCAAACCGTCAGCGGTGATTTCTATGGCGTGAGTGAGCATTTGCGAGGCGTGTGTTTCTCGTATTTCGATAATGCCTGTGACTTCACCAGAGGTTGGAGAATGACGGTACAAAGCCATATGAGAAGTGGGTTTGGCAATTACCTGTCCGGCATGAACTTTATCCCCGATTTTTACACAGGGAATGGCCACTTCACCATCTCGCTGTAATAGCGAAACGGCATACTTGTTGTAAATCGGTAGTGTTTTAATTTCGCCATCGTGGTTCGATAGCGTTTTGTATTCGGGTAACGTTAATCCCTTTGGTTCAGAGTTGAAGAAAAGTTTTTTTAGAATAGACATTAGCTTGCCTCCTTCATTCGCAGTGGAATTTTTTCAGGCATGGGCATAATCCATTCGGTGATTTTTTTGGGTTTTTCCTGCATGACAATGCAATCGACGGGACAAGGTGCAATACACAGTTCGCAACCTGTACATTCGCTGCTAATGACCGTGTGCATGTGTTTAGCAGAGCCTAATATCGCGTCGACTGGACAAGCTTGGATACAGAGGGTGCAACCAATACAATCTTTCTCAATAATATAGGCGATTTCTGGTTCGGATTTTTCTTCACCATATTCTGCATTGAGTGGAATTTCTTCAACCCCTAATAATTCGGCAAGGGCTTTGACACCATCTTGGCCACCTGGCGGACATTGATTAATCGGTGCTTCACCAGAGGCAATTGCTTCGGCATAGGGTTTACAACCAGGGAAGTTACACTGACCGCATTGTGTTTGAGGTAGGAGTTGGTTGATTTGTTCGGCTATCGGATTGCCTTCTACTTTGAAAAAATCAGCCGCCCACGCCAAAACGATGCCAAATAGCAGAATGAATATAATAAAAATGACAATGCCTAATAAGCTCATTTTATCTATAGTCCTGCAAATCCCATAAAGGCAATTGCCATGAGTCCAGCGGTAATTAAAGCAATTGGCGCACCTTGGAAAGGTTTTGGAATATCCGCACTGTCTAAACGTTCGCGAATAGAGGCGAATAAAACCATGACCAAAGAAAAACCCATTGCCGCTCCAATGCCATAAGTGACAGAAGCAAGTAAACTATTTTGCTCTCGCGTGTTAATCAGCATTACACCTAAAACAGCACAGTTTGTTGTAATCAGTGGCAAATAAATACCCAATAAACGATGTAGTAACGGTGAGGTTTTATGAACGATGATTTCAGTGAGTCCAACTAAAGTGGCAACGACGGTAATATAGGCAATCGTTCGCAGATACTCAATACCAAAGGGAACGAGTAAATAGGTGTTCAGTATGTAGGCGGAGCTTGAAGAAAGTGTCAACACAAAAGCGGTTGCCAAGCCCATGCCCAGAGCAGTTTCTGTCTTTCGAGAAACGCCCATAAAAGGACACAGCCCTAAAAACTGTACCAAAATTAAATTATTAATAAATATACTACTGACAAGTAGATAAATGAGTTCTTTCAAAATACTAAATGTGCCTAATATGTACCTATGAATATCTGGCAGGCATTTTAGCACAAATAACTGCTTTCATATAAGAGATGACTGAAATGCTCAGGAATTTATGTCATGCTGATTTTACAATAAAAAGCTTTAAAAAAAGTAGGTGCTAAAATGAATAATAATCACTACGTTTTTGTGCTGTTTTTCCGTATTTTTATTCTGTCTTCGATGACAGGAATATCCCTAAGAAAAAGCCTTGGATTTAATGGAGTAGGTGCGTTATGATTTGGGCAATGACACAGAATGACGGTACCAAAAATCAATGTTTACGAAATTAGCCTTGGGTGTTAGCTATTGTGGCAAAAATTATTATGGCTGGCAAAAACAAGCCCACAGTGATAACACGGTTCAATATCATGTTGAGAAAGCTTTATCACAAGTTGCCAATCATCCTATTGAGTTGGTTTGTGCTGGACGTACGGATTCTGGCGTTCACGGTACAGGACAGGTGATACATATTGAAACGCAGGCGGAGCGTCCATTAGATGGCTGGCAAATGGGGGCTAATAGAAATTTGCCTAGAGATATTCGCATTAATTGGGTTAGAGAAGTGCCTGATGATTTTCATGCCCGCTTTTCAGCAAAAGCCCGACGCTATCATTACGTTATCGAAGATAACAGTCAAGGAAATGCCATCTTTTGGGGATTGATTGGTTGCTATCGCTATGCTTTAGATAGTGAAAAGATGCACGAAGCAGCCCAGTATTTATTGGGTGAAAATGACTTTTCTTCATTTCGTGCGGTGCAATGTCAGTCAAAAACAGCTTATCGGCATATTGATTTTATCAACGTAATCAGGAAAAATAACTACATTATCGTGGATATTCAAGCTAATGCTTTTTTGTATCATATGGTGAGAAATATTGTTGGTGCGTTGGTTGAAGTTGGGCGTGGAAAACAGCCCCCAGAGTACTTGGCTGCATTGCTTGAAGCACAGGATAGAAAAGTTGCACCGCCAACGTTTATGGCAGATGGGTTATACTTGGTTGAAGTTATTTATGATAAATTATACAACATTCCTAGTGGTGGTAAGGCTCTACCGTTTCTAGGTTATAGTAACGAATAAAACAAAAAAATAATAAAAAAGTAGGTATTATCAATATGGCACTGCACATTACTGATACGTGCATCAACTGTGATGTTTGTGAACCAGAATGCCCAAATGAGGCGATTTCTCAGGGCGAAGAAATTTATGAGATTGATCCCGAATTATGCACGGAGTGTGTAGGGCATTATGATGAGCCTCAATGCGTTCAGGTTTGTCCTGTGGAATGTATCCCACCAGATCCAGCACATGAAGAAACTGAAAAAGAATTATTGGAGAAATTTCAGCGTATTCATGGGGGATAGATTATGTCAACATCATTAATCAGCCGTTGGGTGAATGGGACGATAGCGACGTGAGGCTTTCGCTGGGTTTTACTATCGCTCTACATCGCTCTATTCAGCCTGCTGATTGATTGTTTAGTATCACAGAATGACGGTACTAAAATGCCATAATTGACAATATGTCGTCAAACATTCGTGGATTTATAATACAAGGGTGTGCATCGCACACCGCTTGAACCAGATGACTAACCTATATGTACAGCATGAACAAACAAACTATAGTCACACCATCTAAATTACTACTACGGTGTCACATTACATCAATTATTGTTTAACTAGTGAAAAGAGATATTGCTATACCAACAAGGATGACCGCAACAATGAGCAGGGTAATAAGTTTTATTGGGCTTTGTTTACTGCCGTTTTCTATTGGGCCTTTATGTGTTCGCGAGCGTGTTAATGGGGTGTGTTCTTCGGGTTGTCTATTGATTTCAGGTATGGCATCAATAAGGTGTCTGGTTTCCTTGCCTGTCGTTTCAACATGAGTGTGATTATCCAATGAAAAAGGTTCGCTCACACTACCGTTGTCGGAAGCCTTTTTAAACACATCTAAATGACTGTGTTCTGAAAAATCATAGGACAGAGTTGCATCATGCTTTTCAAATAAATCGGTAGGTTCATCGTGTAACGTAACCAATGCAACGTATTGCGGAGCACGCTGTGATAATATGTCGATAACTTCATCGTACAAATCTTCACCTTCTACGATGATGTGCTTAACCTTGTTATCGAGTTTCTCCTGAAGGGTATCGATGATAGAGCGTTTGTCAAATGCTGCATGTGTATCAAAAATATGTTTTATATCTTCGGGCAACTCATCAGATTTTTCAAAGCCATCAAATTCATCAAAGGGTGAGGCACGATGTACTTGACGTACGGAAAAAATGTGGCTGATTTCCTTGTTGTTACCGTCTAAAACAGCAATTTTTTCACCGTCCTCAGAGCGATGCAGTAATATTGTTTTCATGATTTCTCCACAAGATAGCGAAATATAGCAAAATACTACTTCAAATACTGAGCAAAGAATCCCATCATGGCACGGTATAAATCAAGTCGGTTAGACTCTTTAGCAAAGCCGTGACCTTCATCGTATTTGACCATGTACGGCACATCGACGCCTCGCTTACGTAAGGCACTGACAATTTGGTCTGCTTCGTTAATATTCACGCGTGGGTCGTTTGCCCCTTGCACCACAAAGAGTGGCTTGATGATTTTATCGGTGTGCATGGCTGGACTGACTTCGTTCATGATTTCTCTTTGTGACTCATCAGCTGGATTATACCAAATGGTTTCTACCATTTTACGGTATGGCTCCCAGTACGGAGGCATCGTGTCCATAAAGGTAAAGAGATTAGCGACGCCCACATAATCAACCCCACAAGCATACAAATCTGGCGTTTTTGTTAGCCCACGTAGCACGGCATAGCCACCGTGGCTACCGCCGTAAATGGCGACTTTTTTAGCGTCAACCCAGCCTTGGTCGATAAGGTATTGCAAGCCGTCTTCGACATCGTCCATGGCTTTGCGTCCGATTTGCCCGAACCCTTTTTGTAAGAACTCTTTGCCATATCCACCCGAAACGCGGAAGTTTACGTGTAGTGTCGCATATCCACGGCTGGCGAATAATTGTGCTTCTGGATTAAATCCCCAGCTATCGCGAATGCCTTGTGGTCCACCGTGAGGGTTGACGATAACGGGTAGTTTTTCATTATTACTACTGCCTGCTGGACGAGTGAAATAACCGTGAATGGTTAGTCCGTCGCGACTTTGGAACTGAATGGGCGTCATAGTCGCCATATCATCTGCCTTGAGGTTGGGTAACAGCTCATGCAATAAAGTTAACTCATTCGTCGCTGGCGTGTACAGGTAGTAACGACCGATGATTTTGTCGCTATTAATGGTGACGAGTAGCTTGCTTTCGTCATCGGTGCTATCTGTGATATCAATATCGATGGCATCGCCGTATTCGCTAAAGTGCGTGCGTAAATTAGTGTACCATTTGCTAAACGTTTCACTGACTGGGTGAGTGACGTTACGTTCACCCTCGTAGCCAAAGTAATCAATTTCATAGTCACGGGTTCGAGAGCGTCTCATGCCACTCACATCATAAGTATCATTGGCAAATACGGTATCAAAAACTTCGCCGGTTTTTAAATCGACGTGTTGAATTTCGGCTTTGTCACTTGTCAGGTTTGTCAGTACATAGGCTGCATCGGGGTTGTCACTTTGATAATCAAAGCCAATGATGTTGAAATCTTCGCCAAAGACCACTTCTTTGATTTTCGTGTATTGTCCATCAATCATATAGTATTGATGCTGATTGATACCCTCAACAATGCGAGTAAATCCACGCAGGTTACCGTCTTTATCGATGTCATAACCAGCAATCGGTTGCGTCATATCGTCATTAGTGTAGAGCTTTTCAATATCAGCAGTTGTAACGTTTAAGCGATATGGTTCGAATAGCTGTGGATTATCTTTGTTCATCAAGATAATGATATGCTCAGGGTCATCTTTTAAAAGGTTTTGAATTTGCGTTTTGACACCATCATACGGCGTGAGGTCTTTGTCGTTACTTCCATCAGCATCAATAGCAAAGATATGGTAATTCTCATCACCACCGCTGTCTTTCATGTATACAAGTCGCTCGTCAGTTAACCAGCCATATCCACGGATAACTTCATCGCCTTCGGCAAGCAGCAGGTGTTCTTCTTGTGTTTCGGTGTCTTGCAACCATAAATCCGTTTTGCCCTGGTCATTACGCTTTTTAAATGAGAGGTAGCGACCATTTGGCGATAATTGAAACGCTGACGCAGCTGGCTTTGTGAAAAAATCCTCGACGGCGTAGCGGCATGCACCAGTCTCTAATTCGCCTAGCTTGACTAAATCAGTTTCTGAGGTTGGCAGGCTGGTATCTCCAGGAAGTGAAGTGCCAGAACCTGCTGAATCAGCTCCGTTAGTTTCGTAGAGAAAGGTGTGATAAATATTGGAAAATGTCATAGTGATAAGGCCGTAATGATAATAATTGATTATCAAATAATAGCCGTTATCACTTAAAATGCAAGTATTGTTATATAGCGTTGCATCCCTACATCCTTACTCTATTGTTGCTAGCCCTTTACTTAGCAACTCTACAAAGTGTCATGCTTTATTAGCTGCTCAATAAAGTATTTAGGTGTTCAACTAAAATATTGATAGCAGCCGTATTTTCTCCGCCTCTGGGAATGATAATATCGGCGTATTTTTTGCTGGGCTCGATAAACTCTTCGTGCATGGGTTTGACGGTCTGACAGTATTGTTTTAAGACGCTTTCTACCGTTCTGCCTCTTTCTTTGGTGTCTCGTAGCAGTCTTCTAATGAGACGTTCGTCGGCATCGGTATCAACGAAAACTTTTATATCAATCAAGTCTCTCAGTGTTTTGTCTTCTAAAATCAAAATCCCTTCGACGATGATAACGGGTTTGGGAAAAACGCTGAGAGTTTCCTTTTTTCTCGTATAATTGGTGAAGTCATAGATGGGCAATTCAGCAGGCTTTTTGCTTTTTAATTGCTTAAGGTCTTCAACGAGTTTTTCTGTTTCAAAGGATTGTGGGTGGTCGTAATTGAGCTTGACCTTTTCTTCCATGGGCTTGTCGTCATGCGAGTAATAATAAAAATCGTGGCTAATCATCACGACATCGTTTTTGAACTTTTCTTTTAACTTATTGATGATGGTCGTTTTGCCCGATGCAGAACCACCTGCGATACCGATAATACAGACATTGTTTAAATCATTCATGTTTTTCACCCTTTAAAGTTATTTCGCTATACGACAAAATTTCGATGAATTTTATCATCTATAGTGAGGTCAATTAATTTCTGATACAAGGCACATTGTCGAAGACAGTATAGCTAATACGGCGAGAGAATGTAACGCTGTAACAGGAATTAATTGACCTTACTATAAATGAGATTTTTTATACTTCTTTAGTTTTAGCTTCTGTAAAAAAAAGATGAAAAATATCCTCAAAAATCGCATAGACAATAGGAATTAAGATCAAAGTAATTGCCGTGGCAAATAAAATACCAAATCCCAAAGAGACAGCCATTGGAATAAGGAATTGTGCTTGGAATGAGGTTTCAAATAGCATGGGCATAATGCCCACAAAGGTTGTAATCGATGTCAGAATGACGGGGCGAAAACGCCTAACACCTGTCATAATGATGGCTTTATGTACCGTCATTCCCTCATTTCTGTGTTGCTGAATAGTACTTAACAACAACAGGGAATCGTTAACCACGACACCAGATAAAGCAATAATGCCGAACATGCTCAGTATGGATAAGGTCATTCCCAGTAATAAATGCCCCATAATTGCCCCGATAATACCAAATGGTATCGCCGACATAATGATAATTGGTTTGCTGTAAGACTTCAAAGGAATAGCCAGTAAAACGTAGATAAGCACCAAGCTAACCACAAAACCTAATTGCATACTTTTGGTGGCTTTTTCATCTTCTTCAGCCTCGCCGCCAAATTGGATTTCAACAGGGTATTGTTGTTTGATTTCAGGCAAGATTTTTTCAGTAATAACCTTGATAACGGTTTCTGTGCTGGTTTTGTCCTTATCGATATTGGCATTAATATTAACTGTTCGCTGTCCATTGATATGCACAATGCTTTTTTGTGCTTGTGCAAAATCGATATCAGCAACTGCCAGCAAAGGTACTGTTGTGTTGTTTTGTGTTTTTATACGCAAATTTCTCAAATCGGATAAGCTTTCCCTTTCTTGTTTTGGGTAGCGGACAACAACGCGAACCTCTTCACCTTGTCGCTGTAGTCTCTCGGCTTCGACACCATAAAACGCTGCTCTGATGACCTTGGCTAATTGAGCTTTTGTAATACCGTAGGTGATTGCTTCGGGCTTTGGTGTGATGATAATTTCACTCCCCGTGTTATCTTGGCTATTGCTCACATCAATGACACCTTCTATACCTTTTAATAATTTTGCTAATTTTTTTCCAGCCTCTTGTTGTGCTTGCGTGTTTCCACTCAGTACTTGTAGCTCTATATCTGAGCCTGCAAATCGTTGTCTGGCGGTAAAGTTAATTGCTTTTGCACCAGGTATGTCACCAACGACTTTTCGCCATTGCTTGGTAATGATAGAAGGTGCTAGGCGGTTATCTGACGAAGCCAAACCAGCCTGAATGACAAAGGTTGTGTCGTCATAGTTAAATGCTGATATGTGGCTAATGTTTTTGCTATTTTGTTGATATTTTTTCATTAACTGTTTGTCGGCAATGGCTAAATCAGCGGCAACTTTTTTAGTTAGTCGAATGGTCTCGCTAACACTGGTGTTTTTATCCATTTCAACTCTTGCCGAAATACTTTGTGATTCGACATAGGGCATAATAGAAACGGGTACAATACCGCCAATTAGTGTGCCAATGCTTAAAACGAAGAATGAGCAAAATAGTAAAAAAGTAAAATAGCGATAACGCAAAGCGGTAGTCACGACAGGCAAGTACGTTTTTTCCACCAATAATTCTAATCCGTGGGCGACGGATGCCTGTAATCTTGCCCATGTGTTTTGCGTTTGATTTTTATCGGCAATGACTTGGATAGGGTAGAGGTGTGCAGGAAGAATGAGTTTGGACTCAACCAAAGAAAACAACAAACAAAATATCACCACGCTGCCAATTTGACCCAAGATATTGCCGATGTCACTATCAATTTGTGTCAGCGGTAAAAAGGCGGCGACCGTGGTTAATACGCCAAAAGTCGCCGCGACAGAAACTCGTGCAGTCCCTTTTAAAGTGGCGTAAGGGGCGTTATTCGTTCTTTTTTTCCACGAATAAATACTTTCACCAATCACAATGGCATCGTCAACGACGATACCCAAAACTAAAATAAAACCAAAGAGTGAAATAAGGCTGATAGAAATATCAAAATATTTCATTAAAATTAAAGCACCTGTAAAGGAAATAGGAATTCCCAATGCCACCCAAAAGGCCAAACGGATATTGAGGAAAAGCGTCAATAATAAAAAGACGAGAATAACCCCAGTAATACTATTTTTAACAAATAAATCGATACGGTCTTTGACAAAGGAAACGCGGTTGTTCCAGGCAGTGACAGACAAGTTTCCTGGCAGTGTTTGAGAAAATTCACTGATGATTTTAGTAGCGGCTTTGTCTGCTTCAATGACATTGGCATTTTTTCCTGATTTTAGCCTAAGAGTAATACTTGGTTGACCGTTAAAACCCGCATAAGATTGCCTTTCGGCAAGCCCGTCGGTGACTGTTGCAATGTCTTTCAAATAGAGTGCAGAACCATCAGCATTTGTTTTGATGATTAAATTTTCATAATCCAGTTGATTGTTGGCCTGAGATTTGATGCTGAGGGCAACATTGCCTTTGGAAGTTTGTAAAGTGCCAACAGATAAGTTAATAGAGTTTATGTTAATGGCATTGGCAACTTCTGCGAGAGAAAGGTCATTGGTTTGTAACGCTTTCTCTGAAATTTCGATGCTAATTTCATTGGGTTTAACGCCGCTCATTTCAACTTTTTCGATAAAGTCGCTTTGCAATAGGCGGTTTTTTAGGCGAGTGGCTTCTTCTTTTAGACGTTTTTCGCTGACATCACCATAGATGGTTGCCCATAAAACTGAGGGCTGCCAAGCCGTTCGTGTAACAAGAACATTTTCTACTTCGGCGGGCAAGTTCTTGACGCTATCAACTTGTGCTTTGACTTCATCCAGTAGTTTGTCCATATTGTATTTGTTGATGGCGGTAACTTGAATGATGGATTCGTTAGCACTGGTTAGAGAGGTGGTTTTTTCTATGCCTTGTACGCCTTGTAGTGCTTTTTCGATTTTATTGGTGACACCTTGTTCAATATCTTCGGGGCTAGAACCATTAACGCCAGCGGTGATGCGAATGACTCTGCTTTCTTGACTGGGGAATGACTCTAATCGCAATTTTGAAGTTTGCCCAAATAAACCGAAAAAACCAATCATGTACAAACCGATAAGCAAAATGGCGAGCATGAGCAAATTAGCGGCAACCGAATTGTTGATAAACCAATTCAGAATAGGGTGCTTGGCAGCGAGCTGTTGGTAATTTTCCCTGTCTTTATTCATGGGTTTTTCTTTGTGTTGTTTAATTGACTACGCTAGTGACTTTTTTACCAGCATAGAAGCTTTCTTGAGGTTGGCTAATGAAGTTGTCAATCGGTTGAGTAAACTGCACTAACGATTGTCGTTTGTTGCGTTGGATAATATTTAAAGGTACTTTAATTAATTGTTGGTTTGTATCTGTCGTCCAAAGGAATTGGTTGTTAATAATTGATTTGTTATCAATCCATTGGCTATTAGGAATATTCTTTCCAGTGATTTTTGCAGTGAGGTAAGTATTTACTAAAAGCGGATTGCTATTCTCCATGGGGTTGGCAATATCGACATAAACGCCCACAGTCCGCGTGCTTTTATTGATTGTTGGGCTGAATCGATTAATTGCTGCTTTGTAGTGGATATCGGTGTTTGGGTTGGTGAGGACCACTGGATTGCCTATTTCCAATAGTGAATAGTTGTGGCTGTCAACAGTGAGTTTGACGGTAAAAGTATCCGTGCCAAGTAATTTGGCAATGGGTGTGTTGGGGGTAAGGTTGTCTCCAATGGAAATATAGCGTTCGGCAACAATCGCATTGAAGGGAGATTTAATCGTCGTTTTATCTAGATTGCTTTTTGCGAGATTTAACTGGGCTTTTGCGTTATCTAGTCTGGCTTGGGCTGCATTTAATTGCGGGGTTCTCAGTAGCAAAGGCGTTGCCTTGATTTTTAATCTTTGGGCATCGCGAGCCGCTTGACGAGATTTTGCCTGCTCTTGTTGCAAGTTGCTTTGTGCTGTTAGCAGATTTGCTTGAGCATTGGCAAGGGCGGCTTCGTAAGTGGTTTTGTCAATTTGAGCTAAAACTTCCCCTTTTTTTAGTGTTTGTCCAATGGCGAGGTTGGGTGAAACGGCAATAATTTTACCACTGACCTCAGCGGAAATTTGACTGTCGTCTTTAGCGTTGACAAAGCCACCTGCAGAAATAATGGCGGTATTATTCGCTAACTTTACAGACGTGAGCGAAACGATGGTTTGTTTTACTGGTGTTGGTTTGGGGGCTCTTGTTTTGACTTGGCTTTCCCAATAGACAGCTAATGCGATAGACAATGCAAAAATAATCACGCCCAAGATAAAAAAACTCGTCTTCTTTGCTTTGTATTTTTCTGGCTTGTTATTGTCTTTATTCCCAGTCTCTGTGTAATCTGTCACGGTATGCCTTTATGATTAAAATTTTCCATATTATATCTTGCAAAGATGGTCTGAGGAATATTAATTTTATTGAGCTAATGACTCAGAATGACGGTACCAAAATCCTATTTTTCAGGTTGTGTCTTATTCAGTAAGGTTTATGAGATAAAATATAGTAGAATGACACGTTCGTACCAATTATTTTTTCTATCATTTTATGTCAGCAAATTATGTCAGCAAAAGTCCAACAAAGAAAATTTGAGTTAAAAACCAATTATCAGCCTAGTGGTGATCAGCCAACAGCTATTAAAACATTATTAGAAGGACTTGATGATGGTTTGGCTGGACAAACATTGTTAGGGGTGACGGGCTCTGGAAAAACCTTTACGATGGCAAACGTGATTGCAAAATCCAATCGTCCAGCCTTGATTTTGGCTCAGAATAAAATCTTGGCTGCCCAACTTTATTCGGAAATGAAAAGTTTTTTTCCCAATAATGCCGTGGAATATTTTGTTTCCTATTATGACTATTATCAGCCAGAAGCCTATGTGCCTTCATCGGATACTTTTATCGAAAAAGATGCCTCGATTAATGAGCATATTGAGCAAATGCGACTGTCGGCGACAAAGGCAATTTTAGAACGTCCCGATACCATTATCGTTTCTTCCGTTTCGTGTATTTATGGTTTGGGTGACGTGCAGTCCTATATGAAAATGGTTATCCATATTGTCGAAGGGGATTTGCTCGAACAGCGTCAATTACTGCGACAGTTGGCGGAGCTGCAATACAAACGCAATGAAGTTGAGCTGGATAGAGGTACGTTTCGAGTGCGTGGCGATGTCATCGATATACGCCCAGCAGAATCCGAGTGGGAAGCGATACGGCTAGAATTTTTTGACGACCAAGTAGAAAGCATTCGCTATTTTGATCCGCTGACAGGTGAATACTTGCAAAAAGTCGAGCGGGTTTCGATTTATCCAAAAACGCATTATGCAACCCCCAAAGAAGTTATTTATCGAGCGGTTGAAGACATCAAAGTTGAGCTAAAATCTCGTCTGGAAGAGCTGGAAAAGAACAATAAATTAGTAGAAGCACAACGTCTGCAACAGCGAACCATCTTTGACATAGAAATGATGACAGAATTGGGCTACTGCACAGGGATTGAAAATTATTCACGCTACTTGTCGGGACGAGAGGCAGGTGAGCATCCGCCGACGCTATACGATTATTTGCCTGCTAATGCTTTGCTGTTTATTGATGAAAGTCATGTGACGATAGGGCAATTAAACGGTATGTATCGTGGCGACAGGGCGAGAAAGGAAACGTTGGTGGAGTATGGTTTTCGTTTGCCATCTGCATTGGATAATCGCCCATTGCGTTTTGATGAGTTTGAGTCGCTTGCACCACAAACGATTTATGTTTCGGCAACGCCTGGGGATTATGAGCTGGCACATTCAGAGCAGATTGCCGAACAAATTGTCCGACCAACTGGGTTGCTAGATCCGATTATTGAGGTCTTGCCTGCAACGAACCAGGTTGATGATTTGCAATCGCAAATTCACGAAACGGTAGCCAAAGGCGAGCGTGTGCTGGTAACGACATTAACCAAGAAAATGGCAGAAAATCTCACCGAGTACTTAGACGAACACGGTATTCGCGTTCGCTATATGCACAGTGATATTGATACTGTAGAGCGTACGGAAATTATCCGAGATTTGCGATTGGGTGTGTTTGATGTTTTGGTGGGGATTAACTTGTTGCGTGAGGGATTAGACATGCCAGAAGTTTCTTTGGTTGCTATTTTAGATGCGGATAAAGAGGGATTTTTACGTGGTGAAAAAGCCCTTATCCAAACCATTGGTCGAGCGGCCAGGCATTTGAACGGTAAGGCAATTCTATATGCCGATAAAATGACGAAGTCAATGGATAAGGCAATTACTGAAACGGCTAGACGTAGAGAAAAACAAATTCTCTACAATAAGGAGCATGGCATTACGCCACAAAGCATTAATAAAGCTGTCGGAGAAATGATGGTCGGAGCTAGGTTTGACGTTAAAACGATTCGCAATAAACGCAAGTCAGAACCTGTTGAAAATATGAGTTTTAACGAGGCGATGGATAAGATTGCTGAACTAGAGGCACAGATGAAAATTTGTGCGACGAATTTGGAATTTGAAGCCGCTGCAAATATCCGTGACAAAATAAGGCAGATAAGGGATAATAGCCTTTGATTAATAATTAATAATAACAAAAAAAGGTGGTTTACCATGGCTTCTCAGTCGCTACAAGATCCTTACTTAAATACACTACGCAAAGAACGCACGCCCGTTTCTATTTTCTTGATGAATGGTATAAAACTACAAGGGCAAATCGAATCTTTTGACCAATTTGTCGTATTGTTAAAAAACAATACTAGCCAAATGATTTACAAACATGCGATTTCAACCATTGTGCCATCATCGGCAGTTCGCATTGTGCGTGAAGCGCCACCTTCGGCTGTTGAAGAAGTCAAAACAACAGAAATCACAGAGGATTAATTTTACTTTGCTGATGCTTTGTTGCATTTCATTTGAGGCATTGAATTTTGTTTGAACGTCCGCAGTCTGGTGAACGAACGCTATTGGTTCAGGTTTCGTTAGAGTTTTTGTTGAGTAAATCTGATCAGCAGGAGTTTAAGGAGCTGGCTCGTTCAGCTGGTGCAACAATTATTGATTCGTTGCACGTCATTCGAAAAATTGCCGACTCAAAATATCTCATTGGTAAAGGTAAAGCTGAAGAAATTTTAGACATTATTCAAGCTCAAGATATTGAGCTTGTCATGTTTAATTCTGCTTTATCACCATCTCAAGAACGCAATTTAGAAGCGTTATTTCAGTGTCGTGTACTCGATAGAACAGGGTTGATTCTGGATATTTTTGCCCAGCGAGCCCGTTCTCATGAAGGTAAGTTACAGGTCGAATTGGCACAGTTAAGACATTTGTCTACGCGTCTTATTCGTGGCTGGACTCACTTAGAACGTCAAAAAGGTGGTATTGGTTTACGAGGTCCAGGGGAGACTCAGTTAGAAACCGATAGGCGTTTACTTGGGGCGAGGATTAAACAAATTGGCAAACGCTTGGATAAAGTTATTTCTCAGCGTGAGCTGGTGCGTTCAGGTAGAAAACGCAAAGGCTTTCCAGTCGTTGCCGTTGTTGGCTATACCAACGCAGGGAAATCAACTTTATTTAATGTATTAACTGACGCTGAAGTTTATGCTCAAGATCAGTTGTTTGCTACTTTGGACACGACTTTGAGAAAACTCAAAGATAGTGGTAATGACAAAGTTTTGATGACCGATACAGTCGGATTTGTGAGTAACTTGCCGCACGAGTTAGTGGCAGCATTTAAGTCAACGCTGCAGGAAACCGTAGAAGCTGATTTGTTATTGCATGTGATTGATAGTGCGGATCCAGAACACCTTGAGCGAGAACGCAATGTTTTGGATATTCTAAAATCGATTGGTGCTGATGAAGTGCCAGTTATTCGCGTTTACAATAAAATTGACTTAACAAACCAGTCGGCTCAGACGATTTCTCATGAGGGAAAAGTTCAGGCAGTTTTTCTATCGGCAATAACGGGTGAGGGCGTTGATGCTTTGGCTCAAGCAATTCGCGGATATTTTTATGGTGATGTTGTTCGGACAACCTTGAAAATATCACCTAAAGATGCCAAGTTAAGGGCGACGTTATTTGATGAAAATGTGGTTTTAAGCGAAAGTTATAGTGAGAATGGCGATATTCTTGTCGATATTGAGTTGTCGCAAAAACACTACAACAATTTGCAAAAGGCTTTTGCAGATGTTTGGTGTGAACAAGAAAGTACAAGTGGTGTAATTTAAACCTATTTGTTTAATAAATATGAGTGAACGTTAATCAAATGATGTGAGTCCACTGGTGACAAAAATAACTCAAAATAATTAATAAGCTAATCACTAAAGGAAGCCCTGCAAAACGCACAGTTCGAGTAAAAGACAAGGAATAGTACCACAGTGACCGCTTGACATAACATAAGTTAGGCAAGTGGCACGAGGAACGCATGACGCAGTATTTTGCCGAAATGTGGTTTTTGCGGAGTTTCCTAAAGTAATTAACAATATTTGCTGGCCAAACTTGCAAGACAATTTAATCTCGCTAGAATATGGCTATAGTATTTTTTAGAGGAAAAAATGACACAAGATAATGACCCGTGGGGAAATAAGCCACGCAATACAGACGGTAATGAGCTTGGCTCACTGCTAAACAAAGTAAAAGATAGCTTTTTAGGCAAAGAAGAGAAACAAACAGGTGGCTCAGAACCATCCTCTCCCAATAATTTTTCTGGCTTGCCTAGCTTTTCAGGTAAGTTGATTGCACCTGTTGTTGGTGTGTTGGCTTTGGGGTGGCTTTCGACGGGGATTTATGTTTTGCCAGAAGGTTTTCACGGTGTTGAGCTGACTTTTGGGCGTTATTCAGAAACAGCTATCCAGCCAGGTCTTAATTTTCACAAACCTTTTCCTGTTGGCTCGGTTGATAAAGTTGATATTGGTAGCTTGAAAAACTTAACGGTTGGTAGCCGTAATGGTAACTCAGAAGGGCAAATGCTGACTTCTGATGAGAATATTGTCGAAGTAAGCTTGTCAGTTCAGTATAAAATTGGACACGCAGAAAAATATTTGTTTAATGTGAATTCTCCTGAAGAAGTGTTGAAGGAAACTTTGATTTCTTCTATTCGTGAGGTGGTCGGCTCGTCAACAGTTGACTATGTCTTAACTGATGGGCGTGCTGAGTGGCCTGCAAAAGTTAGAAAAAATTTGGTAGACACGTTAAAAGGTTTCGATGTCGGTTTTGATATTCAGCGTGTTGAGCTGCGAGATGCTAAAGCCCCTGCCGAAGTACAACAGGCATTCGATGATGCAGTCAAAGCACGTGAAGATGCTGAGCGTTATAAGTTACAGGCACAAGCTTACCAAAATGAGCAAATTCCTTTGGCTAGAGGTAAAGTAAAACAGATTTTACAAAGAGCACAAGGGGATAAAGAATCTAAAATTGCTAAGGCACGTGGTGAAGCAACGCGTTTTGATGCGATTTTAAAAAGTTATGAAATTGCACCTGAAGTAACGCGAGATCGCATGTACATAGAGACATTGCAGAAAATTTATGCCAATGTGAATAATGTTGTTGTCGCTACGGGTGATAATGCACCGTTATTGTATTTGCCAGTTGGGCAAAATGGGCAACAAAGTACCGTCATTCCAGAGGTGTTGACTGCTCAGGAAGTGGCTAGTCGAAAAGCCAATGCTACTGATTTGTCAGATACTAGTAGTCATGATGATGAAGAGCGAGTTATCGAAACAAGAAAAACAGTGAATAAGAGGTTGACCCGATGAAAGCCAAATTAAATTTTATCTTGATCGCCAGTGCGGTTGTTTTATTCTTACTGTCACTTTGCTTATTTATTGTTAAAGAGGGTGAAGTTGCTATTAAAACTCGCGTGAGTCAAATTATCGCCAATAATATCCAACCAGGTATACACTTTAAGTGGCCTGTGATTGAAGGGAAAGTGATTTTTGACGCACGTTTGCAAACTTTGGATGCTGCGCCAGAGCAAGTATTAACCAAAGAAAAGAAAGAATTAATCGTTGATTATTTTGTTGAGTGGCGGATTGCTGACACACAAGAATACTGGGTTTCGACGCGTGGTAACCAAAGTGCTGCTGAAAATATTATTGCTCAGATTGTAACAGATGATTTGCGTGGTGAATTTGCTAAGCGTACAGTGAATGAAGTAGTCTCTAAGGATCGTTCACAAATTATGGACGAAATTACCAAGAGCCTTTCCAGAGAAGTGAAAAATCAAGGTATGGAAGTGGTTGATGTTCGTGTGAAACGCGTTGATTTTTCTGATGAAATCAAAGGCAATGTATTCCGTCGTATGGAAGCAGAACGCGAACGCGTTTCTAAAGGTCTGCGTGCGGAAGGTAAGGAAGAAAAGCGTGCCATTATTGCCAATACCGACCGCCAAGTGCAAATTTTATTAGCCAATGCGAATAGTCAAGCTCAGATTACTCGAGGTGAAGGGGATGCTGAGGCGAGTAAAATTTATGCTCAAGCTTTTAACAAAGATAAAAATTTCTATCGTTTCCAAAAAAGTTTAGAAGCTTATGAAGACTCGTTTAACAATAAAGGAAATACGTTTATTACCTCGCCAGATTCTGATTTCTTTAAATTCTTCAAAGACGCGAAAGGACAATGACACAAGCTAATTTTCGTTCGTGGATGTTGCCAGAAGGGGTCGTTGAGGCCCTGCCTGAAGAAGCAGAAAAGCTTAATTACTTAGAGTCTGTGGCTCTATCAACGTTTGCTCGTTGGGGTTATCAGCCACTGCGTCCACCAATGATGGAGTACGCAGAAACTTTTTTAGCCAACAAAGGAAATGACAACCTTAATGAACAAACAATCCAGTTCAAAGACCAAAAATCGGGAAAACAATTAGGTTTTCGTGCCGATATCACGCCGCAGATTGCTCGAATTGATGGACATTATCTAAAGACAGATAAGGTTTCACGCTATGCTTACGCTGGTGAAGTCGTTAGAAGTTACCCAACAGGTCATGGTAGTGTGAGAAATCCTAGCGTGGTCGGTGTTGAGCTTTTGGGTAGTTGCTCTGAGCAAGCTGATGTTGAAATGGTGAGTTTGTTGATTGAGTATTTGAATGCTATTCAAATAGAAGACTTTATTATTGAGTTGGGCAATGTTGATATTGTTTCTGAACTCTTGTCTGCTTTGGGCGTTTCAGAAGATTATCACGCTTTATTTTTTGAGGCACTATCAAGAAAAGATAAAGAAAAACTGTCAACACTCGCTGCAAAGTTACAACTGTCAGTTGAGTCAGCGGATAACATATTAATTTTGTTGAATTGTTATGGTGATATGTCTGTTATCGAAGAGACATTGCCTAAATTCTCAGCTTATCCTGCCGTCACAGAGACTATGCAACGGTTGTTAAAACTGTGTGAAACAATTGCTCAGCAATATCCAAAAGTTAAACTACACGTTGATTTAAGTGATGTTCGTGGTTATGGTTATCACAACGGTATGATTTTCTCAGCCTATCTTGCTGACGTTTGGCAGCCGATTGCACGAGGTGGTCGCTACGACAGTTTTGGTAATGATTTTGGGGAAGACAAACAGCAGAGAGCTTCTATTGGTTTTAGTTGTCATTTAAATTTATTAACGCCACATATTCATTTACACAAAACTACAGGTCGCCTTGTTCTTTGTGATTTGTCGGAATGGGATTCGTCGCTTCACGCATCACTCAAAAGCTATGTTAGTGACTTGCGAGGGCAGGGTGATACCGTCATTCTGGCGTTTGATGATGGGGTTTCTCCCGTGCAAAACGTGACGCATAAGATTGACCAAGATAATATCAAGAATACAAAAAATACTGATTGGGTGGTTAAACCACTTGATTGAAATTCAATTAATTTACTACATAAAAAGAGTTAGCTATGGCAAATAATATTGTTGTGATTGGCACCCAATGGGGTGATGAAGGGAAAGGAAAAATTGTTGATTTGCTCGCACCACGTTGTCGTGCAGTTGCTCGCTTCCAAGGTGGGCATAATGCTGGGCATACTTTGGTTCTTGATGGTAAAAAGACGATTTTGCATTTAATTCCTTCTGGTATTTTGCACGAAAACACGATGTGCTATATCGGCAATGGTGTGGTTTTGTCGTTATCTGCTTTAGAAGAAGAAATGCAGGAATTAGAAGGAATTGATGTCGCGGCTAAATTACGCATTTCTGAGTCTTGTGTTTTGATTTTGCCATCGCATATTGCTTTGGATAATGCGAGGGAAATAAAACGCGGTGCTAAAGCCATTGGGACAACAGGTCGCGGTATTGGTCCAGCTTACGAAGATAAAGTTGCACGTCGTGCGATTAAGCTTTTTGACTGTCGCAATGCAGCTGACTTAAAAGACAAAGTAGAAAAATTAGTCGGCTATCATAATTTCTTGTTAACAGAATACTTTGGTGCTGAATATGTGAGTGCGGAAGAAACTTATCAAGAAGTTCTTCGCATTTATGAAGCTATTAAGCCTATGGTTTGTGATGTGACTGCTGAGCTCGCAAAAGTTAATGCTAGTCGTGAAGGCGTTTTATTTGAAGGTGCGCAAGGGGCAATGCTTGATATTGACCACGGTACTTACCCTTACGTGACTTCTTCGAATACGGCTTCGGGTAATGCGGCGGCAGGTACAGGTTTAGGGCCAAAAGATATTGACCATGTTTTGGGTATTGCCAAAGCCTACACGACGCGTGTTGGTGGCGGTCCTTTCCCCACAGAGTTATTTGATGAGACTGGACAGAAAATTGCTGAAATTGGTCATGAAATCGGAGCAAGTACAGGTCGAGCACGTCGCTGTGGTTGGTTTGATGTGCCTGTGATGCGTCGTGCAATTGTTAACAGTTCGGTTGACTCGCTGTGTGTGACTAAATTGGATGTTTTAGATAGCTTGCCAGAGATTAAAATCTGTACAGCTTATGATTTAAATGGCCAGCAGTTGGCTGTTGCTCCTGCTGACCCTGAGCTATTTGAGCAGTGTAAACCAGTTTATGAAACACTTCCTGGTTGGCTGGCAAAAACAGAGTCAGCTCAAGACTACGATGCGCTACCTGAAAAAGCAAAAGCTTATCTTAAACGCATCGAAGATTTATTAGGGGTGAAAATTGATATGATTTCAACCAGCCCTGATAGAAATGATACGATTATCTTAAAAGATTTAGTGACTGAGTAAGGCTAATCACCTAAAACACTACAGAGATATGACTTTACTATAGCGTTCTATGACAATTTTTTCTTAATTGTGTATTTGGTACCGTCATTCTGAACTAGCTGGTGATGAAAGTATTATGAAATAAATGCCTAAGTGATGTGCGATTACTTAGGCATTTTTGGATTTTGTAGTCATGCCAAAAAATTCCGTTACAGCGTTTTTTAGAGAAGGTAATAACATGAAAAATTTATATTTAGCCAGTGTGCAATTGATGCGAGCAGATCGACCCGTTGGGACGGTGTTATTGGCAACGCCTATGTTATGGGCATTGTGGTTGGCAAGTAATGGCCATCCTAATGCAAATATCGTGCTTATTTTTTTATTGGGCTCGTTTGTTATGCGTAGTGCGGGCTGTGTTATCAATGACTTTGCGGATAGGAAAATTGATTTAAACGTTGAGCGTACCAAAGAAAGGCCGCTAACTTCGGGTAAAGTGAGTTCGCGTTTTGCCTTGCTTTTGTTTGTCTTTCTCATTCTTTGTGCCTTGTGTCTGCTCATGTTTTTGCCGACATCGGCGATTATTCCTGCGGTTGTCGCATTTATCTTGGCGAGTCTTTATCCCTTTACTAAACGTTTTTTTATTATTCCTCAGCTGGTTTTGGGGTTGGCGTATGCGATGTCTATTTTAATGGCATATGTCACCGTTTTAGGAACGATGCCTTTAGAGGGCTGGATTTTGTTTTTTGCCTCTACTTTATGGACAATCGTGTACGATACTTTTTATGCGATGGTTGATAAAAATGACGATGTTCATTTGGGTATTCACTCGAGTGCTTTGTTGTTTGGCTCTCGTGACTTGATAATTTTAAAAGTTTGTGCAGTTTTGTTTTTAGGTTTGATAGTCGCTGTGGGAATAATTCACAATAGTGGCGTATATTACTACTTAGGTGTTTTAGGTAGTGCCAGTTGCTTTTTTTATCAATTTTATATTACGCGGCAAAGAGAAAGAGCCAACTGCTTTACTGCTTTTTTGAATAATCAATGGGTTGGTGTGTTTGTCTTTTTAGGTATTTTGCTGGATAGCTTAAATTAGGCTTAGAATGACTAACAGTTGATTGAGCGTAACTTGACGAAAATTAATAGTTGCAGCACGACACCGATTTTTATACTATTTCCGACGGCAAGTATTGTTTTACAAGCCCACACCAAAAGCCAAGCTTCCTAAAAAACTGGATAACTTCGGGAAGCTTGGTTTTTAAATTTGCCGAATTAACGAGCTTAATAAAATCGTAGGTGGTTGTTTAGTGTGTTTTGTCAGCTTCTATTTGACAAAATTTAGTATCCAAAGCCTCTAAAACAGCCATAACAATCTCATCATTAATGGAATAATAAATAGATGTGCCGAGCTTACGGCTATCAATCAGCCCTTCCTCTTTCATGACTGCTAGATGCTGAGATAATGCTGGCTGAGAAATGGATAAGTTTTGCAAAAGCTGATTAACGCTACGCTCACCTAAGATTTTTAGTTGGCAAAGAATCATCAAACGATTAGGATTAGCAATCGCCTTGAGTAATTTGCTTGCACTTTCGGCGTTTCGGGTAATAACAGTTGAATAATTGCTCATAAACTTTAGTTATTATATTGGTTTTCCTCGGCGTTATTATAGCGTATTTTTCTAATTTAAAAAATACCCAATAATATTAGTGTTTTGCTAAAGAATAGCTGTTTATTGAGGTAAGTTTTTGTCATTGATAGTGAAATAAATTAATTTTTGATACAAGGCTTGCTGTCGAAGACAGTATAAGCATACAGCGAGACGGTATAACGGCGTAGTAAAAGTTAATTCATTTTAGTATAGTCTGATTAGTACCGTCATTCTGGAATTTTATTTTGTCAAAATAAGCCGATATACTTTAAGTTACAATGTGTGGTGCTTTTACAGTAGTACCGTATTCCCATTGTGTATGGTAAAATGCTTGTTTGCCAATTATTTCTTATTTTGGACTTTACTGTTTTAGATGGAGCATAGACATTAATGAGCCGCATTATTTATATTCACCCCGATAACCCTCAGCCTAGATTGATTAAGCAGGCTGTGGAATTGCTGAACCAACAGGCTGTCATTGTTTTGCCGACGGACTCAGGTTATGCCTTGGCAACAAAAATAGATAACAAAGCAGGGCAGGATCGTATGGCCCAAATTCGCCAGCTAGAAAAAAAGCATTTTTTCTCTTTGCTGTGTGCCGATTTGTCCGATATTGCTGAATATGCACGAGTTGATAATTCTCAGTATCGCTTGTTAAAAAATGCAACGCCAGGCCCTTTTACTTTTATCCTAAAAGCTAATCAAGCTTTGCCTAAACGCGTTTTCGGTGATAAACGTAAAACCATTGGTATACGAGTGCCGGATAATCGCATTGTGCATGATTTGCTGGTTGAATTGGATGAACCATTGTTGACGACAACGCTGATTTTGCCTGATGAAGAAATTTCGCAAATGTATATAGAAGATATTTATGAGGTAATTCAGCATCAAGTTGATGCCGTTATTGATGGCGGCGGTGTTCTATTTGAACCAACGACAATATTGGATATGTCAGAGCAAATGCCACCTGTTTTGGTACGACAAGGACAGGGGAATGCAGAAGCATTTGTATAGATTAAAATAACAACAAAAACTAAAAAATAACTATGAAAAAACAACGAATTTTAACAGGGATTACAACCACAGGAACGCCACACTTAGGTAATTATGTCGGTGCAATTCGCCCGGCTATTTCGGCAGTTAGTAATGACAGCGAGTCATTTTACTTTTTGGCAGATTATCACGGTATTATCAAATGTCATGAGCCAGATCGTATTCATCGCTCAACTTTGGAAATCGCGGCGACTTGGTTGGCTTGTGGGTTGGATCCTGCAAAGGCTCATTTTTACCGTCAATCGGATGTGCCTGAAATTATGGAGCTGACGTGGATTTTAAATTGTATGTGTACTAAGGGGCTAATGAACCGCGGACACGCTTACAAAGCTTCGGTTGCAGAGAATGAAGCCAAAGGCCAAGCAGATTTGGATCACGGTATTACTATGGGATTGTTTAGCTATCCTGTATTAATGACGGCGGATATTTTAATGTTTAACGCGAATAAAGTGCCTGTTGGAAAAGACCAGATTCAGCATATTGAAATGGCGAGAGATATCGCTCAAAAGTTTAATCACACCTTTTCTCAGTTATTTACCTTACCGGAAGCGGTAGTGAGTGAAGAAACAGAATTGTTACAGGGGTTAGACGGACGTAAGATGTCAAAAAGCTATAACAATACGATTCCTTTGTTTGAACCTGAGAAAAAACTGCGTAAGCTGATTATGAAAATTCAAACAAACTCTCAAGAGCCAGGTGAGCCAAAATCAACGGAAGATTCAACGCTTTATCATCTGTACAAAGCTTTTGCTACGGAGCAAGAAGTTAAAGCGATTGAACAGCGTTATGCTGAAGGGATTGCTTGGGGAGAAATGAAGCAAGTATTGTTTGAAAAAATTAATGCTGAAGTCGCTCCGATGAGAGAAAAGTATGAGCAACTAATGGCTCAGCCAGAATATATCGAAGCAGTATTACAAGCCGGTGCTGACCGCATCCGACCAATGAGCCAAGCCTTGCTTGCGGAAGTGAGAAATGCAGTGGGTATTCGCAAGCTATAGCGAAATAACTTAACAATTGTTACGGCGTTTACTGTCTTCGACGACAAGCCTTGTAGCAATGATTAATTTATTCCTATATATAATTGTTTTGCTAAAACGAATTCGATTTAGAAATTGAGTAAAAAGTACCGTCATTCTGAGATTGTGAAGTTTTAAAATGGATTTTCATGATTTCAGAATGACGGTACTTTTGTTGGTGATATTGTAATTTTTGATTAAGGTGTCGTTTGGAATTCAAGTATTGTTGAAATTAAATTTGAGGGAAAATTTATGAAAAAGTTAATTTATGGTTTACTGTTTTTGGTGTTTTTTTGTTTTTCTTCAGTCAATGCAGAGGAGTCTCAAAAACCACTATGGATAGACGTGAGAACACAGCCTGAGTTTGATTCAGGGCATGTAAAAGATGCTATTTTGATTCCTTTTAACATCATTGAACAATATATTTCTGATATTACTCAGGACAAAGATAGGCAAATAAATTTATATTGCCGAAGTGGTGCTCGTGCAAATATTGCTTTGCAGATATTGAACTCTCTTGGTTATACCAATGTGACAAATTTTGGTGGTTATAAACGATTAAAAAGTCAGGGTGTGCCGATCATTGAGCCTTGAGTTTTTGAGTTTTAGTTATTTCTAGGCTTGTATTGGCTAACGCCGTTTTTGTCTTAGTCATAAAGATACGAAAAAAATGCTTTAGTACTTGCTAAATTATTTTAGAGTGATAATATATGCCCATCGACGCGGGGTGGAGCAGCTTGGTAGCTCGTCGGGCTCATAACCCGAAGGTCGTAGGTTCAAATCCTGCCCCCGCTACCAATTTTTTAAAAGACCTCGCTGAGGTCTTTTTTTGTTTCTGTGGTAAATAGATTTATGCGTAAAAATGAACAGTTAAATGAGTTGCTTAGGCCAGTTGTTGAGTCAATGGGGTATGAATTAGTAGGTGTTGAATTTCACCCAAATTCCGTCAATGCCTTAGTACGTATTTATATTGATAAGCCTGACGGTATTGAGTTAGATGATTGTGTGGCTGTGAACGAGCAGGTGAGCGGGGTTTTAGATGTTGAAGATCCTATTCCTAGCAAATACACTTTGGAAATTTCTTCTCCTGGTTTGGATAGACCGTTATTTAACTTGGCTGATTTTGAACGCTTTATTGGTGGTCAGGTAAAAATTCGCTTGTCACGCCCTCTTGAGAGGCAGCGTAATTTCAAGGGAGAAATTTTGGCAGTTGAGGGAGAGGTGATTACCATTAAATCATTCGATGAAAAGGTTGCCGAGTTAAATTTTAATAATATTGAAGTCGCACGATTAATCCCGTCGTTTGACTAAGTCTGGTGGAGTAAAAAGATGAGTAAAGAACTTTTATTAGTCGTAGAAACGGTTTCAAACGAAAAATCTGTTTCGGAAGAGGTGATTTTTGAGGCCCTTGAAATGGCATTGGAAGCAGCAACGCGTAAGCAATACGAAGAAGAGGTTGAAATTCGTGTTGAAATTAACCGTCATTCTGGTGAGTATGAAACTTATCGCTGTTGGTCAATTTTGCCAGAAGATGAAATTGAATTTCCAAGCAAAGAGCTAACTTTAGAAGAAGCTAAAGCGTATGATGACAATGCAGAGGAAAACGGCATTGTCGAAGAAAAAATCGAAAATTTGCCTTTTGGACGTATCGGTGCTCATTTGGCGAAGCAGATTATCATCCAAAAAGTCCGCGAAGCAGAACGTCAAAAAGTGTATGAAGAATATGCAGACTTAGAAGGAAAAATTATTCACGGAACTGTCAAACGTATTGAACGTGGCAATGTGATTTTAGATTTGGGCAACAATGTCGAAGGTATTATCTTTAAGGAAGATTTGATTCCTAGAGAAAATACGCGTCAAGGCGAGCGTCTACGTGTCTTTATTAAACAAGTACAACGTGAAAATCGTGGGCATCAAATTATCCTCAGTCGTACAGCACCAGAATTACTGATTGAATTATTTACGATTGAAGTGCCTGAAATTGCCAATGGCACAATAGAAATTAAAGCGGCAGCTCGCGATCCAGGTGGTCGTTCGAAAATTGCTGTTTATACAGAAGATCCACGTATCGACCCAGCTGGTGCTTGTATTGGTATGCGTGGTTCGCGTGTGCAAAATATCACCGCTGAATTGAGTGGTGAGCGTGTTGATATTATCATTTGGGATGAAGAGCCAGCTGATTTTGTTGTTAAAGCGATTGCACCAGCAGAACCTGTTGCGATTGTTGTCGATGAAGAAAATCACAGTATGGATTTGGCGTTCCCAGAAGATAAATTGGCCATTGCTGTTGGGCGTGGCGGTCAGAATGTCCGTTTAGCAAGCGAATTAACAGGCTGGCGTTTAGATGTTATGAGCGAAGAGGCTTTTGCTCAGAAAACAGGTGCAGAGAAAGAAAAAATTGTTCAGCAATTGGTTGATAAATTAGCTATTGATGAAGAAGTTGCTGAAATTTTAGTCCGTGAAGGCTATACGACACTCGAAGAAATTACTTATGGTGAGTCAGATGAGCTTTACGCCATTGAAGAGTTTGATGAAGATGTTGTGGATGAACTTCGTGAACGTGCAAGTGATATCTTACTAACTCAGGCTATCAGTGAAGAAGAAGCACTTGAGGCTTCTGACTCTGATCCAATTGATACGCTGCCTGGTATGGATGATAACTTGCTATTACAAGTGAGGCTGAATGGTATCCATACTTGGGATGATTTGGCTGAATTGTCAACAGATGAACTGGCGGAAATGACAGGTTTAGATGAAGATGCTTCTGCTGCATTGATTTTAAAAGCTCGTGAACCTTGGTTTGCAGAATAAATAATATTGGGGGAAATAAATATGAGCGATGTAACCGTCAAATCACTGGCCGAACTAACAAAAACAGATGTCACTAAATTATTAGTACAATTAAAAGAAGCAGGCGTTGATGTGGCTGATGAAAATGCAGCAATCACCGTGGCCGAAAAACAAAAGCTATTGGCTTACTTACGTACGTTACACGGAAAGTCTGAGAAGCCAAAAGCACGTATTGCACTGAAGAAAAAAAGCACTATTAGTGTAGCTGGCAAAGAAAAAGTTTCTGTGGAAGTCCGTTCAAAGAAAAAAATTGTTAAGCCAAGTAGCCCAGCAAAACGAACAAATGCTAAAACTGCTCCAGCGACAAAAACAGCTGAAAAACCAAAGCGTTTATCTGCTGCGGAAATTGCTAAGAAATTAGCGGGTGAAAAGCGTCAGCAGCAGGGAGACGCCATGCGTCAATCTGAAACTGAGCAAAAGGAAAGAGCAATTAGAGAAGCCAAAGAGCGAGCAATAAGAGAAGAAAAGCTACGTAAGGAAAAAGCAGCAAAAGAAGCTCAAAGAAAAATTGATGCTAAGGCAAAAATAGAAGCCCAAACTAAATTAAAAGAAGTAGAGGCAGAGGCGAAAACTAAAGCGGAAGCAGCCAAGGCAAAAGCAGAGATTGAGCGTAAGAAAAATCTCGAGAAAGATGCCAAAGTTAATGCTGAAACTGAGTTGAAAAAACAGCAAGAGCGTGAAAAGGCAGCTAAAAAAGAAAGAGAGCAAGATGACAAGGCTCGCCAACAGGCAGATGCTGACTACCAACGTCAAGTTGAAGTTGAGAAAATGGGTGCTTCTAAATTCCGCGAAGACAAAAAATCTTCACGTAGAGACTCTCGTCGAGGTCAACAGCAACGTCGTCGAGCACCAGTGACTACGCAAAATAAACACAAGTTTGAGCGTCCACAAAAAGAAGTTGTTGTTGAAGTAGCGTTGCCAGAAACTTTGACGGTTGGTGAACTTGCTCAAAAAATGAATAAAAAGTCCGCTGAACTCATTATGCAGTTAATGAAAATGGGCTCTATGGTGACGATTAACCAAGTGTTAGATCGTGATACGGCAACTTTGTTATTGGAAGAAATGGGTATTAAATATACCTATATCAATGAAAATGAAGCTGAAGAATCGCTATTGGAAGCGGCAGAAGCTAAATTAGAAGATGTGCGCACCCGTCCGCCAATCGTTACGATTATGGGACATGTGGATCACGGTAAAACTTCGCTACTTGATTATATTCGCAGTACTCGCGTCACTGCTGGTGAAGCTGGTGGGATTACTCAGCACATTGGTTCTTATCATGTTGAAACAGACAATGGTATTGTCACTTTCTTAGATACGCCTGGACACGCGGCCTTTACGGCGATGCGTGCACGTGGTGCACAAGTAACTGATATTGTGGTTGTTGTGGTTGCTGCAGATGATGGCATTATGCCACAGACCGTTGAAGCAATACAACATGCTAAGGCTGCCAAAGCACCAATTGTCATTGCAATTAACAAAATTGATAAGCCAGAGGCTGATCCTGAAAAGGTAAAAACGGCTTTGACACAACACGATATCGTTCCTGAAGATTGGGGTGGTGATGTGATGGTTGCCAACGTCTCAGCGAAAACGGGTGAGGGTGTTGACGATTTGTTAGAAAAAATTCTTCTTGAGTCAGAAGTATTAGAGTTAGAAGCACCGCACAAAGGACCTGCTCAAGGGCTTGTGATTGAATCGCGTGTTGACAAAGGCCGTGGTGTCGTAGCCTCTGTGATTGTACAAAAAGGTGAGTTGGCAAAAGGTGACTTTGTGCTTTCAGGCATGGAGTACGGTCGTATTCGTGCTATGAATGATGAAAATGGTCAGCCGACAGAAAAAGCAGGGCCTTCTATTCCCGTTGAGATTCTTGGTTTGTCTGGTGCGCCTATGGCTGGTGACGAAGTCATTGCGGTTGAAAGTGAGAAAATGGCCAAAGAACTTGCTAACCAGCGTCAAATTAAAGCCAAAGAAGTCAAATTGGCTAGACAGCAAAAAGCAAAATTAGAAAACCTATTTGCTAACGTCGGTGAAAATAAAGTTGAAGAAGTTAATGTTTTGATTAAAACGGATGTTCAGGGTTCTGCCGAAGCATTGCGTGAATCTTTGCTAAAACTATCAACGGATGAAGTTGCTGTCCGAGTTGTCGGTGCAACCGTTGGTGGAATTACCGAGTCAGACGTTAACTTGGCAATTGCTTCTGAGGCCGCTATTATTGGCTTTAATGTTCGTGCTGAGTCTGGTGCGAAGAAGTTGGCAGAAGCTGAACATGTTGATTTGCGTTATTACAGTATTATTTACGAAGCCATCGAAGATGTTAAACAAGCGATGATTGGTAAGTTATCGCCAGAGTTTAAAGAAGAAATTGTCGGTATTGCCGAAGTTCGCGATGTCTTTAAAGCACCAAAAATCGGTCAGATTGCTGGTTGTATGGTTATTGATGGCTATGTTAAACGCTCGAACCCTATTCGTGTTTTACGTGATAACGTTGTTATTTACCAAGGAGATTTGGAGTCGCTACGTCGCTTTAAGGACGATGTTAATGAAGTTCGTGCAGGTACCGAATGTGGTATCGGTGTGAAGAACTATAACGATGTTAAAGTCGGCGACCAAATTGAATGTTATGAACGCAAGGAAGTGGCTAGAGAGCTATAAGTTATTAGCTTGTGATATCACTAGTAATAATTATAGTCGTGACAAAATTTTTTTGGTACAAGGCACATCGACGAAAGCAGTATTACAATACGGTAAGGCGATGTAACGCTGTAACGGAAAAATTTTGGCCTGACTATAGCTGGTAAAAATAAAAAGGGAGGCTTTAAGTCTTCCTTTTTTATTTTGCTTATTTTGGCTTATTTGGTACCGTCATTCTGGCTATGTTCAGAATGACGGTACCTTTTTACGCTTACATGGTGGAGGCAACACGAGTGGCTGTTTGTATGTTTTTAATATGTGAAATTTTACTCAGTGTGTAGTTTAGGTGCTGGCTGTCTCTCACTGTAATGCTTAATTGCATGTTCACATTTAAATCTTCGTCTCGAGAGAAGTTTGCCTTTTGTATGCTTGCTCCTTCATTTAGTAGCATTTGCGAAATATCTCGAATTAATCCAACTCTGTCAGTTGCCATGATATGTATGGTTGCAGAAAAACCACCTTTGCCGCTTGCCCATGTGACGGGCAAAACTTTGTCTGGCTCTTTTTCTGCCATGGCTAATAGGTTAGGGCAGTCACTATTGTGAATGCTAACACCTTTTGTACGAGTAATGTAACCTGTAATTTCTTCTGGTGGCATTGGATTGCAGCAACTCGCCATGGAAATTAATAAATCATCAATGCCTTCTATAATGACACTTCCCGTTTTTTTAGGGTTTTTCTTGATTGGTATTCTAGAAAGACGTGTGTGAATGTCGTCAAATTCTTGATGTTTTTTATCTTGAATATCTTCAATAAAATTGCTGACGGTGATTAATCCAATATCACCGAAACCGAGAGCAGCATAAAGATTATCAATGGTTTTAAAATTGAATTTGTCGGCAACGGCTAACAGATATTTGTTTTTATTTTCTATGCCTTGTTTTTTTAGCTGGTTATTGAGTAATTCTTCCCCTTGCTCAATCGCACTTTCTCTTTCTAATTGCTTAAAGAAATGGCGTACCTTTGCTCTGGCACGAGAAGATTGTAAATAACCTGCATGACTGTTTAACCAGTCTCTGCTTGGATGTGGTTTTTTGTCGGCAAGGATCTCAACAGTTTCCCCGGTTTTTAAAATATGGGTGATGGGCACCAAGTGGCCGTTGATTTTTGCTCCTTTGGTTCTGTGACCTAAATCAGTATGGATATGATAGGCAAAGTCGAGTGGTGTTGAGCCGTTTGGTAGGTCAATGACTTTTCCTTGAGGTGTTATAACATAAACCCTATCTTCGGTGATTTCTGCAGCAAACTCATCGGCGATAGCTTCATCTGACTCATTAAGTAAAGCTCGCAACCAGTTGATTTGCTTTTCAAAGGCGGTGACTTTGCCTGTGCTGTTCTCTTTGTAGCGCCAGTGTGCTGCGACCCCAAGCTCTGCGTAGTCGTGCATTTCATTGGTTCGAATTTGAATTTCAATGGTTTTACCTTCTGGTCCGACAACAGCTGTGTGCAGAGATTGATAGCCATTAGGTTTTGGGTTGGCAATATAATCGTCAAACTCTGATGGAATATGTTTCCACATGGCGTGAACAATGCCTAAAACGGTGTAACACTCAGTTAATGACTCAACTTGTACGCGAATGGCAAGTAAGTCATAAATTTCTTCCAGTCGTTTGTTTTTTTTCTTCATTTTATTGAAGATGCTGTTGATATGCTTCGCTCGTCCGTAGACTTTAGGATTGCTAATGTTTTCACTTTGAATCGCGTCAGTCAATGTAGTAACAACATGATTTACATAGTCTTCTCTTTCTTTTCGTTGCTCTACTAATGAAGTTGCAATTAGTCTATAGGTAGTTGGCTCTAATTCTCTTAATGCTAAATCCTCTAGCTCCCATTTTAATTTGGCAATACCCAATCGATTGGCTAGAGGGGCTTGAATGTCTCGTGTTTGCAGGGCAAGTTGGTGGCGTTTTTGTTTGTCATAAAGGTCTAAATGTCGCATGGAGACCAGTTGTAAGGCGAGTTTAATCACAACGACGCGAATATCGTTTGCCATTGCCAGTAGCATTTGACGCAACCTTTCAATGTCCTGCTGTGGGTTTTCATGCAAAATATCAATTAAGCCAATTTTTTCTAAATCAGTTAATAATGCCTGCTCGTCGTCATTGAGTAATTCTAAAAGCTCGGGAGGAATTCCCTCTGGCAAGTGACGCAACCTAGCAATAAACCCAACGCGAATAACGGCTTTTCTCATGGCGAGAGAGCCTAGGGCTTGAGCAACTTCTAATCCTACCTCGTAAGCTGCTTTGTCTGGATAAAATTTTTCTAAATCTTCGCAGATTTTTTTAACTTCAAGTGATGAATATATCATTGGCTATTCACATAGATAAGTGGTTGGGAAGCGTGGTGTCTACCCTTTACCTTGCTTGTTGAGGGTAGTTCTATCATCGTTGTTGAGCAACGTTTTTAACGTTATTGTAGCTATTCTTATTAGTGCTTCCTTTGTAAAAAGAAAGGCTTAGTTTAACGGGCTAAAGAAAGATAGTAAACCATAAATTCAAATATTAAAAATGAGATAATTTGTGGTAGAATGACGGTACTATTCAGGATAATTTAGACAAAAAAAGCCACGCCGAAGACAGTTCCAGAATCGGCGTGGTTATAAAAGAATAGTGCGGTAGGTATTAAGGGCACAAAAATAAACGCACTACCATGATTATTTGCAACAGAGCATTGCTGTAACCACAAGCAAATGATAACAATTATCATAAACGAATGCAAGTCTTTTTAAGGTAATAAATAGAATATTTCCGATTAATGGCTTTATCGTTTTTCTTTGGTGATTGTAGTTTGTTGATAATACTTATCATTATTTAATTCATGAGTGCGCTTCATGGTTTTTATAATAGTGCTATTTGTTAAAATTATTCCAGAGATATTTAGATTATTACATCATTTACCTTAAATAAATTAGGAGTTCTATCATTATGAAACGTCACAATCGCCCGATGTCGCCACATCTAGATATTTATCGTTGGCGAATTACTATGCTTTCTTCTATTTTGCACCGTGCTAGTGGTGCTTTTATTTCGCTTGGTTTAGTGCTATTGGTGCTAAAACTTGTGTTTTTGGCTTCAAATGGTGAATTTGGATTTTCTCACTTTGGGGTTTTAGTGACGAGCTTTTGGATTATATGGACTGGGGCTGTTTATTATCACTTGTGTAATGGTATTCGCCATCTTGTTTGGGACGCTGGGCATGGATTTGCCGTTCCAACAGCTGAAAAATCTGCAAAAATGGTTATGTTGGCAACGGTTTTGTTAACCTTGGCTACATGGCTTGTGTTTTTTTATTTACTATAAATACTGAGATTAGGGTACAAAAATGAAATTTAGAACACCATTGAAAGTTGCCAAAGGGCATGGCTCTGCAAAAAGTGGTACAGGGCATTGGATGCATCAGCGTATTACCGCGATTGCAATTATTCCGCTTGTTTTTCTATTTATGTGTACGTTACTAATGATTTTATCTGCAAATAGCTATGCAGAGGTCGTTGATCGTATCGCTAACCCTTTTTGGGCAACTAGTTTAATTTTGTTTATTCTCGTGGGTTTTTATCACGGTGCATTAGGCATGCAGGTAATGCTTGAAGACTATGTGGCTGCGGAATTGCCTAAAATGTTGTTATTAATTGCTTTGCGTTTGGCGGCCGGATTCTTTGCGGTACTTGGCGTGTTGTCCGTATTATTTATTGCTTTTGGAGCCTAAAATGGAAAATAACTATGAAATTGTAGAACATTCTTACGATGTTGTTGTTGTGGGTGCTGGAGGTGCCGGTTTGCGTGCGACTTTTGGTATGGCGGAAAAGGGCTTAAAAACGGCTTGTATCACTAAGGTTTTCCCAACGCGTTCTCATACTGTGGCAGCACAGGGTGGCATGGCAGCCTCTTTGGGTAACATGGGTGAAGACCATTGGAAATGGCACATGTACGACACGGTTAAAGGTTCAGATTGGTTAGGTGACCAAGACGCAATTGAATACATGTGTCGCGAAGCTGTTCCAGCGGTTATTGAACTTGAGCACCAGGGTGTGCCGTTTTCTCGTACAGAAGAAGGTAAAATTTATCAGCGTCCATTTGGTGGTATGAGTACCAACTACGGTGAGGGGCAAGCAGAGCGTACTTGTGCGGCTGCTGACCGTACAGGACACGCGATTCTGCATACGCTTTACCAACAATCGCTCAAGCACGATGCTGAGTTTTACATTGAGTATTTCGCCACTGACTTGTTAATGAGCGAAGATGGTAAAACTTGCCAAGGTGTTATGGCTCTGGATATGTCAACAGGTGTGCTTCATGTTTTCCATGCAAAAACAGTTGTGTTAGCGACTGGCGGCTATGGTCGTGCGTGGTTCTCTGCCACTTCTGCTCATACTTGTACAGGTGATGGTAATGCCATGGTATTGCGTGCAGGATTACCTTTACAAGATATGGAATTTACACAATTCCACCCATCGGGCATTTATGGCTCGGGTTGTTTAATGACTGAAGGTTGTCGTGGTGAGGGTGGTTACTTAACCAATAGTGAAGGCGAGCGTTTTATGGAACGTTACGCACCAACAGCCAAAGATTTGGCTTCTCGTGATGTTGTTTCTCGTGCGATGACCATGGAAATTTTAGAGGGACGTGGTGTTGGTCCAAATAAAGATCACATTTATTTACACTTGGAGCATTTGGGTGCAGACGTCATTAATAAACGTCTACCTGGTATTGCTGAGACGGCGAAAATTTTTGCCGGTGTTGACGTAACTAAAGAACCAAGTCCGATTATCCCGACAGTTCACTATAACATGGGTGGTATTCAGACGAACTATCACGGTGAAGTGGTAACACTTGAAGGTGATAATCCTGATGCTATCGTACCTGGATTGATGGCAATTGGTGAGGCAGCGTGTGTATCTGTACACGGTGCGAACCGTTTGGGTTCAAACTCACTACTTGATATTGTCGTCTTTGGACGTGCAGCAGCTATTCGTGCATCGGAAACAATTGATAAAGATGTGCCGACAGCAAAAGCACCGCAATCGTCGATTGATAAAGCGTTGGCAAGATTTGATAAGGTTCGCATGGCGAATGGTTCACGCCCAACGGCTGATATCCGCCTTGAGATGCAAAACATGATGCAAAAACACGCGGCTGTTTTCCGTACTCAAGAAAGCATGGATGAGGGCATCAGAAAACTTGAAAAAACTTTTGAAAGTTTCCGTGATGTTAAAGTTACCGATAGAGGTTTAATTTGGAATACGGATTTAATTGAGACGTTGGAGTTACAAAACTTATTAGAATGTGCGATGGTCTCAATTAAAGCGGCAGCTAACCGTACTGAATCTCGAGGAGGACACGCTCGTGATGATTTCCCGGACCGTGATGATGCGGTGTGGATGAAACATACACTCACTTGGTTAGATACTGATTCTAAGTCGGGTGATGTAAAAATTGATTACCGCCCAGTTCACGACTACACGTTAACGGATGAAGTTGAGTATATCAAACCGAAGAAACGTGTTTATTAATCGAATAGAGATTTAAGGAGAATTACCATGGCTGAATTTAAATTACCCGCTAACTCAATTATTAAAAAAAATGGTGTTTTTTATCCTGCACCAGAGGGAGCAACAAATACACGTAAATTCAAAATTTATCGCTGGGATCCTGAAACAGGCGAAAACCCTCGTTATGATACTTACGAATTGGATATGGATGACTGTGGTCCAATGGTACTGGATGCGCTGCTTAAAATAAAAAACGAAGTTGATTCAACTGTGTCATTGCGTCGTTCTTGCCGTGAAGGTATTTGTGGCTCGTGTGCAATGAATATTGCTGGTGAAAACACCTTGGCATGTACGCGTGCGATTGATGAGTACAAGGGTGATATTTCTATTAATCCGCTGCCTCACATGAGTGTTGTGAAAGATTTGGTAACAGATTTAACACACTTTTATGCACAGTATGCTTCCATTAAGCCTTGGTTGCAGTCAGATACGCCTGCACAGCCTGATAAGGAGCGTTTACAGTCTCCTGAAGACCGTGCAAAATTAGATGGTCTTTACGAGTGTATTTTGTGTGCTTGCTGTTCGACTTCTTGTCCGTCTTACTGGTGGAATAGTGATCGTTATCTTGGTCCTTCTGCTTTGTTACAAGCTCATCGTTGGATTATGGATTCTCGCGATGATGCAACGGGTGAGCGTTTAGACAATTTGGAAGACCCTTTCAAAGTTTATCGCTGTCATACGATTATGAACTGTGCTCAAGTTTGTCCTAAGGGGTTGAATCCTGCAAAAGCTATTGCCGAGATTAAATTAAAAATGGCAGAACGACAAGTCTAATTTAATTGAGTTGTAAGATGTTTTATGTAAAAAAGCCAAGCAAAAGCTTGGCTTTTTTGCTATGATTAACCCAAGAGATTATTGTGGATATTTCATGATTATCGTTGCAATTTTATTATTGCTTTTTACTACTTACTATTAAAAAGAGGTCTAATATGTTTCCTGAGTACCGTGAATTAATTACAGAATTAAAGCAAACAGATGCACACTTTGCTCGTCTATTTGACAAACATAATGCACTAGATGAAGAAATTAACAATCTTGAAAATGACCCGGTAGCAGGTCATCGTCATGAAGAGATTGAGATAAAGAAAAAAGAAAAGTTACATTTAAAAGATGAGTTATACAAAATATTATTGGCCAAGTCGTAATTGATTTTGTTTTTATCAAAGCCGAGTGAAAGCTCGGCTTTTTTTATTCAGCCTGATAAAGTGATTTTATGGTAAAGAAAAAAGAGCGGATTATTCTTGTTCATGGTTTGTTTATGCATGCCGTTGTCATGCAGTATTTGTATAGGCAGTTAACGGCGCTTGGCTACGAGGTTAATTGTTTTTCTTATCATAGTGTAAAAAATACGATGGAAGAGAATACGAATGAGTTATTGCAGTTTGTTCAGCAACACTACCAAGCTGGCGATGTATGCCATTTTGTCGGGCATAGTTTGGGTGGTTTGTTAATTCGCTTGGCTTATGAAAAAGCACCTGAGTATTTTACGGGAAGAATAGTGACTTTGGGTACGCCACATAAAGGTAGTTTAGTCGCTAAACGTGTTGCTGAGGATATCCATGAGCGTATTTTAGGTGGTTCTTATGCGAATGCTTTAGATGGTGAATTGCCTAAATGGTCGGGGGAAGTTGAACTTGGTTCAATTGCTGGTAATAAATGCATTGGTATTGGTATGGCAATGAGTAGTTTGCCAAAGCCTAATGACGGAACCGTGAGTGTCTTTGAAACGCAGTTGGATAATCAAACGGATAGTGTTTCGCTGCCACTGAGCCATACCGCTCTCGTCTATTCAAAACGCGTTGTCAAAGCGATAGATACTTTTTTAAGAAAAGGCTGTTTTTCTAGATAAGTGTTATGTTATTCTTTGGGCAGTGAGCATAAGTTTGATGTTTTGGTACCGTCATTCTGTGTTTTTATTCTTATCGGGGTTCTGCTCTTTTTGGGGTAACCGATATCATCAATGGGTTAATTAATTGATAGGAGTTTTGTTATGAAAAAAGTATTATTAACAGCTGCTTTAGCTTTCTCAGGGAGTTTTGTTTATGCGGCTGATTGTTCTGTGGATTTAAAGGCGAATGACGCAATGCAGTTTGACTTAAAAGAAATGACTGTGCCGAAGAGCTGTAAGGAATTTACTATTAGATTAACGCACACAGGCACGCTGCCAGTAACCACAATGGGGCATAATGTTGTCGTTGCAAAGGCAGCAGATAAAATGGGCATTGCTACAGACGGTATTACGGCAAGGGATAATAATTACATCAAAGTAGGGGATGCACGTGTTCTCGCTGCGAGTAAAGTTATTGGTGGTGGAGAAAGTACTTCTGTGACATTTAGTACTGTGGGGCTTGTAAAAGGCGGTGACTACGACTTTTTCTGCTCTTTCCCAGGTCATGTGGCTTTGATGTCTGGAAAGGTTATCGTAACAGATTAGCTTAGTCTATATGGTTAAATGGTCTAGCATTTACTGCAGCGTTGTACTGTCTCGCCGTATTCTTATACTATCCTCAGCGATAAGCTTTGTTTCACTACAGTTTTAAGAAAATAAAAAAAGCTCGCATATTAGCGAGCTTTTTTATTTTTTGCGAAAGATTTATAAAACATTAATTGCTTTTTTTCAATTGTTGACAAGCAGGTTGATATTTTAAATCACAAGCTTGTTTTAGGTAGCTCTTTAAAGCTGTATTTTCTTTTTGGATTTTTGACTTAACTAAATCAATATCCATTTTTTTATACAGGCCTAGTTTATAACAAGCTTGTCCGTCTTTTAAATCACAGCCTTTTGCATACAATTTTTTAGCAGTGGCTTTGTCACCAGCTTTGTCTTTGCGATTGGCTAATGTTGTACAAACCTCTTTTTTGCCTAAATCACAGCTTTTAGCATAATATTTATCTGCGGCTTCTTTGTCTTTGTTTCCTTCTTTTATAACACCTAAACCTTTACAGCCAGCTGCTGAGTTTAGTGTACAAGCCTTAGAGAAGTAAGTTTCGGCAGATTTTTTGTTATTAAGTTGATAGGCAAGGTAGCCTCTCATGAAACAAGCTTTTTTGATGTCGTAAACATCACAACCTTTGCCCAGGGTAGTGGTCAACTTGTCCTTGTGTTTTTCGTAATTATCTAGAGAGACTTTGCCTAAAATAGGGCAGGCAACTAATTTTTCAGCTTTTTTTGCAAGCTGACACGATTTTTCAAGGTATGTTGTGGCGACAGCTTTATTTGTTTTTGACTTTATTTCGGCTAGCTGATAGCAAGAAAGGTAGTTACCTAAATCACAACCTTTTTGATAGGCTGGTTCTATTTCTGCTACTTTGCCCATGGCTTTACTCAGTCTAGCAAGGTCGTTACAAGCATCTACATATTTTAAATCACAGCTCTTAGAGAAATATGCTTTTGCAGCAAGCTTATCGTTGGTTTTTTCTGAAAGCGTTGCCAAGGCATAACATATTTTACCTGTAGTACAGCTTTCTATTGTAGTAGGCTTAGGTTTCACTGTTTTACTGATGACCTTTTGGGGATTGTTTTTAGCTGGTACTTTTTGTTTTTTGTTTTGTGGTTTTTCAGTTTTCTTTACAGGGCGGCTTTTCTCTAAAGCGGCTTTTATTTTTTCAACAGGTTGTCCGCTTTCGATTGCTAAAATCAAAATAACATTATGTTTTTCTAGTTTATTAAGTTTATTATGGAAAAGCTTTGTGGGTTTTATTTTCTTAGGTTTGTACCAGGAGAATTTTTTAAAGAACACTTCTGAAATACTACCTTTTCTAAAAGAAGTACCATATTTTGCAAAGAAATAATTTCTTAGTAATTGAAGCTGTACTTTTGAATAGTTAGATAAATCAGCAGGGGTTAGTTTATTCTTTTCTGCGTAGGAAATGTCTTTATTCGTCAATGTGGCAATTTGAGACTTTGTATTTGCTTTAACAGTTGAAGGAACAGTGGCTGCTTTTTTAACGGTTTTTGGCGTGACTTTTTTCGCTAGTGAAATATTTTTAAAACGCCAACAGCCTTTTTGTTTTTTGAGGCCACAACGTCCTTCAATAAAACTAAATTTCTTAACGTTTTTGGTTTTTTTTGGGGCTGGAAAAGTTACAGAGAAAGTGTATCCGGGAGAAATAGTGCGTTTTTTAGGGCAAAATTTTATGCCTTTGACATTCTTTGCATACTGTTTTTCCTTATTATTATATAGAATAAACGGTATGTTTTTTCCAGATCCGTGAAAGCATGCTTTCATTTTTTTTGATGCTTGGAGCGTGAGTACAGTGCTTTTTTTGTTTGCTTGGTAAGAAATTAATTTTATTGGGCGCCCCCCTTCTTCTTTGACGGGGAATGTCTTTGCAGATATTGGAGCGAGCACCAATAAACTAAGTAGTAATAATCTTTTCATTGTGAAATTCCAAATGTTATTTGGAGTTGATTGTATCAAAGGTTTGTTTCTTTGCTAAAGAACTAGATTCGAACTAGTGACCCCATCATTATGAGTGATGTGCTCTAACCAACTGAGCTACGTAGCCAACTTTTTGAGGGGCATATTGTCGTTATTTAAGGGCTTTGTGTCAAGGGATTTTGTAAAAAAATCCCTAAAATGATTTGAACTATTTTCTCTATTTCTAAAGCTGTTTGATTTTATTGTCTTTTTGGGGTTTTTGTGTAACTGGTTTGTTATTTGATTTTTTATCTGTAGCTGTTTACGGGCGATAAACAGCTACAGGAATGCTTTCTAGTGGTTGTTTTCTTATAGGTTGCTTTTCTGTTGAGTTAATCCAATCAGCTGTCGTGTCCTCATCGTATTGATAAGCTGACCTTGCAGGTCTTAACCCAAGTTTTTTAAAGAGTTTTTGGTCAGCTGATTCTTCTGGGTTTGGTGTAGTCAGTAGTTTGCAGCCGTAGAAAATAGAGTTTGCACCCGCCATAAAGCACATGGCTTGCATTTGTTCATTCATGCTTTCGCGTCCAGCGGATAGTCTTACCATTGATTTTGGCATCATGATTCTGGCAGCAGCAATCACTCGGATAAATTCAAAGTCATCAACTTCATTGTTAGATTGGTAGGGTGTGCCTTCGCACTTTACGAGGCGGTTAATGGGGACGCTTTGTGGGTGTGTGGGTAAATTGGCTAGCTCTGTCAACATAGTTGCTCGGTTCTCCACGCTTTCTCCAAGCCCAATAATTCCACCACTGCAAACTTTCATGCCAGAATTGCGGACATTTTCCAGCGTATTGAGTCGATCTTCATAAGTTCGTGTCGTGATGACTTCTTCGTAAAAATCAGAAGAGGTATCGACATTGTGGTTGTAATAATCTAATCCTGCATCTGCTAGCGTTTCGGCTTGATCTTTGGATAGCATGCCAAGTGTCATGCAGGTTTCCATGCCCATCGATTTGACTTCTTTAACCAGTTTTTGCAAATAGGGCATGTCGCGTTCTTTGGGGTTTCTCCAAGCTGCCCCCATGCAAAAACGTGTTGAACCTGCTGATTTTGCGGCTTGGGCGGCTTTTAATACTTGCTCGACCTCCAGTAATCGCTCACGTTGGACGGCGGTATTGTATCTGGCACTTTGTGGGCAGTATTTACAGTCCTCAGGGCAAGCCCCGGTTTTAATTGAAAGAAGGGTGCTAACCTGTACTTCGTTAGGGTCGTGGAATTGTCGGTGGACAGTTTGTGCCTCAAATAGTAAATCCATTAACGGCTTGTCTAATAAAGCTTGAGCCTCTTTAATGCCCCAGTCGTGTCGTAATATCATTGAAAATTATACCTTGCTATCATACTTTCTTAAGCGAGCTATAATATCATGATAATGCCGATGACTGAATAGCATCATGCCCATTGTTATTATTTTTAATCAATAGGAAGCGCTAGAATGACGGTACCAAATACAATGTTTATAGTGAAATAACTTAACTTTTTCTACTGCGTTATGCCGTCTCGCCGTATGCTTATACTGTCTTCGACGGCAAGCCTTGTATCAAAAATTAATTTATTTCACTAAATTTATAAAATTTAAAAAAGTAATCATTTTTCCTGAAAAATTGCTGATGAGAGTTGTTGTTTGTTATCACGTTACTAATGTCTTAAGTAATTTTTACTAAAGCAGGTATAATAGCGAGATAAATTTATAGAACAGAGGTTATTTATGTTTAAAAAAATATTTTCAGGTTCTGCAAAGGGTGCAGGAAAAGTTGCCAGTCTTTATAAGCCAAGCACATGGCGTGAAAAAGGTTGGTTATGGAGAATATTATTAGCAGTGAGTACATTGGTTGCCATGATGTTTTTGGCAATGTTTATTTTTTCTTCTGAGCCTGAAACTATTACGCCAGAAAAGGCTGTGGAAAAATATTTATCTACTGATAAGCAGGAAGGGGAAAATCGAAGCTTGTTTAATGGGCAAACAGGCGTTGCCATTACAGCAATGACAATACACCTGATTGATACTTTACAAGATAAAACAGGTGGCTACCTAAGTAATGATATCACACCACCAGGTATTTTAATGGACAATATGCCAGAGTGGGAATACGGTGTGCTGCGAAATTTACGTGACCTTGCCAAAGTTTTCCGCAATAATTTTTCAACAGCAGGTACGCAAACTAAATTAGACAAAGACTTGGTTGAGCTAGATAACAAACTCAATATTGATTCTGAGAAATGGATGCTCCCCAGTCCAGAGTCCTCTTATGACGATGCTGCACGTGCACTACAACGTTATTTAAATCGTTTGATTGATGACCAAGATAATGATGGGCAATTTTATGCTAGGGCGGATAATTTACGTCGATTTTTCCGTGCCGTTTTGCCAAATTTAGGTTCATACTCGCAGCGTTTGTCAGAAAGCGTCGGCATCGAAATGGAAAACATGGCATTGGCTGGTGAAACTGCGGCAACGCAAACAAAAAATACACCGAATCAGCTATTTAATAAAACACCTTGGTATAAAGTGGATGATAACTTTTATGAAGCTCGCGGTTATGCGTGGGCATTGTTGCAAGAAATGCGAGCGATAAAAGTGGATTTTAAAGCAGTTTTAGAAGACAAAAATGCAATGGCCTACGTTGATCAGTTGATTAGAGAGCTGGATGCGACACAGAAAACGGTTTGGAGTCCTATTATCCTCAATGGTGGTGGTTTTGGTATTGTAACTAACCATTCGCTAGTTATGGCATCTTATTTTTCTAGAGCTAATGCCATCTTAATTGAACTAACAACTCTATTGGAGCGTGGCTAATGAATAAAAAACATAAATACGGGGTTTATTTGGCTCCTAATTTAGTGACGACAATGGCGTTAATGTTTGGGTTTTATTCAATATTGGCGTCAATTAATGAAGACTTTCATCGTGCGGCAATTTGTATTTTTGTCGCTATGCTATTAGATGGCATGGACGGTCGTGTGGCGAGATTGGTCGGTGGTGAGTCGGCTTTTGGTGAGCAATACGATAGTCTTTCAGATCTGTTATCTTTTGGTGTTGCACCAGCTGTTTTGATTTATCAGTGGTCACTGTCAACAGCAGAGCATGTGGCGTGGTTACCTGAGCGTCTGTCGTGGATGATTCCATTTGTTTATTGTGCCTGTGCTGCTTTGCGTTTGGCACGTTTTAATACACAAATTGGTAGTGTCGATTCTCGATTTTTTATTGGTCTGCCTAGCCCTTCAGCAGCTGGTACTGTTGCTGGTTTTGTGTGGCTTGGTGTCGAATACGATATTTCTGGTGGCAATGTGGTATTACTCAGTATTTTGCTAACACTATTTTCTGGCATTATGATGGTTGCCCCTGTGAAGTATTTCAGTTTTAAAAAATTGGACATCAAAGGCAAAATTCCTTTTGTTGGTGCTTTGGGTTTGGTCGTTGCTTTGGCGATTATTTCTATTAATCCTGCAACGCTATTGTGGTTGATTTTCTTTGTTTACGCACTGCATGGACCGGTTCGCAAGTGCTATCAGCTAATAAGGCTCAGAAAATAAGCCAACCATTTTTATTCAATATCGATATATGAACAAACAACAATTTGAGCAATATGCACAACAGGGGTTTAATCGAATTCCCGTTTATAAGGAGATTCTTTCCGATTTAGATACGCCGCTGACTTTATTTATGAAGTTGGCGAATCGCCCTTACTCCTACTTATTGGAATCAGTCCAAGGTGGGGAACAGTGGGCAAGGTATTCTATGATTGGTTTATCTTGTCAAAATCGTTTGGAAATTCACGGTCATGAAGTTCGTGAGATTGAAAATGAAAAAGTCATTTTTCAGGAGACTCTGAGTGACCCTTTGGGCTATATCGATACGGTGATGGCTCGTTATAAAGTCCCCGAACAGATTGACGGTATTCCAGCTTTTATGGGAGGTTTAGTCGGCTATTTTGCCTATGATGTTGTACGATTGATTGAGCCTAGTTTGGCGGACTGCTCTCAGGTGGATACCTTGGGTGTTCCCGATGTTGTTTTGATGCGTAGTGAAGAAGTCGTTGTTGTCGATAATCTTTCGGGTAAAGCTTACTTGATTATTATGGCTGAACCTAGTGAGCAGGCTTATCAACAGGCACAAAAACGTTTGAAAGTTTTATTGGGTGAGTTGCAACAATCATTGAAACAAACACCTTTATCACTAAATGATGACAATGAAACGGTTGAAATGACTTTGACGACGCCAGAAGCAAAATTTTTGGCTGATGTCGATAAAGTGAAACAATACATTATTGATGGTGATGCTTTTCAGGTGGTGCTGTCTCAACGTATGACTTGTGATTTTGATAAAGACCCTCTGGATTTATATCGTGTGTTGCGTACATTAAATCCTTCGCCGTACATGTATTACTTACATTTGGGGGATTTTCAAATTGTTGGTGCCAGTCCAGAAATCCTTGTTCGTTTTGAAGATGGTGAGGCACAGGTTCGCCCAATTGCCGGTACGCGTCATCGAGGTAAGACACATGAAGAAGATTTGGCATTAGAAGCTGAGTTGTTAGCAGACCCAAAAGAATGTGCTGAGCACTTGATGCTGATTGATTTGGGACGCAACGATATCGGTCGCATTGCCAAAGCCGGTGAAGTTAATGTGACAGAGAAAATGGTGATTGAGCGTTATTCTCACGTGATGCATATTGTCAGTGACGTTGTCGGAGAGGTTCAAACTGGAAAAACCGCCATGGATGTGTTTAAAGCCGTTTTTCCAGCAGGCACTTTGTCGGGTGCACCTAAAATACGTGCCATGCAAATAATCACTGAATTAGAACCTGTCAAACGCAATATTTACGGCGGAGCTATTGGTTATCTATCTTGGAATGGCAATATGGATACGGCAATTACGATTCGTACCGCTGTTATCAAAGATGGCAAAATGCACGTGCAAGCTGGTGCAGGTGTTGTTTACGACAGTGTTGCCAGTGATGAATGGCAAGAAACAATCAATAAAGCCGCTTCAGTGATTACAGCAAACCGTTTGATTTGTAAAAAATAGATGGCTTTTTTCTCATTGAAGTGTGAGTATTTGCTTTTACTAGTATCTACAGGAAGCTTCTGGGTATGTGATATTCAGACTGTGTTTTATTATTTTTTTCTGTGGTGTTTGCCGTGTGCAATCGTTAAAAATTATGTATGGCGAAATTAGTAAATTGACATTTGCTCTATTAAAAAATCTAAAATGAGAGGGGTATTATGAAAAAAATTGTTAGTTTATTGGCTACAGTATTTGTTTTTGCTTGTATGACATCGTGTTCCGATAGCGATGATAAGGATAAAAAAGAAACATCTACAAACAAGGAAGTGGTTGGGCTGCCTTCACAAATGTCTTGGAGTACATTTGGAGTGGGCAGTTCTACCTATGTTCAAGCAGCAGGGATAGCGGATGCTATTACAACAAAATTTGGTACAAAAATCAGAATTATTCCTGCTGATACGGCAGTTGGAAGAATTAAGGGGATTCTTAATGATGTTGTAGATTATACAATAGCGGCTGATGGTGCTTATTTTGCGTCATTTGGACTGTATAATTTTTCAACGCTAGATATGGGGCCTAAAAATAATATCCGTGCACTTTTGGCTCGTCCTGGATCTGCTACGGCAGTAACAACAAAAGCAAGTGGTATTAAATCTCCTAAAGATTTTAAAGGCAAGAGATTGGTATGGATACCCGGTGCAACTTCTGTCAATATAAAATCGGCTGCGTTTTTAGCATTTGCAGGTCTTACTGTAGAAGATGCAGTGAAAGTTATTGCACCTAGCTACAAGGCTGGTGTTAATATGATAAAAAATGGTGAAGCGGATTGGATGATTGGTCAAGTTACTGCTTCTTACTGGCACGAATTGAATAGTATGGGCTTAGGTGTCAAATTTATTGAATTTCCTGCCGCTGATGAAGCTGGCTGGAAAAAACTGCAAAAAGTGACACCTTGGCTATATCCAGGTATAGCAAAAGAAGGGGTGGGCTTTACAGAAGCTATAGAAATTCCAAATTATGTTAATCCACTATTTGTCACAACATCAGGTAAATCAGCGGATGAGGTCTATGAGCTGGTTAAGGCGATGGATGAGACTTTTGATATGTATAAAAACATAGATCCTTTAATGCCTGGCTGGAAAATAGACCTTTCTTCTCAATACCCTGTTCAAACGCCTTATCATGAAGGAGCTATTAAGTACTTTAAAGAAAAAGGGTTGTGGACAGATGGCCATGAAACTTGGAATAGCAACTACATTAAGGAGCTTAACGCTGTTGCAGAAGCCTGGGGACCGTTTAAAGAACAAATGCTAAGTAAAAATGTCAAAGACGAAGATGTTCATAATGAATGGATAAAGACATTGAAAGAAGTATTAAATCGAGATTTTCCTCAGAATTATAATAAATAATAATTTAGTTTTAGAACTTGTAAGATGGGGCTTTAAATGCCCCGTCTTATTTCAAAAATAATCTACATAGGTGATTTATGTTAGATAGACAAAATGTATTGTGGCGAACTGTCTACGTCTTGTTCCCGGCGATGACTTTATTATTGAGTATAAACCAAATTTTTAATCTAAGAGTTTTTGGTTTTTTACCTATGCTAAATGAATATTTGTATTTGTTACTGGCATTAAATCTTTCTATGGTTTTTCTACATAATCCAATTCAAAAGGATAAAAATGATAATAAAATAAGTCTACTAGATGTTTTACTGTTTTTTCTTGCTATAGGGATTAATGTATATTTTGCGTTTCATGCGGAGACAATGATATTAAAAGCTTGGGAACATTATGCCCCAATGCTACCAACGATTCTTAGTCTTGTGCAGTGGGGAATTATTATTGAAGGTGTGCGCCGGACAAATGGGAAAGTACTTGCACTATTTTGTTTGGTTTTTTCTCTCTATCCGTTGTTTGCAGAACAGATGCCATTTTTCCTTTCTGGTCAATCTTATACGTTTTTAGATGCGGCAAAAATGCACATACTAGGTGTTAATAGTGTGCTAGGTATTCCTTTACAAGTAGTGGCAAGCTTGCTCATTGGTTTTATGTTATTTGGTATTGTCTTGCAGCATTCTGGTGGCGGAAAATTCTTTATGGACTTTTCAACTTCAACTTTTGGTCATGTAAGAGGTGGTCCTGCAAAGGTGGCCGTAGTGGCAAGTGCATTATTTGGTAGTTTGAGTGGAAGTGCCATTTCTAATGTAATTACTTCAGGCTCTGTCACGATACCTGCAATGAAAAAAAGTGGCTATAAGGATTATTATGCAGCAGCAGTAGAAGCTTGTGCATCAACAGGTGGAAATATTATGCCGCCTGTTATGGGTGCAGCAGCTTTTGTTATGGCATCTTTCTTGGGTATAGACTATTTCCTGATTGTGATTGCTGCGATTATTCCAGCACTATTATATTATTTAGGTCTGTTTTTTCAGGTTGATTCTTATGCGATAAAACATGACTTACAAGGCTTGCCAAAGAGTGAACTACCCAAATTAAGCGAAGTATTTAAGGACGGTTGGTTTTATATTCTCGGCTTTGTCGTTATGTTTTACTTTATCTTTTTTACTAGGATGACTGCCAAAGCTCCATTTTTTGCTAGTCTGACACTAATAGTTATTGCAATTTTGCATAAGAATGTGGTGTTCAAAAAGCAGAACTTTCTTGATCTTTTAGAAAGCTTTGGTAAGCAAATGGCTGCTATTGTATCCATACTTGCGGCAGTTGGATTGATTATTGGTGGATTGATGATAACGGGGGTTGCTTTATCCTTCTCTCGTGAGTTGGTTCACGCAGTTACTGGGGTATTTCCGTTATTGGTCGTTGGTGCGATTACCAGTTTTATACTTGGGTTTGGTCTGACAAGTACGGCTGTTTATATTTTATTGAGTATTGTCTTAGCTCCCGCATTACAGCGAATGGGGATTGAACCAATATCAGCACACTTTTTCATACTCTACTGGGGGATTTTGTCATTTATAACCCCGCCAGTTGCGATTGCTTCATATGCGGCTGCTGGTGTGGCTGAATCAGATCCAACAAAGACAGGATTGGTTGGTATGCGGCTTGGCTTTGTTTCTTATATCATTCCATTTGCTTTTGTTTACAATCCAGCACTTCTGGCTCAAGGGGGGCTTTTTGATATTTTTTGGTACCTCATTATGGCTGTCGTTGGTGTTTATTTTATTGCAACAAGCTTTGAAGGCTATATGGGTAAAATAGGTGCAATGAAGGCCTATTTGAGAATAGGGTTGACTGCAATGGGTATTTTGTTATTGGTGCCTGATCAGATAGTTAACATCATATCTTTGGTAGCGGGGATAGGGCTGATTGCGTCTGCTCGATTAAAGAATTCACGAGTTAGTAATTAAGAGGATGATATGAACTCAAATAAAAGAACGCTTATACAAAATGCTTTTTCTTGTAAAGAAGTGGATAGAGTGCCAGTTGGCTTTTGGTGGCACTTTATATCAGGTAGTGACCTGATAACAGCTTATAGAAAACCAGAGATGATAGAGGAAATTTTAGAAGCACATTTTTCTATGATTGATGCGTTCAAGCCTGACTTTATTAAAATTATGTCAGATGGTTTTTTTGCTCATCCATCGCTTGTCGAGAATAATGTAAAAAGTATAGATGATATTATTAATTTAAAGCCCATGGATAAAAATCACCCTTGGGTTGTCTCTCAAGTAGAAATGGTTAAGAAAATTAGTTGTTATGTGGCTGATGATATGATGAATTTTTACAATATTTTTAGTCCATTACAGGCTGTTCGTTTGAACATGAAGTACTTGGGGGTAAATCCAGATACTTTTCAGGACATGATGGTTAAAAATCCAGAAGCTTTAGTGAAAATATCAGAAATTATTGCCAAAGATTATAAGATGCTTGCAGAGGAATTAAAAAAGCATACAAAGATTGATGGAGTTTACTATAGTGTTCAAAATATTCAGCACGAATCCGCAGATAAACGGTATCACGAACAGTATGTTATCCCGACCGAGAAAAAATTGCTAGAAAGCTTAAATGACCTTTGGGAACACAATATACTGCATATTTGTGGTTATGATTATTTCAAGAATGATTTATCTTACTATAAGGACTATCGAGCAAAAGCTTATAGTTGGGCGGTTCATAGTGATAAGGTTTCGCTAAAAGAAGGACAGAAGCTTTTTAATGCCTGTGTGATAGGTGGATTTGATAACAATAAAGGTAGCCTTATTGATAAAGGTAGTGATGCCGAAATTGAGCAATTTGTTATTGATTTAATCAATGATACGGGCAAAAAAGGTGTTATTTTGGGAGCGGATTGTACGGTGCCCAGCGATATTAGCCTTGATAGATTAAATTTTGTTAGAGAAGTTGGTAAGAGAGTAATCAACAATAGCTAGATTATTTGGGAATTGGTGTAGGGCTTGCTGTCAAAACTGATAGTTGATACGGTGTTAAGATGCAGTGCTGTAGTGATTTTTAGCTGTTTTTAGCTATTTTTCTATAGCGGCGAATTTATTGGGGAGGTTAAATTTATGTTGAGTAATGAGCAAGGTGAGAAACTAGACTATGAGCAGGATGCGGTAAGAGACTGGACGTGTCAAGCAGTTCAGGCGATTAATGCAGATTTTAATCGTTCGTCTGATACGCATCTGATCAAATTAAATTTGCCCTTTTTTAAAGGTATTGATTTATATTTAAAAGATGAGTCAACTCATCCAACGGGAAGTTTGAAACATCGATTGGCGAGATCGCTTTTTTTATACGGGATTTGTAATGGCAAAATCACTGCAAACACGCCCATTATTGAGGCATCTAGTGGCTCGACAGCGATTTCGGAAGCCTATTTTGCTCGTTTGCTAGGGCTTCGTTTTATTGCTGTTGTCCCCAAAACCACTGCACCTGAAAAGCTCGCTTTGATTGAATTTTACGGTGGTGAATGTGTAAAGGTTAATGGCTGTGATATCTATTCAGAGTCAGAACGTTTGGCTGATGAGTTAGGTGGTTATTACATGGATCAGTTTACTTATGCTGAACGAGCTACTGACTGGCGTAGTAACAATAACATTGCTGAGAGTATTTTCAAACAAATGCAGTTTGAAAAGTATCCTGTTCCTGATTGGGTGATTGTTGGTGCAGGTACTGGCGGCACTTCGGCAACCATTGGGCGATTTATTCGTTATAATCCCCATTTGTTTAGTAAAACCAAGCTTTGCGTTGCAGATGTTGAAAATTCAATGTTTTACCCTTATTTCCACAGTCGCGATATGAGCATCACTACTAATATTGGTTCTCGCATTGAAGGTATTGGTCGCCCTCGTGTTGAGCCGTCGTTTAATCCTGATGTGGTCGATGAGATGCGTTTGATTCCCGATGCGGCTTCAATTGCCACTATTCATTGGTTTGAGAAAATTATTGGCTGTAAAGTAGGGGCTTCTACGGGGACAAATATTTACTGTGCCTTACAACTCATGCAAGAAATGCACGAACAGGGCAAAACAGGTAGCATTGTGACATTGCTCTGTGATAGTGGTGAACGTTACTTACACACCTACTATAACGAAGATTGGTTGAAAGAAAAGCAAATTGATATTCAACCCTATTTAGAGGAGCTTAATCAGTATAGTTAAATAGCTTAATTTTCGCTACGGTGTTCGCTGTCTCGTCGTATTCTTATACTGTCTTCGACGGTAAGCCTAGTATCGAAAATCAATCTATTTCACTATCACCTAATAAGTACCACTACCATAATGGCTCCACCAGTAGAATACGCCTGTGGTGAGCAGCGTTACCAGAATGACGGTACCAATTATTTTAAAATGGCTTTTAGGGTATTCACCACTGACTTTTCCCGTTTGTCCGTTGATGACTGTTTGATAACGTTTTCCTCGATATTCAAAACTGCTGTACCAAACGGGGAGTAAAATTAATTTATACGTTGAGTTTTGATAGCGAGTTTTTTTATGTTGGATTTGCTGTCTGTCACCACCAATATCTTGCCGTATTGCTCTGTTAATTTCCGTATTCATTGATTGTTGAGCGACTTTGAAAGCCTGTTGTAAATCTAATTGGTAATATTTTGATTTAAGTCCAGCGAGATACTCAGGTGTATAGGCAACCGCCTCAGATAAATGCCAAGGTCTGAGACGATTAATAATTATTTTAGGGATTATCATTGAGGCAAGCACCAAAATATCGTCAAACATTACCCTAACTTGTCCTGCAACACGAAACCAACGCGTGCGTGTAACTGGTGTGCGAACAGTCTTGGGGCGACCGTTGACGATACGCGTTTGCGTAATATACTCTATGTAATATTCTCCCCTTAGCCCTGAGTAGTCACTGTGGGTTAGACTGTCAAACGTCCAATGCGGAAGATAAATGCCTTCAAACTGTTTGTAATGCCCTTGCATTTGTTTGAGTGTATTAGGGGCAAACCAGCGATTTTTTAGCCACTTTGCCAAACTTTTTTTAGCGGAATTTTTTGATAGTGCAAAAGGCACAATGGCTTCTATTTGCAGCCGGTTGTTCTCAGTGTCTAATTTGGCAATAGGCGTTTGGCAATAAGGACATAAATCAGAAAGACTATCGATGTCCCAAGTTGAACTCGCACCACAATTTTGACAGAGAACTTGATTATTAATTGGTGATAAGGGTTTGATGCGTAGGTTCTTAAAACCTTTTTCCAGTGGTGTTTCTGTGATTTGATGGCTGACGGGCTGGATGACTTCTTCATGTCCGCAAGATGTACAAATGAGCTTTTGACTGCTCGGCAAATATTCTGTGGCAGCACCGCATTGGTGGCAGGAAAACTGGTGTAGACTAACTTTGTCAGAAAATGCTAGTGTGTCTGATTGGGCAGCTTGGTGCTGCCGTTGTGCCTGTTTTTTCTGGCTCTTATTTTGAAATTTTTTAGAAAAAGAAAATTTCATTCAGTTTTCCTGCTATGCTGAAATAGTTAAACTATTTTTCTAAAGGTGGTGGCAGCTCACTGAGGTCAACCTCACCTGAGTCAGCAATTGATAGCCATTTGCTCATGCCTTTTTTCCAAATGAGTGTTTCTGGGGTGATTTTTCCACTGATGAGTTGCGTATAAATTTCATTAATACTCATTGGTCCTTTGCGTTCGCCCATCTGCATTAGGTAATAGATTTTGGGGCTTGGCTGGACGGCTGGATGCCCATCAATTTCAGGTTCAACTGGTGTTTGTTGATTGTTTGAAGCGGTGGTTGTCTGATTGTTTGCCATTTGTTTGGCAACTTCCATGCCAATTGCCATGCCGATGCCAGCACTGGCGGCTTCGCTACCTGTGCCGCTGTTTTCCATGCCTTTGGCGGTTTGATAACGCGTGTATTGATTGAGTTCTTCACCATCACCGATGATGTTCATGCCCGTTTTGTCGTCAAGAATTTTTTGTACAGACTCTGGTAGAGAAATATTTTCAATAAATAAATCGCCAATTTCTAGCCCGTATTGTGTCGCCTCAGCTTGCACCGTTTGTTTTAAGGCTTCAGAAATTTCACGATAGTAGACAGGTAAGTCTAAAATACTGGTATTATGTTTGGCTAAAACTTCAGGAAAGCGTGAGGCAATGCTATTGGTGATTTGCTCATTAACCTCATTAATCTCAAAATTTCCGTCAGTGCCGACCAGTTTTTTGAGCAATGTTTTAGGGGATTGAATGCGTAAAGTATAAGAACCAAAAGCACGCAGTCTTACCATGCCAAATTTCTTGTCTGCCAATGTGATAGGCTGTTTGGTTCCCCATTTTTGGTTAAGGAAATTCGTGTTGTTGAAAAAGTAAACTTCGGCTTTGAAAGGACTTTCAAAACCGTGTTGCCAGTTTTGTAAAGAAGACAGTATCGGTAAGTTGGCTGTTTTTAATTCGTAAATTCCCGGAGGAAAGACATCAGCAATTTTCCCTTCGTTCACTAAAATCGCTTGCTGTCCTTCTCTGACGGTTAGCTTTGCTCCGTATTTGATTTCATTATTGTAACGAGGGAATCGATACACCATGGTTTCACTGTCTGCTTGTGTCCAATCGATAATGTCAACAAATTGACTGCTGAAAAAATTAAAAATTCCCATAAAACGCTCCTTAATTTGGTTTAGCTGATTTTTTGTTCTTTAGCGACTGTTTGGTTGGCTGCTTTACGCAGTGCTGCTTTTAATTCATTTTCTGTTTTTTCTAGGGTTACCAGTGCGTCCGCTCGTGCTTTTTTACCTTCAGCAGAAATTTTTAAGCTGTCTTCAATCGTTTGAATTAATGTGTCGTTAGCTTGCTTGACACTCTCTATATCAAAAATACCGCGCTCGATTTGTTGTCTAGCTTGCTGGTTAGCTTGATTAAGATTGTCCGCATTGGCTTTAAGTAAATCATTGGTCAAATCTGTTGCTGCTTTGAGTGTATTGGCAGCTTTGTTTGAGCGGAAAATGGTCAATGCGTGAGCCAATTGTTGTCGCCACAATGGAATGGTATTGACTAGAGTGGAGTTGATTTTTGTGACTAAGCCTTTATCGTTGTTTTGTACCATGCGAATACTTGGTAAGGATTGCATGGCGACTTGGCGAGTTAGGCGTAAATCGTGAATGCGACGTTCTAAATCGTCGCGACTGGCTCGCAAATCTTTAAGGTTCTGTGCATCGATAATTTCATTGCTCTGTTCTGCTTTTTGAACTAAAAGCGGAATAGTTTGCGTGTCGAGTTCAGCAATTTTTTTATCACCAGCATCAATGTAGAATTCTAAGTTATGAAAGTACTCTAAATTGGCTTCGTACAATTTATCCAGCGATTTAATGTCGTGTAATAACGTTTCTTTATGCTTTTCCAGTGAATTGGCAATGTTTTCGACTTGGTCGTTAACTTCTTCGTAGCGTTGTTGGAATTTAACAATAGGTTTTGCACGACGCAATAATTTGTCCCACCAAGATTGCTGTTGGTTGGGATTGAGCTTTTCCATGTCAAAACCTCTTAAGACAACCACCATTTCTGATAGCATATCGCCAGCAGGTCCTGAATCTTTACTTTTGACACCTGCTAGCATTTGATCGGCAATTGCAGTAACTTGCTCTTGAGCCTTTGTGCCGTAGTTGATGATGCTATTGCTAGATAAATCATCCAGCTCATGGATAACTCGGTCAATTTCTGTGTTGTATTGTTGTTCTGGAAGTTGTTCTTTCGCTAAGGAAAGCTCGTTATGTACGACGTTTACTTCAGGCATTTGTTGTTCAATTAGCGTGTTTTCTACGGCTAAGGTTGTCTTTGTTGATGTATTTTCGCTCATAGTGTCCTCGGTAATATGGTGTTCTATTTAGTTTTCGTTATTGATTTGCTCGTCTAAAACTTCAAGCTGAATGTCTAGCTGTGAAATGTCATTATCGAGTAATTTTTCTCTTTTTTCTCTAAAAGCTTTTTCGACTTCTGTAAGGGTATTAAGTAACTTTGGTCTCAGTAAATCTGCTTTTTTGTGCTGCGCTAGCTTAATGTATTGCTCTAAGATTACTTTAATGCGATGGATGTAAACATTGAGAAAGCGTCTGGCACGACTGGCATCTTCTGGTTTTTTGACCAGTAATCTCATAATGATATACGATTGTTTAAGTACTTGTCTGATTTTTTCCAGAATGGCCGCGTCAGTTTGAGGGTCAAGTGCCTCGCTGAGTGCCTCAATGTTGTCTAAATCTTGAAATGCGGCTTGAATAGCTTGGCGAGTCGCTTTTGGCATTTTTTCGTATTCAGCTTCGCTAACTGTTTTTTGCTGTTTTTCGGGGAAGCCATACAATAGATAATACCCCAATAAAGCACTGCCTGACATCAAAATGACCATGGGCAGTCTTGCTCGGATTAAAAACATCAAAAACAGTACACCAACGACAACATAGATAGCACTGAGCAATCGATAATCTTTAGTTTTATTTTTTTTGTGACTAGGTGCGTTTTTCAGTGCAAGTAAACTTGTCCGCGTCATGTGGGCGGCACTGTAAAAAAAGAACAAAGCCCCTGCGGTGAGTAATAATTTAAACAAATTAACCGTCAGCAGGGAAAAGACTAATTTCAAAATCAGCGGCGACGGTAAGATATAAAGCAATAGCCCCGTGAAAGTAAAATTTGGGCTAGGCATGCTGTGTTTGTATTCTTGTGGCATTAGGCAAACAACCCCATCAACGACATGATGCCGATAGAAACTGTTAATAAAATTAAACCAATGAGTTGCTTAAATCCTTTGGACAGCAGTTGGTCTTCTTGGTTTTTGTTTTTTTGATTCATTTTTTTGTCACGACTATTAAGTTAACTCGTCATTATACTATCGATTTTTCATTTAATCTGGGCTTATTGTAAAAAATAATCAAAACGTCACAAACTGTTTTTGCACTCAGTTGGATTGTTATTGTGGTGTTTCGGCAAGGTTGACTAACTCTATGATTGGGGATTTTTAGCATGACTATGACGTTGTAAAGCAGTAGAATGAGCGAACCGTTACCTTATCAAAGCAACAAATTTTATGAAAACATATATCACTGGCAAAGATGCCGCATTGGAAGATAGTATCGCTAAAATGCAATCTGCATTGGCTTCACACGGTTTTAATATTATCGAAAAACAGTGGGGAAACCCGGCACCTAACGTGTGGTGGGTGCATATTCAGGATGCGGATTGCCCTGCTTGTTTTACCAACGGTAAAGGTGCGAGTAAAAAAGCTGCGCTTGCCAGTGCTTTGGGAGAATATATCGAACGCTTATCGTGTAATTATTTCTTTGCAGATTTTTATCTGGGCAAGACGTTTTCAGCGGCTGATTTTGTGCATTATCCCGATGAGCGATGGTTTGCCGTGAGCGAGGGCAATTTGCGAGACGATTGCCCCAAAGGCTTGTTAGATGGTCAACTGGCTGATTTTTATGATCCAGAGGGAGAGCTGGAAATTTCACAGTTAGTTGATATTAATAGCGGTAATCCTGAACGAGGTATTTGTGCGATTCCCTTTGTGCGTCAGAATGACGGTACCAAAATCTATTTTCCTGTCAATATTATTGGGAACTTGTATGTCAGCAATGGCATGTCAGCTGGTAATTCCCAAGCTGAAGGTCGTACGCAAGCACTTTCGGAAGTTTTCGAACGCTACATTAAAAATAAAATTATTGCCGAAGGTATCGCTTTACCTTTAATTCCTGATGAGGTGCTTGCACGCTACCCTGAAACTTTAGCGGCAATTGATGCACTTAAAGCACAAGATTATTTAATTCATTGTTTTGATGCTTCTTTGGGTGGTAAGTATCCTGTGATTTGTGTCACTTTATTTAATCGAGAAAATAGTGGTTGTTTTGCCTCGTTTGGGGCTCATCCTAGTTTTTCTGTGGCTTTAGAACGCACGGTGACCGAATTATTGCAAGGGCGTGAGCTAAAAGCTATGGATAATTTTTCTCCGCCAAGTTTTGACAACGAATTAGTTGCCGATACACATAATTTAGAAACGCATTTCATTGATTCGTCGGGTTTGGTTTCATGGGATTTGTTTTCTAAGAAAAAAGATTATGATTTTGTCGACTGGGATTTTTCGGATAGCAGCGATAATGAATTTGCCTTTTTATCGCAACTGATAAATGATTTGGGCTCACAAGTTTATATTGCTGATTATGATTATTTGGGCGTGTATGCTTGTCGAGTGATTGTGCCGGGGATTTCGGAAATTTATCCTGTGGAAGAATTAACGCAATACAATAACAATAGTGGTGTGGCGATACGTGAGAATATTCAAAAATTATCCTCTACATCTTTAAATGCACAGGGTTCTGAGACGTTTATTGAGATTTTGGATTACTTAGATGCTGTTGGTCTCGATGATGCCGAGTTGGTTGCTCAAGTCTTTGGTTTTGCGACGGGTGCTGATGGCGAAAAGCATGCTTGGGCAAGTTTGCGTTTGGGAGAGTTGCGTTGTCTGTTGTTGCTGGCTTTGCAAGAGTTTGAAGAAGCATTAGATATGGCTGAGTGGGTGGTGACTTTTGGTTTCAGCACACTGTCAGGAGAAAGACGTAAATTTTACCAATGCTTAATTGAGCAGCTGCAATTAGAGTTAGATGATAAACGCCAAGCAAGCGACTATGCGTGGTTGCAACAATCACTATACGGCGAAGCGATTTATCAAACCGTTTGTGAACATTTGTCTGGCAAGTCAGCCTTTTATGATTTACCTGTGATTGATGATGATTGTCAAATTTTTACAAAGCATCAGCAATTATTAAAGGCCTATCAGAAGTGGCAAGTTGCCAAAAAAGGTAATAACTGACGCGGAAAAGTCACTTAT
>PDWI01000301.1_pt1 | contig 79764 bp, 69 predicted proteins | sample 1430891 | NCBI WGS metagenome assembly PDWI01 (sample SAMN01162508, study PRJNA174530) | Oral metagenome, whole genome shotgun sequencing project. | biome: Marine environment; feature: Marine mammal; material: Swab sample of the gingival sulcus; isolation source: swab sample of gingival sulcus... | reverse complement strand
TTGACGGGCAGTAGCCAACTGACACTCATGCAAAGCGTCACCCAATCGTTAGCGGGCCGCACGGCATTATTCACTTTGTTGCCGTTGTCGCTGTCGGAATTGGGCGAGAAAAAATCCATGCCGACTGATACCCTCATTTTAAATGGTGGCTATCCCGCGGTTTGGGGACGCGGTGTGCCCGTTCAGGACTTTGCGAAAAACTATTATCAAACCTATATCGAGCGCGACGTTAGGCAGCTAATAAAAATCAAAGCATTGAGCAAATTCCAGACTTTTATCCGTCTGTGTGCCGGTCGTATTGGCACAGAATTTAACGCCTCGTCACTCGCCAACGCCGTGGGCGTATCATCGGTGACGATTAACGAATGGTTGAGCGTATTGGAAACCGCCTACGTTGTTTTCCGCCTACCACCGTTTCATAAAAACATCGGCAAACGCTTGGTGAAAAAGCCAAAACTGTATTTTTATGATACTGCTTTGGCATGCTTTTTACTGAATATCGACAATGAAACCCAACTCGCTAGCCACCCACTTCGCGGTGAATTATTTGAAAATATGGTTATTTTGGAGTTTTACAAAACACGCTACAACAGCGGAAAAGCCCCCAACACCTATTTCTACCGCGACCAATCGCAACGCGAAATTGATTTGCTATGTGCCGAGGGCGACGGCTACCACGCCTATGAAATTAAATCGGCAACCGCCTTTCACGCCAATTTTATGAAAAATTTTGACTATTTACGCAAAGTGTTAGGCGACAATGTCTTAAGCACTGCGGTGCTTTATGACGGTGAACAAGATATTGAGAATTTAGTTGGTGGTGTGCAGAATTTTAGAAGTGCACATGTAACCAACGAATACAGTAACACCAAACCCAAAAAGTAAAATATCGCGGAAAATGAGCGAAGTCGTATAACGAATACTTCGAGCGAAGTTTGACAAAGAGATTTTACTTTTGGGTTTGGTATTACTTTGTCTGTAGGCAATCATCTCATAAACACCCAAGGATAAAGTGCCTACTTTTTCGGTGGGCGCTTTTTGAGCGGCCGTTTTTCGGCGCGATTGCGGCGGGCTTGTTTGGGATCGGCTAGCAGCGGCCGGTAAATTTCGATGCGTTGGCCGTCTTTGACCGGCGTGTCTTTCGGGTGGGGTTTGCTCCAAATGCCCATGTCGGCTTGGTCTAAATCCAGTTCGGGGAACAGATAACCGATGTCGCTTTGCTTGACAGCTTCGATTAGGGTAGTGCCGGCTGCCACTTCAACGCTGATGATAGCTTGGCGCTCAGGGGTGGCGTAGGCGACTTCTAGGTGCATGGTGTCAGTTTTTGGCTTCATAAATTTTGTGGGCTTGTTCGCAAAAGGCATCGACCATGGTAACGGCAATCCAATCAAAGACGCTAGACAGCGCGTGGTTGAGCAGGCCGGATTTCATGTCGTAGGTCAAATCCAAAGTCACTTCACAGCCGGCTTCGCCATCGACAAAGCGCCAATAGCCCTCCAGTTGTTTGAATGGGCCGTTGACCAGCTTGATGTCAATGTAGGGCGGCACGCTGTCGCGATACATTTTGTTATGCGTCGTGAACGACTTTTTAAATGGCCCTTTGTTGATAAACAGCGTGCCGTGTAGTTCGTCAGCGCCGATAGGCCGGCTAATCGCGCGGGTGCAAAAGGGCAAAAAATCGGGATAATACTCGAAATTTTCCACCAAATCGAACATCTGCATGGCCGTGTAAGGACTCAATTGCGTTTTAGTAATGTGTGCCACAGTGTTTTAGCGTATAATAATATTTTTTCAAGCGCGTATCATAATAGAAAGATGGCAAAAAAGAAACCAAGTAAACCTGGGCAAATCGCAAAAAACAAAAAAGCCCGCTTTGAATACCACATTGAAGACACTTTTGAAGCCGGCGTGCAGCTGCTGGGCTGGGAAGTCAAATCGCTGCGCGAGGCGCGGGTGCAAATGACGGAAAGTTACGTCACCATTAAAGACGGCGAAGTCTTTCTTTTCGGCTGTCATATTGTGCCGTTGACTTCGGCCTCTACGCACGTTGATACTGACTATTTGCGCACGCGCAAACTGCTGTTGCACCGCCGTGAAATCAGCAAAATTATCGGCCTAAAGGAACGTCAAGGCTACACCATCATTCCGTTGGCGCTGTATTGGAAAAAAGGCAAAATCAAATGTGAAATCGGTATCGCCAAAGGTAAAAAAGACTACGATAAGCGCGCCGACCAAAAAAGCCGCGACTGGCAACGCGACAAGGCGCGCATTATGAAAGCCCATTCAGCTTAAAAGAATAGTAGGGTGGGTGGAGCGAAGCGATACCCACCGCTCTTGGGTGTTTATCTTTTGTTCAATTTCAGACTCGCTGCAATTGGTGGGTTTACCACAAGGGCATTAACAACGCTCCTCCCTCGCTAACCCATTCTACGCGATATTTATCATCCTATGTTGTTAGCTTGTGCCTCTTCCTCAGCGGCTTTGGCGTCGGCGGCCTCTTCCTCGGCACTCTTTTCTAAGCTCCAACTACTCGTGCCGGCACTTTCGGTGCGCTCGTTGCCGGCTAGTAGGTGGTCTAGCCCTTCTTCGCGCAATAGCGTGCTGAAGTTATTTGGAGAGTCAACGTATAACATCGCTTCGTCGGCGGTGACTTTGCCCTCGCGGACGCGCTCTAAAATGTAGCGGTCAAAGGTAATCACCCCATCGCGCATACTGGCGCGATCCATGGCTTCGTCAATACTGCTGAGTTTTCCGTCGGCAATCAGCATTTTAATTAGCGGCGTTACCGTCATGATTTCCAAGGCCGCCACGCGTCCTTTGCCGTCGGCGGCGTGCATCAAGCGCTGACACACCACGGCGTTGAGCGATTCGGATAAATCGTGCAGCAATTTTTCGCGGCGCTCGAACGGGAAAAAGTTAATAATGCGCTCCAATGTCAACTTGGCACTGGTGGCATGCAGCGTGGCAAAAACCAAGTGGCCGGTCTCGGAGAAGGTCATGGCTTGTTCCATGACTTCCATATCGCGGATTTCACCGACTAGCAACACGTCTGGGGCTTGGCGCAAGGCGCTTTTCATGGCGCGTGCGTAGCTGTGCGTGTCGATGCCGATTTCGCGTTGACAGACGATAGAGCCTCGGCTTTTGTGAACAAATTCAATTGGGTCTTCCACGGTGATAATGTGGTCAGAAAAATTGCGGTTACGGTAGTCAATCATCGACGCTAGTGAGGTCGATTTTCCCACGCCAGTACCGCCAGTAAACAATATCAGCCCGCGCTTGAGGCTGGCCAAATCTTTGAGGTAACTCGGCAGATTCAGTTCTTCAATGGTTGGAATTTTGACCGGAATACGGCGCAACACCATACCGACGGTGTCTTTTTGCTTGAAGACGTTGGTGCGGAATTGGGCTTTACCGGGGTAGTCAATCATAAAGTTCAACTCCAATTCCTCTTGAAACTGGGCGTATAATTTATCTGACAGTTTGGCGCGCGCCATCTGGTCAACGGCTTCAGAGCTTAACGTCAAGCCGTCAATGTATTGAATTTTGCCGTTTAATTTAATACCCGGTGAGCACTCGCCAGTGATAATGAGGTCAGAGCCACCCTTTTCTTCCATTAAAAACGCCAATTTGTCGAGGATGGCCTCGGCCTTTTGAATATCCATAAAATGTCCTATTGTTACTTGATTATATTGTGATTAAATACTAAAAACGCGGCTTGAGGCTATTCCTCTAAGCCGGCTTCCAATTCTTCGATACTGTCGCGCCACGCGTTGATAATAGCGTTGACCAAAGTCGCTAGCGGAATGGCAAAAAATACGCCCCAAAATCCCCAAATGCCACCAAAGAGCAAAATCGCCACGATAATAGCTACGGGGTGAATGCTGACGGCTTCCGAGAAAATCAAAGGCACTAAGACGTTGCCGTCCAAAATTTGAATAATAAAGTAGGCCGTAGCCAAGGCGTAAAACTGGCCGCCCAAGCCCCACTGTACAAAGCCGACAATCAACACCGGCAAGGTCACCACCGTCGCGCCAATGTAGGGAATCAGCACCGACAAGCCAACCATAAACGATAGCAACATGGCGTAATCCAAGCCCAACAGCATAAACGCCACGTAGCACACAAACCAAATAATCAAAATTTCAGTGACTTTGCCGCGAATGTAGTTGCCGATTTGCGTGTCCACGTCTTCCCACACCGAACGCAGTAGCGGGTTGTCTAAGGGCAGGTTTTTGTTGAGGTAAGCAATGATGCTGTCTTTGTCCTTGAGCATAAAATAGACCATGACCGGCACTAAAATCAAATAGATGACAAAAGACAATAGCCACATCAGCGGCTTAAATACGCCGCCTGACAGGGCGCTTTTCGCCAAGCCCGACATTTCGGCGTTGATTTTGCCGAGCATATCGGCAGCTTGATCTTTGCTGATGACGTTAGGGTATTTTTCCGGCAGGCGCAAAATCAACTCTTCACCGGCATTCATATAGACGGGGACGTTGCTAGCGGCTTGTTGGGCTTGGCGGCCGAGTTCCGGTACTGCCCACAGCAAAATGCCGCCCAAAAACAGCAAAAATAACAAGAACACGACGTTCACCATAAAAAACCGGCGCACTCGTCCCAAGCGGGTTAGCCGCGCCACCATGCCTTCTAACAAATAGGCAATGACGATAGCGGCAAAAAACGGCGTCAAAATCCGGCCGGTATAAATTACCGCCAATGCGAACATGATGATGACGATTAACATGGCCGTAAATTGGCGGTTAATCAGCAGTCGCTTAACGGGGTCGAGTATTTGGTTCATGGTATGCCCTATTCAATTTTTTCTAGGGATATATAACAAACACATCCCTTATTCAATTATTCAAGAGAATTTATAGCAAAAAAATCTCTATCATGCAAATAATTAGCGATGCGGGCAAAGACTTCACCGTCAAGTACTTCGGCGCGCTGGCTAGGATCGATGTCTAATGACAGCAAATCCTCGCCACTGATAAACGGTTTGAGGGTGTTTCTTAGCGTTTTGCGGCGCATGGCAAAGGCTTGCTTCACCACGGCGGCAAAAGCGGCTTCGTCAGCAACGTCCCAACGCGGTTTGTCTAATCGCGTCAAGCCGACCATGGCCGACATAACTTTGGGCGGCGGGCTAAAGCTGTCGGGCGGCACGTCGAACAGCGGATAAACATCGTGATGATAAGACAGCATCACCGACAAGCGCCCGTAGTGCTTTTCACTCGGTAGCGCCACCATGCGGTCAACCACCTCTTTTTGCAGCATGAAAACCATATCGGTAATGTTGGGCTGTGCCGACAGGGCAAACAAAATCGGCGTGGAAATATTGTAGGGCAAGTTGCCGAATACGCGCCAATCGTACTCACCCAACAATGTTGGAAAATCCAGCGTCAGCACGTCTTGTTCGATGATGTCGAGTTGGCCTAGCGCTTGGGCTTTTTCTTGTAAAATGGGAATGACGCGGCGGTCGAGTTCAATGGCGTGCAAGTGCCGGCAACGCTCCAGCACCGGCAACGTAATCGCCCCCAAACCGGGGCCGATTTCTAGCAAGTGTTGGCCTTGGTCGGGGTCAATGGCATCGACAATGCGCGCGATGATGCCGGTATCGGTGAGAAAGTGTTGCCCTAGCTTTTTGTTGGCGCGCACGGCGTTTTGTGGCGTTTTATTTTTTTTATTCATCAAAATAAATCGTTAAAAAATCATCGCCAACAAGCGTCCCAAGCCGAATAATATCGCGGCGATAAGTACTTGGCTAACATACGTCGCGACAAAAACCAGCGCGCCATTCATGTCGCTATTGCCCATGACTTTGCGCCAGTCTTGGCCTTTGACAAAAATAACAGCAATGGTCAAAATGAGTGCGGCCGGCATAATGGTTAGCCAATGCCAATGCAGTGCGCCCAAAACGATAACAATGATAAGTAGGGCGTAAAAGCCAAGGTATTTGAGATTTTCCATGATGTGCTCCGGTGTTAAAAAGTCAATAGCTGTGGCCATTTTATACCAAACTTGCAAAATAACCTATCAACCTCAAAACGGCAGTTGGACTTTTTTGTAGGGGCGAACCTATGTGTTCGCCCTTGGCGGGATATACGAAGATAGGTTATACCCACTCCGAAAAATAACCTATCCAAGCAGGTGAGCGCAGGCAGTACATTAGCTACGGCAAGCGAAGATAGGTTATTTTGCCAGTTGGGGGAGTCGTTACGGTTGGTAATGCTTAACAAATTCAGCGGCGACTTCGAAGTCGTTGCTGAGAGGTCTATCCTTGTCTAGGAAAGCCACTTTTTCACGAAATGCCTTGTACAACTTTTGCGTATCCTTACCCAATTTAAGTTCTGGATTTTTTTGCAAGCGCAAGTCGATGGCTTGGGCGGCGTGAATGAGCTCCATACCCAAAATGTAGGCATAGTTATCAGCGGCGGCGTTCAAACGAGACACTGCGAGTGGGGCGTTAGTAGCAACGTCCTCAATCGTGCCGGCAACCGACATAGTGGCAACCGAAGCCGGATTAGCCAACATCTGAATTTCACGCGTCAAAGCTACAAACGGTTTTTCCATCGCACCAAACGCGTGGTAGGTGTTTTTGCCACCCAAGAAACGCGTCAAGTTGGTGAAGCGTGGGTCGTTCATCTTGATGATGCGCTGGCTAGAAGCATTGGCGTTGTGCGCCAAAGCAATTGTGGTGTATTCAAAGTCTAGCACCCACGGCGTTGGGTCGAAGTTAGAGGCTGAGAATAGCGCGCCTTTGCCTTCCACGTAGCGTTTTTTGACTTCAAACGTGTCGGCATTGTCGTTGTCGGATGCGACAACATCGACAGCAACTGTTGGGTTGTCGTCACCGTGGTTGATTTGCGTGGCCAGTTTAGATTCAGCACGTGCGACGGCTTCGTCTAGGCTAGACATAATCCACTGAGCGTCGCGGAAGCTGAGAGGGTCTTGTACAGAACGGCCATCGCTTTTATCCCATAGGTAGCTGTCGGCCAAGTGCTTGCGAACGATTTCGGCGGTTTTGATGCCGTGCTCGAAACCTTTTTGCTCAACATTGTGCTTGAGAATAGGGGAGACGTTTCCATCAATAGCCTCTAAGCTCAAGGCGTAAATTAACGCCTGCATATCGACCAATTGTTTGAGCTCGTCAACGGCTTCGCTAGCGAGCGCCAAGGAGTAAGCATTGGTTGACAAAATCGCTAGGGCGTCTTTGCCGTAAGGGTCAACAATTTTGATGCCGGCGGCTTCGAAAGCGTCTTTGGCCGGCATTTTTTTGCCGTCGTAATAAACTTCACCTTCACCAATCATATTGAGGGCGACGTGACCTAGGACGGTGATATCGGCTTGTCCGATAGAGCCTTTGCTAGGCACGACCGGAATGACGTTTTTGTTAAGCATATCGACATAAGTTTGCAGGTAAGCCGGTTGGATACCGGGTGCGCCAGTGAGTAGCATGTTCAAACGCGTAGCCAAAATAGCGCGCACGGTTTCGGCCGGTAGTGGCTCGCCGACTGCGCCGACGTGGGCGCGGATAAGGCCTTTGTTGAAGTCGATAGATGACTTAATCAGTTCAGGGCTGAGTTCACCTTTGGCATTAACGAAAGTCTTGTCTTTATTCCAGCCCACGCCGACGGTAAAGCCGTAGATTTTTTGGCCGGTTTTGGCGGCTTCCAGCAAGACGTCAAAGCTCTTTTCGGCTTGTTTTTTGGCGTTGTCGTCAATGGCGACGGTTGCGCCTTCGGCAATGGCGTTAATTTGTGCCGGCGTGACGTTTTTTCCGTCTAGGGTCACATCGCTAGCCAAAGCGAATTGACTACAAGCCAGTGCCATAGAAAGGACTAATAGATTTTTTTTGAAGGGTTTTCTCATTGATTGCTCCGAGAGTTAATAGAATGAAACGATAATAAATTGATTAAGGGCGCTATTCTAAATGATTATGTCTAATAGCGTCAACTCTGTTTTGAACTCTGTGAGCTAATTGCATGAGGGGATTTGAGTTTAATCTAAAGTCGGCTGTGACAAAACCTAAAAAGCCCGCGATGGCGAGCTTCAGACCGCTGACAAACCCATCGAAAACCCATCGAATTTCGTTGGGTTTGTTTTTTTATACCTAATGAAAATGTTTTTTCTTTAAACAGCGGGTAATTCCCAATACCGCGCTCTCGTGCGTTGATTTTGCCAATATACTTGCTGTTTTACGACAAAATAGAGCAATAAATACATCTTCCACACCCATAAGGCGATTTTCTTGATATTTTGTGCAGTTGCTGCCAATAGGCATTGCATTTGCACTTTGCTTAATCTTCTAAACCTTGCATACCGATGTCCGTGATGCTGTTTGGCATCAGCGAAACTTCGTTCTACAGTTTCACATCGACGTTTATAGATGCGTTTGCCCTCAGCGCTCAACCTCACTTGGTTAGCTTCATCTATGCTATCACTGTAAATATGCCGGCTGGCTATCATTGACGTTGGCTGGGGTCGCGTAGGTATCGAGAATAATGTTGTGTTTGCCGTCAACCGTGCGGTGGTCTAGGTAGAAAAAGCCTTGCGGTTTATTGTCGCGCGTCATGAAACCGCTTTCTGGGTCGGTTGTTCTCACCTTGGTATTCTTTGTTTTCGGCGCGTTAGCACTTTTCTTTGAAGGGCTTTTTTCCGCGGGCGGCACGCTCCTTGTTAATGTCTTCGTTGAGCATGTTGATGTAGTTACTAACGCGGATTTCGCGCTCTTCGTTGCGGTGTTTATTTTTGTTTGCGCTTGCCTTTAAGTGCGTGCTGTCGGTGAATAAATGCTTGCCGCCAAGCAAACCTTTTTCCATTGCTTGAAGAACGAGTTCTGTGAAAATGCGCTCAAAAATATCGGTGTCATTAAAGCGGCGAATGCGATTTTGGCGTCTATGACTTTTTCGGTCAAGCCCATTTTGAGAAACCAACGATAGGCGACATTGACTTCGATTTCTTTGATTAATTTGCGTTTGCTAGGAATGCCAAAAATGTAGCCCAGTAGCATAATTTTGAACTGCCGAACGGGGTCAACAGCGGGACGACCATTGTTGGCGCAATAAAGGTGAGCGACTTCGTCACGGATAAATTCGAAGTCGATAGCTTTGTCGATTTTACGCACTAAGTGGTCTTTAGGAACCAGTTGTTCCAATGTCACCATTTCTAGTGCGTGTTGGTGTGTTTGAGCGTGGGAGAATTGGAAAATTTCTGTTATGACACATAATAAAAAAGCCCTAAACGAATGTCTAGGACTTTGTCAGCCGTCTGAGCCCGTCAAACGGGGTTGAATTTTTATCTGGAGCCCATAGCCAGAATTGAACTGGCGACCTCTTCCTTACCAAGGAAGTGCTCTACCCCTGAGCTATATGGGCGTAAATTGTTAACTTACGACTAAATCGAAAGCCTTTGCAAAGGTGACTAAAAAATAACCTTTGCAAAGGCTTTTAAAACTGGAGCGGGTGATGGGGATCGAACCCACGTCACGAGCTTGGAAGGCTCGGGTAATAGCCATTATACGACACCCGCTAATGAAGGCCTAAAACCGCTCTAAAAAATGGTGGAGGGGGAAGGATTCGAACCTTCGAAGCCGAAGCGTCAGATTTACAATCTGATGGGTTTGACCGCTCCCCAACCCCTCCGATTTAAGAGGTGCGTATTATCCACGAACCACTGGGGTCTGTCAAACACTTTTGTAAAAAAATACAAAAAAATCCGCAATTATTGCCGCGATGGCACTTGGGTACGTATGACGCGATGGTTTTCTAGGCAAACGGCTGTCAATTTGCCACCCCACACGCAGCCACTATCTAGGCAAATGACCTGATCCTGAGCACAATAACCCAAAGCCGCCCAGTGGCCAAAAACAATGCGGGCGTCTCCGTCATTTTGCATGTGCTGGCGCACGCTAAACCAAGGCAACAAGTGTCGTGGTTGTTGACCCAGTGGGCACTTGTCTTGGAAATTCGGCTCGCCGTTAACTTCGCAGTAGCGTATGCGTGCAAACCCGTTGAGACGATAGCGAAACTTATCGTATTTTGAATAGTCGGCTTGCCAAGTGTCTTCACGCTTGCCATAGGCATAGCGCAAGAATTTCTCTGCCTTGTTACCACGTAGCACTTTTTCGGCTTTGCGGGCTTGTTTTTGCGCCTTTTTGAGCGACCAGCGCGGCGGAATACCGGCGTGAACGACAAACGCTTGCGAGGCTTCGTCGTGCAGCAGTAATGGCCGGTGACGCAGCCAATCTAGTAAAGCCTCACTGTCGGCAGCGCGCAAAATCTCTGGGTAATCGCTACCACGGCCGTGATACACGCCCCAAGCGTAGGCCAACAAAGAAATATCGTGGTTGCCCAGCACCACCTCGGCAGCCTCGCCCAAATCGCGAACAAAGCGCAAAACGTCCAAGGATTTTGGGCCGCGATTAATCAAATCGCCAACAAAAATTAGCCGGTCATGTCGGCGGTCAAAGGCAAGCCGTTCCAACAACTGCATTAACTCATCGTAACAGCCGTGGACATCGCCAATAAAATATGTACTCACGTTTACCTATCCTGTGTTGCTGTGAAAAGTACCTCATTATCGCACAATGAGATGATACTAAGATGACAATTTAACCTAAAAGTCGTGTTGGCGTGGCGTAGAGTGGGGGCTTCTTTAAATTAGAAACTACTTGGCATTAACTACCGAACAAATGCCGCACACCGTGCCATCACAACCACGCGCGGTGCAGTGCTCGCGGCCGTAGAAGATAATTTGCAGGTGTTTTTTATTCCAGTCGGATTTGCGAAAACACTTTTTCAAGTCGCGCTCGGTCATCTCGACATTTTTGGCGCGGCTCAAGCGCCAACGCTTGGCCAAGCGATGAATATGCGTATCAACGGGAAAAGCCGGCACGCCAAACGCCTGCGCCATCACTACCGAAGCCGTTTTGTGGCCGACACCCGGCAGGGCTTCCAATGCTTCAAACGACTGCGGCACTTCACCGCCGTGTTCGTTGAGGAGAATGTGCGACAGCTCGTAAATGGCTTTGGATTTGCGCGGCGATAAACCGCACGGCCGGATAATCTCGCGAATGTCATCAACCGATTGGCGCGCCATATCAAAGGGATTGTCCGCCAAAGCAAACAAAGCCGGCGTAATCTGGTTGACGCGGGCATCGGTGCACTGCGCCGACAGCAACACGGCAATGAGTAGCGTATAAGGGTCTTTGTGGTCTAAAGGAATGGGCGTTTCGGGATACAGCGCGTCTAGCGTTTGTTGCACAAAAGCGACGCGTTCGGGTTTTAGCATGGCCATAGAGAATTCTGAAAAAAGAGAGAAAGTTAAGCCGCTGTACAGCTCGCCATTTGCAACGCCATTTCAATGGCGCATTGCAAGCTGCCGGCATCAGCTTGAGCAGTGCCGGCCAAATTGAGTGCCGTGCCGTGGTCAACCGAGGTGCGAATAATCGGCAAACCAAAGGTCATATTGACACAAGCGCCGAAGCCTTGGGCTTTAACTACCGGCAAGCCTTGGTCGTGATACATGGCCACGATAATGTCGTAGGCGGCTGCGTGTTGGGGGACGAGCAAAGTATCGGCCGGCAAAGCGGAAGAAACGTCCACCCCCTCGGCGCGCAAGGCATCCAAGGTTGGGTTGATGACTTCAATTTCTTCGCACCCCAAGTGGCCGTCTTCGCCAGCGTGTGGATTTAAGCCGCAAACGCCAATGCGCGGCGGCCGGCCCTCGGTAAAATAGCGGCGCATATCGGCATCAATAATCGTCAAAATATCGCGCAGTCTAGTTGAGGTAACAGCAGCCGGCACATCCTTTAACGGCAAATGCGTCGTGACCAATCCCACTTTTAAAGTCGCTGTGCCCAGCACCATCACAGGTAAAGCCGCCCCCGTTTTTTCGGCAAAAAATTCGGTGTGGCCGCTAAAATGTTCGCCTGCTTCGCACAAAATGCCTTTGTGAACGGGCGCGGTGACGATGCCGGCATATTGCCCTGCCAAGGTGTCTTTGGCGGCAATTTCCAACATATCCAACACATAGGGCGAGTTATTGACATCCAGCTGACCGGCTTTGACGCGCGAAAAACACGGCGTGTGGCGCACGGCAATAGCAGGTGCTACCGTTTGCGGGCGCGGCTGCAAGGCGTGATAAAAAGCGATGTCCTTGCCGTGCAGTTGAGCGCGCTGTCTAAGCAAATCAATGTCGCCACACAACACCACTGGCTGCTCGGCCAAATAGGCCGCCAATTGCACACAAATATCAGGGCCGATACCGGCCGGCTCACCCGTGGTGACAATAAGGGGATTCATCATTGCGGCTGATTAGAACGATTATTTAATAAACTCAATCGTAGCTTCATCGCGCAATTGCGACAACCAAATATCCCATTCTTCGGCGGCTTTTTTGCGGAAAATGGCTTGGCGAACCTGTTGTTCGATGGCGTCTCGCGTACTCTTGGCTTTGGCCTGACGACGTTCATAGACCTTGACAATGTGATAGCCAAATTTTGATTTAAATGGTCGGCTGATTTGGCCGATACCCGTTTGATTCATCACGGCTTCAAAATCCGGCACCATTTGTCCGGGCAAGACGCCGCCCAACGCACCGCCGTTGGCCGCCGAACCTTGATCCTGCGAATACTGTTTGGTCAGTGTGGCAAAGTCAGCGCCCGATTGCAGTTGCCGGTAAATGTCATCAATCATACCTTTGGCATTCGGCGTCTCAGACTTAATCAAAATGTGTGAGGCACGCGTTTCGGTTGGGCCTTTTACATCCAAATTGACGTTGCTAGCCGCTTGGCGTTCCAAGACTTTTAGCAAGTGTACGCCGTCGCTGTCAATAATCGGTGGCAAAAATTTGCCGGTGGGGGCATCGATTAACACACTGGCAAAATGCGGTGGAATTTTGGATAGCGGCACCCAGCCCAAATCACTGAGCACAGCGCCATTGCTTTGTGCCACCGCCTGCTCTGGCTGCGTTTTTAATTGTGTCATCATGCGCTGTACCACCTCTTGCGCTTGATTGAGTGCTTCGGTGTTCGCCGCATCGGGTACTCGCACCAAGATATCTATCAAGCGCAAGCGCTCATCGACATTTTTTAGCTGGCGCTCGACGGCCGTGTTAACCTCTTGGTCGGAAATTTTAACAAAGCTATTCACGACTTGCTGTTGCAATTTTTGAATCAGCATCTCCTCGCGCAACTGTTGGCGCGAAATACTTTTACCGCCTTTCTTCACTTTATCCAGAGCGATGTTCAAAGCCGTATCGCCAGCCGTGATGTTGTGGCGCTTGGCCGTTTGCAGCAACAATTTGCGCAAAATCAAACCTTCGAGCTTGGCGCGGTTGTCGCCGATAGCTCGCATTTCGCTCTGGGTGATAACATCGTTGCCGACAATAACGGCGATGCCATCAATTTCCTTGCCGCGCTGCTCTTGTCGAGGGCCGAAGTTCAAATTGTCCACCGTTTGCGCACCGGCTGTCATTGCCAAAGTCGCCAATGTCAATGCCAAAGCGCCGCGCTTGAGGTTTACTCTGTTCGCTAGTTTTGTCGATTCTGTCACGTTATCTGTTGTTTTTATTGTTGCTGTTATTGTTCTCATTTTTTTCATAAGATTTGCCTTTATTGGGTGTATTGGTGCTTGAGGTGGCGTTAAGACGCATTCACTATCGCGCGCGCTCGTAATCAATGGGCTGATACTTGGGAATCACATCGCGCAGGGCGCTGCTGGTATCGCTACCGACATTGCCCAAGCCTTTTAGCGCAAACTCAACAAAATAAGTGGTTTCCGGCTCAACCGAATTGTCCTTAAACTGTTCGCGTTGCTGACGCGCCAACAAGCGAACCCCCCAACAGCAGTCGGCGTACTCGACACCGGCCAAAGCGTCGATAGTCTTTTCATATTCCAGCGAATAGTGCCAACGCCAGAAAGTGCGCCAGTTGTCGTTTAAGCGCCAAACGCCGGAAAAATCGACTTGTTCGTAACTATCACGACTGTACAAATGCGATAAATTAAGCGCCTTATCGCGTGCTGGCGCGTAGGAAAAGCCCAACATAGATTTTTCTGTGCGCGAAATATCAGTATCGTAGTGCACAAAGCCACGGATGTTGATATCATCGTAAATATTCACATCGCCTTCGGCGATGACGTTGGAGCGCGTATCCGTGGCGATGGCGCGACGCAGCGATACCTGCCGGTCATCAAAATATTGCACCTGACCCACCGATAATTTGGCCAGCGATTTGCCGGAATCGTTATCGGTAATGGTTGACGTGAGCGCCGTGGTCAGCTGGTTGGTGTCGCCGATGCGGTCTTTGCCGGTAAAGCGGTTATCCAAAAACATCGAACTAAACGACGAAATGCTGGTCTGTGACGAGTCAAAACGAGGAAAATCCGACTGGTCTTTGTACGGCGTATAAAGATAGTACAAGCGCGGCTCTAGCGTTTGCGTGGCACGCGAGCCAAACCACGTCATTTGGCGGTCAAAAAATACGCGGCTATCAACGCTAAACGACGGAATGGCGCGAGTAAAGGTATCTTCCTTATCAGCTGGAGTGTCGCGCAGACGGTAGTGAGTGAGGTGAAAGCGCGCTTCCGGTTCGATATAACCATAAGTTTTTTCAAACCGATAGCCGGCTGAAAACGTCTGATTAAGCCGCAAGCCCGACTGTTTATTATCGTGGTCGAAATTGGTAACCTCGGTATCGCTAGCCAACTCGATGCCATTGTCCAGCACCCAATTACCGGTCGCCGTTAACCGTGGCAAAATGGTGTAAGGGCGGCTTTTTTTGCTGTACTGCGCGTCGGCAACTTGGTGGTGTTTGACTTCGGCCGTGAAGCGCATGTTTGGCGAATAGGAGTAAGTAGCCAAGACATTGCTCTCCAAATACTTATCATCGCTCAAGTCCAAGGTGTCTTCAAAGTCGGACAAATAGTCGCGATCAGAAACGCGCTGATAGCGGCCGGTGAGCTTAAATTGCTCGTTCGGCTGGTAGGTGTGCTGGGTGCTAAACGACCAGCGGTGGTCGTCGTACTTTCTGTCGTGACTTAAGTAGGTGCCGGAGACTTTGCCTTCCCAATCGGGTAGCAAGTAGCGATACTGGGCGCCGAGCATAAAGCCCCGACGCTGCAACAGTCGCGGGTATAAGGTCGCATCTTGATTGGGAGCGATGTTGACGTAAAACGGCGTGGTGAGATCTAGGCCACGCGTTTTCGACAAATTGGCGCGCGGCATCAAAAAGCCGGTTTTGCGACGATCGTCAAGGGGAAAGGAGAAATACGGCAAATAGAGAACCGGCACGCTCCCCAAACGGAACGTGCTGTGCCATGCTTGCGCCATGCCGGTGTCGTGGTTGAGAATGACTTTGTCGGCATGAATCGCCCACGCGCGACTGAGGCGAGGACAGCTGGAATAAGTTGCCTTGGTGAGGTGCTCGATTTGCGTTTTGCGGTCAATGGTGATTTTTTCCGCTTCACCATTAACGGCACCGCGATTGAAGTAATAATCGAGCTGCTCAAATTCCCCCGACTGCTTGGCAAAGGAATAATCGCCCTTTTCGGCATGAATGGCAAAATCTGGAGTACCGTAAGTGAGCTGCTTGGGGGAATGCAAATCGAGGCTATTGCGGTCGTAATCGACCTTATCCCCAAAAAAGACTTCTTGCCCGCGTTTGGCGATGACATTGCCGGCAAGTTTCACCACGTCGTGGGACGCTTCGGCATTGTCGGCTTCGACAACAACTTGTTCACCGACAATGGCGTCGTTCCAAGTATATTTGGCCAAATTGTCCACTGGGCACTGCAAAGCAAAGCCAACCGGCACGTATAATAAGGAAAGTGTAAATAAATATTTCATTGAGACGTCTAACAAAATGATTGCCGGCTATTCTACCAAAAAAGCCCCCATTAGGTAGGTTTTCCTTGCAAATTTGTCGGTGTTCTTCAAAAAAACAAAGAAATGACTATTCTGTCCGCTCAAAGACTAAAGACACATATCACCTATGATGCAGGCTTGTAGCAATAGCGATATTGGGTTTACTTTTGTCAAACAATTAGGTAGAATTGCCATCTCGTGATGGAGATATCATCTTGAGCGTTTTCACATCCAGCCTTTGGCGAGTCGTTTCACTATTCCGAAATAGATAAGCCTTAGGCTTTTATTATTTTGGGAGGTTGGCATGAAGAAAACGGTTGCAATTTTCGTTGATGCTGGGTTTTTTATTCGTCTATTTACGACAAAGATAGACCCCGACATGAAGTTAACGCCAGAGAAATTGGCAAAAGAAATGTGGCGCTATTGGATTCGCCATGTTGATCGCAAAAATAACGAGGTGTTGTATCGCATTTATTTTTATGATTGCCCACCGCTACAAAATATCGCCAAACACCCCATTACCGACAAAGATATTAACTTTGCACGTAGTCATATCACAGAATACAAAACTCGCCTACACCAAGCACTTATCCGTCAACCCTATGTGGCTTGTCGAATGGGGCATTTAGCCGTTGATACAAAGACGGATTGGGGATTTGGTCGTACGGATAAAATTCACAGCTTCAAAAAGCTTATCAGAGGTCAGTCCGACCCTGCAAAAATAGACCCCAACAATGTGATTTTAAAGCCAAAGCAAAAAGGCGTTGACATGAAATTGGGGATTGATATTACCAGCGTGGTTTTAAAGGGATTTGCGAATAAAATTATTTTAATTTCAGGTGATAGTGATTTTGTGCCGGCGGCGAAATTAACGCGAACAGAAGGTGCTCATTTCATTTTAGATGCTATGGGGCGAGAAGTAAAAGGTGGGCTTGCCGAACATATAGACGGCTTGAAAACATTTATTCATAGCCACAAGTGTGAAGAATAGGTTATAGTGTTTGCCATATTAACAAAGCCGTAGCAACAGCCCCCTGTCGCTACGGCTTTACCCTATCTCCGGCCTGTAGCCGGATTATCTATTCACTCTAATCAACTTAAAAATGTAGCTAACTCGTAGGGTGCGTTAACGATAGCGTAACGCACCGAATAGCACCATGCAAACGGTGTGTTACGCTTCGCTAACACACCCTACTATGTTAGCTACTGTTTTTAAATTAATTAAACTGATTCATGGTGTTATTCTCACCACCGGCTTTCAATGCTTGCTCACCAGAGAAATACTCCTTGTGGTCGTCGCCCATGTTGGAACCGGACATATCTTGATGCTTGACCGAAGCCAAACCTTGGCGAATTTCTTGGCGCTGTACGCCTTTGACGTAGGCCAACATACCCTCGTCACCGAAGTAGCCTTTAGCCAAGTTGTCCGTGGACAAGGCCGCCGTGTGGTAAGTCGGCAAGGTAATCAAGTGGTGGAAAATGCCGGCTTCGCGTGAGGCATCGCGTTGGAAGGTGCGCACGCGCTCGTCGGCGGCGGTCGCCAATTCGCTGTCGTCGTAATCGACGCTCATCAAATTGTCGCGGTCGTAGGCCGATACGTCTTTGCCTTCGGCTTGCCACGCGTCAAACACTTGCTGACGGAAATTCAGCGTCCAGTTGAATGACGGGCTGTTGTTATAAACCAACTTGGCATCGGGCACGGCTTCGCGAATGCGGCGCACCATGCTCGCAATTTGTTCGATATGCGGTTTTTCGGTTTCAATCCACAACAAATCGGCACCGTGTTGCAATGACGTAATACAATCCAACACCACGCGGTCAACGCCGGTATCGGGCTTAAAGCGCACTAAACCGTTGGGCAGACGCGTTGGCTTGATGACTTTATCGCCTTGCTTGAGTGCGATTTCGCCGTGGCCTAAGCTAGACAAGTCGCTGATTTCTTCGCCGTCGATAAAGGCGTTGTACTGGTCGGCTAGGTCGCCGGCTTCCTGAGAAACGGGGATTTTTTGCGTCAAACCGGCACCTAGCGAATCGGTGCGCGCCACAATCACGCCATCGGGCACGCCGAGTTCCAAGAATGCGTAACGCACGGCGTTGATTTTGGCCAAGAAGTCCTCGTGCGGCACGGTGACTTTGCCGTCTTGGTGGCCACATTGTTTGGCGTCTGAGACTTGGTTTTCGATTTGGATACAGCAAGCGCCGGCCTCAATCATCTTTTTCGCTAGCAAGTAAGTCGCTTCTTCGTTACCAAAGCCGGCGTCGATATCGGCGATAATCGGCACGATATGGGTTTCAAAGTTGTCGATTTGGGCGATGATGTCGTTGGCTTTGGCTTCGTCACCGGCGGCTTGGGCAGCGTTTAAGTCGCGGAAAAGGTGGTTTAATTCCCAAGCATCGGCTTGTTTTAAAAAGGTGTAAAGTTCTTCAATCAACTTGGGCACACTGGTTTTTTCGTGCATGGATTGGTCGGGAAGTGGCCCGAACTCCGAGCGCATGGCGGCAACCATCCAACCGGATAAGTACAGGTAGCTTTTCTTGGTCGTGCCGAAATGCTTTTTAATCGAAATCAGCTTTTGCTGACCGACAAAGCCTTGCCAACAACCCAACGATTGCGTGTAGTCGCCGCTGTCTTTGTCGTAGGCGGCCATGTCGTCACGCATGATTTTGGCGGTGTAGCGCGCAATGTCTAATCCCGTCAAAAAGCGGTTTTGCAATTGCATGCGCGCTACGTATTCGGGGTTAATGGCACTCCAGTTGGCGTTTTGTTGCTCGATAGCCGATTGGGCGTTGGCCGTGGTGTTTTTGTAGTTTTCCATAGGATTCTCCTTGGGTTAGTGTGAAAAATTAGTAAGTTAAAAAGTGAGTGGGTTAGTTAAGTTTTTTAAAAAAAGCATCATCGTATAATTGACAACTATCTCAAAGGTTAGAGGGAATTGCCTCCCCCTTTCTAAAAGGGGGACTGAGGGGGATTTAACATTGGTCGGCATTGCCAACCTCCTCAAATCTCCCCCTAACCCCCTCTTTTAGAAAGAGGGGGGGCAGAACGCTCTGCCTTTATAATTATTTCAATATAATCAAATTAGTAGGGCGTGTTAGCGAAGCGTAACGCACCGTTTACAGCCAGTTCTATTTGGTGCGTTACGCTATCGCTAACGCACCTTACGGCATCAGCTGCTGTACACTGCCTTAACATCGCGTCTAAACTGATGCAAAGCCGGCTCGGTATAACCACTGGGGGCGTTTTGGCCGTCAAAAATCAGCGTGCGCGCGGCGTTGAGGGCAAAGCTGTCGGTCGGCTGTTCGGCCATGGGCACGTAGCCGTCTTGGCCTTGATTTTGGCGGTCAACGACTGCCGCCATGCGTAGTAGCACCGCTTCGACTTGTTCCCTAGAACAAATGCCGTGGCACAGCCAATTGGCGATATGCTGACTGGAAATGCGCAAGGTGGCGCGGTCTTCCATAAGGCCAACCTCTTGAATATCAGGCACTTTGGAACAGCCGATGCCCATTTCCACCCAACGCACCACGTAGCCTAAAATGCCTTGAACGTTGTTTTCTAGCTCGCGCTCGATGTCTTCAGCGCTGAGTTCGCGGTCAAGTAGTGGAATTTCCAACATTTGGGCGCGCAAGGTGCCGGCGTCGGCATTCAAGCTGTCTTGCACCGCAAACACGTCAATCTGGTGATAGTGCAAAGCGTGCAACGTAGCGGCAGTCGGCGAAGGCACCCACGCGGTGTTAGCGCCGGCTTGTAAATGGCCGGTTTTTTGTGCCAACATTTGCGCCATTTCGTCCGGCATCGCCCACATGCCCTTGCCGATTTGGGCTTTATTTTTAAAGCCGGCGGCGAGGCCGGTGGCGACGTTGCTTTGCTCGTAAGCATTAATCCACGTTTGGGTTTTGAGCTCGTTTTTCGGCAAGAAAGCGCCGGCTTGCATACTGGTGTGGATTTCATCGCCGGTGCGGTCTAAAAAGCCGGTGTTGATGAAAAAGACGCGGTCTTTGGCACGCTCAATGCAGGCTTTGAGGTTGAGCGAGGTGCGGCGCTCTTCGTCCATGATACCGATTTTTAAGGTATTTTCAAACAGTCCTAAAAAGGCTTCCACGCGCGCAAAGGTCTTGCAGGCAAAGGCCACTTCGTCGGCGCCGTGCATCTTCGGCTTGACGATATAAATACTGCCGGTGCGCGAGTTGCGGTGTTGACAGGCCTTGGGATTGCTGATTTCAATACTGGCAATCAAGGCGGTGACGGCGGCGTCAATCAAGCCTTCTGGCGCTTCACTGCCGTCGGCCAATTTGACCAAATCGCTGGTCATCAAGTGCCCGACGTTGCGAATGAGCATCAGCGAACGCCCCGGCAAGCGATATTCATCGCCGCTAGCGCCGGTAAAGACTTTGTCGGCCACCATTTCGCGCCGCATAGTCTGGCCGCCTTTTTCAAAGGTCGCACTCAGCGTGCCGGTAATCAGCCCCAACCAGTTGCCGTAAGCGTCGATTTTGTCTTCGCTATCAACGGCGGCGATAGAGTCCTCCAAATCCATAATCGTGGTCAGGGCGCTTTCCAAGACGATATCGTTGACGCCGGCGCGGTCTTGGCGGCCAATTCTGCCCTCTCTATCGACGACGATTTCTATGTGTAATTGATGATTTTTTAACACGATACTGCCTTTTTCGGCGATATTGCCGCGACTGGCGACGAACTGCTCGGGGCGTTGTAGCGTGGCGCAGCTACCGTCGGTAAAGTTGGCGCATAGTTGGCCGTTGTCGATAACGTAATCGCTGACTTCGGCGTGTTTGCCGGCGCTGAGTGGGCAGTGTTCGTCTAAAAAGCGCTTTGCCCAAGCGATGACTTTGTCGCCGCGTTTGGCATCGTAGCCACCGCCGGCCGGCAAGTCGCCCAAAGCATCGGTGCCGTACAAAGCGTCGTACAAGCTGCCCCAACGAGCATTGGCGGCATTTAGGGCAAAGCGCGCATTTTTAATCGGCACGACTAGCTGTGGGCCGCAAACGCTGACGATTTCGTCGTCCAGTCCACTGGTTTGAATGCTAAAATCAGCCGGCTCATCGGCCAAATAGCCGATGTCTTGCAAAAAGGCTTGGTAGTCGGCCGGCGAATGCTCGCGGTGTTGGCGGTGGTAGTCGTCAATTTGGGCTTGCAAATCGGCGCGCTTTTGCAACAAGGCGTGGTTCTCCGGCGTCAGCGCCATTAACATGTCGGTCAAACCTTGCCAAAAAGCCTCCGGCGAAACGGCGGTCAACGGCAAGACTTTGTCGTTAATGAAGCGGTGAAAGTCGGCATTTACCGTGCACTGATTAATCGTTATTGACATGTTAACTTCCTCATAAAAATATTAATAACCACAAGCTTTGCACTTTTTGCATTGCTTATATTCTAATAACTAAAAGTGTTATTTAGAATTACACTTTTGGATTGAGGCCATTGTACACCCGTCACCAGTCGGCTGTGAAATAAAATTTGACAAAGAAAATTTTACACTGTAAATTTTACAAAATGAAAACCAGTAAAAATTTTACCCGCAAGGCGCATTTTTTGGGAACTAAAGTCAGAAACTTGCGCAAAGCCAACAACTTGACCTTAGAAGAATTGTCAATGCGCTGTGTGAAAATCGATGTCGAAGCCGCGCCGTCAGTGTCCTACCTGTCGATGATAGAACGCGACAAGCGCGTGCCTAGCGCCGCCATGTTGGCGGTGATAGCCGAAGTCTTTCAGCGCCCCGTCGCTTGGTTTTTGGACGATGCGCACGAAGCCGCCGAAGTCGTGCCGGAAAAGGGTACAGCCGGCGGCATCAAAGGCATGGCGCTAGAGCCCAATTTCTTGTTTAGCAAAGACATTTTACAAATCGCCATTCCAGAGTTACTCAACCAAACCGGCACCAGCGGCCGGCAATTCGCGCAGTTGCTTATTCGCGTGTACCAAGAGCACCACCGCAATCACTTCCCCGATTTAGAGCGCGCCGCCGAAGAAGTCGGCAAAAAAATGATGCCGCAAACCCCAGAAAATTTGCTCGCCATTTGCAAATCGTTGGGCTTGAAGGTCAAGTGGTTTAAGCCAGATAAGCAGGAAAACGCCTACGCGCGCTCGTACTTCGAGCCGCCACACACTATTTATTTGAATGAGGGATTAAAAGCCGACACCGTGCGCTTAAAGTTTGATTTGGCAGTCAATATCGGCCACCAACTGCTACACCAAGGCGACGGCGAAAAAAGCGTCTTATTAAGCAGTATGGGCACGAAAGTGCAGACGGCTTATGAACTGACTGCCAATAACATCTTGCACGCTTGGCGCGATTTTGAGTGCTCGTTTTTTGCCGGCGCGTTGTTGTGTCCGCGCGTGCCATTTCGGCAGTTGCTAGACCGTTGCAGTTACGAATTGGAGGTGGCAAAGCTCGCCGGCGTATCGACCGCCGTGGCCATGCGCCGCATGACGGCGGTGTGTTCGTATCCGCATTGGCACTATTTTGACGCCTACAGCCAAGGCAATTTGAAAGCCGTCTATCGCGGCAACGGCATCGCTCTGCCGTGGGGTAGCATGAGCGAAATCGAAAATCCTTGTCAGCATTGGTCGGTGTTTCGCATGGTCAATTCCGATGCGCCGGTCAATGACAGCGTGGCACAAATTTCCGTGGTATTGCAAGAAGATAAGCCACATATTTACTGCTGTGAATCGGTGAAAGTATTGGATTTTTCCGGCCGCGCCCACGTCTTGTGTAGTGGTGTCGATTTAAATCCGGCTTTACAAGCCAGCGGCCACGATGCCTTTGATATTGCCGGCCGGCTGCACCACGATTGCGAGCAAGGCAATGGCAACGCTAGCATTGCCCCCGATATCGGCAAACTGTTGCTGAAAGTCGGGCGGATTTTAAATATCGGCTGGATAGCGCGCGGCATCGAGCGCGACGCACAGTTGATTTGCCAACGCGGTAGTGTGTGTTCGCATCAGCCGGTTGATGCAAGCAGTGAAATCGTTTAATTTTTGTGACTGCACAGCCATGCGCTGAACCGCGATCGTTAAGTTTACCGCACCCGCGCGCGCATCATCTGAGCAATTTCCAAAAAGCTCTGCTGACTGAGCAAACTCTGCGGTTCAAACGCCAGTCGGTGGCGATAGAATAAACTCAAATCCAAGCCTAAGCCCAGTCCGTAAATTTCCACGCCGTTTCCGTCATGTTGGCTGACGACTTGGCTGAGATGTTGCTCCAACAACTTGGCCTTGGGGTTGGCAATTTCGGTGGCGCTATCCATAGGGCAACCGTCCGACAATACAAACAGTATGCGCCGGCTGACTGGACGCGCATACAAGCGCGCGATTGCCCATTCGAGCGCTTCGCCGTCCACGCCTTCGCGGAATAAATCTGATTTATATAGACCGCCAATGCCGAGCTTGGCGCGCTTATACACCTGTTGTGCCGGCTTAAAAATCAAGTGTAGCGTTTCATTGAGCCGCCCTGGGTTATCTGGCTGCCCCTGTTTTCGCCAGTCTTTTAGCGGCCGGCCGCCGTTCCACGTTCGGGTGCTAAACCCCAAAATCTCGCTATCCGCTCCGGCCAATTCAAACAAACGCGCCAACACATCGGCAAACGGCGCAACGTGTTCGACATGCGTTTTCATCGAGCCTGAACAATCAATTAACAGTGTCACTTGACAATCAGTCGCCGGCGGTTGGTGGATTTGTTTGAAAATGCGGTGATTGGCGCTTTGCGTCACCAATTGACTGAGTCGGCGGGCATCAAGGTAGCCGTCCTCCTCGTCAAACTGCCAACCTAAATCCTGTGGTCGCGCCAACAACTGGCGAAACACGCGCGCCAATCGCGGCACGTTGAGGCGGCTGTCGCTGACGGCGTGCGCCAGTCGCGTTTGGTATTCTTCTAATAATGCTGCGCGCACCAATTTGCCAACGGGTTTTTCATCATCGTATTCACGCGTCCACACGCGGTAGCTGCTTTGCTTGTCAGCAGCTTGGCGTTGACTGGCTTTGGGCGCAGGAAAGGCATCGACGGGCGGCGGCGTGAAATCTAGCGGCAACTGAAAATCGCTGTCCGACAAAGCCTTAGCCGTAGCATTTTGCGATTGGGCATTTTGCGCCTCGACAATGCTGTCGTTGACGGCGCGCGCAATCGCCAAGGCGTGCGGAATAAACGCCGCTTGCTCGGCACGCTGACGGCGCAACGCCGCGAAGTGACTGGCCAGTGTCGCCACGATGCCGCCGCGCGTGCTCTCAATGGCATCGGCAATATTTTCCTCAATCATGCAAGCGTTGAGGCGCGAATAGGCAACTTGGCTGACGGTGAGCAACAAGATGCCAACGGCACTTTGCGAGGCTTCGGACTGCACAAAACGCTGTGACCACCGCTGAAAACCCTCGTGCACATTATGGCGCACGCCGACCAATGTTGCCAATGACTCACAACGCAACTGCTCCAACAACTCAAAAATCAGCCGCGCCATGGGCGCGCTCGGGCAGTGTTCGGCGTGCAAAGCCTCGTCACAGTGCTGTAGCCGCAGGGCAACGGCGTCGGCGCGCGCGCGCAACAATAATAATTGCTGTTGGTTTTCAATGGCCTCATCGGGCGATAAGTGCGCGGCGTACAACGGCAGAGGCATTTCGCCGTCAAAAAACCACGCGCCGCGCGTGTGCAAGTGCGGTCGACCGCTGAGGGCGCGAGCACTGGCGGCACTAGTGTCTTGCAAATACTGAGCGTGGCGCGTTTGGGCGTTTGGTTCGGACATGGGCTGACTGGTCGGTGAGGTCATTGGCACAGTCATTGAGGGGCGCTGTGCGTTAGCGATTCTTCTAGCTCTTCGTCAAAGCAACGCTGATAGTATTCGGCAACTAGCGGCCGCTCGCTTTCATCGCATTTATTTAAGAAGGCGAGGCGAAAGGCTTTGGCCGGATTTTTGAAAATCTCGCAATTTTCTGCCCAACTAATCACCGTGCGCGGCGACATCAGCGTCGATAAATCGCCAGCGGTAAAGCCTTGGCGGGTGAGGTTGGCGAGCTCAATCATTTGCTTAATCAACTTGCGACCGTGATCGTTGTCTTTGCTGGGTACGCGCGCGAGGACAATGGCGGCTTCGGTCTCTGGCGCGAGGTAATTCAACGTCGCGACAATATTCCAACGGTCGAGTTGAGCGTGGTTCAAGGCGTTGACGCCGTGGTACAAACCACTGAGGTTGCCCAAACCCACGGTATTGGCGGTGGCAAACAAGCGAAAACACGGGTGCGGCTGCAAGACGCGATTTTGGTCGGGCAGCAGCAACTGGCCGTCTTTTTCCAAAATGCGCTGAATGACAAACATCACATCGGGGCGGCCGGCATCGTATTCGTCAAACACCAACGCCATAGGTCGCGTAATCGCCCACGGCAAAATACCGGGTTGAAATTCCGTGACTTGCAAGCCGTCTTTTATGGTAATGGCATCGCGGCCAATCAAATCCGGCCGGCTGATATGACCGTCCAAATTGACGCGCATCAGCGGCCAATTGAGGCGCGCCGCCACCTGTTCAATGTGGGTGGATTTGCCGGTGCCGTGCGTGCCTTGCAACAATACGCGGCGATTGTGGGCAAAACCGGCCAGCAAAGACAAAGTCACATCGGGGTCAAAGTGATAAGCCGAGTCGAGGTTGGGGACGTGTTCGTCTGGTTCGCTAAAAGCCGGTACGCGCATATCGCTGTCGATGCCGAAAACGTCGCGGACGCTGAGGGTGATGTCGGGTTGTTGAGGTGTTTCCATGGGGTTGTCTCTCTTATAAGGGAATATGATGATATGCCATCATAACGAATAAGAGACATAAAGTAAACCGCCATCACTTTGGCGCTAAAATCCACCAGCAACCAAAGTCGCGTGGCAAGCATCCGCGCACTTTGTCAGCCGTCCAACGCTACGACCATGCAGTTGCCGTTTTTAGCTTCAATATCTGCTACAATAGCACCCACGACAAATAATCACAGGAGATAATCATGGTGTTCCTATCCGAAAATGAAAAATACATTAATCCGTTCACCGATTACGGTTTTAAACGCTTATTTGGCGAAGAACCCAACAAGGAATTGTTGATTGACTTCCTCAACGAATTGTTGCGCGATGAGCAAGGGGAAATTGTCGAGTTAACCTACCTCAATAGCGAGCAACTGGGGCGCAGTAAAGAAGACCGCAAATCATTGTTCGATATTTATTGCACCAACGAAAAAGGCGATAAATTTATCGTTGAATTGCAAAAAACCAAACAAAAGTTTTTCAAAGACCGTACGTTGTACTACTCGACGTTTCCTATCGTGCAGCAAGCTAATCGCGGTAGTAACTGGAATTTTGAGTTGCGGCCGGTTTACACCATTGCGATTTTAGACTTTGCCTTTGACGATGAAGAAGACGATGTTGCCAACAAATACCGCTACGATGTCAAACTGATAGAAAAAGAGACGCAACAAGTTTTCTACGACAAATACACCTTTATTTATCTGTCGATGCCGAAATTCACTAAAAAATTAGAAGAATTGGAGACGCATTTTGAAAAGTGGCTGTACGCTTTTAAGCATCTGTCGGAACTAAAAGCAATCCCTGATGCCTTGCGCGAAGAAATCTTCGTCAAATTCTTTGACGCTGCCGAAGTTGCCCACCTTAACCCCGATGAATACATTACCTACGAAGCCAGTTTAAAAGCCTATTGGGATAGAAAAAGTGAGCTTTCAACGACGCTTGAGGAAGGATTTGAAAAGGGGCGTGAAGAAGGACGTGAAGAAGGTATTGAAATTGGCATTGAGAAAGGAAGCAATGCAAAAGCCCTAGAAATTGCCAAAAACCTCAAACAAACCGGCTTAGATGCAAGCGCCATTGCTCAAATAACCGGCTTACCCCTAGAGGCAATAGAAAAGCTTTATGAATAACCGTAACGCCTCACTCCTCAAGCCGGTCTGTCGGCGCGCGATGCTCGGCCTTATTGCTTCGGCATTTTTCTTGTCATTCGCCCATGCCCAGACGGTTAAAACGCCGGCCGACTTGCCGGTTAACCTCGTCTGGCAAACCAACGACAGCGCCCCGACTTTTGCCAGTGACAAAGCCCTCAAAGGCGGTATTTTCCGCACCATGATTAACGACTTTCCGCCGACCTTTCGGGCAGTGGGGCCGAATGCCAATACCAGTTTTGTCGGCAATTTGCGCGCCAACATGATGTCGCTGACCGATATTCACCCACAAACGGGCGAGCCATTACCGGCTCTGGCGACCCATTGGGCGCTGGCCGATGACAACAAAACGGTGTATTTTAAACTCGACCCACGGGCGCGCTGGTCGGACGGCGAGAAAGTGACGGCCGATGACTATTTGTTTATGATGAAATTTATGCGCTCGCCACACATTGTCGCGCCGTGGTACAACAACTATTATTCCGAGCAAATTGTCGATGTCAGCAAATACGATGACTACACCATTTCGGTGACTTTGGGGTCGGCTAAGCCGCGCGATGACATGCTGTTGGAAACGGCGATTGCGCCGGTGCCTGAACATTTTCATCAGCTCGATAGCAACTGGGTGCAGTGGGCGAATTGGAAAGTTGAGCCGACTACCGGACCTTACGTTATCGGCAATTTCCGAAAAGGCCGCTATATCGATTTCGTCAAGGTCAAAGACTGGTGGGCGCAGGATTTACGCTACTACAAACACCGCTTTAACGTCGATAAAGTGCGCGTCAAAGTCGTGCGCAATATCAATGTCGGCTGGAATTTGTTCTTAAAAGGCGAGCTAGACAGCTTCGGCGTGGTGTTGCCCGAATTTTGGCACGAGCGCACCAAAACCCGCGAATTTGACAACGGTTGGATTAGAAAAATCTGGTTTTACAATGAGAAGCCTCAGCCGACCTACGGCCTGTATATAAACCTTGCCGAACCGTTGTTCGCCGATAAGCGCGTGCGCCAAGCCATTGCTTACGCGCTCAATGTCGATAAAATGAACAAGACTTTGTTGCGTGGCGACTACAGCCGCCTGCCGGGATTTAGCACCGGCTACGGCGACTATTCCAACCGCAATATCCACCCCAAGCCGTTTGACTTGGACAAAGCCGGCGCCTTGTTAGACGAAGCCGGCTGGACATTGGGTAGTGACGGCATCCGCGAAAAAGCCGGCAACAAACTGAGTTTTAAAGTCAATTATAGTTTGGGCATTCACACGCCGCGCTTGGCGTTGCTCAAGGAAGAAATGAAAAAAGCCGGCATCGACATGCGCTTGCAACTGTTGACTGGCGCTTCGTCTTATCGCAATTTGATGGAGAAAAAGCACCAAGTGGCGTGGATGGCGTGGGGGACAGGTCTGCGACCGCAATACCGCGAGCATTTTCACAGCGCCAATGCCAACAAACCGCAAACCAACAACATCACCAACACCGCCGACCCCGAAATGGATAAGCTGATTGAGGCTTATCGCCAAGCCACTACCAAACCCGAACGGGTGCGACTTGCGCACGCTATTCAGGAAAAAATTGCCGATATTGGGGCGTTTATTCCCACTTATATGGTGCCTTACACGCGCGAGGCGGCTTGGGCTTACGTGCGCTTGCCCGATGACATCGCGCCCAAACGCGCCGAAAGTTTATTCAGCCCCATGGGGCTAGGCACGCTGTGGATTGACCCAGCTATTAAGGCTGAAATCCAAGCCAAGAAAAAGCGCGACAACACGCCAATTATCGACACGCGCTACCGTCTGGGGGGAGATTAATATGTTATTGTCAGTGAAAAATCTCAGTGTTGGCTTTTTAAATGACGACAGCCGGCAGTTTGAAGACGTGGTGCACAGCATCAGTTTTGACATTGCCGCCGGCGAAGTCTTGGCACTAGTCGGTGAGTCTGGCAGTGGCAAATCGGTGTCGGCCATGTCGTTAATCCGTTTATTGCCGGCCAATCAAAGTCGCATTGTCGTCGATGAATTGCGCTACGACAACGGCGAGCAAGTCTTCGACCTCAGCGCCCAAACGCCGGCGCAAATGCAAGCCGTGCGCGGCGGCGAAATTGCAGTGATTTTCCAAGACCCTCTAGTAGCGCTCAATCCTGTGCATCGGGTTGGCAAACAGATTGAAGAAGTTTTCCAACTGCACCGCCCCGACCTAAAAAAACGCGACTATCGCCAACAGGCCATTGCGCTACTCGACAAAGTCGGCATCAACGAACCCGAAGAGAAATACCGCGCCTATCCGCATCAATTATCTGGTGGCATGCGTCAACGCGTGATGATTGCCATTGCCTTGGCCGGCCGGCCAAAGTTGCTGATAGCCGACGAGCCGACGACCTCGTTGGATGTCACTATTCAAGCGCAAATTCTGTCGCTGTTGCAAGATTTACAAGAAGACTACGGCATGAGTATTTTATTCATCAGTCACGACCTAGCCGTCGTTCGCGCCCTGTCCGACCGCGTGGCGGTGATGTATCAAGGCCAGATTGTGGAAACCAACGACACCGAGGTCTTAATCGCCAATCCGCAACACGAGTACAGTAAAAAATTGTTGGCGGCCAGTCGTTTGGTGCGACCAGATTAAGGCTTTGTTAATCTTTGTTAACTTACAGGGTTATCTTGACTTTATGGCTACAATAGCGTCAGTAGAAATATCACTACGCGCGTTGTGGTATGGATTGATTTAAAAACCTAGGTAAAAAAATGAAAATAAAAACCTCACGAGGCTTTACTCTACTTGAATTAATTGTCATTATTGCCATTATTGGCATTTTAGCAGCGATGGTTGCACCACAATTTTCTAGTGTCATTGAGCGTAAAAAATTAAACGAAGCGGTGTCCGATTTTGAAAGTGCTTTGAAATTGGCCAAACACACGGCGCGGACTTCGGGACGTGGCATGACGGTTTGTGCGACGACAGACCTACAGGCAGGCGAGCTTCAACAAACACCGCCGCGCTTTGCCGAAGACAGCTGCACAGACTGGATTCAACTTAGCAATGATACGACAGACAATGGCGGGTGGGTCGTGTTTCGCACTGTACCCGATTCATCGACGGCTGCTCCTGTCATAAAAAAATTCGCCTTTGCCAACAACGATGTTGAGATGAATTGGGGAAGAGGGCGTACCCCAATAAGAATACAGCCCAAAGGAAGCACAGGTTCTAATGCAACGATGGAGATTAAATTATCCCACGCTACCAGCGACGACTGTCAGGCTACTGCGGGTAATAAAAAAGATTGCATTAAGGTCGTTTTATCTCCGTTGGGCAATGTGCGAGTAGAGAAATAATAATAACCAAGCAGAATTAACTAATCAAAACGAGGAAATGTAATGCCAACAATGAAAAACAAAAAACAGCAAGGCTTTGCACTAATAGAAGTATTACTGGCAGCGCTAGTGATGATAGTCGGCGGTGTGGGGTATATGAAGCTCCAACGAACTGGCCTACAATACAGCTACAACAACAATGCACGCATCCAAGGGTTGGCCTTGTCTGAAAACTTGATTGAGCAGTTGCGTGGCAATGTCACCGCTGTTAAACAGGGGCTAGTAAGAAAAGGCGACATTACTGCCAAAACTTTGACTGGCGATGTCGGCAGTTCGGGGGCTATTATCAACAACCAGTTTAAGATGCTTCAGGAACAGATGCGTTTATCCTCACCTAAGGCTGGCGGCGATTGGGCTGAAAATAGTCGGCTATGTTTTCTCACAAATAACAATGGTTTCCTTCGCGTTACCTACTTATGGAAAGACAACAGCGCCAAAAATCAAGCAATAACTTGCCCGGCCGCTTTCAACGATAATATGCAACAACCTAATATGGTGAGTCTCTATGCACAGCTTTAAACAAAAAAAATCTCAAAAAGGAGTCTCGTTAATCGAGTTGATGGTTGCGTCGGCTTTGGGTGTCGTCGTTATCATGGGAGTCTCCGATGGCATGATGTCTATGTCACGCAGTAGTCGTGTGCAAATTGAGGACAACAGCTTACAGGAAAAAGGCGTCGTTGGACTGGATTATATCACTGCGCAATTTCGCGGTGCTATCGGTGCGCCATGCGATCGATTTTCAGCGGCAGAAACAACCGGAACTTTAGATTTTGAAGGTGGCGATCCACAATTGGAAGACTTGGTGAAGGGGCGAGGCATTCGTTTGGCTCAAACAGCAACTGTTACCATTGCTGGCGCGGATAAGCCCGTGTTGAATGACGGCATTACCTATTTGGAGTCTGGTAATCGTCGGTTCTTAGGTAACACTAGGATAACTTATGATTCCGGCTCGCTCGTAGCGGATGACAATTTTGAACAGGGCACGAAAGATTATGTTATCACTAACTGCCAAAGCATGGATATTTTCCGTGGCACGAGCGCTGGCGACAGAACGCTCACATTTGCGACTGGTAGTATTCGGCATCGCTATGAAGCTAACTCCTCTACGATGATTGCACCATTGTCGCGAGGAACGATAACGGTTGCCAACAATGAACTACGAAAAACCAACAACCCGCCCATAGGTAACGCTGCTGGCCCGTTGATGGAAGGCGTTGAGGCGATGCGTTTATTGTTCGGTGTAGATACGGATGGTGACAATGTTGTCGATCGCCAAATGACCGCAGAACAAGTGGAGAGCGAAAACCCCGAAGCCATTATTTCTGCCGAAGTACTGTTACTGATTAGAGCCGACAGACCCAATCCCAGCAACACCAAAAAACCCTACACCTTACAGTGGCCCAAGAGCATTAAATCTGATGGCACATGGGAACTTGAAGACATTAGTTTTTCAGATCAGGTGCCGCGAAAAATTGTCACCCGTTCAGCGGTGTTCAGAAACAAGTCAAAACTACTGTAGTCACATAGGAGAGATACAATGGGACATTACCCCAAAAAACAGCAACAACAAGGCATGGCTTTACTCGCCGCTCTATTGATTATCGTTATTTTTGCCATCATTGGCATGACAGCGGCTAAAAAAGCGAGGGAGAACGAGCGCATGTCAGGTGCAGAAGTGCGCTACGGTGCCGTCTTTGAGGCAGGTGAGCAGACATTGCGTTTGGCTGCTGACTACCTCAATACACTAGGTAGAATCAAAGCAGGAAATGGTGATTATGTAGCGAATGGATTGGAGGCTCAGGTTAGAAACTTTGACCCCGATTTGGCCGCCACCCTAGACCTAGAAAACCGAGACAGCTTTGTATGGACGAAGACTGACTTACAACAGGCTGTTGGTGGTAACTCGCTGGACTTTGTTAATCAGATTGATAACAATACGTTTTGGGCACGAGCGGTGCGCTCAAATTTCACCAACGACATAGCCTCAAAAAACTATTTAACCGATATTGAAACCTACACCTACGTACAGGAGCTAGTCAGTATCCTCGATAACCCGAATAATTCGAGCACCTCTGGGGGGAGCGCTAACGAAGATGAAGTGGGAAGTAATTTGTTGGTTAAGACTTACTACCTAATTACCGTGAAAGCCAGTGGCTTTCCGCCGGGAACTGAAGCCGCCAATAGAACCCCAGAAAATGCACGGGAAAATGTCATTTTGCAGTCAGTTTTTATCAAATTAGACGAAAAGTAATACCCATTTCGAAAATAGGCTATCAAGGCAGGCGAGCGCAACAGTACATTAGCTACGGTAAGCAAGTCTAACGAAGAGAGGTTATTTTGCAGGTTGGGTATAATACCACCACCCAAGGTCATGCTGTAGGTGACGGTATAGCAAACAAGAACTTAGTAAAAGGAGCTAATACAATGAAAAAAATCAATCAATTCATCGCTGTCATAGCCGTAGCGCAAGGGGTTGCGTTTACGGCGACGGCAGCCAACACGGTGGATATTTCGCCGGTCATTTCTAACGGCTGGTCGGGAGGCAGTGAAAATGCCCCTAGTAATTTATGGTTTACACTTGACCAATCTACTTCAATGCAAGGGCTTGGTGGTGGAACGGGACTTTATAGAATGAAAGAAGGTACCACTTATCTGCCGATTAATCCGTATAGTGGTGATGCCGAAACCTATAGAAGATATCGCGAGAATATGAAAAACTTGGCGTCCTATGCCGAGAAGATGATTGTCACTGGCAGGATTCCATATGACCCCAATTTAACCTATGAAATTCCCGTCGATTACAAGGGCAACCCATTGCCACTTCCCAAAGATGTCGAGTACACGTGGGATGTCTTTTACACGACAGAGCATCCTACTGTACCCAAAGCGTTTTTTAATGGCAGTCAGCTAAAAACGGCAAGAGAGATTTATAACCTCACGCGCAATACCAACAAGTACGACGCTAAAATTATTAGGCATGTACCTAAACCTGTTTCTGCCCTCGGTAACCAATCGGCTAGTAGGGTAATGACTGAGATGCTCAAACCGGAAAATAAAGCAAACTCTGCCAACCTTATTCCGCGCGATATTTTCATGATTTACGCCCAATATAATTGGGGTGTGGACATGTGTTACGTCCCACCACAATTTTGGTGGTATGAGCGTGACCGTACCTATAAAAATCCAACAGACTTACCAGCTGGCGTAAGTATTACTGACCCCGGAATTTGTGCCGCTCCCGCCAAAGTCGATGAAGAAATCCAGGCCGGCTTAAATGGCCGGAAGAATTTAGACAGTCAAGAATTTAGCGATATCCTAGAACAAACCGCGCTGAAAAGACGTATCACCAGTTTCAATGTAAAAGTGAGTCCAAGCGTTAGGTTTGATGAAGATCTTGCGACTAGACAACATGGACTAGGGAGTAACGAATATCCTTATACGTGGTACGGCCTTATTCCTAAGCTGAGAAACTTGAGTGGTGGTAGCTTAGTTAAAGCAGATAAAACCTGTGAAAGAGCGGCAAACCAACGTAATTGTCAAATTTGGAAGACATTTTATTCCAATCGCTTGTTAGCATTAAAAAGTGGCTTGTCGTTGGCACTGTATCGCACGCTGGTGAATGAGGATGGCACATACAAGAATATTCGCTATGGTTATCAGCCTTTCCACAAGTATTATGCAACACGTGGTGGTGGGGCGGCTTACGTTACTCACCAAATTGCCACCAAGTTTAATACCCCAAACACGACCGATTTGAAGGTCAATAACGAAAAAAACTTAAAAGAGCTATACGAATGGCTGTTTACGTTCACAACGGAGTCTTACGGCACGATGGGAACGCCATTGCGCATATCAGTGGCGGATTTATTGAGGGATATCAAAAGAGACGCCAAAAATGGTAAAATTTTCCTAGAAGACCCACAGAAACCCTACGATAAAGATACCAACAAAAAGTTCACCTGTCGTCAAAACCACAATGTTATGTTCACAGATGGTGGTTGGAACGGTAACATTGACCGCGTGGTAAGCAACCCCTTAGCAGGAAGAACAGTCGTGGGTTGTCAATCTCCAATAAGTTGTCAGTGGGGTAACGCCAATTCCAATATAGCCTACACGAACCAAACAACAGAAAGTTCGTTCCCACTCAAAGACGGCACTCAGTATCAAGCGATGGCACCATTTAAGGCGACCAATCCGTCCTTGGCCGGCAGCATGTCACACCTTGCGGATATGGCATTTCGGGCGTGGATTACTGACTTAGATGACAATGACGCCAATAACTCTGGCGACGGTGCGGTGGTAGTCACTTCAAAGCGCAAAAAATATATTGATGAAAATGGCAATATGAAGGTGTACGAGAATAACAACTCACCTTACTGGCATCCTTTCTATGATTTGGCCAAATGGCAACACATTAATACCCATGCCGTTGGCTTTGGTTTGAGTGAAGAGCGTTATTCTAACATTAATATTAATCCGCCCACAACGGTTGAGCAAGCCAAAAATTTATTTAAAATGACTTTTACACCGACTGACGCATACGGCAACCCGACGGGTGCTGCATCAACTGTGCTTAATTTGATGGACGGTGACAAAATACAGCGAACCATACCGCGATCAAGTTATAGTATAGGTGGCTTGAACGCCATCACGGATATGGCAAGAGCCGCGATGACTGGACGCGGGCTGTTCTTTAACGCCAAAAGTGGCAAGGGTGTGGTCGATGCATTTACCGCGATTATTGAGCGTGCTGGCGAACAAGCTAGAGAAGACGCTGCGACCACAGGGGGCGCAGGTACATCGGCTAGCTCTAGAATAGATGGCAATACTTACTATAGTACGCGCTATAACAGTAATAGTTTCACGGGTGAGTTAATCAGAAGACAGCTGTACAATGGTGGTAATGCACAAACCTGTTTCGTTGGTTGTAGCAATGGTACGGAACCAGCTTGTCTCAACCATCAGCTCGGTGACTTCTGTACTCGCCCTGCGGGAAGCTGGAATGCCGCTAGATTGTTGACAGCAAATCAACGTCAGATCATTACAGCCAAACGTCAGGTGAATAGTGCAGGTGCGGGTACAGGCACAGACTTGACACCAGCGGCATTAGCGGCATTAGATGGTACGCAAAACCTCTCTTATGCTGTCACAAATTTTAACGAGGGCAACCTGAGTGACTACCAAAAACAACAGTTGCTAACACAGATGCCAGAGGTGATGAAGCAAACTTTTACGAATCAAGATAAGCAGCTGACTAAGTTGTATGATTATGTGCATGGCTTCCCCATTGTAAAATCAGGCACCGATCTAGAAGCGAAAGGGGTAGTCAGAAATCGTAACAAATACACGTATGGGAATAGCACGACTGAAGTGCGAAATATCCTCGGTGCAATAGTGCGTTCTAGCCCTGTCTATGCCGGCAGACCACACAAAAGACTGGCACATTTAGATGACCAAAGGGCTGCCTATCAAAACTATCAGGCTATTATTGAAGACTATGCGGACGGCAGCATAGACAATGTCGTGTTCATTGGTGCAAATGACGGTATGGTACACGCCTTTAAAGCCGACGATGGAGAGGAGCTTTTTGCTTACGTCCCTGCTAGTCTTTACGGCCGCTTACCTCAAACGGTTGTTCCCGATCAACAACTCAGCTTGATCGATGGCAAGCTTCGCGTGGAATGGATTAATTTTGGTGGTCATTCTAATGATGATACCAACACCGATTGGCAGCAAATCTTAGTTGGTGGTTTTGGCGGTGGTGCACAAGGCATTTATTCGCTCAATGTCTCTAAACCCGAAGCTACAGCCGTTAAAGCAGCAACTAAAGGCAATTGGGAGTACGGCGCTTTGGAGTCACGCTTATATAATAAGAAGCATGGCAACCTAGCGGGTAAAAGCAACATTGGCAACATCATGGGACAAGTAGACTTGATACAGTTGCAGGACAATACATGGGCTACCGTGGTTGGTAACGGCTACAATTCCGAATCGGGTAAGGCAGCATTGATTGTTATTAATGCCGAAACTGGCCAACCTATCCAAGAATTGGTTTTGGATAGCACCACAACTGATGGAACGTATGCCGATGGTAAACCCAATGGCTTAGGGCCTGTGTTTTTCGCCAACTTCCCGAAAGCCGGCGTCAGTGACTTGAATAAGATTGACCGTGCTTATGCTGGTGATCTGCAGGGTAACTTATGGGTGTTTGATTTAAGCAAAGCCAATAAAGACGGTGGCATCGAAGTAGCCAATAAGAGACCACTCTTTATTGCTAAGGATAAAGATGGTAATCGCCAACCGATTACGGCTTCACCACGGGTTGTACCCCACCCAACAGGTTATGGTTTCTTGGTACACTTTGGTACAGGCGCACTATTCTCAGTCCACGACTTGAGTAGTAAAGTCACTAACAGTATCTATGCGATTTGGGACGACTGGACACCCGAAGATAAAAACGGTTTACCTCGCCCTCGCACCACCACGGTTACAGCCAATGAGCTTAATAAGATTGAATTGATTTATGACCCTAATGCCACTGTCCAAAATGAGGCCGGTATTACCCAAACGATACCAGTGCGCTACCTCAGTGCCGATGCGCAAAAAACTGAGTGGAGATTGAATAATGGTGACCATCGTGGTTGGGAAATTGAATTGCTACCGGGTGAACGTGCATGGCAAACCTCGCAAATGGTTTATGGTCAAGCGTCAACTGAAGTGCTTAACTATAAAACGATACGCTACTTACAACAGCAAGCGGCTCAACAATGTGGTGGCGGTTCAGCTGGCGTAGAGGGTTGGAGTTTAGCTTTCTTCCCTGCTGATGCCTCAAGAAGACTGTCTAGACCGGGTTTAGACGCCAATGGCAACGGTAGAATTACCGCATTGGATGCTGTTAACGTCTCGGGGCAGGGTAGTGGCTCTGGTGCCACCCTCAATCCAACAGGTGTCGGAGAAGCTGGTACTTTTGGCTATGCCAGCACTAGTCAAGTTTCTCAAGGTGGCAAAGCAGGAGATTCGTGTAAAGATTTGATAACTCTCAGTAGTAACTCGAAGAGCGAATTGACTAAACAGCAGCTGGAAGCTTGTGCTTATATTAGCTCTTGGAAAGAGTTGAGATAATCACATTAACCCTGTGGTTCGCGTGGTGACAAACTGCGCGAACCAACATTTACATTCGGAGAAAAAAATGAAATTGAAACAAAATGCGAATAATCGCTTAAAAATGAGAGGGTTTACTCTTATAGAGCTGATGATTACGGTAGCAATCGTCGGAGTCTTAACGGCTATTGCCTACCCGTCGTACACAAATTATATAAAAAATACTAACCGCAAAGCCGCCATTGCTGAAATGAATCAAGTCATACAGCAACTTGAACGGTATTTCACAACGAATAACGGTACTTACACTGGTGCAACGCCAGATATCAGTCCACATATCAAGGGATACACCATCACTAATGTCATTGCTGCCGACGGTTTGTCTTACACTGTCAATGCGGCAACAAAATCAACAGAACTACACGATGAAGATTGTGGTAATTTGTCAATTGATAGCTTCGGCACCCAAATAGCTAGAGGCCCCCAGCCCAGTAGTTGCTTTTAGAACCCACCCTTGGTTATTCCTTGTAAAAAGCCCGCCATCGCGGGCTCAGACCGCTGGCAAACCCATCGAATTTCGTTGGGTTTGTTTTTTTATACCCAATAGAAGTGTTTTTTCTTTAAACAGCGGGTAATACCATTACCAAGAAATTAAGTTGGTCATTTTGTGAATGGGATAAAACTTTGCATCAATTCTCGGATGGCAACGCCAGCGGGAATAATTTTTGCTGTAAGGCTTTAGTCCGACTTCGCCTCAGCCTGCAACATCAGCACCGCCTTTTCGGTGGCATCGGTGACGGTGAAGAGGTAGCCCTCGGCGACAAAGGACTCGCCGATTTTGGGAATGTGGCGCAGGCGTGATAGCACGTAGCCGCCCAAAGTGGTCGTCATCAGTGTCGGCAAATGCGTACCCAAGGTGTCGTTAATATCGACAATCGGCAGGCGCGCGTCCAACTGATAAACACCGTTTGCGTCTTTGACAATGGTGGACGAGCCGACCAAAGAGCGGTCTTCTTGGCCGCTGAGTGTCAAGCGCACCAAGCGATTGAGCGTGACGATGCCCTGTGCTTGCCCGATTTCGTCCACCACCACGATAATGGCGTCGGGGTCGTCGCGTAGTAGTTCGATGGTCTCGCTAACGCGTTGGATAATCGGCACAAAGCGCACATCGCTGTGATACATGGCGACGCGTTTAGTCTCTAATTCCTCATCCAATAAATCCCACACCGTCAGGCGCACCACGGCGCAAATGTCAGACGGGCCTTTGCGGTACAAGGGAATCAGCGACATGTCTTTTTGCCGGCGAATGGCCACCAATTTTTTCATGCTGACGTTTTCGTGGGCAACTGTTAACTCGCTGAGGGGAATCATAATTTCGCTGATGCTCATCTGAGCAAATTGAAAAACACGCCGGACTTGGCCGCGCTCGAAAGCCACGATATCGCTACTGCTTTCCGCCATGTTGACCATAGCCATGACTTGTTCGCGCTCGGTGTCGCCTTTTTCTTCACCATTGCCGAGTAGGCCGGCCACGGCGCTGGCGACCTTGGACAATAGCCAAATCAGCGGCATAAATAAGGTCTGTAACCAACTGAGCGGATAGATAATAATCGGCGACAGTACGTCGGCTTTTTGCTGATAAATCGATTTGGGAATAATCTCACCAAAAATCAAAAATAGCGGCGTGAACACGATAACGGCAACCAGCTCGCCCTTGCTGCCGAACAGGCCGACCATTAACACCGTGCCCACGGTGGTCAAAGCGATAGACGACATATTCGTCCCCAACAGCGTCGTCGCCAACAGGCGCTCCGGCTGTGCCAACATTTTCGACGCCAATTTTGCGCCCTTGTGACCTTGAGCGGCTTTGTGGCGCAATTTTGGCCGGTCGGTGCTCACCAAGGCGATTTCCGAGCCAGAAAAAAAGCCTTTCAACAGCAACAACAACAGCATAAATAAAAGCATTACAAAGATAATCATGCCGTTACCTCCTCTTTTTGTCGCGCCGTGATGCGCACGCGTTCGATTAACAGGCCGTCTAGGCGCTCGACGCTAAAGTTCCAATTGTCGGTCTCAAATGTATCGCCAACGGCCGGCTGGCGTTTGCCCAAATACATTAAATAGCCGCCGACCGTGGCCACCGGCAAGTCGTCGATGGGAATATTGGTGGCGTGGTGTAGCGCCTCGATAGACGTGAGGCCGTGGCATTCAAATTCGTCTTCGGAAATTTCCTGCACGTCGCTTTGCCAACGCAAATAGGTCGAGTGGCCGTGTACCAAATAGCCGAACACGTCATCGGCGGCTATCAAGCCTTCAATGCCGCCGAACTCGTTGATGACGATAACGGCGTGGTGGCGGTGGTCTTTGAAATGCTCGGCGACATGGCTGATGGTGGTGGTGTCGGGAATGAGTTCAATCGGCTGTAACAATTCCTCAACAGTTAGCGCATCAATGGGTTTCTCACCTAACATTTTGATAATGTGTTTGTCTTGTAGAATGCCGATGATATTGTCGCGCTGACCGCGATACACCGGCACGCGGCGGTGGCGCATGGTGCGAAAGGCGTCGATAATGTCGGCGACCGGCTGGTCGGCATCGATAAAACACACCAGTGGATGCGGCACCATGATTTGTTTGACGTCTTTGCTGCCGGCTTCGATGAGGTTGACGATCAGCTGACGCTCGGCCGGATTGACCGTGCCGCTTTCTTCGACATCGGAGAGAAAAGTCTCGAATTCGTCAACGCCGAGAATGTGGTTGTTGTCGCTGGCTTCACCCACGACTTTGGTGGTAACGTAGTCGGCGATAAAGTGAATGATGGCGCGCAGTGGTGCAACAAATTTAACCCAATAAGTAATCACCGGCCCAATCAAGCGCGTGCACAGCAATACCGGCTGTTGCACGGCTGCGGTTTTGGGGGTGACTTCGCCAAGCAACAGCAGCAACGGCAGCATAACCAAGGTGTTAGCGACCGCGGCAGTGGCTGGATTGGGATAGAGTGCCAAGAAAATACCGGCTAAATTGACGGTGGCGGCGATGTTAATCAACTCGTTGCCGCACAAAATGGAGATAATCAGCTGGCGCGGTTCATCGAGCAAATCGCGCAGTTGTTTGGCCTTGGGCGGGTCGGTTTTTTCTAAGCGTTGCAAGTCGGTTTCGCGCAGGGAAAACAGCGCCGTTTCCGACATTGAAAACGTCGCCGAGCCGATAAATAAAACGACCTGCACGAACAGGCGGAATATCATCATCGGGTCGTTGAGCGCCACCCAACGAATATCGTTAAGCGCTGAAAAAGTTTGCCACATGGTTTATCTCCCTAAGCGAGTCATGACCTAACGCCTGCCCCAAGGCAGGCGAGTGCAGACGCTATATTTGCTACGGCAAGCGAGTCTAACGAAGACAGGTTATTTTGCGGGTTTGCTATAAAACATTAAATATCAATATTGGTCGCATCAATGGCGTTTTCTTCGATAAAGGCTTTGCGCGGCTCCACTTCTTCCCCCATGAGGGTGGTGAACACGCGGTCAGCCTCGACAGCGTCGTCGATTTTGACTTGCAACAAGATGCGGTGTTCAGGATCCATCGTGGTTTCCCACAGCTGGTCGGGGTTCATCTCACCCAAACCTTTGTAGCGCTGAATGTCGTAGCCGCGCGCGCCTTCTTCTTTGAGCATGGTCATCACGTCGCCAAAAGCGCTGACGGGGTGGGCTTCGCCTTTGTATTCCACGACCGCTGTGTCGGTGAGCAAACCGTGCAGTCGGCCGGCCAAATCGGCCATTTTTTTGTATTCGGCACTCAAAAAGAAGCCGCTGGCGAGCAAATAATGCGTGGCGTTATTGTGTTTGGTCAAAGTCACCGACACCGCAAAGCGGCCCTCGGCATTGGGCACTACCGCGAGTTCGTAGCGTGTGCTGTTGTCCTCCAACGGTTTGAGGGCATCGCGCAAGGCTTGCGTCCACGTTTCCACCGCCGATTTGTCGCCGAGTTGTTCTGCACCTAGCGCAGGAATTTCCACCAATTTGGCCAGTAAGTCGCCGTCGTAGCGACTGCTTAAACGTGCCATCAATTCGTCAACGGCAACATATTGTTTTGCTAGTGATTCCAAGGCTGCGCCGCTGATTGGCGGCGCGTCGGTTTCGGGGATTAACCGCGCGTTTTCAATGGCGTTATTTAAAATGGTTTCGCTGAGTTCCTTGTCGTCTTTGAGGTAGCGCACCTGTTTGCCCTTGGCGAAGCGGTACAGCGGCGGCTGGGCGATGTAAATGTAACCGGCCTCAACTAACTCGCGCATTTGACGGTAGAAAAACGTCAACAGCAAAGTGCGAATGTGGGCGCCGTCGACGTCGGCATCGGTCATGATGATGATGCGGTGGTAGCGCAGTTTGTCGGGATTGTACTCGTCTTTGCCGATGCCGCAACCTAGCGCCTTAATCAACGTACCGACTTCGGCCGAGCCTAACATCTTGTCAAAACGCGCTTTTTCGACGTTAAGGATTTTACCTTTGAGCGGCAAAATGGCTTGGAATTTGCGGTCGCGGCCAGTCTTGGCCGAACCACCGGCCGAGTCACCCTCCACTAAGTAGATTTCGCATTTGGACGCGTCTTTTTCTTGGCAATCTGCCAATTTCCCCGGAATGCCGGCCAGTTCCAAGCCGTCTTTTTTGCGCGACACTTCGCGAGCTTTGCGCGCTGCTTCACGGGCGCGAGCGGCATCGAGCATCTTGGCAGCGATGACTTTGGCCTCGGCCGGATTTTCCAATAAATGCTCGGCCAGTTTGTCGTTGACAATCGACTCGACGATACCGCGTACCTCTGACGACACCAATTTGTCTTTGGTTTGCGAGCTAAATTTCGGGTCGGGAACTTTCACCGATACCAAGGCCGTCAAGCCCTCGCGCGCGTCATCGCCGGTGGGGTGGACTTTGTGCTTTTTGCCCAAGCCTTCTTTGTCGATGTAGTTGTTCAAGGTGCGCGTTAAGGCGGCGCGGAAGCCGGCCAAGTGCGTACCGCCGTCGCGCTGCGGTATGTTGTTGGTAAAACAGTGAATATTTTCTTGGTAAGTGTCATTCCACTGCAAGGCGACTTCGACGCTGACATTGTCTTTTTCGGATTGACAGTAAATCACGTCTTCGTTGACCGGCGTTTTGTTTTCGTTCAAATATTCGACAAAGGCGCTGATGCCGCCTTCGTAGTAGAAGTCTTTGCTCGTGCCGTCGCGCAAGTCGGTGAGGTTGATTTTGATGCCGGAGTTTAAAAATGCCAACTCGCGAATGCGCTTTTCTAAGATGCTGTAGTGGTATTTGACTTCGGAAAAGGTCTTGTCGCTGGCTTTGAATTTGACAGTAGTGCCGGATTGGTCGGTGTCGCCGATAACGGCCAGTGGTGCTTGCGGTTCGCCGTGGACGTAGGTTTGCTCGTGGATTTTGCCGTTGCGGTAAATCGTCAAGGTCAACAATTCTGACAAGGCGTTGACTACCGACACGCCCACGCCGTGCAAACCGCCAGAGACTTTGTAAGCGTTGTCGTCAAACTTACCGCCGGCGTGCAGTTGGGTCATGATGACTTGGGCGGCGGAGATGCCCTCTTCGTGCATATCGGTGGGAATGCCGCGACCGTTGTCGGAAACCGAAATGGATTCGTCTTCGTGGATAGTGACCTTGATGGTGTCACAGTGGCCGGCTAGCGCTTCGTCAATGGCGTTGTCAACGACCTCAAACACCATGTGGTGCAGGCCGGAGCCGTCGTCGGTGTCGCCAATGTACATGCCGGGGCGCTTGCGAACGGCGTCTAAGCCTTTGAGTACTTTGATACTCGATGAACCGTATTCTTCACTCATGGGGTTTTCCTTTTTTATCAATTATGTTTGCCGGCCTTTGAGCCGGCTGGTTTTGTCCTAAAAACGGCAATTGGAAAATATTCCCTCTGTAGGATGCGCGATGCACACCCTACGGGTTAATTGCGCTTTTTAGGACTAATGGTGTTTAACCGAATAATTATAGCATGTTAAGACCTTAAAAGCCATAAAAAAACGCGCCGTTCGGCGCGTTTGGGTAATTGTTTTTGCAGGAAAATACGCTAAAGTGGAATAAACAAACTGCGGCCCTCGCGAATAACCAGTACCGCTACCGGCATATCGGCAGGAATGTCGTTCATGGCTTGGCGGAAGGCCTTGGCGTTATCGATAGCGTGGTTGTTGACATTGACAATAATGTCGCCGACTCTAAAGCCCACTTTTTTCGCCCGCGAATGGTCTAATACCTCGGTAACAATAACACCGCTGTCTAGCGCTAGCGTGGCTTTTTGCTTGTCGGACAGATCGGCGACTTTTAAGCCGTGTTGGGCGATTTGCGTACTGACTTGCATGGGGTTGCCGTCTTTGAGTTCGCCGATAGTGATGGTGAGTTGCTTCTCCTTGCCTTGGCGTAGCACTTGGGCGTTGACGCTGGTGCCGACTTTAATTGCACCGACGATGGGCGGCAGCTCGTTAGATTTTTTTATCTGTTTATCATTGAGTGACAAAACGATATCACCGGCCAACAAGCCGGCTTGTTCGGCCGGACTGTCGGGCAAAACTCGCGTAATCAGCGCCCCGCGTGGCACTTTCAAACCAAAGGATTGCGCTAAATCTTGGTCAACGCCTTGAATCAGTACGCCCAGCCAGCCGCGACTCACAAAACCTTTTTCTTTCAGTTGATTAGCTACGTTCATGGCGGTGTTAATCGGAATGGCAAACGCCAAGCCGTTAAAAGTACCGGTGCGCGAATAAATTTGGGAATTGATACCGATGACCTCACCGTCCAAATTGAACAGTGGGCCGCCAGAGTTCCCCGGATTGACGGCAGCATCGGTTTGAATAAACGGCACATAAGTGCCATCCGGCAAGCTGCGCGACACGGCGGAAATAATGCCTTTGGTCGCCGTGTAGTCAAAGCCAAACGGACTGCCGATGGCCAATACCCAGTTGCCGACTTCGGCCTTGTCGGAATCGCCAATTTTGGCGGCCGGCAAGCCGGTTTTGTCGATTTTGAGTAGCGCTACATCGGTGCGCTCGTCGACGCCAATCAGTTTGGCTTGATACTCCGTTTGATCGGTGGTGCTGACGGTAATTTCGTCGGTATTTTTGATGACGTGGGCGTTGGTGAGAATGTAGCCGGCGCTATCGATAATAAACCCCGAACCGTGCGAGCTGGTCGGCAGCTGTTGCTGGGGGGAGCGGCTGTTGCGGCCTTCGTAAAAATAGCGCAACAATTCTTCTGGCGTCATGGCTTCGCTGGTCGGACTGGCGTGCGAGCGCGCGTCAATTTGCACTACGGTTGGGGCGTTTTTCTTAATCAAAGCCGTAAAATCGGGCAATTCGGCCGCGAAGCTGGCTGAAAATAAACACGCCGTCAGAATGAGGGCGCTTTTGTAAGCTCGTTTGCTAAAAGGTGTCATTGGGTTCTCCGTTGTTTATACTGCATTGAAATCGTTTGGTTCTTAACACAAGGCGCGCCGGCGAAGATGGTATTGAAATACGGCGAGACGGCGCAACGCTGTCACAAAAGTTGAACGATTTTACCGTAAGTCGGCAATCATCGCACTCACCATAGCGGCTGAGTGCCGGCCGGCTTGTTCAATAAACTCATCGAAAGACTGCTCGGCCTGTTCGTTGGCCAAGTCAGAAATGGCGCGCACCACCACAAATGGCGTGGCAAAACGATAGCACGTTTGGGCGATAGCCGCCGCTTCCATTTCCACCGCGAGGGCTTTTGGAAAGTGCTTTTTAATCGCGGCGAAGCGTTCGCTGGTGGCGATAAATTGGTCGCCACTGACGATTTGGCCACGGTGAATGTAGGCGTTGGGGAAGGCTTTGGCACTGCTTTTAGCGATGTTAATTAGTTGACTGTCGCTGGGGTAGCCAGCCGGCATGTCCGCCATTTGCCCCATTTGGTAGCCAAAAGCGGTGACATCGACATCGTGATGCGCGACGCTATCGCCAATCACAATGTCGCCGACCATTAAGCCTTTGCCAATGCCGCCGGCCGAGCCGGTGTTAATCACGGCGCGCGGTGCAAAGTGCTCAATCACCAAAGTAGTGGCGATACTGGCGTTGACTTTACCGATGCCGGATTGGGTGACAACCACTGGCTGGCCGTTGAGTTGGCCGTGGTGCATGACTACGCCGGCAGTTGTCAGGGTTTCTCGGTTGGTTAACTGTAGCGTTAAGGCGTTGACTTCTTGGGGCATAGCGCCGATAACGGCGATGGGAGAGGTGTTTTTCATGGTGTTTTTGGGGGATTGATGTTAGATCCGTAGGGGCGAACCCATGTGTTCGCCCTTGGTGGGAAGTAGCCTTTGCCCCGAGGTTTCAATAAAATCATTCTGAAACAATGGGGCGATTGTCACCACCGACCAAGGGCAGACACTCGGGTCTGCCCTTACGGTATTAATGATGTTTTTCAAACCTTAAGCAAAAACCTGCGTCCACTCGTCGCGCTTGTCTAGTAGGGCTTTGGCCAAAGCCTGTGCGCCCTCCAAACTGTGGCTGGCCGCCCAGCCACACTGGACTTCGTTGCAAGCCGGCACTTCAGTGGCGACCAACACGTCTTTTAAGGTGTTTTCGATTAAATCCAAAGCATTGTCGTAGCTGTCTTCATTAATCAACGACACGTAAAAACCGGTTTGACAACCCATAGGGCCGATGTCTAGGACTTTGTCGCTGTGGTTGCGCGCCAATTCGGCGAGCAAGTGCTCCAACGAGTGTAAAGCCGGCATGTCCATGTGCTCTTGGTTGGGTTGGCACAAGCGCAGGTCGTACTTGAAAATCACGTCGCCTTTTTCGCCGGTTTTCTTGTCGGCTAGGCGCAAGTACGGGGCTTTAACTTTGGTGTGGTCGAGGTTAAAGCTCTCGACATTCATTTTATTTGCCATTGCGCGTCGCTCTATTTATACACGGGGAATTGGGCGCACAAAGCGATGACTTTTTCGCGAATTTCGGCAATCAAATCATCGTTGTGAATATCGTTGATGATGTCGCAAATCCAGTTGGCCACTTGGCGCGTTTCCTTCTCTTTGAAGCCGCGCGTGGTAATGGCCGGCGTGCCAACGCGAATGCCCGAAGTCACAAACGGCGATTGTGGATCGTTGGGTACGCTGTTTTTGTTGACGGTGATGTAGGCTTGTCCCAAGGCCGCGTCCACGGCTTTGCCGGTCACGCCTTTGTCGATTAAATCGACGAGCATCAAGTGGTTTTCCGTACCGCCAGAAACGATGTTGACACCGCGCTCGATAAAGGTTTCTGCCATGACTTTGGCGTTAACTAGCACTTGTTTTTGGTAGTCTTTGAAATCCGAAGACAGGGCCTCTTGGAAAGCCACGGCTTTGGCGGCGATGGCGTGCATCAACGGGCCGCCTTGCATACCGGGGAATACCGCTGAGTTCAATTTTTTCTGAATGTCGGCGTTGGCGCGCGCCAAAATCAAGCCGCCGCGTGGGCCGCGCAAGGTTTTGTGGGTGGTCGAAGTCACCACATCGGCAAATGGCACGGGGTTGGGGTGTAAACCAGCCGCCACTAAGCCGGCAAAGTGCGCCATATCGACAAATAAATACGCACCGACTTTATCTGCGATGGCGCGGAAGCGCTCGAAATCCAAAATTTGCGAATAGGCCGAGTAGCCAGCGATAATCATTTTCGGCTTGACTTCCTCAGCTTGTTTTTCTAAAGCGTCGTAGTCGATTAAGCCTTCGTCATCAATGCCGTAGCCGATGACGTTGTAAGTGCGGCCGGAGAAGTTGACTGGCGAGCCGTGCGTCAAGTGACCGCCACAACCCAAATCCATACCCAATACGGTGTCGCCCGGATTGAGTAGCGCCAAGTAAACGGCGGCGTTGGCTTGCGAGCCGGAGTGCGGTTGGACGTTGGCGTAGTCGGCGTTGAATAGCTCTTTGACGCGCTCAATGGCTAAGGCTTCAACGACATCGACGTATTCACAGCCGCCGTAGTAGCGCTTGCCAGGGTAGCCTTCGGCGTATTTATTGGTCAGTTGCGAGCCTTGGGCTTCCATGACGCGTGGACTGGTGTAGTTTTCGGAGGCGATTAACTCGATGTGTTGCTCTTGGCGCGACACCTCTTCGTCCATAGCCTTTTTCAATTCGGCATCAAAATCAGCGATGCGCATAGTGTGTTCAAACATGTTTTATTCCTCAGAGTTTACGTTTGATGAGGCGATGGCGGCCGTGTCGGCTTGCATCGCTAAATAATGAGGGTGTTCTAGCGTAATGGCTAGCGAATTTTCCTCAATCCAAGCCTCGACCTCGGCGGTCAGGGCTTTAGTGTTTTTGTCTTGGCAGCTAATCGGCTTGCCGATAACGATATCGACGATGCCGTTGTTGACGGCGCCTTTGCCTTTTTGCCAAAAAAGACCGGTGTTTAGCGCCACGGGTAAAATATCAACGCCGGCGCGTTGGGCGAGCATCACGCCGCCGCCTTTATATTTGGCCTTTTTGCCCGGCAAGGTGCGCGTGCCCTCGGGGTAGAGGACAATCCAAAAGCCTTTTTTTAGCTTTTCTATGCCGGCTTCTACCATAAACTTTAGCGCTTGTCGGCCGGCCGAGCGGTCGATGGCAATGGGGCGCGTGACGCGCAAAACCCAACCAAAGCAGGGAATGCGGAACAACTCGCGCTTCATCACCCACGTTTGCGGTTGGAAAATCGGCAACAGCACAAAAATATCCAGCGCTGATTGGTGCTTAGACAACACCACGCAGGGCTGGTCGGGGATATTTTCGCGCCCGTGCACGCGATAGTCAATGCCGATGATGATTTTTATCATCCAGCGCACGCAATTGCCCCACGCTACTGCGAGGTCGTAGGTGCGGCGCTCTGAGCAAAATAGGCTAGCGATAACCGGCACTGGCCAGTAAATCAGCATAGAGAGGATCAAAATCACAATAAATACATAAGCGCGCAGTTTGAGTAGCATGGTGTCTTTCCCTATTGCAGTAAATCTTCAACGGCCGACGGCAAGTCGGCAAAAAAGCGAGTTTGTTGTTTAATTTCAGTCGGTAATTGTTGGTAATCTCCATCACCGCTGGCGTTGGCTATCATCATCAGCTGGCAACCGGCCGTAAAGCCGGCAATCATATCACGACTTGCATCGCCGATAAAGACCGTATCGGCAACGTCGGCGTCAAAGCCGTCAATAATTGCCGTGAGCATACCGGCGCGAGGCTTGCGCCACGGGTGTTTGTCATCGTAACTGGGGCAATAGACGATGCGGTGAATGTCGCCGTCGCCAGCGCGCAATTGCCTGAGCATGTGGGCGTGAATGCCCGACAGCGTTTGGTGGGAATAGTAGCCGCGGCCAATGCCGGCTTGGTTGGTGGCGATGGCCAGCGTCAAGCCAGCTTGCGTTAGGCGGGCAATGGCGGCAATAGCGCCCTCGGTAAATTCAAAGTCGGCCGGCCGCGTTACATAAGTACCCAAATCGCGGTTAATGACACCGTCGCGGTCGAGAATGACCAGCTTCACAGCGCCGCTCCCTTATTGCGAATATAACGATACATATCGGCATCATCGCGGCGCGAAAAAACCATAAAATAAATGCTTTCAAAGCGCTCGTCTAATTTGGCGGTGATTGCCAAGCTGTCGTCATCGCTTTTTGCGGCGCGATACACCACGACCAAACAGCGAATATCGGGGCGGATAGTCAGCGAGATCTTCTCGGCGAGGAAAATGCCTTTGGCACTGCTGGGAAACGCCTCGCGCAGGGTTTGGCGCTCCTCGTCGCTCAATTGCGCTGGCTTCAGCGTGTCTTTGATGCTGAGGCTTTGGCGCTCTTCGTAAAATTGATTGACGCGTTGATAAAGCGGCTCGGCTTGGGTTTGCCATTGCAGGGCTTCGTCAACTTTGCCGGCGGCTTTTAGGGCTTCGTAAACGCTGTTGTAGGTTTCGGCGGCGATAAACAAATCGCTGCGGGTTTTGGTGGCAAAGGCCTGCAAGCCGGCCAAATCGTCGCGCGTTTGATACAACAGATAAGCAATGCGTTGTGCCGTTTGCGCGTATTGCCAAGCGTGTTGTTGGATATTTTGTTGTTGCTCGTGGTGCGCGAGGACTTTTTGATAGTAGCGCAATGCCGGCTCGGCATCGTCCAGTTCGTCATAGGCGCGCGCCAGTTTCAACCAGTCGTCCACGCCTTGTTCGGCTTTGGCACTCAAGGTTTCGATAGTGGTACGCGCTTGTTGGGTGTTTTGATATAGCTGTTGCCAAACCTCGCGGTTTTGCTCGTACCACTGGCGATTGTAGAAGTTGAATAACTCGGCTTGTTGAGGGGCAAAATAGTAAGCCAAAGCGCTGTTTTGAGCATCAAATTCGACTTCTGTTAACGATGCCGGTGATACGCCTAAATGCGCCAAGCGGTCGGCGAGGCACGGGTGCGTGTCGTCGTAAGTGGTGGGCACGGTCAGCGCCTTTTTTAGGTTTTGTGCAATGGCGTCGCGATTGCGCTCGTAGCCCTTGTCGGCGTAATTCGCCAGCCGCTGCCAAATGCTTTTGGGGGCGTCTTTATATTTTTGGTTGAACTGGCTAACACGCGTCCAAAAAGCGCCGTAAATCGTTTCGGCGACCACGGTGCTAGCAACTAAGGCACTCGCGGTGGTTTGTTTGGAAGTCAGTTGAGCGCTGATGTCGTCGGCCTCGTATTCGTTGGCGCGCGACACTACAAAGGCATAAGCCGACAGGCGCGGGAAAAACCACAGGGCATAATATTGTATCGGCATCAAAAATACTGAGTCTTGCGCCATGATGACCTCGAAAATGCCTTCCCACGTCATGCGAGTGCGGTAAATCCACCCCGACAGCCGGCCGTGGTTGCCGGAAAAGTGTCCGAGTTCGTGGGCGATAACAGCTTTGATTTGCGCCGGCGATAACAGCATCAACAGCGGCAATCCCAACACCAAGGTATTTTGCATACCGCCAAACAAACTGCGCCGCGGCCGTTGCACCGCCATAGCGTTTAAGTTGCTGTCGATAAGGATTTGATGAATGGGGGGCAGTGCCAGCGTTTGCGTCATTTTCGCTAGCATGTTTTTTAGTGCCGGACTAGGCGCGTTGATGATATAGCCCTGTGGCGCGTCGAATTTTAGGGTGAAGAGTTTAACAATCGCCCACAGCAAGCCGGCCACCGGCAAAAAAATAAACGACTTGAACATCAACAGCACAAACATTGACGGGTGCAGAATGAGTAGTACCAACAAGCCGACAATAATGGCAACGCCAACGGCCGCCAATAGCGCAAAAAAACCGTAGCCGCCCAACAGAATAAAGCGCGATACGCGCCGCTGATAGGCGACTGGGTCGGCGTCCATTTTGGCTTGCGAGGCCTCGACCAAGGCGATGAAATCGTGCTCGTTCACAGTCGATTGGCTCAGGCGTTACAGCTTCGGCATACCGCCCGGCAAGCCCGGAATGCCACCACCTTGCATTTTGCTAGCCATTTTTAGCATTTTGCTCATTTTTCCGGCTTTGAAGTGCGACATTTGCTTTTGCATTTCTTTGAATTGCTTCAACATGCGGTTGATTTCGGGAATGGGAATGCCCGAGCCGGCCGCAATGCGCTTCTTGCGCGAGCTTTTGATAAATTCGGGGTGTTCGCGCTCGTACGGCGTCATGGAGTTAATCACCGCAATCATGCGTTTGAATTGATTGCTGTTCATGTGGCGGTCGCGCACGGCTTTGGGAATTTCGTTGACGCCGGGGATTTTCTCGACCAACTTGTTGATGTCCATGTGTTGCATCTGCTCAAGCTGTTCTTTGTAGTCGTTGAGGTTGAATTTCTGCCCCGACTGCATTTTTTTAGCGAGGCGTTCGGCCTTGTCTTGGTCAACTTGTTGCTGAATGTCTTCGACTAGGGTCAATACATCGCCCATGCCCAAAATGCGCGACGCCACACGCTCGGGGTGGAAAGCTTCCAAAGCGTCAGTTTTCTCACCGACACCGAGGAATTTAATCGGCTTGCCGGTGATTTGGCGAATGGACAAGGCCGCACCGCCGCGCGCGTCACCGTCGGTTTTGGTCAACACCACACCGGTAAGCGGCAGGGCATCGTGGAAAGCTTTGGCGGTGTTGGCGGCGTCTTGGCCGGTCATGGCATCGACGACAAATAGCGTTTCAACCGGCTTGACCGCGGCGTGAATGGCTTGGATTTCCTGCATCATGTCTTCGTCAATGTGCAGGCGGCCGGCGGTATCGATAATCAGTACGTCAAGCGTCTTTTTCTTGGCGTGTTTAAGGGCGCGTTTGGCAATTTTGACCGGCTTTTCATCGGGTTCTGAAGGGATAAACTCGGCGCCTACCGACGTGGCTACGGTTTCTAGCTGTTTAATCGCGGCCGGCCGGTAAACGTCGGCCGAGACCACGGCGACCTTTTTGTTTTCCTTGTCCATGAGGTGCTTGGCGAGCTTGGCGGTACTGGTGGTTTTACCCGAACCTTGTAAGCCGGCCATTAAAATAATCGCCGGTGGTTGGGCGGCGAGGTCTAGGGCATCGTTTTCTTCGCCCATAATCGCCGTCAATTCTTCGTGGACGACTTTGATAAACGCCTGTCCGGGAGACAACTTGGTGTTGACGTCCAAGCCCACGGCTTTTTCCTTGACATCATTGACAAATTGCTTGACGACGGGCAAGGCGACATCGGCCTCTAATAGCGCCATGCGCACGTCGCGCAGGGCTTCTTTGATGTTGTCTTCGCTTAGGCGCGCTTGGCCACGCAGGCTTTTGACGGTGTGTTGTAAACGGTTGCTGAGATTTTCAAACATAATGGCAATCCTATAATATAAATGCGGTAAGCACTGTATTATACGACAATTTGATAGCTTACCGCAAAATAGTTTAATTTTTGCTATGACGTTGCGTCGTCTCGCCGTATGGCAATACGATGAGACGCGCCACCTCATAGCAAAAGCTAAACTATTTTACCGTAGGGAAGACACGCCCTAGGGTGATGCCCTAAAACGATGCCCTAAAATTGTGGTAAGAATTGACTACGTTGTCTTTGAAGTCATTGAAAATATCTAGTAGTGATGGGTCAACGGTAATGGCGTAAGTCGTAAAGGCGACATTCAAACCCACCGGCAACCAGAATAATGGGGTTTTATTCAAGGCGTCGCGATAAAACAGTCGGCCAAACAAGCCGCCGGCCCAGCCGCCCAAGACGCCAAACAAAAATACTTTGAGATCAGAGGGTAAATAGTGCTCGACTTGAGCCTTTTTGTCTAGGAAGTAGCGGAAAAATAAAATGATGCTAAACAGCAAATAGGGCTTGAACAGCGGCCATGCCATGGTGGCAATCACATACAGCCAAATTAAGCTAATCAGAGAGTAAATGCCAAAGACAATCCAGTGCTTGGTGTCATCGCTGAGTTCAAATTGGCCGCTTTCTTCTTCGACGCGGAGGACTTTGCTGGTGGGTGCGTCTTTAACGGCTTCAAATTGTTGTTTGACGCGTGTAGCTCGAAAGCCATTGCCATCGCGTTTAGCGCTGAAAAATACGGGGTCACCTTGACGTGGTTGCTCTTTGCTTTGATAGACACTGCTGTCAAAATAAATTTTCGCGGTACTGTGTTCCGGCTGAATATAGCCGGATTGCTTGCGGCGATGCCAGACGGTGATAGTGCCTTTGTGGATGCGTGGTTTCTTTTTTTCTACAGTAGTCATGGTTGGTGTCTTCTCTCGTTGCCACTTAACAGCCGATTATGGTCACATAAAAATTCAGTGTAGGCAATAGGAATTTTATTACACTCGATTAATTGCAACAAACGACTTCATTTATTGGCTAAAAGTGGCGAAAACCTAAAGTAACAGCGCGGCTATTGGATAATTGAATAAAAGCACTTAGGCATCGTAAGCACTAAAGCGCTTGGGGTCAAAGGCTTCGCGCACCGCTTCGCCGATAAAGGTCACCAGCACCAACACCACCGACAGCACGCAAACGGTGGATAAGACTATCCATGGCTTGTCTAGGCGCTCGACGCCCTGTTGTAGCAGTTCCCCCCAACTCGGCGCTGGTGCGGGCAAGCCGAAACCCAAATAGTCCAAACTGGTCAAAGCGGTAATGCCGCCGGCCAGCGAAAACGGCAAGGCGGTGACGATAACCGCCATGGTATTGGGCAAAATGTGACTAAACATAATGCGCCAGTGCGAAGCGCCAATGGCGCGCGCCGCCAACACGTAATCGCGCGCTTTTTCTTTGTAAACCGAGGTGCGAATGAGCTCGGTCATGCCCATCCAACTAAACAAGGCCATAATGACCAACAACGTCCAGAAACCGGGGGTGATAATGGCCGCCAAAATCATAATAATATAGAGTACCGGCACGGCGTTCCAAATTTCCAACAAGCGCTGACCGATTAAATCCGTCAAGCCGCCGCGATAGCCTAATAGCGTACCGAAGAAAATCCCTATCATAAATTGCAACACCATCAACATCAACGAAAACAAAAACGCCAAGCGAAAACCGTAAATCAGCCGCGCCAACACGTCGCGGCCGGTGTTGTCAGTGCCTAAATAGTGGCGGTCGGCAATATTGGGCGCAGAGGGCACGAACACGTCGGGCTTAAGGTCAGCTTCAAAAACGCCGTAGGGAATGGGCGGCATCAACACCCAGTTGTCGGATTGCTCGGTTTTAAACTGTTGCGCCAGTTCGCGATAATTGGTCTCGTAGGGGTAATCCAAGCCAAAAGTTTGGCCGCTAATCATCTTGCCATAGGTGGGGAAAAAATATTGGTTGTTGTACTTGACGATGAGCGCGCGATGGTTGGCAATCAGCTCCGCCCCCAACGACAGAATAAACAAGGCAAACATCAACCACGCGGCGTAATAACCGCGCTTAATCGACTTAAAACGCTTTAAGCGTGCTTGGGTGATACTGGACATAGTGATTATGATATTGAAAAAACAAAAGTGTCGTAACTACACGGCATAATTAGCGGGAAATGAGATAACATCTGTGCAGTGCAAAAATGGGGAATTTCACACTGACGTTATCATTTTGTCGCCTTAGCCGATATAATAACAGCAATTCCGTAAAGTGCACAAACATAATGACCACGACAATTGAGGCGCTCAAGCGCTTAAAAGCCGGCAATCAACGCTTTGTTGAGGGCAACTTGCAACACCGAACGCTAGACGAATACAACAAAAGCAAAATGACTGGACAGCAACAGCCGTTTGCGATTATTTTGGGGTGTTCCGATTCGCGTGCCCCAGCCGAGATGGTTTTTGACCAAGGCATTGGCGATTTATTTGTGATTCGCGTCGCCGGCAATATCGTCGCGCCGTCGCTGGTCGGCAGCATTGAATACGCCGTGCAGCAATTCGGCACGCCGTTAGTGGTGGTGCTCGGTCACAGTCATTGTGGCGCGGTGACGGCTTGTGTGGAGCAAATTCAGCGCGACACGCCACAAAATGCCGGCAGTCACAATCTCTATTCGATTGTTGAGCGCATTCGTCCGGCAATTCACACTTTGGCTGAAACGCCGATAGGTGACGACAAAGACTTGCTCGTCCAACACGGCGTGCGCGCCAATGTTCGGGCTTCGGTGGCCAATTTGCGCTACAGCTCGCCGACGTTGGAAAAATATATCGGCTACGACGAGTTGCTGATTGTCGGGGCTGTGCTCGATTTGGAGACCGGCCAAGTGGATTTTTTTGAAGGCTTGCCGCAAACTGGCATGGAAACGGTGTCGTTTTCTGAATAAGTGCACGGCGGTGCAATAACCCATTTTTAAAAAGGACTTACTGAGGACTAACTGATGATTACTCAATTTTTAACTCACGTTGATGACCAACGCTTACACGAACTGGCTGGCGAGTGGGTCATGCCCATACAGGGCGAGATGCTGCAATTGCCACAAGTGCCCGATCCCGTGTTCGCCAACGGCATGATGGGTGAGGGCTTTGCCATTAACCCCACCGGCGGCATGGTGGTTTCCCCCGTGGCCGGTACGGTGACGTTGCTGTTGCCGACATTTAACGCCATCGGCGTGACGGCGTATAACGGTGCGGAAATCCTTATCCACGTCGGCATTGATTCCGCTAAATTACAAGGCCAAGGCTTTGCGCCACAAGTCAACGTCGGCGACCAAGTCATGGCCGGCACGCCGCTACTGGCGGTGGATTGGGCGTTTGTTGGCGCTCATGTTAGCAGTTTGATTTGTCCAATCGTCTTTAAACAGGCCGGCATGGTTTAATTTAGCTCAATAAAGTATGGTCGATAAAAAAGTTGCCGGCTATCGCCTCACCTACGAACAAGGCGGCGATGAGCTAACCATTTCACGCAGCAGCATGGCGTTAGTGGTTTTTTTTTGTCGTTAGTTTTATGCTTTCCGGCTTAGGGGTATTGCTGTCGGCGATAATTAAAGGAGAGTCGTGGGGAGGAGCGTATCTATTCGCCCTAATATTTGTGGCGGTCAGTGGTGGGTTAGCCTATGTACTGAAAATTTATCAGGGATTTGTCATTTCTCGCGCCGACCACACCATTACCGAAATATCGAGAACGCTTTTTGAGAAAAAAACTTCAACAGCGCATCGTTATAAATACCTTGCTGCCGTTATCGATGAGCGCGAAGGAAACGATAGCACAACTTACGGCATCGTGTTCCTTATCAATGGCAACCCCTCGTTGCGCTTTCAACTGTATCAAAACAGCCGTCAGCGACAATACCAGCAAATTTGTGATGAAATCAACCGGTTTGTGAATGCTTGATGAGGATACTGAGTTTTCGTCATGCTCAGACCGGCCGGCATGCTGTGAGTGTAAAATTTCGGTGACTTCCCCCATTATCTGGGGTAAAATCGCCACTTCGCTATTTTATATGATAAAACGCTAACTATTCCCACATGAACGACGAACAACCGCCATCGAGCGCGCCGCGCAAATTTTTTGCTAATTTGAGCGGCTTATTCAGTAAAAACAATTCCAAAGAAGACTTGCGAGAATACTTGCAAGAAGCACAAGACAACAAAATCATCGATACCGAAGAAGCCGCCATGCTAGAGGGCGTACTGGCGTTTTCCGAGCAGCGCGTGCGCGATGTCATGCTACCCAAATCCAAAATGGTCACCGTCTCCGAAGACATGAGCCTAGAGGCGGCGGTTCGATTGATTATCGACAGCGGCCATTCGCGCTTTCCAGTGGCAAGAGACGAGGAAATCGTCGGCATTTTGCTGGCCAAAGACTTGCTCAATAGCCTGTTTCAATCGGACAGCGACTTCAATATCGCCGATTTGATGCGGCCGGTACACCACATTCCCGAATCCAAACCGCTGGACGTGATGTTGCGTGAATTTCGGCGGCGACGCTTACACATGGCGATTGTCACCAACGAATACGGCGAGATTGCCGGCCTGATTACCATTGAGGACGCCATCGAGGAAATTGTCGGCGAAATTGATGACGAGCACGACCACGCCGAGGACGAAGACATTACCCGCCTCGCCGAAAACCAATTTTTAGTCAACGCCTTGACCGAAGTTGAGGATTTTAACGCGTTTTTCAAAACCTCACTAGACCGAGACGCCCACGATACCATTGGCGGTTTTGTGCTGTCGAACTTTGGTTACGTGCCCAAAGCTGGCGAAGAAATCAGCTTTGCCGGCTTGAATTTTCACGTCAAAACCGCTGACGACCGGCGCATTGTCGAGTTGTTAGTGAACCGTTAACCATAACGCCACGGCAGATTGACCGCCCCGTGCCCAAAAGTCGGGCTAATGACAACGGGGCAGGGCAAATCCGCCAGTACCTCGGCAACGACGTCCAGCGCCTCAATGTGCTGCGAATTGCAGCCGGTCAGCGTCCCAAACACCACGGCGCAAACGCCGTCAAATGTGCCGGCATTTTTCAAGTGCGTTAGCATACGGTCAATTTGATAGGGCGACTCACCGACCTCTTCAATCATCAAGATTTTTCCTTGCGCCTTCACTTGATGCGGCGTGCCTAACGACGTCGCCAACAGCGACAGGCAGCCGCCAGTGAGTGGCGCTTTGGGCAAGGTGATGGTTTTAATGGTTTCAACGGTTTTGACTGCTTCGGCGTTTTCTCTGGTGTTCTTTTCTGCGTTCTTTTCTGCGTTCTCGACCCGCAGCGGCCGGCATGACAACACCGGCCATTGCCCCGCAAACAGGGCGTTGTGCAGGGCTTCGCGGTTGCACCGGCCGGCTTCGCTGTCGGCCAAAAATTGTGCCGTGGCGACATTCGGTGCGTGCAAGCGGAAAAGATTTTTCACACCGGCAAAGTGCAAATGCAAGGTGGTGATGTCGCTAAAACCAATCAAAAAACGTGGCGAAGGCACCGACGCGCCCTCCAGTCTTGACAGCAAGCGCGCACAACCGTAGCCGCCGCGCGTGACAAAAATGGCTTTGATGTCGGGGTGGTGCAACGCCGTCAGCAGGGCTTCGGCGCGCTGGTCATCGCCGTTAGCCAAATAGCGCTGTGGGGCGAGCTGAGGCGTTTGCACAACGTGCAAACCCCAATCGGCCAGCACATTCAGCGCATCTAACACCAAGCCGGCATCGCGATGCCGCTGCCCTGAGGCCGGTGCAATGACGGCGACGCTATCGCCGGCTTGTAGCTGTAGGGCGTTTTCTGGATAGCACATGCAGTTTATCTCCTCGTTTTAGGGCGTATTTTTTCGCGCTGCCGGCCTTTAATTCGATAACGAATTGCACTCGCCGGCTACGCGAAGGATAAGTTGGGCACGGCGATGACCGGCACGGTTGAACGCGATGTTTAATTTCCAGCAGTTGACCATCGGCGGCAAAAAACAGCATATCTAGCGCAATCAAGGTGTTTTTCATCCAAAAGTTCACGCGTTTGGGGCGGCTAAAGACGAAAATCATGGCTTGGCGGTCGGTCATGTGGGAGCGAAACATCATGCCGCGCGCCATCGTTTGTGGCGTATCGACGACTTCGGCGACAAAATAGGCGTGGCCGATGCGTATCGGGGTGTTATAATTTTCCTGCGTCAAAAATTGCGCCTGAGCCGGCAGTAAGACGCATAACAGCGTCAGAATAAGAGCTTTCATGATAGATGCCTAATAACGAACTGACCTTAACCCTATCACGATTACCCACGAGGAACAACCATGCAATACCAATACACCATTCACCAGCAAGAAAAAGCCTATCGCGGCTTTTTCAAATTCGATCGCTATAGCGTTTCGTTTGATAAATTTTCGGGTGGCCAGATTGAACAAGTCATGCGCGAGTGCGGCAAAAAAGGCGATATTGTCGCGGTGCTACCCTACGACCCCGTGCGCGACGAAGTGCTATTGGTCGAGCAATTTCGCATCGGCATGGTGGTGCGAAATCAGCACCCGTGGACGCAAGAAATCGTCGCCGGCTTTATGGATGTCGCCGGCGAAGACGCGCCAACCACCGCCAAGCGCGAGCTATTCGAAGAAACCGGCTGTCACGCCAAGGCCTTGCACGCTTTGCTGTCGTATTACCCCAGCCCCGGCGGTAGCGCTTCTCAAGTCCATATTTTCGTTGCCGAAGTCGATGCCAGTGAAGCCGCGCAGCACACCGGCTTAGAGGAAGAAGGCGAAGACATCTGCGTCCATCGCGTTCCACTGGCCGACATTCGACAAAAAATTGCCGAGGGCGGCATCACCAACGCCGTCGATAATGCTACCGCCATCATTGCGGTTCAAGAATTTTTGCGCGCTGATTGGCCGGCTAAATTGGGTATCTAGTTTTCAAGTGCTAACAACGCTCGCAACTGCCGGCTACGCGCTGGTGAATCCAGCACGCCGGAAGCATAAAAGCGCACCGTTCCCGCCGATGTCGGTTGCGCGGTGGCATTCAAAGAATTGAGCAAGTGGTTGACAGTACCTTGGTTGCCGTCGATGACTTTGACGCCAGCGCCGACTTGGGCTTGAATTAAGGCTTTGTAGAAGACAAAATGCGTGCAGCCCAACACCAAGACATCGTGGCTGGCGGCGCTGACGTTGGCTAGCTGGTTGGCCAAATAAGCGCGCACTGCCGGCGAGTCAAACTCAAAGCGCTCGGCAAAGACGACCAGCCGGTCTAGGTCGATTTTGTCAATTTGTTCGCCGATTTGGAGGGCGCTGATGAGATTGCCGAGCTTTTTTTCTCCCAACGTCAGCGACGTGGCGGTAACGGCGATTTGCTTGCCGGTTTGGTGCAAGGTGGCCGGTTTGACGGCCGGTTCCATGCCGATAATGGGAAAGTCATAGCGCGCGCGCAAGCGCTCACCGGCAACCGCCGTCGCAGTGTTGCAGGCGACCACTAAGGCATCAATGTGCAAATCCGCTAAAAAAGCCACAGCGCGCTCACTGAGCTGCCTAACCTGCGTCGGCGATTTAATGCCGTAGGGGGCGTTATCGCTGTCGGCGTAGTAAATATAATCGGCGGTTGGCAAGGTGGCTAGCGCCGTTTTGAGCACGCTCAAGCCGCCAATGCCGGAGTCAAAAAACGCAATCTTCATCGTCTAGCCCAACACGCCGGTCGCATGGCCTAGCCACAAGCTCAACCACAAGCCGACCCAAGCGAAAGCGCCGGCAATCCAATCGTCTAGCATAATGCCTAAGCCATTGTGAACGCGCTCGTCAGCCCATTTAATCGGCGGCGGTTTGACAATGTCGAACAGCCGAAACCACAAAAAGCCCAGCACCAAAGTCAACCACGTCGGCGTAAAAAATAACAAGGTAATGAGCACGCCGGCAATCTCATCAATGACGATGCCGCCGTGGTCGTGCACGCCCAAAATGACAGAGGCGCGGTCGCACAGCCACACCCCCAACACCGACACCATCAGCAACACCGCGATATGCAACCACGGCTGCGACATCACCAGCCAAGCAATCAACACGCCGGGCAGAGTGCCCCACGTTCCAGGGGCGGGGCGCAGCAATCCCGACCCGAAACCACAGGCCAAAAATAACGTGATTTGCTCAGAAAAAGGCCGGCCTTTCAAGGTAATCGGCTGGGTAGATTTAGTCATAAAAATATTGTCGTTGTGGTTTCAAGGGGCAATTATCATAACAAAATAGTAGGGTGCACGGCAATTGTTGCGGCTTACAAAAACATTGCCGCCAAACCCAACAGCACCAAAAACCCCACGACATCGGTTACAGTGGTTAAAATCACCGAGCCGGCCAGTGCTGGGTCAATATTGAGCTTTTTCAACAATAAAGGAATGAGCACGCCCGACAAGGCCGCCACGCACAAATTGGCAAAAATTGCCGACACCACAATCAAGGCCAAATTCAGCTGTCCAAACCACAACAGCGAAATTGCCGCTGTCACCGCGCCCCAAACCACGCCGTTAATCAGGCCGATAAGCAGCTCGCGCCCCAACAGGATTTTGGCGTTAGCGCCCTCGATTTGCCCCAAAGCCATACCGCGAATAATAATAGTCAACGACTGCGAGCCGGCAATGCCGCCCATACTGGCGACCAAAGGACTGAGCGCCGCCAACGCCACCACTTTTTCAATGGTGGCGCCAAAGGCGTTAATCACCGAAGCCGCCAACAGCGCCGTCAACAAATTAATCCCCAACCACAGGCCGCGGCTGATGGCGGCTTGTTTAATCGGGGCAAAGGTATCGACTTCTTCGTCCAAACCGGCGGTGTTGAGCAGTTGTTTCTCCGCCTCTTCTTGAATAACATCAATGACATCGTCCACCGTAATTCGACCAACTAATTGGTTGTTATCGTTGACAACGCCGGCGGCTAACAAGTCGTGCTCGCGGAATTGTTGCGCCACTTGCATGGCGTCGGTGTTGACGTGGAAGGCGGTAAATTCGGTGCGCATGATCTCTTCGATGTGCTGTTGACGTTTGGCGATAATCAACTCGGCCAAGCGCACTTCGCCCAACAGGTGCGACTCGCGGTCAACGACAAAGACTTTGACGGTGGCGTCCGGCACTTCCTCCAGCCGGCGAAAGTAGCGGATGACCGCGCCGACGCGCGTGTCGGGGCGCACGGTGATGCTGTCGGTATTCATCATGCCACCGGCCGTTTCATCGTCGTATTCCAACAGCTCCACCAACTTGGCACGCTGTTCGCCGTCAAAGGATTGCAACAAGCCCAAGGCCTTGTCGTCCGGCAAATCTTGGATAAAGTCCACCAAGTCATCGTCGTCCATTTGTTGCGCTGACTCGAACAGTTCTGTGGGGCTCATTTCTTCGACCACGTCTTCGAGCACGTCACCGCCGAGGTTGGCGAGCACCTGCCCTTGCTCATCGTTGGGAACGACTTCCCAGACTTGATCGCGCTCGACCGGCGGCAGCGATTCTAGGGTTCGGGCGATTTCGGCCGGCTCTAAATCGCTAATGGCTTCACTGACGGCGGCGGTGTTGTCTTCACTGAGTGCCTCGCGGACTTCGGCGAGCGGAGAGAGTATTTTTTCTTCTTGATTGTCTTTCATTGTTGCTCCGATGCTTTTACTGGTGAGGCATTAACTCGCCAAGCGCTGAATTAAGTTAAAATAGCGGCCGGTCGCACCTTGGTTATCGGCCAAAAAGCGTTGGGCTTGCTGGCCGATGTCGGGACTGGGCGCGCGCTTAAAGACCGCGTCTACGGTAATCACTTCAATGGCGTTCTCGGCTTGCATGGCGTTAATAAGCGCTTCAAAATTGAAGTGGTGTTCACCGATAACGCAGGGGGTGGCGAACAGTGCCGCTTCCAACGGATTGTGACCGCCGTGTGCCACGAACGAGCCGCCAATCACGGCATAATCCGCCAACGAATACATCGGCAACAACTGTCCCAAACAATCGACAATCAGCACCGCCGTATCGTCTGACAAAGCCGAAGTTTGCGTGTAGCGCGCCGCCGTCAACCCTAATTTTTGCGCCACTGTTGCCACTTCGTCTGTGCGTTCGGGGTGGCGCGGTGCGATGACCAACAGGCGTTGCTCGGCGCTGTGTTGATAGGCTTCGAGTAGCATCGCCTCTTCCCCTTTGTGGGTGCTAGCGGCAATGATAAAGGGGCGCGAGCCGATTTTGGCGCGCAGTTGCGCTTGTTGTGCTGGCAGGTCGGCCGGCTTTTGTAAATCAAATTTGATATTGCCGACCACGCTGGCCTTAGCGCCCAAGGACAAAAAGCGTTGACAGGATTCGTGGTTTTGGCAAGCGATTTCGCTGAAATTGCCGATGGCCTCGCGCCCAAACGCCCCCAACTTTTGATAGCCGGCCAACGAGCGCGCCGACAGGCGAGCATTAATCAGCAACGCCGGTGTGCTGCGCTGTTTTAAAGCCTGCAAATAATTCGCCCAAATTTCGGTTTCGACAAAGACAGCAAGGCGTGGACGGGTGGCATTCAAAAAGCGTTTGACCAAAAACGGTGCGTCAAACGGCAAGTATTGCAGGGCGGCGCGACCAGCCAAAGCCTCGCGCGCCGTGGCCGCTCCCGTGGGCGTGGTGGTCGTTATCAACAAGTTTTCCTCAGCCGCTAACAAGGCCTCAATCAACGGCAGCGTAGCGCGAAATTCGCCGACCGACACCGTGTGAATCCAAATCGCGCCCTCGCTATCGGCAAACGCCAATGCCAAGCGCTGATTCCAGTGTTTGCGATAATCGGGGTTGTGCCGGCTGCGCCACAACAGGCGCAACAACGCCAGAGGCAACGCCACAACCATTAAGATATTGTAAAGGTATTTCATGCCCAAGTGCCCCGTTAATTAACAGCCGGCCATGATACCATAAAATGCGGGCTTTTCGCGTTGCTTGCATTTTGCCAATAGTTGTGTTCATATACCGGCCTTTATCCTAAAACTGCAACAAGCGATTGTTAATTTATGCCTGTAAAAACCCTAGACACCGCCGTTGATGTTTACGCGTTACACCGCCGTTGGCGGTCGCGCTTTCCGTTTTTGTTGGAATCGGTGGCGCAAAATGCCAAGCTCGGCCGCTATGACATCTTATTTAGCAAACCACAACAAGTGATGACGCTAAACGCGCTCAGCGAAGACGATTTTTTGTCGCGTTTCGACCAACAGTGGCGCGCTCACCGCGATGACGAAGACACCGGCATTCCTGCCGATATTCCTTTTCGCGGCGGTTGGTTTGTGTTTTTTGCCTACGAATTGGCGCAACAGATAGAGCCGAAATTGGCGCTAACCGCGCCACCCTACCCGATAGCCTACGCCGGCAAGTGCGCCAGCGCCATCGTCGTCGATAAAGTCGCCGGCCGAACGCATTTGGTCGCCGACCGCTCCGACCCCGACGCCATCGCCGAATTATTACAAGCCATAGACGAACTCACTACGCCGCCATCGCCACCGGCCTTTACGCAATCGGTGTGCGAAGACGATGACGCCGGCTTTTTGGACGGCGTTGAAAAAGCTCGGCAATACATCATTGACGGCGACGTTTTCCAAGTCAACTTGTCGCGCGGTTGGTGGTTTGATATGCCGCTCGCGCAACGCGATGCCCTGTACGCGCAACTGCGTCACGCCAATCCCGCGCCATTTGCCGCCAGTTGCGATTTAGCCTTTGACGGCGGCGAGGTCAGCATTTTGTCATCTTCACCAGAGCGGCTAATTAGCATCCGAGGCGGCCGTATCGAAACCCGTCCCATCGCCGGCACGCGCGCTCGCGGTCACGATGAAGCTAGCGACAAAGCCCTGTCTAAGGAACTTATCGGCCACCTAAAAGAACGCGCCGAACACGTGATGTTGATTGATTTGGAGCGCAACGATCTCGGGCGCATTTGTCGTGCCGGCACGGTTCGCGTTGACGAGCTGATGGTGATTGAAAGCTACGCCCACGTTCACCATATCGTCAGCAACGTCATTGGCGACTTGCGCGCCGAAGTGTCACCGGCCGATGCCATTCGCGCCGTTTTCCCCGGCGGCACGATTACCGGCTGTCCAAAAGTGCGCTGTATGCAAATTATCCACGAGTTGGAGCAAACCCATCGCGGCGTTTACACCGGCTCGCTAGGTTATGTCAATCACAACGGCGACATGGACAGCAACATTTTAATCCGCACCTTTGCTTGCCACGATGGCCGCGTTGATTGTCGCGCCGGTGCCGGCGTGGTGTTTGACTCGGTGCCCAAACACGAGCTCAAAGAGACGCGCAATAAAGCTCGTGGCTTGTTGCGGGCGCTATAATACCCAACCTGCAAAATAACCTACAGCCGAATAGTTTAACTTTTGATACGGCGTTGCACTGTCTCGCCGTATTGCAATACTGTCTTCACCGGCGCGCCTTGTATCCAAAGCTAAACGATTTCGCTGTATCTTCGTTAGGCTCGCTTGTCGTAGCTAATGTACTGTCGCCTTGATGGGTTATTTTTCGGAGTGGGCATAAGCCAATGCCTAAGCCAATGCCGGTGATTTTTCCTGTAACTGAATATATTGAGCCGTATGCGCGCAGTGCGCGGCATGTCATTTTTCTTGCTTTTGTGTTATCATCGCCGCTCTTGGTGATTGGGTCAAACGGCTCTAAGTTGCCAAGAATTGTTTGTCAATTATTTAATTTAAAAGGGAGAATAATTAATGAAAATATTATCAAAACTCATTGCTGTTGCCGCGTTATCGCTTTCAAGCCAAGTGCTTGCCGGTGACTTGTCGGCCAAAACCAACGCCTATATTGAATGTTATAACGGCATTTCTTCGCGCGCTATCGACAGCATGAACCGCTACCGCAGCTGGGTCAAAGACATGAAAAAAGGCCCAACCGGCAAGGAACGCGTGGTTTACGGCCTGTACACTTTGCACGACCACATTATTGATGCTTGTAAGAAAAACGTGCCGGCCGCCGTCGCCGCCGAACCCAAACAGCCCGAATTGGACAAAGCCGCCGAGGCTTACCTCAAGGCTACCTTGGCGCTCAATGAAAAAATTGTCGAAGCCGATCGCTACTACGACCGCGAAAACTATAAGGATGACAAGTTTGAAAAGGGCAAGAAAATGCACCAGCCGCTAGTCAAAGCGATGGAAGATTTCATGGCCGCGCACGAGGCGCTCAACAAACAGCTAGAAGCGCAAAACGACAAAGCCATGAAAGCACAATTGGCCGAGCTAGAAAAAGCCGGCAAAAACGTCGATTACTGGATTTTATCAACCGCTATTGAAGCCAAAGCCGCCGTCAACGTCCTATCAGAAGAGACGTTTGATGTCGAAAAGGCCAAAAAACTTATCAGCGCCTACGAAGACAGCGCCGATAAACTCACCGATGCGCTCAAAGCCGACGAATCGGCCAAAATGCGTTATTTGTCGTTGCCCATGCGTTTAGAAGAATACCGCAAAGCCCTAAAAGAGCGTATGCGTCGCGTACGCGATAAAACGCCTTACAGCACCGGCGAGAAAATGAACCTCAATCCCAGTTCGGGTTGGATGGTTAAGGGTAGTCCTTACAAGGTCATGGATTATTACAACAAAATGGTTCAAGACATCAACCGTTAATCCTAAAAACGCAGTGAGCAATGTAGGGGCAGACCCGCGTGTCTGCCCCTACAAAAAAGTTCAACTGCCGTTTTGAGGATAAAACTTACATGAAACTCACCCACAGCTACCAAACCTTGCCGGCACTATTCTATGCGCCGGCCTTGCCAGACCAAGCGCCTGCGCCGGAAATGGTGGTGTTTAATCACGATTTGGCGCAAACGCTGGGCATAGACGACAGCGCCCCCATCGCCGACTGGTGCAGTGGTCGGGCTTTGCCACCCGATGCCAAGCCGATTGCCCAAGCCTACGCCGGCCACCAATTCGGCCAACTCAACCGTTTGGGTGACGGTCGCGCGGTGCTGCTGGGGGAAATCCAAACGCCTAACGGTTTGGTCGATATGCAATTAAAGGGCAGTGGCCGCACGCCGTTTTCGCGTCACGGTGACGGCAAAGCCAACCTCGCGCCGATGCTTCGCGAATATCTACTGAGCGAGGCGCTGTTTGCCCTAGGCATTCCCACGACGCGAAGTCTCGCCGTGGTCAAAACCGGCGAGGCCGTGCGCCGCAAACAGCACCGCCAAGGCGCAGTGCTCACGCGCATTGCCAGTAGCCACCTGCGCGTCGGCACCTTTGTTTTTGCCAGTATTGAAGCGCAACGCACCGGCAACCTGTCGCTATTACAACAGCTGCTTGACTATACCTTGGCGCGGCACTATCCCGATTGGCAAACGGCGGATAATCCGGCTTTGGCACTGCTTGAGCGCGTCATCGCTCGCCAAGCGCAATTGATGGCGCAGTGGCAAGGCGTCGGCTTTATCCACGGCGTCATGAATACCGACAACGTCACCATCAGCGGCGAGACCATAGACTACGGGCCGTGTGCTTTTATGGACACTTACGCCGAGCACACGGTGTTTAGTTCGATTGACGTGCAAGGCCGCTACGCTTTTGGCAATCAGCCACCGATGATGGCGTGGAATATGGCGCGCTTTGCCGAAAGCCTGTTGCCGCTGATTGACAGTGACGATGAAAAAGCCGTGGCGCTAGCCACGCAACAAGTCGCGCAATTTGAGCCGGAGTATCGCCGCTACTGGCAAGAACAATTGTGCGCCAAACTCGGCGTGCCGGTAACTTTTGCCAGTGTGGCCGAAGAGCTGTTACCGCTGTTATACGAACGGCAGTTGGATTACACCAACACCTTTGTTGCGCTAACGCAATTGGCAGCCGGCGAGCCGGCCGACTTGCCGACAGACGCGGTCTTTAGCGGTTGGTTAAACGCTTGGCAAAGCCAACTACACCACGACAGCGTCAGCCAGATGCAAACCCACAATCCGGTCGTTATTCCCAGAAATCACCAAGTCGAAGCGGCTTTGCAAGGCGCGGAAAACGGCGATTTGACGGCGTTTTACGCTTTGCATCAGGTGTTGCAACAGCCCTACGATTGGCAACAGTTAGAGGCTTTAACGGACTACCGCCGACCGGCGTCGGCCGAGTGGACGCGGCAGTACCAGACGTTTTGCGGCACTTGATTTAAAGGAAAAAGCGGCTGTTTTTCGTTCCGAGAAAAACAATAATTTCATTGAGTTGATTAATTAACTGGGGTATTATGCGTCGAAGACGTACCCTATCAATCTGATGATTTTTTAAACAGAGAATATTATGGCACTACTTGACGCGATTATTAGTGATATCCCCAAAGACATCAGTCAAAGCATCATTAAAGCTTACCCCGATAAACAAAAGAGAAATACCCTTGCCGATAAAGCTATCTTGTCGGCTTTGTCCACTATCATTCGGGAACAAAAGAAACAGGAATTTCTAGAGTTACTTGATAACATAGAGCCTTGGGAAGCAAAAGCCAACCAACCTTCAACCGTTGAAATGCTACGGGAAATTAGAGAAGAACACTAGCCCGAAATTAAGATGAAAAATGTGATTGTTCCCGACGCGAATGTCTTTATAAAACTGCTCAATCCCGAACACGATTCAAACCAAGCACTACAATTTTTTAGAGATTGTGCAATATACGATAGTACCTTAGTTGTGCCAGAACTATTTGTATATGAAACGATTGAAATTACAAGAAAGTTTAATGAAGGGTTCGAAAAAACACTGCGGCTGATTGAAAGCTACAAAAACACATTGTTAGAGATTATTTCCCCCGACCCAGATACTTGGCAAACGGCAGAAAAGATTACCCAACATGGCCACCCTAAAAGCGGTTATCCATCGGTGTATGACGCGATTTATCACGCCATTGCCATTGAAAATAAAGGTATATTTGTGACGGCCGATAAAAGGCATTATGATAAATCCCAGCATTTTGGCCATATCGTTTTACTTTCTGATTGGAAAAATGTAACCAATAAGCTACGGTAAAGTGGGCTAACTTTTACCACGGCGTTACGCTGTCTCGTCTTCCCCACTTAATTACTAGGGCGTGTCTTCTTCTGAGTCTAAGGAAAAGCGGTTATGTTACAGGTTGGGTATAATGGCGCGTTTTTAGAAGAGGGACTGTTATGCAAATTATGCTTGCCCCGATGGAGGGCGTGGTCGATGCGCCGATGCGCGATTTCTTGACCCAAATTGGCGGTTATGACCGCTGTGTAACCGAATTTATTCGCGTCGTCGATAATACTTATCCAGACCATGTTTTTAGCCGCTTTTGCCCCGAATTGGCCACTGGCGGCCGCACTGCTGCCGGCGTGCCGGTACATATTCAATTGTTGGGTAGCAACCCCGAAGCTATGGCGAGTAACGCCAGACAAGCCGCTAAACTGGGCGCGCTGGGTATAGACATTAATTTCGGCTGTCCGTCCAAAACGGTTAATCAGCGCGATGGCGGCTCGGCAGTGCTGCGTGAGCCAGCGCGCATGACCCGCATTCTTTGCGCCGTGCGCGACGCCGTGCCGGCGGATACGCCAGTGAGTGCCAAAATCCGCTTGGGCTACGAGCACGCCGATGACTTTTCCGCGATTATCGCCGCTATTAAACGCAGTGGCATTGATGAGCTGTGCGTGCACGCGCGAACCAAAAAACACGGCTACAAACCACCGGCCTACTGGACGCGCGTGGCTGAGGCGCGCCAGCAACTCGGCATACCAGTGATTGTCAACGGGGAAATTTGGACGCCGGCACAAGCGCGGCAAGCGCGCAGCGAAAGCACTTGCCAAGATATTATGTTGGGACGCGGGGCGGTTGCCTACCCCGATTTGGCGCGCCACATTCGCGCCGAAGACGCCGGCGAATCCTACATGCCAATGGCTTGGCCGGTCATCGCCGACAAAGTGTATCAGCAAGCCTTAACCCTACACCAAACCATGCCGCGCTACGCCGGTATGCGTACCAAGCAGTGGTTGCGCTATTTGAGCCAGCGCTACCCCGAAGCGCAGGCGACCTTTGAACGCGTTAAGCGCCACAAAACCTTTGAGGATATGCGGGGAAGTTGGTGCGAATATTCAGCGTGAGAAGGTGAAAATTTACTGCGCGAAAAAATGCAGTTAATCCAAATGGTACAACGCCTCGCTATAAATTAACGCAACAGCAAAAAAACAATAAGCCATTGCCCCCAACAAATTGACATAACGGAAAAAATGGTCTGAGGATTGTTTGCGAATAGTGTGAGCGATATAGCCATAAGCACCATGAATGATGACAATCAACCCACAAAAACTCAGAGAATAGAGAATAAACTGCACCCAAAAGTAGTCTTTATCAATAAACTGTGGAAACAGCGCTACAAAAAAGATAATGGGCTTAGGATTGGCCATTGTGATTAAAAAGCCTGCATAAAATAGCCTACGAGGGTGGTAAGCCGCCACTTGAACATCAAGTTGGTAGTGCTTTTTCGTTGCTAGAAACAATTTATAACTGAGGTAGAGTAGATACAGTGCCCCCAATAGCTTGAGTGCACTGTATAAATTGGCATGAGTCGCAATGAGCAACCCCACGCCACTGCCGGCTATTATCGAAATGACCAACATGCCCGAAGCAACACCGACAATGGCCGGTAGCGTTTTGAACAACCCAAACTTTAGCGATGTCGTTAACGTGAGAATAACACCGGGGCCGGGGCTTGCAATGGTTAATGCCGAAATAATGAGATATAAACTGTACTTTTCCATGAGATTGATTCACCTAAAAACGTAGGTACGATTAGCGCAGCGTAATCGTACGCATGATATAGTCAAGCCACCTAATTACTACTACGGTGTTGCACCGTCTTGCCGTACTTAGAATACTGCCTGCGACGGTGCGCCTTGTAGTAATCATTAGGTGACTCGATTATAGTCATACCCTATTTTGACTGCGTTTTTTAAGAATAATAGGATAAAATTCCTGCATTATCCTAAAAATCGCAGTTAGCAACTTTCCCGTCATTGCGAGGAACGAAGCGACGTGGCAATCTCCCACTACGCAGAGCACCCTTTGATGTTGCAGGCTATTCCGCAGTAGCAGGAGATTGCCACGCGCTACGCGCTCGCAATGACGCGCAACTGTCGTTTTTAGGATTATAGCGACTCAATCGACCGTATAACAGCTACAGAACAGCACACAGCGAGCGAACTGTACTGCCCAAATGAGATGACAGTATGAAAAACACCCCACCTAAAAGCACAAAGCACGAGTATGTTTATCACTGGGTTTTAGCCAAAATCAAAGAACAGCATTATTTACCCAATCAAAAACTCCCGTCAGTTCGGCAATTGGCCACTCGCTTACGGGTTTCTCATACGACCATTGCCACCGCTTATGATAATTTGGTTGCCGACGGCCATATTAGAGCCACCAAAGGCATTGGTTACTATGTAGAAAAATCGCATGGCCTAGCAATCGATACGCACGCAGAGAAAAATGCAATCAGAACAAGTGATTTAACGAATAGCGCGTGGTTAATGAGTCACTTGTTTAATCATCACCCTGAAAGTCATTATCCCGGCAGAGGTCGATTGCCGGCAAAGTGGCTACCAACCCAACACTTTCATGCTGAAATTAAAAAGTCATTGGCAAACACCAATGGTTTATTTACTTCCTACGGTAGCATTCACGGCCTCAAAGCATTGCGAGAATTATTTGCAAGAAATTTAACTCGCATTGGCGTGACTGCCGATTTGGATAACATGATGACAACCGCCGGCGTTTGCGGTGCGATTGATTTGCTAACGGATTATTTTCTCGAACCCCATGATGTGGTACTAGTCGATGCGCCTTGTTGGTTTTGGCTTATCGGTTGTTTAAAAATGAAAAACATACAAATTATTGGTATAGATAGAACGGCTACAGGGCCTAATCTTGAGCAAATTCAATCGGCCGCCTCAAAATATCGGCCAAAGTTGTACATAACCAACGCCGTACTTCACAACCCCACTTCTTTCAATGTCAATCCGGCTAGCATTCATGCAGTGCTTAATTTGGCAGAACAGTACGGATTTTATATTTTAGAAGATGACATTTATTCGGAATTAGCAGGCACACAGGAAAGCATTCGCTATGCCTCGCTAGACAATAACGAGCGCGTTTTCTATTGCAGCAGTCCCTCAAAAGTGATTGGTGGAAATTTTAAAGTCGGCGTTGTGTGCTCACCACAACAGCACACAGACGGGTTGCTAAAACAAAAAATGCTATCGCAAATGTGCGTGGCGGAATTGAATGAGCGGCTGATTTTAGCTATTTGTGCTAGCCCTCACTATCGCAAGCACCTTGAAAGGTTGACCGAACGCTTATCGCTGGCGCATGAAAATCTAGCCAAACAACTCCGGCAAATTGGGCTAGTCTATCCGGAACACACGATGTCGGGGCTGTTTGTTTGGCAACAATTACCCTGCAACACTGACACCTTGGCAGTTGATGCTAAAAAAGCTGGGTGGCTTATTGCACCGGGCAGTTTGTTTTCACCCAATGGACAGCACACAAATTATACGCGGTTGAATGTTGCCTTGACTAGCGCCGCATTTTTGTCTTGGTTGGCTCGCTATCTTGATAAAAAGGCTAAATAACGCTCCCAATCAAACGTCGGGCCGGGGTCAAATTTGCGCTCTGGCGCGATGTTTTCGTGGCCGGTGATATGGCCGGCGATGTCGGGATAGGCGTTGATTAAGGCTTTAGTGAGTTGTTTCAGCACCTGATACTGGGCGTAGCGATAGGGCGTTGTGCCGTTGCCCTCTAATTCGATGCCGATAGAGAAGTCGTTGCAATCCGGCCGGCCTTGGTAATTCGACTGGCCGGCGTGCCAAGCGCGGTCGTTGAAATTGACGAATTGCACTACCGCACCGTTGCGTTTAATCAAGGCGTGAGCAGAGACTTTCAGGTCGCTAATCTGCTGGTAAAACGGGTGTTTGTCGCTATCCAGTTCGTTGCAAAAAAAGCGCTCAATGTCTTCACCGCCAAACTGGTCGGGCGGCAGGGAAATATGGTGAATGACCAGTAAGCTGACGCGGCCGGCCTCGCCCAGTGGTCGCTGATTATAATTGGGGGAGCGGCAGTGGCGGACGGTGGCGCTTTCGTCCAACCAACCGTTGCGGATAATCAAATTCATGCCGTCTCCTCGGCGGTTAAGCGCGCGATGATGTCCATATTTTGTCGCAAATGCGCCGGATTAATCGTCCCCAAAATCACCGACAGCGGCAAGTCGCGGTTGCCGGTAAAAATAGCGGCCAAGTTGCGTTCAATAGCCGATTCTCCCTGTTGGAGCAAATGGCCGCTAGCGAAGGCCTTTTTCACCAAAATGCCCTTGCCCAAACGGCGAGCGCAGTCGATGACGTTTTGCTCATCGCGGTAGTCGGCGTTTTGGGTTATCATGGCGATGTCCATGCCGCAGTCCGCCAATGCCGCTTCGCCGCCGGCCGGCGTTTTCCCCGATAAACCAATCGCGCCAATTAAGCCGGCTTGTTTGAGTTTGTCTAGCGTCTCCACGGCCTCGCCATTGGCCAAAATGCCGGTGTCGTCGCCGTTGGAGTGAATCAATACGATGTCCAAACGCTCGCGGCGCAAGCGCTTGAGCGAGCGATGCACACTGTCGCGCACGGCGGCGGCTGAAAAATCAAAATGCGACTGACCGGCTTTAAAAGACTCGCCGACTTTGGTGCAGATTACCCAATCGTTGCGAGCCGGCAACAGCTGGCCGAGGCGCGTTTCGCTACTGCCGTAAGCCGGCGCGGTGTCGAGCAGGCGAATGCCCAAGTCGTGCGCCAAGGCGAGCAAATCGCGCACGGCCTTGTCATCGGGTAATGCAAAAGCGCTGGGGTATTTAACGCCGCGATTGCGACCGATTTTCACCGTGCCCAAACCGGCCGGCGACAGGGGAATGCCGTTGATGGTCGGCACGGTTGACGCGTGAGGGTTCATTAAAACAACTGTCCCTGAGCCGGCGCTAATAGCTTGTCAATATCGGCAATCCACTGTTGTTGGTTGGGGCTAATCGCGCCTTCGCGCTCTGCAATGACGCTGAGGTGTTTGACGACCTGCCGGCTTTCATCGGCGCTAAAGCGACCTACGCAGTCTTTGTGGAGTATTTTTTTCAAATCGTTGCGGGCAATGGGGTAGTTTTCTAGCATAAAACTGGTTTGCGTTAGCGTGGCCGCGGCCTCGTCAGCTGACATTTTTAATAGCTGTTGGTAGTCTTCTAACAGGGCGGCTTTGCCCTCGCGCGTCAGTTCGCCGTCTAGTTTGGCGATGATAAAGAACAGCGCGGCGCTAACGTCGGCATTGTTTTCTAAGATGAATAGCGGATTGGTTTGTTTGCGTTTGCTCCACGTATAGCGCCGGAAAAACAAAAACGGATTGAGGTCGATGGCCAAGCCGGATTCGTGAAAGCGCCGATAAGCAATAAAAAATGCCGTGGCGATGCTGAGTATGGCGATGATAATGTGCATAATAAACTCCTGTGATGTGGGAATTATCGTTGAATGACAAGGATATTAAATTGGTGTAATTTAATGGAGTATATTGTAGCATATCGGTTAATACTCTGAATATCTCGGCGAGCAATTGCGGTAAGTTTATACGTCATGATTTTCAATGTCATCAATGGCCATTGCCAGTGAATAATCGACAAACTCCCCTCGGTCAGCTTGACGTTCGCCAACGGCAATCAGTGCGGCCAACTGCTCTTGTTGTCGCATATCGTCCTCTAGTAGCCTCAATCCAGCACGAATGACTTCGCTACTGGAATGAAAACGGCCGGTATTTACTTGCTCGCCAATAAAATCAACAAAGTGATTGCTTAGTGTAATGCTAGTATTTTTCATTTTTTTATCAATAAATTGTATTTTAATAGGTTTTTCGAGTCATTGGCTGGCCGTTAGGGTGCGCATCGCGCATCAATTGACCGGCTTTCTTCTTGAGAGATAGCTTGAGTGGTGCATAGTGCGCACTACGAAGACTATGCATTATAGCAAAGGCAATTGACATTAAGCCAATTAAAGTGTTTTCAAATGCCAATTTAGCCGATATAATCGGCAATTGTATTGAATTGATGAACTTTATCCACTGAACAGGTAGTAAACAAGCATGAATAACCCGACCGCTAGCGCAAAAATTTACCAAGGCCAAATCGTCCGTTGGCACGAGGCGGGTTATGGCTTTATCCGTGCCGAAGGTTTACAGGATGTCTTTTTTGACCAAGCTGCTTACCAAGGCCAAAATCCACCGCAATTGCATCAACAGGTTGTCTTTACGCTGTACCAAGACAATCGCGGCTCGCAAGCGGCTTATGTTATGCCGCAAGCCGTCGGTAGTCAGCCGGTTCAACAACAGCCGGTTCAGCAACAGCCGGTTCAGCAACAGCCAGTTCAGCAACAGCCGGTTCAACAACAGCCGGTTCAACAACAGCCGGTTCAACAACAGCCGGTTCAGCAACAGCCAGTTCAGCAACAGCCAGTTCAGCAACAGCCAGTTCAGCAACAGCCAGTTCAGCAACAGCCAGTTCAGCAACAGCCAGTTCAGCAACAGCCGGTTCAGCAACAGCCAGTTCAACAACAGCCGGTTCAACAACAGCCGGTTCAACAGCCGCCGGTTCAACAGCCGCCGGTGCAACAGCAGCCGGTTCAACAGCCGCCGGTGCAACAGCAGCCGGTTCAACAGCAGCCGGTTCAACAGCAGTCGGTTCAACAGCAGTCGGTTCAACAGCAGTCGGTTCAACCACCGCCGGTTGTTCAGCCCGCGCACCAGCAAGCGAGGGGCGCGTTTTTCACCGTGCCCGTTCCTACGCATACAACGGTGATTCAAGAGTTTCAACACTCGGCTGCCGGTGCAGGCATGTCCAATACGCCGGCCATCGATGAATGGTTGCATTCCCAAGGTCGGCTGATTAACATGACTTCCCCGCAGGTCGTACAGCCTGTGCAGGTCGAACCCGAACAGCCCGCCGGAGAAGTGGTCGAGGACGTGGCGTCCAAAGATGCTTTTGGCATGTTGGCCGAGTTTTTCGGCAGTATCGGTAGTTGTATCGCGACGCTAATTAAATCGCTATCGGCGCTGTTCGTGGCGGTTATCTGGTTGAAGATTTTCTCTATCTCCGCGCCTTTTGTGGCGATGTTTTACCTCGTTTTGTCTATTGTGCTGTTTTTTATGTATTACAATTACACGCGCGAGCGCGGGCAACAGCTTGCCCAGCCATCGGAGAGTTCGTTGCACCTTATCGCATTGGCCGGGGGCTGGCCGGGGGGGCTGATTGGCCGCTTTCTCTTTGCCTACGAATCGCGGGGTCGAATGTATAATCCTTTGTTTATGTCGACGATATTTATTAATATTTGCTTGAGCTATTACCTCATTTTTGCCAGTTTTACTTGGTTGGATAATGTCCAGCACGGCTTATTCAAAGTCTATCAAGGCTATTTAGAGCCGCAAGCCGCTGCGGCCAGTGCGCCGGCAACCAGTGGCGCACAGCCAATCCGCCCGACGAACGCCCCCATTGTTCCTGAAACGCCGACACCACCTCAATGAATGATAACTGATTGCTTTGTCTTTTGGCGCTTGCTAGTTTTGTGCTAGCAAGCGCCTAACTTTTTAATTTTAATTTAAAAACCATATGAATATCACCCAAATTATCGCGCAAGAACTCAGCGCCAAGCCCCAACAAATTGACGCCGCCGTTGCCTTACTAGACGACGGTGCTACTGTGCCATTTATCGCCCGTTACCGCAAAGAAGTCACCGGCGGTTTGGACGACACGCAACTGCGAACCTTGGCCGAGCGCTTGAGCTATCTGCGCGAACTCGGCGAGCGCCGCGCCACTATCCTCAACAGCATTGAGGAACAGGGCAAGCTCACCCCCGAATTGCAAAGTGCCCTAAACGCCGCCGACACCAAAACGGCGTTGGAAGATTTATACTTGCCCTACAAACTCAAACGCCGCACCAAGGCGCAAATGGCGCGCGAGGCCGGCTTGCAACCCTTGGCCGATAGCCTGTTGCAAGACGCTAAACAGTTGCCGGAAGCGGCCGCCAAAGCCTACGTCAGCGACAAAGTCGCCGATGTCGAAGCGGCGCTGGCCGGCGCGCGCGCTATTTTAATTGAGCAATTTGCCGAAAATGCCACATTGCTCGGCGAGTTGCGCGAAAAGCTGTGGCGCGATGCCGAATTGCACGCCACGGTCGCCAAAGACAAAGCCGAGGAAGGCGAGAAATTCAAAGACTACTTCGACCACCGCGAGCGCCTTTGCAAAATGCCTAGCCACCGCGCTCTCGCGGTGCTGCGCGGCCAAAGCCAAGGCCTATTGAAAATCGCCCTGAAATACCAAGCCGATGACGCGCCCAACCACGCCGTCAGCGAGTTTGAACAGCGCATTGCCGGCCACTTTGACATTGCCGACCGCGGCCGGCCGGCGGATACTTGGTTGTTGGAGACGGTACGGCAAACTTGGAAAAGTAAACTCTTCCCCTCGCTCAGTAAAGAGGCGCTCAACCGCCTCAAAGAAAGCGCCGACAGCGATGCGATTAGCGTCTTTGCTAATAATTTAAAAGACTTATTGCTCGCCGCGCCGGCCGGCCGTTTGACGACATTGGGGCTAGACCCGGGTTATCGCACCGGCATCAAAGTCGCGGTGGTTGACGATACCGGCAAGGTCATCGACACCGGCGTGGTGTATTTGCACAAAGAAAATCAGGCGCTATCGACGTTGGCCGGTTTGATTAAGCGCCACGGCGTGCAATTGATTGCCATTGGCAACGGCACGGCTAGCCGCGAAACCGACAAACTGGCCGGCGATTTAGTCAAAATGCAGGCCGGCCTGCACAAAATGGTGGTCAGCGAAGCCGGCGCTTCGGTGTATTCGGCCTCAGAATTGGCCGCCAAGGAATTTCCCGATTTGGACGTGTCGTTGCGCGGCGCGGTGTCGATTGCCAGACGCTTGCAAGACCCGTTGGCGGAGCTAGTCAAAATCGACCCGAAATCCATTGGCGTTGGCCAGTATCAACACGACGTCAACCAAAACCAGCTGGCGCATTCGCTAGACGCGGTGGTCGAAGATTGCGTTAACGCCGTGGGTGTCGATGTCAACACCGCCTCGGCGCCGTTGTTGGCGCGCATTTCCGGCCTCAACAAGACGTTGGCGAATAATATCGTGGCTTTTCGCGATGAAAACGGCGCTTTTGACTGCCGCAAACGCTTGTTGAAAGTGCCGCGTTTGGGGGCGAAAACCTACGAACAGGCGGCCGGCTTTTTGCGCATTCACGCCGGTAGCGAGCCGCTAGATGCTTCGGCCGTGCACCCCGAAGCCTACCCGATTGTCGCCAAGATGTTGAAAGACCAAGGCGTGAGCGCCGAAGCCCTTATCGGCAACCGCGACAAACTGGCGCGCATCAAACCCAACGACTACACCACCGAGCAATTCGGCCTGCCCACCATACGCGATATTTTAGCGGAATTGGAAAAGCCGGGGCGCGACCCACGCGGCGAATTTCAAACCGCCGCTTTTGCCGAAGGCGTGAATGAAATAAGCGATTTAGAAGTCGGCATGGTGCTAGAAGGTGTAGTCAGCAACGTCGCCAATTTCGGTGCCTTTGTCGATATCGGCGTGCACCAAGACGGTTTGGTGCACATTTCGGCGTTGTCGAACCGCTTTGTCAGCGACCCACGCGAAGTGGTCAAAGCCGGCGATGTGGTCAAAGTCAAAGTCCTCAGCGTTGACGAAGCCCGCAAGCGCATCGAACTCACCATGCGTTTAGACGATGCCGGTCAATCGAATCAATCCGGCAAGTCTGGCAGAGCCGGCCAATCCAAACCGGCCGGCAACGGCAATCAGCGTCACTCGCACAAGCAAGATAAACGCCAACCGCGCCGGTCAAATTCACAGCAGTCACAACAGCACGGCAATACCGCCATGGCGGCGGCTTTTGCCCAGTTGAAGAAGCGCTAGGGGATGGGTATGGAACAACAATCCTTTTTGGCTACGCGCTGGATTTACTTGTTGGGTCTGGCGCTCGGCTTGTTGCAAGCCGTGGTGTTCGACTTTGATGGCGTCTCTAATAACGCTATACCGACGGTGCTGTTGAGCGTCGTTGCCCTCGGCGGCTTTTTGTGGACGCTGGTGCGCTTGTCACCGGCGCGGGCGCGGCGCTTTGGCTACGTGTTCGGCTTGGGGCTGTTTGGCTGGGGTTTGAACTGGATTTACATTAGCATGGCGACGTTTGGCGGTGCGCCGCTGTGGTTTGCCGTTTGTGCTAATGCTTTGGTGGTGCTGTGTTTATCGCTGTATTGGTTGCTGGGCGCGCATCTGATTGCCCGACTCGGCACAACCGTTAACCAGCGGCTGTTACTCGCACCGGCGGTGATTGTCTTGCTCGAATGGCTGCGCTCGGTTTTGTTTTTGGGCTTTCCTTGGCTATCGTTGGGCTATGGCGTGATTGATGCCAAAGTGGCGCAATACGCCGCCGTTTTTGGTGTCTTTGGCGTATCGTTTATTTTACTGCTGTTGGTGGTGTTGCCGCTGTTGCAAGTGTCAGGCCGACAACGGCTGGCACTCGTGGGCGTGGTGTTGGCTGTGGGCTTGTTGCCGCGCTACTTGCCGACACCGCAACCGGCTGAGGGTAAATCGACTACTGTGGCCTTGGTACAGGGCAATATGCCGGTGATTGTTGACTACAATAGCGACATTCTGAGCCAAAATTTGGTGCAGTACCATCTGCTCACCGAAAAAGCCGTGGCTGACCGGCCAGATGTGGTGATTTGGCCGGAGTCGGCACAGCCGTTTTTCTACGTTGAGGCCAAAGATTTTTTGGGCGATATTTACGCCATGCAACAGCAGTATGGCTTTGACTTGATTGCCGGCATGCCACACGTTGATTGGCAGGGACAGCAAATCTATAACAGCGTGCTGCTACAGCCGCAACAGCCGGACGTGTCGAAACCGCCGCAATTTTATAGCAAAGCGCACTTATTGCCGTTTGGTGAGTATTTGCCGTTTCGCCAATTATTCTCGTTTTTTAGGTATTTTGTCATCATTCAGATGGCAGACTTTACCGCCGGCCCAGCCGTGCAGCCGCCAATGCGTGCCGGTGGATTGGCCTTTTCGGTCAGCATTTGTTACGAGGCGGTGTTTGGCAACGAAATTCGCCAAAACGCCAGAAATGCCGATATTTTGCTCAATGTCTCTAACGACGCGTGGTTTGGGCGCTCCAAAGCCCAGCGCCAGCACCTCAATATCGCCAGAATGCGCGCCGTGGAAAACCAAAAAATGTTGGTGCGCGCCACCAACGACGGCCGAACCGTTGTTGTCAGCCCGCAGGGCAGGGTGTTAAAGGCGTTGCCGTCGTTTGTCGAAGGCGTGCTCACCGCGCGCGTGCAGGGCTACGCGGCCATCACGCCCTACGCGCGCTTTGGCGACTCATTGATATTGGCGCTGGCCGGTCTGTGGTTATTGCTGATTGTTGGCTGCCGCGTCTGGCGCTCGAATGGGCAGTAATACCCAGCCTGTGAAGGGCGGGTGTCTACGCGATTTTTAAAAAAGGAGAATCTCCTATATTTTGAAATGATTGCTAAAAATAAGAAATGACTGTCCCCCTCTTTCTAAAAGAGGGGGTTAGGGGTTGTACAACCTGATAAGATAGTTTACAAAATAACCCGAGGACATAGTTTACACTTTTTTTAAAATATTAGGCATAGCAATTCAAGAGGAATCAGCCAAT
>PDWI01000300.1_pt1 | contig 79789 bp, 81 predicted proteins | sample 1430891 | NCBI WGS metagenome assembly PDWI01 (sample SAMN01162508, study PRJNA174530) | Oral metagenome, whole genome shotgun sequencing project. | biome: Marine environment; feature: Marine mammal; material: Swab sample of the gingival sulcus; isolation source: swab sample of gingival sulcus... | reverse complement strand
CGCTATAAGACTCGAACTTATGACATCCACCTTGTAAGGGTGGCGCTCTACCAACTGAGCTAAGCGACCTGAAAAGCGTTAAAAAAACAACAACTGCTTATTGTTTTTAGCTTTGAAACCGAAGCGATGTGCTTTGCACCGCTGAGGCTAGCGTTAAAAACGTAAACTGCTTTACGTTTTTAGTTTCGGAACCGAAGTCTTGTGCGCAAGCACGACTAAGGCTACTCTTTAGTAAAATGGTGACCCGTGTTGGATTCGAACCAACGGCCACCTCCTTAAAAGGGAGATGCTCTACCAGCTGAGCTAACGAGTCATTTTTTAAAAAAGAGATGAAATTATAGGAAAAAAAAGCTATTTTGTCAAGGCTTTTTTTAAAACTTTTAAAATTTATATTTTTTAAATCTAAGTGCGTGGCTTAATTTTGGGATTTTAGTCAAAAAATAACTCTGGACTTAGTTCAAAAAATAATCTCAAAGCACTGTATGAACTTTGTGTTTGTATGTAGTTTCTGTCTCCTTTTAAGCTTAGTCTTTCTATTAAAAATCCTCCATCTGCTCTAGCAGCTCCTACAAATACTGTTCCAATAGGCTTACTAGGACTTCCTCCATCTGGACCGGCTATTCCTGATATTACTATAGTATAGTCAGCTTTCGATGCTTTCAGGATGCCATCTAGCATTTGAGTAACCACTTCTTCACTTACTGGACTGTATCTATCTAATGCTTCTTTATCTACACCTAACCATAGGGATTTTATCTCATTAGAGTAGGTTACAAGGCTACCTGAAAAAACACTGGAGCTTCCGGGTATCTTGGTGAACATAGAGGCAAGTAGTCCTCCTGTACAACTTTCAGCTAAGCTTATGGTTTTGTTATTTTTTTTTAGTTTTTTTATAACATATTTTATTGGGTCTTTGGCTAGAAAACTTTTTTTAACAAATAGCGTATCTATCTCTTCTTTGAAAAGATTTAGATTTTGCTCTTGTTTGCTAGTTGCTTTTAATCTAATCCATCCATCTACTAAAGTGGTTATAGTAGTAGATATCTCTAGTTTTTCTTTTATGGGACCTATTAAGACATCATAACTTTGCTCGTCCATTCCAAACAAGTTAAAAAAATACTCTTTTGTATCTTTTGTATGGAGCAGTTGTGGTAGTTTTTGGTTTTCGCTTACATAAAGTACATTTATCGCACTTTTGTTTAAGGTTAACAGATATGAGTTTTTTTTATAGATGGTTGTTTTTGAAGGGATTAGCATATCATCTTTTAAAACTAATGAATCAGATATATGAGTTGATATTATTTTACTTGCTAGCGTAAAACTCTCTTTGTGGCAGTAGATGGATATAGCCGTGTATTCATTTGAGAGGTTTTCTATAAAAAGAGGTAGGTTTTTATCTGTTTTTGAGCTAAAAAATATATCTCCAAGCTCTCCTAAATGGTTTTTGTGATTGTTTAAAATGTATTCAAATATGGCTTCATTTGTCTTTAATTCAGTTCCTATGAATAGCAGTGCATTTTTCATCTTTTATCCTTTTATAAAAACAGTTATGATTATACCATAAATCATAAGCTAACCATAATAAATAATTGTATATAATCACTAATATAAGTTAAAGAGGCTTAAGATATGTTAAAAAATATATTGTTGCTTTTTATCATCTTTGATTTTGTTGTTGCAAGCAGTGTGGATATAGTGTATACAAGTAGGCTAAGGGATATCAATGATGCTAAACATGGCGACTATTCTAACTTATCTACTGTTTTAAAAAAATATCGAAAAAATAGCAATGTTTTGTTTGTTTATGGGGGCAAATGTTTTGGGCCAAGCTTGACATCCAAAATGGATAAAGGGGCAAGTATTCTTGGTATTTTAAATATTTTAAAGCCAGATGTTTTTGGGGCAAATGACAGCGACCTTATATATTCGGCTGATGAACTTTCTTTGAGGGCTAGCGAGGCAAATTTCCCTTTTGTCTTAAGCAATGTTAAATATGAAGATGGAGAGGGTTTATATGGAATATTGCCTTATTTTATGCTAGAAAAAAATGGTATAAAAATCGGTGTTATATCTGTTTTAGATAAAGAGGCTAGATATAGATATAATATAAAAAATGTTGTAATTTCTGACTATATATATTCTACACAAAAATATGCAAAAATTTTAAGGCAGAAGGGGGCTGATTTTGTTTTGGCTTTAAGTAGCGGATACGCTCCTTTTCCTGCACGCTTTTTTGATGATGGGATACTAGATTTTGCAATATCGCAAAATATAAACTATGGAAAATATAAACAAAACCACAAGCATGTGTTAAATTTGTATAAAAGGGGTCAATTTGCCATATTGAAAGTAGTAAAAAAAGATGGTAAGATTGGTTATGATGTAAGAAGCGATTTTTTAAATAACTACAAGCAAGATGAGAGTATAAAAAAATTTGTAAGTAAATATATGCCAATGGTAAGTGAGTTTTTGGCTCAAAATATATGCTCAATTCAGGTCCCTATTAATACAAATATGAGTGAGTTTAGATTTAAGGAGAGTGTTTTCTTTAATCTCTTAACAGATGCCATAAGAGAATACACTAAAGCAGATGTGGTATTGATAAACTCAGGGATAATTAAGGGAATGGGTAAGGTTTTTAAAAAAGGAAGTTTTTTAACAAGAAAAGATATATTAGATGAGTTGGTTTTTAGAGATAAACTAGTTCTTTTGAAGGTAAAAGGAAGCACTATATTAAGCACTTTAGAGCATGGTATAAAAGATACAAAAAATGGTTCTGGAAAGTTTTTACATATATCTGGAGGTAGGTTCGAATATGATTCGAGTATTGAGTATGATAGAAGGCTAAAAAAAGTTTTTATAGGTGGCTCTAGGCTTGATAAAAATAAAATTTATACTCTTGCTACGGTGGAGTTTTTGCACCATGGAGGAGATAAGTATCTTATGTTAAAAGATGCAAAAGTGATAAAAAATTATAAGCTAGACCTTGTCTATTTAGCTGACATTTTTATAGATTATCTTAAAGCTAAGAAGAAAATAAATGCTAAACTAGAGGGTAGAATAGTTGACCTTGGAGTTAAAAGGTGAAACCAAATATGGTATCCTTTAGGGATTCTTTATGGATGAGGTTTATTGTAATATCTCTTAGTGTTTTTATTGCTCTTGCTGGCCTTTTTTTCTTTACTTATGCAAAATTAAATGAAAATAAAAGTCTTGTTTCTGAGGTGTTAAATTCATCTATACCAGAAACTGTTAGGGCTTTTGATGTGTATTCAAGCGTAAAAGAGCTTAGATTTTTGATTGATAAAATGGTTGAGTCCAAAAATAAAGCACTGCGAAGGATAGCATATAAAAAAGCACTTAAAGATATTGAAATTATTTCAAGATATGATATGCTACAAAACAAAGACCATTTTTTAAAGTTAAGACAGCAGATACAAGATATAGTAAAGATGGTAAGTGAGGATATAAGGTATGAAAACGAGATAAAATTTGTGAAATATAGTTTTTACAGAGCAAATACTAATCTAATGTCTAAAAATACAGCTGTTGTTTCTGATCTAAACAATATGTTGCTATTTTTTGATATTTCAACTATAGATGATGTTAAAAGCCTTGATAAAAAACTAGATGGTAAAATTTCTTTTTTGGTAAACATATCTCAAGAAGACAAGAAGTTACTTTTAGATAGTAAAAATAATCTTATAAGATTATATAAAAAGAGATTAAAAAGTAAATCAGAACTTAAAATTAAATCAATTTTTGTTCATAATCTTGTTAATACTTTTGCCGACGAGATACGTTATGTAAGTGTAAAACACAATCAACTACTTATAGATAAGGTGGATGAAACATCTAAAAGACTTCATGTTCACTCAAAAATTATACTAGGTCTTTTTTGGGCTCTTTTGATATACCTAGTTTTTGTTGGCTGGTATTTTAAAAGAAAACTCTTTACTAGACTTGTTTTGCTTAACGATTTTATAGCTAAAAAGATAGAAGGAACCCAAGATATTTTAGTTGACAATGGAAAAGATGAGATATCATATATTGTAAAAAGTTTTGGTTTTTTTGCTAAAAAATTAGAAAAACTCTCCTTTGTTGATGGGCTTACAGGAATTGCAAACAAAAGACTTTTTAAAAGAAAATTTGCCCATGAACTTTCGCTAGTTAAACGTTTAAATGGAGTTTCATCTTGCCTGATGATAGATATAGATGATTTTAAGCTTTTCAATGATAATTATGGTCATGTGGAGGGCGATAAGTGCCTAGCTAAAGTTGCAACTGCTATTGGAATTGTTTTAAAAAGAGATATAGATTTGGTTGCTAGATATGGTGGAGAGGAGTTTGTTTGCATACTTTCCGGAACAGATGAAGAGGGTGCTAAAGAAGTTGCTAAAGATATACTTACATCTGTTGAGAATTTGAAAATACAGCACCAATTTCATGCTTGTTCCCCTTATGTAACTATAAGTATAGGCATACAGACTTTTAGGTCTTTACAATGTGACAATGCACAACAAATCATCTCTGAAGCCGATTCAGCTCTTTATGTGGCTAAAGGGTGTGGTAAAAATAAATTTGTACACTACTGTGATACTGATATTTAAGTATTGTTTTATTTGCCTTCAAATTCTTCAAGTTTTTCTAGCCTATTTAGTTGATTTATATTTAGTATGCTAAATTTTAATCCTAAAAAAATGACAAAAGGCCATGATAAAATCCAAAGTATTTCGCTTAAATATTCCATATTTATCCTTAGTAATGATGTTCGTCGTTTTTAAGCTCATCTAAATCTAATTTTTCCTTATCCATTAAATGCCACACATATACTATATATGCTAGCACAAAAGGAACTAAAGCAGATACATATGCCATAGTTTTTAGGGTATAAAAACTACTCGATGAGTTTTGTATGCTTAGTGAATGTTGGGGATTAAAAGATGATGGATAATATACGCTATTTCCTAATCCCAAAGACGCTAAAAGCCCTCCTACTACAAAAACAATCCCAAATCCCATGAAAAAGATGGCGTTTTTAGATCTTTTAAAAATAGCTAAGTAGATGGAGGCTAAAACCAAGACTACTCCAAGTAAGATAATACCCAAAATTATGGGCAAATCTAAAAGATTTAGTAGATTAAAATATGCCACTTCGCTTACAAGTTTTGTGTTAACATTAAAACTAAAACCATCTTTTAGTAAAATCCAAGCTAAAAAGCTAAGAAAAAAGATTAAAAATGGGATAGTATTTATCTTTATGGAACGAATTGCACTGTTTTTAATATTTTCGTTGTTGATATTGTTCATAAAATACATAGAGCCACTAATTTTTGTTAAAAATATAAGAGCAATACCAAGCAGATAATTAAAGGGGTTAAAGAGTGCTTCAAGTCCACGCAGAGGGTTTTGCCAAAAGACAAAATTTTGTCTTAGTTCAAACTCTGCACCACTATAAAAAGTACTAATGGCAGCCCCTATAAGAAAAACTGCTCCATAGCCGTTAAATTTCAAAAATATTTCATAGATTTTTTGACCTAAAAAATTATCTTGTTTTTTTCTATATTCATAAGATACGGCTTGAACAATGAAAGTAAAAAGTATGGCTAGCCAAACCCAGTAAGCTCCACCAAAACTTGTGGAGTATAGCTTAGGAAAAGCTGCAAATATAGCCCCACCAAACAATACTAAAGTAGTAAAACCTAACTCCCATTTTCTACCTAGAGAGTTAATAAGAAGAGTTTTTTCATTTTCATTTTCACTAAGTGTGTCTATGAGAGTTTGCCCACCTTGAATAAACATCAAGAAAGCAAAAATACCTCCGAGTAGGCTTATAATTGACCACCAATATATCTGTAAAATTTCTAAGCTCATCAGTGTTCTCCTTTGAAGCCAAGCTTTATCTGTTTTAACATTATTTTTACTTCAGCTATGAGTAAAATGGTAAATAAACTTGCAAAAAGCCAAAATGATATCATGACATTTGTAGAACTTATAGGTGTTGCTGCTACCTTTGTGGGCATCAAATCTTGTATAGCCCAAGGTTGACGTCCTACTTCGGCTACTATCCATCCAGCTTCAGCTGCTATATATCCAAGAGGTATAGAGAAAAGCGTTATCCAAAGAAGTTTTCTAAATTTTCGTATGTCATTTGCCATAACTAGGTAAAGAACTATTAAAAATAAAGCTAAAAAATATGTCCCTAAACCGACCATTAGATGAAATGTGTAAAAGGTTAAAGCGATAGGGGGAACTATCTCTTCTGGTTTATCAAGATATCCGTAGCCAAAGTAGGATATGTTTTCGTTTATTATTTTTTTGTTTTTTGCCATAGTTTTTGTGTCGTTTAGCTCCATGGCTTTAGTGTAGTCTTGAAATACGCCTTGTAGCTCTTTTCCTTTTGTTATCTTGCTTTTTGCACTCTCTATGCCATGTTTTTCGTTTCCATAAACAAGGTCGTTTAAACCTGGCACAAAAGCATTTGTGTCTCTGTAGCCAAGTATCGATAAGGCATAGGGTATGGTAAGATTTAGATAAAATTCATTTTCTTCATCGCCGAGTTTCTTTTTTGGGTTTAGTATGCCAAAAGCTACTATCCCAGCTCGCTTTTCACCGTCATAAAGTCCCTCCATCGCTGCAAGTTTTACAGGTTGTTTTTGTGCAACTTGATAGGCTGATTCATCTCCGCTAAATATGAGAAAAATGGAAACTATTAGTCCAAAAGAGGCTCCAACGGCTATGGAGCGTTTTGCTAAAAGATAGTCTTTATTTTTTAAGATAAACCAAGCAGATATTCCCATGACAAAAAGTCCAGATATAACATATCCACTTGCTATGGTGTGGGTAAATTTACTAACCGCAACGGGAGATAAGGCTACATCGAAAAAATTTACCATTTCGTTTCTTACACTTGCTGGATTAAAGCTCATTCCAACAGGGTATTGCATCCATCCATTTGCAACAAGTATCCAAAATGCAGATAGATTTGAACCTATGGCAACAAGCCAAGTGGAGAGGAGATGCATTTTTTTGGACACTTTATTCCATCCAAAAAACATAAGAGCAAAAAAGGTACTTTCTAAGAAAAATGCTAAAATCCCCTCAACCGCTAAAGGAGCACCGAAAATATCCCCGACAAACCATGAGTAGTTTGACCAGTTTGTTCCAAACTCAAACTCCATTATTAGCCCTGTTGCTACGCCAATGGCAAAGTTGATGGCAAAAAGTCCCATCCAAAATTTTGTGATTACTTTCCATTTTTCATCTTTAGTTTTTACATAGATGCTCTCCATGATGGCAACGATAAATGAAAGCCCTAAAGTAAGGGGAACAAATAAGAAATGATATATTGCTGTTAGGGCAAACTGTGCTCTTGAGTAGTCTATGAGGTCATTTGGTAATGCTTCCATTTATTTTACCTTTCGATAAAAGTTTTTTTGAAACAGCACGTGCTTTTTCAAGTTCAGTGCTATGATTTTTGTTTAAAATGTTAGGAAAAAATGGTTTAATGATGGCAAACATTATAATCAATTTGATTATTATTATCGTCCAAAGACTCTTTCCTAGAGTCATTGAGCTAAAACCATCTTTATAAAAATAAAATATTTTTTTCAACATTTCAAACGCTTTTTTAAATATTATTTTTGAAACTATAGCAAATTATTCTTAAATAAAACTTGATGAGTTATTTGTCATTAAAATAATGTTTTTATTGAAGATATTATATAACTTTTTTAAATATATCAAATTTATACCTGAGTAGATGGACATATGGTTTTTGTAAACTCAAGCACTTTTTAACCAAATTTTATGTATAATCATCAAATTTTATTTTATTTAATGTGGAGAAGAAAATTGCAAGAGAATGTAAAAGATTATAAAGATACTTTATTGTTGCCAAAAACTGCGTTTCCTATGAGGGGAAACTTGCCACAAAATGAACCAAAGAGATATAAAGAATGGTTTGAAAAGAGAAATGTTTATGAGAAGATGAAAGCTCGTAAAAGCGATAAAAGCTTTACGCTTCATGATGGACCTCCCTATGCAAACGGACATATTCACATAGGGCATGCATTAAATAAAATATTAAAAGATATCATCATAAAAACCCATTATATTTTTGGAGAACAGATTAGATATACTCCGGGTTGGGATTGTCACGGATTGCCAATTGAGCAGCAAGTTGAAGTTGCCATAGGAAAAGAGAAAAAAGAGAATTTGCCAAAAACAAAGATACGAGAGTTGTGTCGTAAACACGCTTATAAGTTTATAGATATTCAGCGTGAAGAGTTTAAAGCTTTAGGCGTTGTGGGTGACTGGGAAAACCCCTACTTAACTCTAAAGTATCGCTTTGAAGCAGACATCTACCGCTCTTTGTGCGAGATAGCAAAAAAAGGACTTTTGACTGAGAGAAGTAAGCCAGTTTTTTGGTCCTGGGCTGCAAAATCAGCTTTAGCTGAGGCTGAAGTGGAGTATAAAGATAAGGAAGATTACTCTATCTTTGTAGCTTTTAAACTAGATAGCGATGCTTTGGAGAAGCTTGGCGTTAGTGAAGCAAAAGCAGTTATATGGACAACAACTCCTTGGACACTTCCTGCAAATCAAGCCATAGCTTTTAACAAAGAAGAAGACTATGTTTTAACCGAAGATAGGCTAATTTTTGCTAAGCCTTTACTTGAAAATGCTGTAGAGCTTGGTATGACAAGTGGTAAAATAGCAAAAACCTTTAAAGCTGAACTTTTAGAGAAAACTCATGCTATTAACCCACTAAATTCTCGTCCATCTACTCTCATCTTAGGAGACCATGTTATGATGGATGGAGGAAGTGGTCTTGTGCATACAGCACCGGGACACGGCGAGGATGATTATTATGTGTGTTTAAAATATGGCATAGATGTTATCATGCCTGTTGACGATGAGGGAAAATATGACCAAACCTTAGTGGGCAAGAAACTACTTCCTGAGAGTTTTGTAGGACAACATGTGCTAAGCGTGGCTGATGGGATATTTGACCTTTTAGGAGAAAACTTACTTCATCAAAGTCGCTTTACTCACTCTTATCCATTTTGCTGGAGAACTCATAAACCAGTTATTTACAGAGCTACTAAGCAGTGGTTTGTGGCTATGGATGAGCCAAGACTAGATGGAAAAAGTTTAAGACAAAGGGCAAAAGAAGAGATAGAAAATATAGGTTTTTACCCTCAGAGTGGAGTGAAAAGATTAAGCTCTATGATAGAAAATAGACCTGACTGGTGCATCTCACGCCAAAGAGACTGGGGGGTTCCGATAGCGTTTTTTAGAGATAAAGCCACAGGAAAAGCTATATTTGATGAGGATGTTTTAGATAATATTATAAAGCTTTTTGAAGAGGGCGGGGCTGATGTTTGGTGGGATAAAAGCATAGCCGAGCTTTTACCTAAAAATTCAAAATATAAGCCAGAAAACTTAGAAAAAGTTATGGATATACTTGATGTTTGGTTCGATAGTGGAAGTACGTGGAATGCAGTACTTAAAAGCGGAGAATACGACGCAGGAAGTGAGCGAGCAGATATGTACTTAGAGGGAAGCGATCAGCACAGAGGTTGGTTTCAAAGCTCACTTTTAGTTAGTACTTCAGTACAAAACAAAGCTCCATACAAAAACATCTTAACCCACGGCTTTACTGTCGATGAAAAGGGCGAGAAGATGAGTAAGTCTAAAGGAAATGTCGTAGCTCCAAATGATGTGGCTAAAAAATACGGTGTTGAGATTTTACGCCTTTGGGTGGCTGTGAGTGATTATACAACTGAACTTAAGATAAGCGATACTATCTTAAAGCAAGCAAGTGAGCAGTATAGAAAGATAAGAAATACCTTTAGATTTTTACTAGCTGGGTGTGACGGTTTAGATAAGCTTGTAAGCATAAATGAGTTAAACGAGCTTGATAAATGGATACTAGATGAAGCAAAAAAAGTTTTTGATGAGGTTGAAGTTCTTTTTAGAAAAAATGACTTTGCAAAAGCCTACTCGCTTTTAAGTCATTTTATAGCAGTTGAGCTTAGTGGGATTTATCTTGATATTACTAAAGATAGGCTTTACTGTGATGAGAAAAACTCCTTTAAAAGGCGTTCAACCCAAAGTGCTTATGTATATATCACAAAATCCTTGATGGCACTGTTTGCTCCTGTTTTAACTTATACGGTTGATGAGATTACACAGTATGCTCCAGCTTCAGTGCTAGGAGAAGCAAAGGATGTATTTGATCTTTGCTATGAGAGATTAGAAGAGATTAAGATTACTAAAGACTGGGCTTATATGAAAGAGGTTAGAGAGAAGTTTTTTGAAATCATAGACCCACTTAAAAAAGATAAAACCATAAGCAATACTTTAGAGTTAAGTTTGCTGACAAATAGTAAAAAAGTTCTAAGCATAGATGAGACAGATAGGGCAGACTGGTTTGTTATAAGTGAAGTTAAGGGCTTAGAGGATGAAAAAGAGCTAGGAAGTTTTGAAGTAGATGGAGAAGTTTTCAAGATAGTAAAAAGTAGTAAAGATAAATGTCCAAGATGTTGGAAATTTCAAGCAACAGATGAGATATGCCCAAGATGTGCAGAGGTGGTAAATGTTTAGTGAGCCTGTAGGTTGGGGGATGATAATAGGCACTATAGCTCTTATCTTGATAGCCGTTGCTTTTGCAGTCGTAGCAGTCAATAAAAAAACAAAACAATTAAAGGACAAAGCGTGATAACCCTTAAAGAGGCACTGAGATTAAGTAAAGATGAACTTAAGCTTTTATGTGAAGACTTAGCAAAAAAGATAGATGAAAAAAAAGAATTAGGTGCTTATGTGGAGCAACTTATAGGCACAGATGTGGCAACTTTAGGAGATGGAGTGCCTGTTGCTATAAAGGACAATATTCAGGTAAAAGGTTGGAATGTCACATCTGCATCGAATATATTGCAAGGTTATGTAGCTCCATATAACGCCACAGTTATAGAAAAATTGCTTGAAAATGGGCTAAGTCCGTTTGGGCGAACAAACATGGATGAGTTTGCTATGGGAAGTACAACCGAGAGTTCATTTTATGGCATTACTAAAAATCCAGTTGATACCTCAAGAGTTCCCGGTGGAAGTAGTGGCGGAAGTGCCGCCGCAGTAGCAGGAGGCATAGCCATAGCAGCACTTGGAAGCGATACAGGTGGAAGCATACGTCAGCCTGCTTGTTTTTGTGGATGTGTGGGTATGAAACCAACTTATGGAAGGGTCAGTAGGTATGGCTTAGGGGCGTATTCAAGTAGTCTTGACCAGATAGGACCTATAACGCAAAATGTTGAAGATGCTGCACTTTTATATGACATCATTGCTGGAGCTGATGAGAAAGATAGTACCTCTTTTAGGGGAGAATATGAAAAAGTTAGTGATAGGGTAGATGGAGAGAGAAAACTAACAATCGCAGTTATAAAAAACTATATGGATGAGGCAGACGAAGATGTGAAAACTCATATGAAAAAAGCTATCGAAAAACTTCAAAATGCAGGGCATAAAATAGTTTATAAAGAATTGCAAAACTCAAAATACGATATCTCAGCTTACTACATCATAGCTACAGCAGAGGCAAGTGCAAACCTAAGCAGGTACGATGGCGTTCGCTACGGAAACCGAGCTGATGCAGAAAATCTAAAAGAGATGTATATAAAAACAAGAAGTGAAGGCTTTGGCGAAGAGGTTAAAAGGCGTATATTGCTTGGCTCATTTGTGCTAAGTAGTGGCTACTACGATGCTTACTACATAAAAGCTCAAAAAGCAAGACATCTTATTAAGAAAAATTATGAGGCTATCTTTAGTGAAGCTGACCTTATCTTTATGCCAGTTTCTCCAAGAGTTGCACCAAAATTTGGCTCATACAAAGACCCTTTAGCTATGTATCTAAGTGATATTTATACCATCAGTGTAAATCTAGCAGGACTCCCAGCTATATCTTTACCACTTGGAAAAAATAGTGACGGTTTACCTGTGGGAGCACAGTTTGTTGCAAATGCCCACGAAGAGCAAAAACTCTTTGATGGTGCCTTGGGTTTAGAAAAACTTTTAGGATAGATATTTATATATTATAAGACAAAGAAAATATGTTTTTTTCTTTGCCTTTATGTGCCATTTTATGGGCATTAAACTCCCCCTTTTATCTCTCCATCTACTCTATGTTGTTTTAAAGTGTTTTTGTTTATGATAATTGCTATATGGACTTTGATAAATTTATCTTTTTTTGAATTGCTAAATGTGTATTTTGACATTCTTTGCATCTGTTGTAATTTAAAATATTTTTCAATCTGTTGACGATTTTGCATTTTTGAACCAGGCATTATCTTTTTATAACTATAAGTGATTATATATAACAAATTTAATATTATAGTTAAATAAAAATTAATGTTAAAATATAATACATATTTTAACATTAATCTAGTGCAAAAATAACATTAATTTAATTTTAAACTAAAAAATTCACTTTAAGAGTGTCATCTGTAAACTAAACAAAGAGAAAGATAAAAGCTAATTTATGTATTTTCTAAGAGAAATGATGCTTTATTTTTAAAAGAATGTCAGATTGGGTTATGCTTTAGGAGGGTCATTTTTGTTGCTCGACAGGAACTATTGCATTTATATTCTCTTGTAAAATTGCAATCATTTCTATTAAATCTAATATGGTTAAAAATTTTTTATTCTTATATTTTTTATGTAATGTTTTTTTGTTATAGAACATTGTTTCTAATTCAAACCTAAACCCATACGGGTTGTTAAAATTTTTTTTATTGAATAATAAATAAAAATGTTTTTCAGGCAGGTTGAGTCTTTGAAGTATGTGGTCAATCAAGTCTTCAAAAACTTCACCATAAAAACCTAAATCTATGGCAAGAGTAGAATCTAAATTATATTTTTTTTTAAAAAAAACCAAGAATCAATTTCTTCAAAGACAATATCTTTTATTTTTGCTTTAATTGTATTCATTATTTTGACACCTTACTATATTGATTGGCTCTAGACTAGCAAACCCCTTTCTTAAATTTATTCTTTAACATATTATACAATAATTGCTCATCCTTTCTCCATCTAAATTCACATTCTTTTAAATGTAGCTCGAAATTTACTTTAACCCCATTAAATCTAGCAAGCCTTCTTTTTGTATATGACCAAAAGCTTTCAATACCGTTTATGTGAATATCTCCTTCAAGTGCAAATTCATTTTTACCATGATTTACTCTCTTGTGCTTGCACTCTCTTTGAGAAAATGTTTATCGTATCCTACATCTACAAGACCGTCATATCCACGCCAACCATCAGTATAAATAACACTTTCGGGTTTTATTTTACGCTTGATTATACTTTGCAAAGTAGATTTTTTAACATCTGGTGCTATCTCAGTAAAAACTTCTCCATCTCTTAGAAATATACCAAACACAGGTTGTTTTAAAGTGCCTCTGCCTCGCTTTAATTTAGTTCTGTTGCCTCTAATGCGAGTAGCACCAAAATAGCTCTCATCAAGCTCTATATTACCTATAATATTGTTGAATTTAACAGTTTGAATATTATATATTTCTTGTCTAAATTTTGCATAATATCGGTTTACTGTATTACGATTTATACTTAGTAGCTTGCTGGTTTGAGTAGCATTTATATCATGACAGAAATAAAAAAGAATTTTTCTTATTTTATATGTACTTAAAGGCTTATTATTTCGTTGTTTCATTGGCATTATTATATCATAATGCTAGTCTAGAGCCTTATTTAAATTGGTTGGAAAATTGAGTCATTTATTTTTCATCATTTTTTAACGTTATTTCTTTAACATTGACATAATTTAGCATTTTTATGCTGTCGTTCAAATAAAATAATAGCTTATTTAGCAACTGCTTCTAGTATAAAATCAATATAGCTCATGATTTTAACTTCATCAATTTCGCCATTTGTGTCATAGGTTAAAAGCCTGTGTTTTACCTCATGGTAAAATTTAAAATTAGCAAATGCTCCTAGCTCTCGTTTTTTTGTTTTTTCATCTTTTATATCATAAGAAACTTGAAAAAGGGTATTTTTACTATAAAAATCTACCTCATATTTGTCTTTTAAATACATTAGATTATTGTCATCAGTGTATAGGGCATTAAAAACTAAATTTTCAAGTCTGATGCCAGCATTTTGTTTTAAATCTATAGATAAGTTTAAAAATCCATTATCGTTTAAATATATCTTTTTTGCTGATTTTATCTGCTCAGTTGTTTTGTGGTGATATTTTGAAAGAGAAGTTATCAAAAAATTATCTTCAAAATATGAAATATATTCTTTTACGCTTTTTGCATCAATACCAAGTTTTTTTGATAAGGAAAGATAGTTTATTGTGTTTGAAGCATTTGTGACAATATAGTAAAACATATCTCTTAGTTGGTTTGAGTTTTTAATATTATATTTTGGAACGATATCTTTAAGTATGATATCCTCAGCAATATTTTTAAGAAGCTCTTTTTTCACTTCTTTATCTTCATTAGAGATCACAGAAAAATATCCGCCCCATTTTAGGTACTCATCAAATACTCTTTTTATTTCAATTCTATTTTTTGCGATGTTTAGTTTTGAGCTTATATCAATATTTCTATATCTAAGCAATTCAATAAAGCTAAAAGGATAAAGCCTTAGCTTTATAACTCTTCCTGTTAAAACAGTTGCATAATTTGAAGCAAGCAAAGAAGAATTTGAGCCTGTTATGATAAATTTTATATTGCTATTTTCATATTTTGATTTGATAAATATCTCCCAATTTTTAAAAATTTGAATCTCATCTATAAAAAAATAAATCTTTTCTTTAGTATTTGGGTTTGCTAATTTTACATACTCATTAAAAATTTTTTCTAGGTAATTTACATCATCTTTATAAGGGATAAAAAATGGCTTTTCTAGGTTTATAAAAAATATATTTTTAGCATCGGTAGAATTCAAAAGTTCTTTTATCATAAGTTTAGCAAGGGTGCTTTTCCCAACCCTTCTTGCTCCAATTATCGCTAACACTTCTTGAGTTTTTAAGAAATTCATAGCTTTTTCAAGCATGTCTCTTTTAGTAAAATTATCATAGCAAGAGCTATCAAACCAATGTTTATTATCTTCAAGTAGAATTGATTCCATATTATTTATCCTTTTTTAGGAATGTAGTCTGTATTATATCAAAATTTTACATTTTTGTATATTAGTTTTCATGACATATGAATTATCTTGCAAATTTTTATAAAAAAACATAATTATATACAAAATTTGCATCTGTGAAACGTAAGAAAAATATTATACAAATACGAGCAGATGGATTTCAATACAAATCTTGTGTCTGTGAAACCAAGTTTGACAATTGCCATCTACATATATAGTTCCGTTTCAATACAAATTTTGTGACTGTGAAACTATACCACCATTTATTCTATAAGGTTTAGTTTTATGTTTCAATACAAATTTTGTGACTGTGAAACCTTTTTAAAATCAAAAGGCAACGATGTTTTAATTGTTTCAATACAAATTTTGTGACTGTGAAACTATTCATCAGGTATAAAACACATTAGATGCAAATGGTTTCAATACAAATTTTGTGACTGTGAAACTCTTTGCTCGTAAGCACATAGTATCGTGCAACTTGGTTTCAATACAAATTTTATGACTGTGAAACTAAAAATTTGTCTATGGCATTTTGATAAGTGATTGTTTCAATACAAATTTTGTGACTGTGAAACTGTTCCCAACTAAAAACACATTTATTTTTAACATAGGTTTCAATACAAATTTTGTGACTGTGAAACTTTCAGTTTGAGAAAAAATTATAGACTCTTTTTTATAGTTTCAATACAAATTTTGTGACTGTGAAACGCTGTCATGTTGGTTTGACTCCTCGAACTTTTGAAAGGTTTCAATACAAATTTTGTGACTGTGAAACGCTGTATCATTACCTTAGGCGGAGTAACATTTATACTGTTTCAATACAAATTTTGTGACTGTGAAACTTTTGGATTTGTTTCTAAATAGTTTACTTCCACATTGTTTCAATACAAATTTTGTGACTGTGAAACAATCCTTTAAAATAAATTTACAAAAGAATTTTATCAGCGTTTCAATACAAATTTTGTGACTGTGAAACTACTAATTTAATTAAACATGAAACTTCAAATTTTTAGTTTCAATACAAATTTTGTGACTGTGAAACTGTTGTTTGATTAGGCTTTTTTTATTTAAATAATGTTTCAATACAAATTTTGTGACCGTGAAACCTTAGTGGTGCTATTGTTGTTCTCTTGTCTCCTATGTTTCAATACAAATTTTGTGACTGTGAAACCTTTCCAGAAGCAGATAAAATTATTAGATATGTAGTTTCAATACAAATTTTGTGACTGTGAAACTATCAAAGCTGACGATATAGCTATGTTACCAGACCAGTGTTTCAATACAAATTTTGTGACTGTGAAACCTTCTAATAAAGGAAATTTTCATAATCTCCCTAAACCGTTTCAATACAAATTTTGTGACTGTGAAACCTGTTTGTCATATACTCTTCACTTTCTAGGGCTACGGTTTCAATACAAATTTTGTGACTGTGAAACTTAGTAAAAAACAAGAGCTTGACGAGCTTTCAGCGGTTTCAATACAAATTTTGTGACTGTGAAACTATTGTGTTTTTGACATACCCTTCAAACTGTGTTAAGTTTCAATACAAATTTTGTGACTGTGAAACATCTAACTTAGAGGTTCTGCTAGAGGCGGCAACCTCGTTTCAATACAAATTTTGTGACTGTGAAACGGTACACCCTTATTTCTGTAAACAGCTTTTGTATTGTTTCAATACAAATTTTGTGACTGTGAAACCTGTTATAGGGTAATCATCGTTGCTACCTCTTACAGGTTTCAATACAAATTTTGTGACTGTGAAACAAAATTATGTCGGTAAAAAATTCATAACCTTATCAGGTTTCAATACAAATTTTGTGACTGTGAAACGTGGGGTTAAACTCCCTTTTTTTTAAAAGCCTCCGAGTTTCAATACAAATTTTGTGACTGTGAAACTTTGCTCACTAAGAGGCTTTTTATAGATGTTTGTGTTGTTTCAATACAAATTTTGTGACTGTGAAACTTTATCATAGGATGTCTCTCTGGTTTACTCTTCCAAAAGTTTCAATACAAATTTTGTGACTGTGAAACAATATTTGGAGGAGTTAAGACATATTTATATAAGTAGTTTCAATACAAATTTTGTGACTGTGAAACCTCTTGGGGCGGTCAAGCAGTTGGGCATGGAGTGTTTCAATACAAATTTTGTGACTGTGAAACCAATTTGCAGATATCTCAAAAACAGGCAATATCTATGGTTTCAATACAAATTTTGTGACTGTGAAACGTTTCGAGGTTATTTTAAATAACCTTAATAATATAGTTTCAATACAAATTTTGTGACTGTGAAACTAAATTTGGATTAAACTTAATCATTTTTGCGACTTTGTTTCAATACAAATTTTGTGACTGTGAAACGTGGGATTAAACGCCCTTTTTTTTAAAAGCCTCCGAGTTTCAATACAAATTTTGTGACTGTGAAACTATTTATGGGGAATTAAATGCACCTGTAATATTGCAGTTTCAATACAAATTTTGTGACTGTGAAACTTTCTATTCCCATATTATCGAAATTGTGGATACTGTTTCAATACAAATTTTGTGACTGTGAAACCACAAACCTCCAAATCAAAGCCAGCAGAGCTTATGGGTTTCAATACAAATTTTGTGACTGTGAAACACCATGTGAAGATTGTGTTTTTTACAAAACTCATCAAGGGTTTCAATACAAATTTTGTGACTGTGAAACTTTTCTTTTTGTGCATTTGTTTCGTACACTTTGTAAAATGTTTCAATACAAATTTTGTGACTGTGAAACTAAGGTAGATTGGTTATCATCAAAACCAAATATACCATAAAAACGAAATTCTATAAACTTTTTCCAATCATTTTATAAAATTAACAATAAAAAGCTAAAGAACTGCATAAAGCTACCTAATTATAGCAATTTTCAAATAACTATTTATTTAAATTGGTTGGAAAATTAAATAAAAATAGATTCACTTTCTTTTTTATCATGACCTAGCACCACTTCTTCAAAACTTGAAGAATTTGGTACTTTTATAATGCTTAGAAAATCTAAATTTTTATCTATTATTTTTGATAGTTCATTTTGTAGTTTTATTTGATTTGATGGGGTAATGTTACCACGAAATATGGATTTTTGATGATGTTTTAGATATTTTTTACATACTTTAAAAACTTTTGAAACTCTGTATTTACCTACTTCGCTAAATTCATCAGCAATATCATAAAATAAAAACACATAATTATAATTGTACGTATTTTTCTTTTTCATTGTTTTTCCTTGAGATTAAATGGATAAAAATCTTTATCTTCTATGATATATTTTATCAATTTATATCCATCTAGTTTTATGCAATGTTTAAAACTGACTTTTCTTTTTAATTTTGCATGCATAAAAGTTTCATTTAATCTTATTTCATATGCGTCTATAAATATTTTTTTGCCCTCTTCATTAAGCAAGGCATAGTTTAAGCTTTTATCAAAATGCTTAGTAACTTGAAGTTTTTTTCTGCCTACCAAATCAAAAATGGTTTTAAATACAATTATAGGCTTAAAAACTTCACTCAAGTCAAGGCTCAAGCTAAATCTGCCTTCTCTTGGAGAATGTAAAAAGCTAATGGTTTGATTTAGATGAGTTTCGTATATTGATGAAATTGTTTTAGCATATAAAAGCGTGTTGCCAAAGCTTATAAGGGCATTGATGGGGTTGTCTGGAGGACGTTTAACGCGTTTATTTAGCACAAAATCTTCAGGCAAGAAAAGCTTAAAGCTATCATAAAATCTTGACCAAATCTGCCCCTCAATAAACAAAATTTGTTCTATATTTAAATCTTTTTGCAAATGCACATCTACATCATTTTTAAGCCAATCAAGATAAGGTTTAAGTTCGTTCTTTCCATGTCTAAAATAATGATACAGCACTTCATGAATATTTAATGCGATGCCTCGTACTATGGATTTTGCAACATAAAGCCTCCTTTGTATAAAACATAAAGATTGCTTGATGGTTAAATCCCCACTTGCAAGACTTTGTCTAGGGTAAAAAGTACCGCTATAATTGCTATGATAATTGAAAAGATGCAGAGTTATGCCTGCTTTTGCTATGAAGTCAAGAAATTTTGTATTAAAACTAACCTCATTCATGCAGTATAGTTCTCTTGTGTCTTGAATGGGAATATAAAAATTTCCTTTTTCATTTGAAAAAGCTATGGAGTTATCTTTGCGTTTTAGCTCGCCCATAGAAAAAATATATCTTGTATGATTTTTTGCCATTATTTTTTCCTTATATGTAGCAGTATTCGTAATAAGCACATTTTTTGCATTTTTTATTTAATTTTACTATAGGAGGAGCTAGAAGAGATATTAGGGTTTTTATGTTTTCCAAAATCCTCATAAGCTCTTTTTCACTTTTTTTGTCAAAATTAACAAAATGCACTTTTTTGTCCTGCTTATTTTTTTCGATAAATTCTATTTTTCCTTTTTTCTCAATCCCCTTTGATTTGAGTTTGTATAAATAAAGCAACACTTGCCATTTAACAGCTTCTATATCGCTATCTGATTTTTTGATTTCAACTAAATATTCACGAGTGAGTTTGTCTATTTTTACATTGTCTATGCTGATTTCACTTTTTTTAGATTTTTCTTCATTTATTTGATGCAAGATTTTACCTATGCGAACATCTTCGCTGTTGTCTTCAAGGTTGATACGGTTTGCATGAAGCCATAGTTTTGTTTTACAGATGAAATAATATGAAATTAAAGTGCCGTTAATGTTAGTCATGTTACCAAAATAAACCATCAATATTATCTTTTATGTATTTATTTAGCATTAAGCCTTTTTGTCTATCAAAAATATCATCTGTTGCTAAATAAATATTTAATGCCGATTTAAACTCGCCAATCTCTTTTAATACAATTTCTTTTTTACTTCCTTCGTAGTAAAAATTTTGATTTACCACATATAAACTTACATCCTTTTTAATTTTGGTATATTCGCCATGTATAGCTTTCATATTTTTCCAAAAATTTTTATCATGCGATATGTTATGCTTTTTTATGTCAAGCTCTTCTAGTTTGTCCCATAAGCTCAAAGCTTGTTTATTTATGGGCAGGAAAAAACTAAAAGATAATGGGGCTGAGGATATAAGAGTAAAATGCTCGTCTAGTTGCTTATATGCTAAATCTTTTAAGAATTTATCTACATCCTTATCCGCTACTTGCATATCATAGTAGCTATCTAGTATTTTGTTGTCAATAATTTCTTTTTCGCAAATATTTTTATAATAATTCAATATATTTTTTGTTTGCCGTATATCAAAGGCATGATATATTCGATGCCCTAGAAAACCGTTTTTGTTTTTTATAATGACAACATCGGCTTTTCCTTTTTGCCTCTTTTCGCCACTTCTATTTCTTCTACCCATTGACTGTATAATGAGATCAAGTGGAGCTAATTCTTCTATGCCATCTTCTAGGGATATATCAACTCCAGCTTGTATGAGCTGGGTAGCGACTACTATTTGTTTTATACCTTGCTGGGAATTTTCTTTTATTTTAGATATGATTTTTTGCCTATCGTACGGGCTTACAGCACTTGTGAGCAAAAAGATATTTTCTTTTTTGTATCTGGTATCTTTTAATTGCATAATATAATCATAAATGTCATTTGCGGTGTTTATGGTATTGACTCTAAAAAGTAGGTCTCGTTTTGTTTTTAATTTTTCATCTATTTTGCTACATAGCGTTTCATGGCTATAAATCGTGTCTATATCTATGTTGATTTCATATCTATTGAAAAACTTTTCTACTTCACTTTTTGCGAGTATTTTATCTATGCTCTTAAAGGTATAAGCGTTTGTTAAAATATCTTGTGAAATTTTAGGAAAGGTTGCACTAGCGACAATTATCTTGCAATTAAATATTTCACTCATAAATTTTAAGAATAAGGATACATCATACATAAGTTTAAGGGGTATAAGCTGTACTTCATCGATAAGAATGATGCTGTTTATAAACTGATGAAATCTTTTAAGCAATGAGTTTTTTCTTTTAAAAATTCCATAAAAAAGCTGATGAAATGATGTTACGATAAATTCACTTTCTAAAGTGTCAAGTAAAAAATCTTTTTTATCTATATCGTATTCGTTTGAGTTTTTATCTTCTTTGATCACAAACTCTCCACTTAAAGAATGTTTTTCCAAAAATATTTTATTGTTTGAAGCATCAAGATTCATAAATTCAAGCAAATCTTTTAAGATTTGAGCATTTTGTTCTATTAGTGTAATAAAAGGCAAAAGATAAAAAACCCTCTTGCTTTCATATTCTTCTTTTAAATCCATTGCTATTTTATATAAAAGCAGGGTTTTTCCTGCACCAGTTGGAAGTTTGATGAAAAATATATCGTGCGATTTGTTTTGTTGATATTCAAGCACTAAGGCTTGATATATCTTTTCTCTTACATTATCTAGAGGAGTTTTTTCTCTCGTTTTAAAATAGTTTTGCTTAAACTTTTCAACCTTGGAAGATAAAACCGAGATAGTTTTATTTTGGTAAATATCATCCCTAAAAATAGCATCTTGTTTGTCTGCGTAAATAAGCAATGAAAATAGTAAGTTGAATATTAAAAAGTCATTTTTATGGTATTTGTCAAAGTGAAAATAATGGTATATTGTGTTTTTCTTATCTCTAGAAAACTCTTTTTTAAAAAAATATTCAAGTTTTGAAACCGCATTTTCAATATCAAAAAATTTTTTATATATCGCATTTAGTTCTAGACCGTTGGTTTTTGTGTTATTTAAAATTTCTTGCGTATCTTTAAATATTTTTCTATCTAGTGACTGCATATCTTCTGCATCTAGAAGATCAAGATGATGAAAGCGAATGGACATAAAAACAAAAGAAGCCATTTTAGCATCAAGCTTAAACACCTCTTTTGCTATAAAATAACCAAAAAATGCAGATATTAGAGCATGTTGAGATAGTTTTCTCTCTTTGATACTTAGTTCTTTTTCTTGGCTTATTTTTTTTTGAAAATAAAATGATGCTTTGCCAAAATCATGACAATATACTACAATTTTGAGTAATTTTTCAAAGTCTGATTTTGAGATGCCTAATAACTCAAAATTTATATTTAGCTTATCAAATCTTGCTTTAGCCTTTTTATGCACTTCTTCTAAATGAACTACAAGCTTTCTTTGTGGTTCAGAGTGGGAAATGATATTATATGAACTGATACATTCTTCCGCTTTTGTCTTCATAGAGTTTATTTTTTAATTCATTTTTATTATTTATTTCCATTATGTATTCGCCAACAAAACTTATCATTTCTTTTGTTTTTGGCTTACTTCTGTCATGCTCAAAATATACTGCTATAATCTCATTGAAAAAAGTAACTGGTTTTAAGATGCTAAAGTCAACAGATTTTTTCTCAAAAGAAGTATATATGTCATCCGTTATATATTCGCATAGTTTTAGGTTAAGTTTTTCAACTTTATCTATCTTAGCAAAAAGCTGTTGCATGCCTAGGTTTGGATTATATACAAATTTTCCTTCTTGCAGTCTATCATATAAAATATCAAAAATTTTTTGACTATTTTCTAGCTTATCATCATCTAGCATTAAAAATATTTCCCACTCCATATCTTTTAAAAATTCATATCTCGTGGGACTTCTTTGCCCTCTTGGGGGAGGATTTTTGATAGCATTTTCATTAAAAGTAAACTTTGCATTTTTCCCCTGCATCAAGTTTATGCCAACAGTATCTTTTTTGATCTTTTGGCTTAAGAGCTTGACTGCGTATTTAAAATGATCAAATGGTAATTTGAGCATATATTCATTCTTACTCCATCCCATAATGGCACCAACCATACCAAGAATAGCAGTTTTGGGAGGTATCACAAAAGACTGAGGCTGATTATTTGCATAGGGCTTTTTAAATAAAGCATAATCTCCGCTTAATCTAAATTTAATAACCTGTTTCATTTTATCTCTTTTATGTCTTTGCCTTTGATTGTAAAGTATTTTGTCTTGCTCTTTAGCTCATCGTTTAATTGTAAAAAATCTTTTTCAAACGAAAAAGTATCTATATAAATCTTGATGCTATTTATTAAAGAGCTTGAGGTATTTAAAAAATCTTTCAGTTTTGAAAAGTTCAAGTCATCTTTAATGTCATCAAAACTTCTATATTTAAACTTTTTTTCATCTTTTAATTCTATAGCATACTCTATGTCTGGTAGCTTATAGTAATCGTCATTGTATTCTATTTCTATAAACAGTCTTGAACGCTGTCCTGTTTTGGAGCGAGTATTTTTTATGTTTATTTCGTTCCAAAGTGCTACTTTCATATTATCTAAGTCATCTTGTGTAACATTGTTTTCCTCCCCTGTGGCTGAATTAAAATAACCAACACAAGAAAAAAGTCCATAAGGAAGATATGAATAAGTTGCCATTGATCCTTGGGCTTTATCTGCTGAACTTTTCATGATGGTCGTATTTTGAGTAGTCGGCAAAAAGACTTTGTTGAGAGTTCTGTTGAAAAGTTTAAACTGAACTGCTCCAGTTGCTTGAGTATCATACTCGCCATTTTTTTTATTTCCAGCAACCACTGCACCAAAAAGTCTAACATCTATACATTTTTGTTTGAGTTCTTGTAGGTTTGAGATTTTAACATCATCTGTTTTTTTGGCGGATAGTTTCAAAGCCCTAGAGCCAGTTGTTCCACCTCCGTCTTTATTGGAGTAAAAAACCTTCTTATTATCTTCTTCATAGTTTGCATCTAAAAAATCTCTAATGTATCGCTTTAGTCTAACATCAGAAACCAACGCTGTTTGAGTATCTTCATCATACCTTTGCTCACCCGTAAAAGGGTCTCCATTTGGCACACAATCTTTTGCATCATATAAAAATAAAAACTCTTTTTTATTCATTTTCATAACTTACTCCTTGTTCGTTATTTTCATCTTCTGTTTCTTTTGGGTCATTTTGTGATTTTACATTTCTGTAAAGCCCATTGCCCAAAAAAAGCCCAAAGATAAACTCATCTTTATTAAAAGTGCTATCATTGAGATTTATCATCTCTAGTGTAAGTAGCTTAACATTTACACTTTGTAGCCCATCGTATCCATGAAGCTTTGTTTTAGCTATCACTTCGTTGACTAATATCTGTAAAGAATTTAAACTGTTTCTTTCTATTCTTTTTCCCACAAAGGCTAATACTTTTTTATCATAGCCGTTTATGGACCAACTAAGTATCCTTAGGGATAGTCCTAGACATACTCCCATCTTCATAGATGAAGAATCTTTGACAAGATTTGCTGTTGCTAAAAAATTTGTCAATCTTTCTTCATAAGAGTTTCCTTGAAACAACGGCTTTTCTTCTTCTTCGCTCATTTCCAACTCTCCTTTTGTTAGTTTTTTTATCCATGTTAAAAAAATATAGTTTTCCTTGCTAAGCATATAGCTATTCTTACCTACATCTTGTTGCATTTTTTCATTCATGATAAACATTAATCTATCTGCCACTATGGCATCATTAAGTGCAATTTTTCTAAAAAGTGATGTTCTAAATTTTTTATGTCCATCTTTGTGGTAAATTTGATATATGTGGTACTGCCAAGACAGCTTACTAAAACTATAATCAAATTGATTTTCAAAAAAGTATTTTAAATCCCCAAATAATTCTTCTATTTCAGATAAGCGAGAAGGCAATATGTCTTTAACAAGTTCTATTATATTGTTGCCAGTTTTTGTTGGTTCAAAAAAATAAATATTCAATAAAATATCATTTTCTTTTTTTGACATTTTTCTAGCAAATTGTATAAAACCATCAAAATCATTTTTAGACTTTTTTACTTTGCCTTGAAAGTCCTGCAGTGCCTCATCATTTAAAGTGGTAGCCGTTATGTATGACTTCATGCCCATAAAATAAAATTCGTTGAAACTTTCAAGATAGGTTTTGCCTACCATAAAATAAATAAAAGCTTGTTTGGATAATAAAAAGAGATTTTTATCATCTATTAAACCATATCTGACATTTACCTTATCTGTCGAGTAGGGATAGTAAAAGCTTCCATTTGGGTAGTATAGTTCGCTTTGGATATTTAAAATGTTGCACATGCCTATTGCTTGTTTTTTTGATTTTCCAGATCCATCATACATTTCTTTAGCGATATTTGAAAATTCAATCTGTTCAAACTTTTGAAAAATATTTTTATCTTGACTTATATAGTAAATGCTAGAGCCATCTTCTATCTTGATGACAACCGCTATGTTTTCAATTTCTCTGTTTTTATCCTTATTGCTTTCTAAGAGTCCTAATTCGGCTAACTCTAAAATACTGTCAATATTTTCTATTATAGCATTTGTTAATTTGCTTAAAAAATCTTTTTGGACTTTTTCGTTTTTTAGCTCGTATGTACTCTCAATCGCCTTTAAGCCATCTTTAAACTTCTTTAAAAGTTTGTTTTTATCTTTTTTATCTTTTTTATCTTTTTTAAATTCTTTAAATTCTTTAAGTTCGGTTTTGGTAACTATGAATGAAGTGGGTAAAAAATAAAGTGTGCTACCTTTTTTACCCCTATGAACTCCAAGATGTAGGTATTTTTCTATATCATCGACATATTGTATATTGTTTGGCTTAAATTTAAAATTTTTCCCATCCCATTTTAATATGATTTCTGCGTAGTATTTGGATAAGCCCTTAAAAGTAAAAACAGAGGCTAAGTTACTTGATACTCTTCCTATATCAATAATCTCTTTTAGCATATTGTTTCCTTAAGCAATAAAACTCTTATACAATTCTAACATATTATTTATTAAAATAACAATCTCATTTAGTAATTTTATAATTAAAGATATTATTTTCATAAATTTCTCCTCGCTCTAATTTTTTTAGAACACTTTACAATAAAATTTTAAAAAAGTCAATAGTATAATATAATAGATAAAATGCAGATATACAAGCATTCTTTTATTTAAAATTTGATATACTTTTAGAAGCAACAAATTTTTTGCACTGATACATGTAATGTATTTAAATATAGTTTAATACAATGTAAATTTGTTGCTACCTCACTTTCCCCTAGTAAGCAAACCAAAACCCAGAGAATTTTTCTCTAAAATTCCCACAGAAAATCCAAGTTTTATAAGTTCTTGACTTGCTTCATCGCTATTTACGTTAAATTTAAACTTATTTGCAAAAAGTTTACTGCCTTTATAGTTAAAAACTATCGGTTGGCGATTTTGTGGCTCTATCATTTGTATAAAATCCTCGGGTGCTTTTAGTTTTATGTCAAAAAATTCAAGATACTTTTTTTCTAAATTTTCCTTCATTCTTTTAGCTACAAAATCCAACCCGCTGTGATCTGCTGTCCAGCATTTAATTTTATTGTTTTCATCTTGAACAGTTATGATAGCAGGAGTTAGGGTATAAACTTTATCTATAAAGGTATATTTTACTTCTTTAAATTCAACTGCTAAAACTTTAAAATCAAGTTTGTTTGATTTGCTTAGCACACTCTTTAAACGCAGTAAAAAATCATTATCTATACTTCTCACGCATAAAACATATACCTGTTTTGCTTTGTATATTTTACTTTGTGTATCTACAGGATATATATTGCCTACTACATAGGGCTTGATTTTTTTATCCACATGTAGCTTTTTTAAAACTTCATCTTCAAATAGGGCTCGATTGACATTTGATGCTAAAAATTCATGAACATCTTCATATTTAACATCTTTATTTAAAAAAATGGTTGTTTTGATTTCGTAGTGTTTCATCGTTTATCCTTTGTGTCGTTAAAATTCTAATATTTAGCCATTATATCAAATATTAATCCAATCTTCGCTATACTTTCATGTAAAAAAAGGAAATCCCATGAAAATTCGCTCCAAAGCTTTAACTTTTGAGGATGTACTACTTGTTCCTCATTATTCACAAATTTTACCAAAAGAGGTCAGTATTCACACTCGCCTTACAAAAAATATTTCGCTAAAGATGCCTATCATCTCAGCTGCTATGGATACAGTAACTGAGCATAGAGCAGCCATAATGATGGCTAGACTTGGAGGAATAGGAATAATCCATAAAAATATGGATATAAAAAGCCAAGTAAGGGAAGTAAAAAGGGTTAAAAAAAGTGAAAGTGGTATCATTTTAGACCCAGTTTCCATAGGTCCTGATGCTAGCATAAACGAAGCCCTTGCCATTATGAGTGAGTACCGTATATCCGGTGTTCCTGTAGTAGATGGAGAAAATGTTTTGATAGGTATTTTGACAAATAGAGACCTTAGGTTTGAAAAAGAATTTACACGTCCAGTTAAAGAGGCTATGACGAAAGCACCTTTGACAACAGCGCCAAAGGGTTGTGATTTGGATGAAGCAGAGAAGATTTTTCATACAAACAAAGTGGAAAAACTTCCTATTGTCGATAAAGATGGAAAACTTGAAGGGCTCATAACTATAAAAGATTTAAAAAAGAAAAAAGAGTATCCTGAAGCAAATAAAGATGAGTTTGGTAGACTTAGGGTTGGTGCTGCCATAGGGGTAGGGCAATATGATAGAGCCGAAGCACTAGTGGAAGCAGGTGTAGATGTATTAGTTCTTGATTCTGCTCATGGGCACTCAAAGGGTATCATAGATACTGTTAAAAATATAAAAGATAGATACAAAATAGACGTTATAGCAGGAAATGTTGCGACACCAGAAGCAGTAGAGGCTTTAGCTAAGGCAGGAGCTGATGGCGTAAAAGTAGGTATTGGACCTGGTAGCATTTGTACTACTCGCATCGTTGCGGGTGTTGGAGTTCCGCAAATCACAGCCATTGATGAATGTGCGTCAATGGGTAAAAAATACGGAGTTCCTACCATAGCCGATGGAGGTATAAAATATAGTGGCGACATCGCAAAAGCTTTAGCAGTTGGTGCTAGTTGTGTTATGGTTGGCTCACTTTTAGCCGGAACAGCTGAGAGTCCTGGAGAGCTTGTGGTTTACCAAGGAAGACAGTATAAAACTTATAGGGGGATGGGAAGCATAGGGGCTATGAGCAAGGGAAGTAGTGATAGGTATTTTCAAGAGGGAACAGCTCAAGATAAGTTAGTGCCTGAAGGCATAGAGGGTCGTGTGCCATACGTTGGAAGCTTAAAAAGCCTTATTTTTCAGCTTGTTGGTGGACTGAGGTCATCTATGGGCTATCTTGGTGCAAAAGATATAGAAACTTTTCAAGAGCATGCTGAGTTTGTTCAAATCACTCAAGCAGGACTTAAAGAGAGCCATGTTCACGATGTTTACATTACAAAAGAAGCTCCAAACTATCATGTAAACTAAGATGAAAATCTCAACAAATATCGCCCATTTCAATAAACCTTTGTATCTTGAAAGTGGGCGTATTTTAAGTGAATTTTCACAAGCTTATGAGACCTACGGGGAGCTTAATGCTAAAAAATCAAATGCTATTTTACTATGTCATGCATTAACAGGCTCTCACCACGCTGCTGGGCTTTATGAAGGCGATAGAAAGCCTGGTTGGTGGGATACTTTAGTGGGTGATGGAAAGATAATCGATACAAAAAAGTATTTTGTTATCTGCATCAATGTTTTAGGTTCTTGCTTTGGCTCAACTAGTCCATTAAGTATAGACCCAAAAACAAATAAAGAGTATCGTTTAAAATTTCCCGTTATAACCATTTCTGATATGGTGGCAGCTCAAAAAAGAGTGCTTGATAGTTTAGGTATCAAAAAACTACACTCCATAGTAGGTGGTTCGCTTGGAGGTATGCAAGCTCTTTGTTACTCGGTTGAGTACCCAGACTTGTGCGATAATGTCATACTTTTAGCCTCCACATACGCTACAAGACCTTGGGCGATAGCCTTTAATAAAATTGCCATAGAAGCCATAGTAAATGATAAGCGTTTTAAAAACGGAAACTATGACCCTAAAGATTTACAACAAAATCCTTTAGTTAGTCTAGTTCTTGGGCGAATGGCAGGGCATCTTAGTTTTTTATCTCCTCATTCTATGGATAAAAAATTTGGCAGACACTACCTAGAAACAGATGGACTTTATGAGCTTTATGGAAGATTTCAAGTGGAACGCTACTTAGAATACAATGCTTATAATTTTGCTAAAAGCTATGACCCATTAAGTTACCTCTATATTGTAAAAGCTATGAATATATTTGACGCAACGAGAAATTATGAAAGCTTAAAACACTCTCTTTCTCATGTAAAAGCTAAGCTCCATCTACTCTCCTTTAAAGGTGATTTACTTTTCTTGCCACACGAAATGGAAGAGATTAAAAATGCATTTGAGGAACTAGGTAGAAGAAGTCAAGTAAATTATACTCAAATCGATAGTAAATATGGACATGACGGGTTTTTGGTGGAGATAGATAAATTTGACATGCACTTAAAAAAGGCTATTGAGGGGTAGAGTGTATTGTGTTGCATAAATTTATTTTAAAAAGTTTATAAGATTTTTAAATTTTTCCTTAAAACTAATCTTCTCTTCTAAGATATCTTTTCCATCTAATGCATCTTGCCAAGCTTGAAACGTTTCATCTCCTCTAAGATAAAATGTGATTTGCAAATCTTCGTAAATTTTGCATGTATCGATAGCTATCTTAGCTGCTCGTTTGACGGGAAATCCAAAAATACCACAAGAGATTGCAGGAACTGCAAGGCTTTTGCAGTTGTTTTTGCGGGCTAAGTCAAAAGCATTTTTATAAGCATTTGTTAGTAATTCATCGGCGTTATTTTTCATATCATCGTAGATTGAACCTACTGCGTGAATGACATATTTTGCATCCAGATTTCCAGCCCCTGTTATCCTAGCTTCACCAAATGGACAACGCATACCATTTTTTAAAAGTAGCTTCTCACACTCATCTAAAAGAGTTCTTCCTGCCTTGCGATGAATTGCCCCATCAACACCGCCACCACCTTGTAACATTTCATTTGCAGCGTTGATGATAGCATCTGCTTTTGCGGTTGTGATGTCTGCTTGAATGATTTTTATGTGTTTCATTGCTCATCTTCCTTTAATTTCACTTTTTCAATTTCTTTTAAAATATCATCGCTACTTTTTTCTTCTGTGTAAAAATATTCTTCTAAAAGTGGTTTTATCTTGTAGTCTTTTATAAATTTTAAACTATGGTTATTCATAAAGTAGCTATGCCCTAGAAGATAATCTTCGCCCAACTTTTCTTTTATATAATCGTTTGCTTTTTTCATAAATTCTCGCTTGTCCGCATTTTCGACTAAATCTTCTTTTGGTTCAAGTCGCAAAAAAGTAAATCTTCTCCTTAATGCTATATCGATAGTGGCGATTGATTTATCAGCTGTGTTCATGGAAGCTATGATAAAAAGGTTTGAGGGAATAGAAAAAGGTTCTTTTGAATATGGCAATGTCACACTATAATCATCTCTTTTATCTTCTTCGATTAAGGTGATGATTTCGCCAAAGATTTTAGATATGTTACCACGGTTGATTTAGTCTATGATGAGGTAGAAGTTTTTCAATGTTTCTTTTGTTTTTTGCAAGTCATTTTGATTTTGTGTATTTTCAAATTCTCGCAATTTTTGATAAAAATTAAAATAATATACAGCATTTCCGTGATAAATACTTTTTGAATTTTGGCTAGGTTTGACATCCTTATAACTTTTAATTTCGCCTTTTTTAAACTTCACATAATCTCTTAAAATAACTTCATCGCTTAAATTTTGTTTCTCTATTTGACCGCCTAAAACTATGCTATTTTTTTGACTAAGATACATAGTGATTTGGTTTTTTAGATATGATATTTCGCCATTGGAAAGTTTTTCTGTGATAAAATTTTTAAAATTTTCAAGCAATTTTTCTGTACTAAATTCTTCTTCATTGATTTTGCTATTTTCAAGATTTTTTCTCGCTTTTTCGCATATATTTTTAAAAATCCCATCTTCAATTTCTATATTTCCATCAACTTGAGGTCGTAAGCCTTCGATAAATTCTTCATAAGAGTAACTTTGATGAAAAGTTATAAACTCAACTCGGTTTTCTTTGAGTGCTTGTTCATGGTCGGTGTAAGTTGTTTGAGTTGGAGTGTTGTCACAAATTTCTTCAAAAATATTACCTTCGCTTTTCTTGCCTTGCTCTAATAAAGATATAAGCCGTTTATAATTGTGTGTTTTGCCAACTCCGGGAACGCCGTAGAGGATTATGTTTTTTGTATTAAATTCCATTTGTTCTTTCTCTGTATTGTTGAAATCCTTTGATATTTTGTTGTCTTGTTGTGCAGTATTATCTTCACGCATATCTATAAATGTTATGTTGTTTGTATTTTTTTGGTCAAATATATTTTTTAATCTTCTTTTTGCATTGTCTGTAGTAAAATCATCTTTTAACTCCAATAATTCCAAATGTTTTCTGCATATGGCTTTTATGGGATAAAGCTTATTGTCTATTTTAAAGTGTGAATATGCACCATTTGTATCAAACTGCTCTTTATGTAAGTCATATGTTTTCATTGTTTCTATGACTTCAATATATTGCAAATAGTATTTGTACCTCCTTGCTCCACTTCTCGTATCATTGAAGGTATCATTGCCAAAATTATGATAATTATCAAAAATCTTTTTAAATTCATTGGTTTCGTTTGAAAATTTAATAATAATTTCTTTCTCTGATAAATTTTTGTAGCTTTCTATATTGTTAAATATTTGTAATATATTTTCTCTACAATAGGCTTTATAAGTATTAATTCCCTTGTCGGTAAATCCTATTTTTCTTAGGTATTTCTAAATCTAACATAATTTATTCTCCTTCCTCTAATATTTTCTTAAACTCTTCTTTATCAGGCAACACAGTCAAATACTTACTAGCATATATCTGCTTATTATCCTTTGGAAGTGTTAACTCAACTAAAGTTTCATTTTTATCTTTGCAAAGGATTATGCCTATGGTAGGATTTTCATCTTCCGTTTTTTCATATCTATCAAAATAATTCACATACATCATCATTTGCCCTATGTCTTGGTGTGACCAACTTAGATTAAATTTCTGTGACACTGTCTCGGATTTTGAAAACACTAAATAAAACTTTCTCATTTTTTCTAAATTATCAACAGAAAAACCCTTGCCAAACTCTTTTGTAAGCTCAAATGACAAATTTTTCAAAAGCTCTTTACCGTACTTTGCTCTTTTCTCTCCGCCTTGTTCTTCTTCGACTATTCTTTTTCCTATTTCCCAATAAGTCTCAGTCATAGTTGTGTTAATGGTTTGGTATACTTTATTTTTGGCATTTTGTAGCAATAGTTTTATATCATTGTAAAGATTATTATTTATTAAATTCACAAAATCTCCTTTATCCTTTCTTTCATCTCTAAAATATACTCATCAAACTCACAATTTTCTATATATAAATCTAAAGTTCTTATATGTAGTGCGATTTTAGTTTCATCTTTGCCTAAAATAAGGCTTTCATTGATATCGATTTGATATTTTGGAAATAAAAGCATAACATTTTCTTTTTTAAAATTTATCCCATAAGCGTAAGCTTGAAGTTTATCATTTTGTTTTGCTTTTGGCTCGGTTAGTTTTTTGTATTTTGTATCGATGATGATGTGTGATAGTTTTATATCTGGTTCTAAGATGAGTTTATTGAAATTTCGACTGTTTTGTAGTTCCGCGTTTGGCTCTATTTCCTTAGTTAAATTTCCCACAAATCTTTCAAACAAATCATTCATATTAAACAAAAATGCAAAGGATTTTTTGCCTTTGTCAAAAAGCGGGATAAGCTTATGTAAAAGTAGCATTGCAAGTTCAAAACTTGATTTGTATCTTTTGTTTTGGCGGTTAAAATCCATCTTAAATGTAGAGATATTTATGTGTTCAAATTCTACTTCGTCAAGGCAAAGCAAACATTTTTTTATCAGCTTTTTATCTTCCGTAAAAGGCAAAAGTGTTTTTAAGGCATACAAAAAGAAATGGTTTAGCTTGTTATCTTCGCTAAATTCGTCAAATTCACAATATATTTTTTCATGAGTGAAATTATGTTTTAGGTTTTCGCTCACAAGATATTTTCCACGCAAAAGTTTTATATTGTCTTGGCGAGATATGTAGGTTTTATATAAACCTTTGCTAAATTCTTGCAAGAGATTTTTGGCAAAATATTGGACTAAGCTTTCTAAAAAATTGTGTTTTTGATTTTCGCTTTTTCCCATCTTTTTATGATAAAGTTTTAAGTCGTAAGCTTTCATAAGCATATAGATAAATATAGTGAGATTTTGCTTTTTATCTTGGGTGATTTTAGGTAAAATATAAAAATCTTCACCATCTACGTGTAAAATACCGCAGTGATGAGTGCTTTTAATTCCTTCAAAACTTGCTTTAAAATATGTTTGAATATCGGGATTTTTATCTATGGCTTTTAAGAGTTTGTCATCGTCTATTTTACTGTGTTCATAGCATGCATTCATTTGCAAATTATAGCTAATTTATCTTAAAAGTAAACTCCTTTTACATATATAAAATTTTATCAAATATAAATGGCTTAGGTGTGTTAAGCATTTAAAGATGAATTTTTGTCTCTTTGTGCTATAATGACCAAAACATTTAGAAAGGAGACTTATGTTTAAGAGTAAAAAAGCTTTATTGATACTTTGTTTTTTGCTTTTTTTGTTGCTGATGTTTCTTTGTGTATGCTCAAAGATAGATAGTATTTATAGTGCTGTGCATTCAAAATCATCAAATGTAACTATCACTAAGCAAAGCTCAAAAGTTGTTGTTGATGGTATTTTTGGCAATGAACACTTAGCTAAAAGAACCGTGGAAAAGTTTAAGATGTTTAACGATGATGTTGAGGAAGGGGATATTGAGACAAATGACAACATCAAGTCCCAAGAGGATAAGTGGAGTCAAACATTAGATAATATTGCTTACTATTTTTCAAGTAGTTTTGAAAATGCTAAGCTAACTTTTGCAGATAATGTACTTAAGATAGACGGAGAGGTCATTAGTAAAGAGGCAAAAGATGATGTGCTTTCTTCATTGGATGAGCTTAAATTAAAAGGTATAAATGTTGAGGAGAAAATATCTCTTTTAGAGCCTAAAAATGACACTCAAAAGATGAGAAGAGACCTTTATGGACTAATGCATTCAAAAACTGTTGAGTTCGAAACAGAGCAAGCTACTATAAAATCTGAAAGTTACTTTTTATTGGATTCTATAGCTAAGACATTGCAAGCTTATCCTGATGCAAAAATATCCATAGAGGGTCATACAGATGATTTAGGTGAAGATGAGTTTAATCAAAAACTTAGCGAAGATAGGGCTAATTCGGTTAAAAACTACTTAGTTGCTAAGGGAGTAGATGGAGATAGATTATCGACTATGGGCTTTGGTGAATATCGCCCTGCATTTCCTAATACTACAAAAGGAAATAGGCAAAAAAATAGAAGAGTTGAATTTAAGGTAAAAGGAGAATAAGATGTTTTTAATAGCTAGTAAAATGATATTGTGTTTAGTTTTGGCTTTCCTGCTAGGTGCGGTTGTAGGGTATTTGCTTTGCAAAATGTGCAAAGAGAGTGAGTGCGAAGCAGGTGGTGCTCCAGCTCAAAAGGTATTTGACGCTAAGCCTAAGGCAGTTTCAAAAGAAGAGGTTACTCCAGACGATTTAAAAAGAATAAGTGGCGTAGGAGAGAAGATAGAAGCAGCGCTTAATGGCTTAGGGGTTTATACTTTTGAGCAAATTGCGAATTGGAATGAAGACAATATAGCATGGGTTGATGAGCATCTAGTTTTCAAAGGAAGAATTAAAAGAGAAGGCTGGGTGGAGCAGGCTAAGCTTTTAGCTTCAGGCGAAGAGACAGAGTTTAGCAAAAGGTTTGATGACAAAAAGGGTAAATAGCCCACAAGAAAAGATGCGAAAGCATCTTTTCTTGCTCTCTTTAAATATCTATGATTCAAGAAAATATTTTAGCATTATTAATATCTTTAACATTTTTACTGCTTCTAATTGTGCTTTTATATACAATATATAAAAAAAATTTAACACTGCAAAAACAAAAACTAGACTTAGAAGCATATAAACAAAGAGTAGATGGATATGAGATTTTGCACACAAAATATGAAGATTTGCAACATAGATGTAAAAGTTTTGAGCTTGAGCTGACAAAGGCTGAAGTTTTGACTAAAGAACATATTCAAAGAAGTGAGCAGATGGAGAGTTTTTATGAATCTAGGGTCTTTGAGCTAAGAGAAGAGATATCTTTTTTAAAACAAGATATGGAGAGTAAAAATGTCAAGTTAAACCAAAAAGAGGCTAGTTTATCTCACTTGCAAACTGTTTTAGATGAGCAAAAAAAGTCTGCCAAACAGCAATACGAACTTTTTTTAAAAAGTGAAGAGAGAATGAGGTTAGAGTTTGAAAACTTGGCTCATAAGATATTTAGCGACAATACAAAAAAATTAAACGAACAAAATACCCAAAGTCTTGAACATCTTTTAAGTCCTGTGCGTACTCAGCTAAATGAATTTAAACAAAAAGTAGAAGATGTTTATATTAAGGATTCAAAGGAGAGGGTGGCACTAAATCAGGAGCTTAAAAATCTAAAAGAGCTTAATCTTCACATGAGTACTGAGGCAAATAGACTTACAAATGCACTTATAAGTGACAATAAGCAGCAAGGCATTTGGGGCGAGATGGTACTTGAGAGAGTGCTTGAAAACTCAGGTTTGCGCCAAGGGTACGAGTACAGAAGAGAAGTAGGTTTAAAAGATAAAGAGGGTAGAGCTTTTAGACCAGATGTTGTAGTAGATTTACCAGATGGCAGAAATATCATTATCGATGCGAAAAGCTCATTGCGAGCTTATAGCGATTATGTAAATTCAAAAGATGAAAATGCTCAGATTTATTTAAAAAAGCATATCGCCTCCATGAGGTCTCATATAAAAGCCTTATCAGAAAAGAGATATGAAAATTTAAAGGGGCTTAATACTTTAGATTTTATCTTTATGTTTGTTCCTATAGAAGGTGCCTTGATGTTGGCTTTAAAAGAGGACGATACCTTATATGATGAAGCGTATAGAAAAAAGATTATACTGGTTAGCTCAACAACTTTACTTGTGGCATTAAGGGCGGTTGAGAATACTTGGAGGACTGAAAAGCAAGCTCAAAATATAGCTTTGGTTTACTCAAGGGCTGAGGAACTTTATAAAAAGTTTAGCAGTTTTGTTGGAGATATGGAGAGCATTGGTAAAGCTTTGCGTAATGCTGAGAGTTCATACGAGGAAGCCTTTAAAAAGCTAAGCCTAGGAAGAGGTAATCTTGTGTCTCAAGTTATAAATCTTAAAAATATTTCAAATATAAAACCTAAAAAAGATATGGATGGAGAGCTTGTAAAAAATGCCTTGTTAGATTCTTAGCTATAGTTTGACAAAGTTACCCAATCATAATATACTTACGATAAAAATCCAAAAGGAGAAGGTGTTGAAAAATGAGGATTTTGAAGCCAAGCTTTCTAAGATACAAGAGGTTTTAGAGCAATTAAATCAGCCTGACATCTCATTGTCTAAAAGCACAGAACTTTACAAAGAAGGCTTAAAAAATTTAAAAGAGGCGTCAGCCTTACTTGAAAATGCTAAGTTGATATTGGAGGAGGACAAATGAGTTTTGTATCAGTTCTTCAACTTCCAACTTTGCCCATGAACGAGGCAAAATTGGACTATTATGCGAGAATTTGCGATAAAAAAGATATACGACTTGTTCTTTTGGGAGAATATGTACTAAATAGCTTTTTTAAAGAACTTGAAGTTATGCCAAAGAGTATGATCCAAGAGCAAAGTAACCATAAGATTAAAATGTTGCAAAATATATGCAAAAAGTACAATTTGACTATAGTTGCCCCAATAATAAGAGTAGTAGATGGAGAGATTGTAAAGTCCATACTTAAGGCAAGTTCTAAGTCTATGAGGTATTATCCTCAGTATTTTTATATAAATTTTAAGCATTGGAATGAAGAGAAGTTTTTTAAACAGTCAAAAGAAGAGTATAACTTGCCTACTTTTGTTCATGAGGGTGTGAAATATGGTATCATGACAGGTTTTGAGTTGCATTTTGATTATGTGTTTAGACAGGTAGATGAGAAAAAAATAGATGCCTTGCTTTTGCCTAGTGTTTGTACTTTTGATAGTAAAAAGCGTTGGGATGAGCTTATAAAAATGAGGGCTTTTACTCACAATATATATATACTAAGGGCCAATCGTATAGGAAACTATAAGCACGAAGATGGAGATTGGCGTTTTTATGGGCATAGTTTGCTTGTAAATCCTCACGGTGAATTAGAAGAGTCTTTAGCTGACGAGGAAGCCATGCTTTTTGTGGATGTGGATAAAAAAATGGTAAGTGAGGCTAGGTCTCTTTGGGGTTGGAGAAAGGCTGTAAATAAAAAAGGTTTAGTGTGAGCGAATTTTATGCTAGACAGATACAACTTTTTGGAGAAGATATACAAAAAGATTTAAGCTCAAAATCCATAGCTATTATCGGCTGTGGAGGTCTTGGGTGTTCTTTAGCTTATGCTCTTGCAACTAGCGGAGTGGGGAGTATTTGGCTTGTGGACTTTGATGAGGTTAGTCTTTCAAATCTCCACAGGCAGATAGGGTTTACTTACGAGGATATAGGGGAGTTAAAGTCAAAGGCTTTAGCTAGAAGTTTGCAAAAAAGGGTTGAGAAAAAGACTAGCTTAAATGCATACGAGGGCAGATTTGAGTCTTTTGTTGAGCAAAATATTCAACTTGACTTGATACTAGATGGCACAGATAACATGGAAACTAGAGCTAAGATAGATGATTTTTGCAAAAAAGTAAACATACCATGGGCTTATAGCTCAGTGGAAGAGTGGTATGGGCAAATTTGTTTTTTCGATAGTATAAAATTTGACAAGATATTTAAGCAAAAAGTTTTGCCATCAAAGGGGCAAGTAGCTCCTATGGTTATGCAAATCGCTTCATTTAGTTCTATATTGGCTTTGAGATATTTGTGTGGTTTTGAAGTGAAAAAAGATTATCTTTACAATTTAGATTTTAGTTGTTTTGAGCCAAAAAAGCAGGGTTTTTATCTTTCTTAGACTAAAAGTCTTTAGAAGCTTTTTCTTTGTAGTTTTTTAGTCTATTGGTTTGTTGTAGTTTTAGGTAATTGTCCAACTTTTGTCTATTTTGCTCAAATATTGCCGCAAATTCTCCATCATCAGGTAGGTTTTTGCCATCTTCTCCAAATTTATCTAAGATGATATTTGTATTTCCGGTAAGCACTAGATACTGTCGATTTTTGTAGTATATAAGAGCTACTCGGTTTTGATTGTCTAATACTTTTTGAGATATTATTTCTATGGATTGAGGGTCGTTTTTAAAGAGCCATCCACCAGCTTTTTGTTTTTTTCTAGTTTTTGGCGATGTTTTTATTTTTGTTATTTTTGATTTTATATAGTATAAGATAGCAAGAAGTATAAGCATGATGCTTATAACTGTGATATATCTATCGTCAACCATATCTTGTGTTGTATTTGGTTTGCCAAGTGGTTTTGCTACACTGATAGGAGGAGCTAGAGGTTTTATGCGTATTCTTAATCCAAATCCATCTTGTGTTTTAGAGGCGTAAATGGCCATAGAGTTTTTGCTTTTAAAGGTTATAACAGTTGCATTATCTGTCGAATCAATGATAATATCTTGAAGTATGGGTGAGTTTATACTTTTCTCAACTAGCGAATCATACATAAGGTCGCCTAGGGTAATACTTATGATATTTTTACCCTTTTGTTGGTATATTTGGCCCTCGTATGGAGCATCAAAGCTTAACATTAAATCAACTCTATCATTTCGCTCATATATATTGTAAGTTAAGAGATTTGAAGCTGTTGCCCACGCGCTAAATAGGAGTATAAAAAGTACCGCTCTCACAATCCTTCCCTTTTAAAATACTGTATAACTGATTTTGAATCTAGTATCTCGTTTATTCTTATGGCTAGGTTTTTTTCGTAAACCATTACTTCGCCCTTTCCAAATATACGACCATTTATATATAGCTCTACACTTTCCCCCGCTGGTTTTTCAAGGTCTATAACAGAGCCTTTTTCTAGTTTTAATATCTCTTGAACCCTCATGGAGTTTGTGCCAAGTTCTGCTATAAAATTAACACCAATATCTAATATATCGTCATAGCCTTTCATGAGGTGTTGTTGTTCTAATGTTTCTTCTGTCATGTTGGAGTTTTTATCCCTAGTATAAAAGTTCTATTTTTAAGTTTATATATGGCGTAGTCATCAAGCTTTACAGGAAAAGGTGGTGAGACTTTGCCAAGGTATTCAGGTGTGCCAAGTTTATATTTTATATTTGGATTTTCATCATCAAGCGCAGCCTTCGCTTTGCCCACTATGAGGTTAATTGTCTCTTTGCATAGGTCGCTTAGGTCATCTTCTCCTAACTCTTCAACTCCTAAAAGTATGCTTGCAAACTCTTTTAAGGTATCTTTTTTTAGATAAAGATAATAATGTGACTCTTTGCCATCACTTATAAGTGGCAATGATGCTCCATAAAAGCTCTTACCTAGGCTTTTACCTTTTTGTAAGTCAAGACCCATTATATCTGAGCAGAAGTACTTTGTAGAGTTTGAAATGGCCCTTAGCATATTTATCCTTTTTGCAATGATAACTTATATTATAGTCAAATTGGATTAAATAATATATAAAATTTAGCTAATTTATATATTTTTATTTAATTTTTCCCTTATATAGGGCAAAAAGTGCAAAAATTGAAACAAAAGCTATAAGCATAGCTGGCGTATAAGCTTGAGTTTTGATATTTGATGCTAAAAATGCAGGAGTAAATCCTGTCATAACTGCTGCAACATTGTAGCTAATGCTAACTCCACTAGCTCTTACATTGAGTGGAAATATTCTAGAAACAAAGGCTGGAGCTAGTCCTATAAACAGTGAAGCTAGTATCAAAAATCCGCTGTGAGTTAGCAAAGCAGTTGATAAGCTTTTTGGCATAAAAAATCCACTACTTACAAAAAAGTTACCAATCGCCATAAATATTATACTAATTCCTAAAACCTTTTTAAGTCCGTATTTGTCTCCTATTTTACCCATGATTGGGCTAATGATAACCATAAATAAGTTTGCCACCAACGAAGCTATAAATACATCTTGTTTGTCAAAACCACTTTTTATAAAGTATGAAGGAATAAACATAACAAAAGCATAAGGAACTGCTGTCCATAAAAGGCTAAAGCCTATGCCAACACTAAGCGTTTGTTTGTGATGTAAAAACATATCTTTTAGTGGGGTTTTTGCCTCTTTTTTCTCTAAAAACTTTTTAAATTCTGGAGTTTCGTCTATGCTTTTTCTAAGATATAGTCCCACCGGAAGTATGATAAGTCCTGAGATAAAAGGTATTCGCCAGCCAAATTGCAATATTTGTTCATTTGTAAAGCTTAGAGCTATTATAAAACCTACAATAGAGCCTAAAACTCCGGCTATTCCCATGCATGATTGAAACAAAGAGGTGAAGAGTGCTTTTTTATCTTTTGGGGAGTATTCTAGTAAAAAAGCTGTTGCTGAGCCTATCTCTCCTCCTGCTGAAAAGCCTTGCAAAAGTCTTCCTATGAGTAAAAATGCAACAGCAAATGAGCCTATGTCGCTGTAAGTTGGTGCAAAACCTATAAATGCAGTACCTAAAGCCATAATACTTATAGTGAGAATGAGGGCATTTTTTCTGCCAAATTTGTCCCCATAAGCTCCAAGTAAAAAGGCTCCTAATGGTCTTGCTATAAAGGCGGCTGCAAAGACTATGAAGGTTTTTATCAAAGAGTTTGTGTCAGTAAAGAAATTTTTGCTTATATAAACAGCAAAAAAAGCATAAAGTACAAAGTCGTACCATTCTAGTATATTGCCTATGACCGCTGTGATGATGGCTTTTTTGTAGTTTTTGTGATTCATAATAATACCTTAAAATAAAAAACCGCCTTACAAATGGTTGCAAGACGGTAAAATCTTAGTTATAAAAAGTTGCAGTTGTGTTTGTGTGATAAAATTATATTATCTTACTATAAATAGCTTATTAACTTATATTAAATATATTTTAAATGAATATTTTTAGCTAAGTAGATGGAGCTTTTTATACTTGGTTTTTTGGGTAGTTTATAGCCAATATTTTTAGGCAGGGCTTGAGCTGTCTTTTTACCTATGCATACGATTTTATAGCTCTTTTTTAGCTTAAAATGTTTTAAAAAACATTTTACCCCGGAAGGGGCTGTGAAGATTAGTACATCATCTTTTTTTGGTTTTTTAAGGTTATTTTTATGTTTGCACGAAGTCTTATAAGTTATGAGCTTTTTTGTTTCTATATCGTGCTTTTTTAAAATGCCTTCTATGTCGGTGATTACTTTCTTTGCTCTAATGATAAGTACTTTTTTTCCCTTAAGTTTTGGCACTAGCTCTTTTGCAAATATATCTCCATAAGCCAAGCTAGGAGTATAAACTTTGCAATCTCCTAGTTTTAAAATCTCTTTTTTTGTGGCTTTACCTATGGCAAATATGCTTAAATCTCTCCATCTACTAAAGTATTTTGCTAGGCTTTTTACCCCATTTTTAGAGCTAAAAATAATGGCATCGTATTGCTTAAATTTTGGTTTTTTAAAGTCTAAAAACTCTATGTTTGTTAAACTTATATGCTCTATATCTTCTTGAGTAGATGGAGGAGTTTGACTATATAGATATATCATAGTAAAAAGACCACTTTTAGGTGGTCTTATCTACTCCCATTCTATGGTTGCAGGTGGTTTTGAGGAGATATCGTAAACAACTCTGTTTATTCCATCTACTTCGTTGATAATTCGCCTGCTGATGTTTTCTAGTAAATTGTGAGGCAAGTGTGCAAATGTAGCAGTCATACCATCAGTTGCTTCAACTACTCTTACGCAAATTGTATTGTCATAGGTTCTATTGTCCCCCATAACTCCTACGCTTTTGACATTTAAAAGCACCGCAAAAGCTTGCCAAGTTTTATCGTAGTATCCACTTGAATGTAGCTCTTCAAGTAGTATAGTGTCAGCACTTCTTAGAAGTTTTAGGCTTTTTTTCTTCACATCTCCCATAACTCTTATGGCAAGTCCTGGTCCGGGAAATGGATGACGAGAAACCATCTCTTTTGGAAGTCCAAGCTCAAGTCCTAGTTTTCTCACTTCATCTTTGAAAATCTCTCTTAAAGGCTCTATAAGTTTTAAATTCATCTTTTCTGGAAGTCCGCCTACGTTGTGGTGGCTTTTTATGGTTTTAGATGGTCCTTTTACACTAACGCTTTCTATAACATCAGTATAGAGTGTGCCTTGGGCCAGATATTTGATACCCTTGTGTTTTTTTGCTTCTTTTTCAAAAACTTCTATAAAAGTGTTTCCTATGATTTTTCTTTTTTTCTCAGGGTCTTTAACCCCTTTTAATCTTTTTAAAAATGTTTTACTAGCGTCTATGGTGATAAGATTAGCTCCTAGTTTGTTTTTAAAAGCATCTTCAACTTGTAGCCTTTCGTTTGCTCTTAAAAGTCCATTATCCACAAAAACTAAAACTAAGTTATCTTTTATGGCTTCGCTTAACAATGCTGCTACCACAGAGCTATCAACCCCACCACTAACAGCACATAGTACTTTGTTGTTTTTTACTTTTTTGCGTATTTTGCTTATCTGTTCTTTGGCAAATGAGCCCATATTCCAAGTGCTTTCGCATTTGCATATATGTTTAGCAAAGTTTTTTAGTATGGTTGAGCCAAATTCACTGTGATGAACTTCTGGGTGAAATTGAAAAGCGTATATTTTCTTTTTTTCATTGCAAATAGCCGCATAAGGAGAATTTTCGCTAAATGCAATTTTTTTAAAACCTTTTGGTAGTTTTTCTACTTTATCAGCATGACTCATCCAAACTGTTTGTCCATCTACTGTATCTTTAAAAAGCTCATGATTTTCATTCAGGCTTATGCTTGCCTTGCCATACTCTTTTTCATTTGCCATCACAACGCTTCCGCCAAAGTTTTCAGTTATGAGCTGCATTCCGTAGCAAATGCCAAGTATAGGCAAGCCTAGCTCATATATTTCTTGGTCTATCTTGTAGGCATCTTTTCCATATACTGAAGCTGGACCACCACTTAAAATGATACCCTTTGGGCTTAGTTTTTTTATCTTTTTAAGGCTAGTATTAAAAGGAAAAATCTCTGCATATACCCCATTTTCCCTAAGTTTTCTAGCTATAAGTTGAGTGTACTGCGAACCAAAGTCGAGTACTAATATTTGTAAATTTTTCATCAATAAAGTCCTAATATTTGAAATTGAACATACCATATGACTAAGGAGGCTATGTAGCCTACTAAGATAGTCCATGAGTATTTCATATGGGCACCAAATGTATATATGCCTCTAAGTTTTCCCATAACCCCAACACCAGCAGCTGAGCCAAAACTAATCAAACTGCCACCAATACCTGCTGTAAGTGTTACAAGTAGCCATTGGTCTAGTCCCATGGTTGGGTTCGCTTTCAATACAGCACTCATAACAGGCACATTGTCAACTATGGCTGATAAGAAGCCAACACCTATATTTACAGGAGTTGCACCAATGGAATCATAAAGAGCTACTGCGTATCCTAAAAATCCTAAGAAGTGGAGTCCGCCAACAGCTGCTAAAATACCGAAGAAAAATAGAAGTGTATCATTTTCTATTTTGCTCATATTTAAAAATACATCAAATGGGTCTTGCATATCATCTTGTTGCTTTTTGAGTTTTCTCTTAAATTGGTAAGCATATAGTTTTAGAAGTGCTAAACCAAACATCATTCCCCACATTGCAGGTAGATGGAAGAGCTGGTGACTCATAACTGCACAAAATATTGTAAATACCCCAAGAGCTATTACACCTTTTCCTCCTTGTTTAATATATACCCTAGGCTCTTTTTTGGCATCAAACTTTGGCTCACCCTTTGGAACAAAAAGTGAAAGCAAGTAAGCATTTACTATCCAACCTATGATAGAAGCTGGGAAAAGGGATAAAAAGTCTGTAAAAGAACCCTTAGCTGCTGCCCAAGCCATAAGAGTTGTGATGTCTCCAAATGGACTCCAAGCTCCCCCTGCATTTGCAGCTACGACAATGTTTATGGCTCCTGGGATAAGAAAACTTTTATTATCTTTGTCTATTGTTAAAAGAACAGTTGAGAGTATAAGAGCTGTTGTTAGATTGTCAGCAACAGGGCTTAGAAAAAAAGCTATAATACCTGTTAACCAAAAAAGTTTTTTATAGCTATAGCCTCTTGATACCAGTTGGTATTTTAAGGCACTAAAAACATCTCTTTCTATGAGTGTTTCTATATAAGTCATGGCGACCATTAGAAAGAAGATAATGCTAGCTATCTCAATGATAAGATGATTTATCTCATTATTTAAAGGCTCCATGCTCATGTTGTTTGCAAACATATAAAAACCGATAAGAAAAAATATGAATGTTCCTATAAATAGTGCTGGTTTGGCTTTATTTATGTGAAAAATTTCTTCAGCGGCTATAAAAAAGTAGCCAACTATAAAAGTCGCAAGACACAATATGCCCACCCATGTCGTACTTAAATCCACAGCGTGAGAGGTTGCTAAGGTGTCCCCATTGGCAAAAGCCATGGTAAGGGTACACAATAGTGCAAACAATATTCTCATATATACTCCTAAATTAAATTATTTGTGTTATTTTAGCAGAACAAACTGAAAGAAACATTTACAAATATGTATTTTTCCCAAGGTAAAATTTTAAATATAAATAAAGTAAAATATTATATAATTGTATCTAACTTAACTGAGTAGATGGAGTAGATGGAGAAGGTTGGGTTATTTTAAAATAACCCTTTTTTGCTTAGCTGGCTTATCTTCTTCATATACGGGGTCTTTTTTGTAGCCACATCCGCTAAGTACAGATATCGCAAAGAGAGCAATGATAGAGTGAAAAATGCAAGTTTTATAGTAAGTCATTTAAGGGTTTCTCCTGAATTTAAAAATTTAAAAAAAGAGCAGAGCTATAAAAAGCTACTTCTGTTTTTGCCCAAAAGTTTAACCAATGGCATTTTATTTATGTATCATAAAAACGACACTCTTTTTTTTGTTTTAAAGCATCAGCTTTTTTTGATGGAGTTTAAAAGCATTCAGCGAAGTGATAAGTATAGACAAAATTTTATAAAAACAAAATTAAAAGAGCTTATAGGCATAGATTCAGAGTGCAAATGCATAGATGCAACCAATATAAAGGCTGTTGTGGCGAAGCATTATGACAATAAAGAAGAAGAGAAAAGCAACTCCTTACCCTTATATATAGAAAAGTCAAAGGGTAAGTTTAAGAATAATATCACAGATAAAAAATTGCACAATATAGCAGAAAATATAAGAGAGATAATTTGCTCCAAACAACCGTAAAATCTCTTCCTAAAAGCCCCGGAGTGTATCAGTTTTTTGACAAAGACGGAAGGCTTTTGTATGTGGGCAAGGCAAAAAATTTAAACTCTAGGGTAAAAAGCTATTTTAAATTTACCCCTATTTTTTGTCCTGCAACAAAGCTAAGCCTTCGTATAAGGTCTATGATAGAGCAGGCTTGTAAGTTAGAATATATAAAAGTCTCTTGCGAACAAGACGCTTTGATATTGGAAAATTCACTTATAAAACAGCTAAAGCCAAAATACAATATATTGTTAAGAGACGATAAAACATATCCTTATATAATGGTAGATTTTGAAGAACCATTTCCTAGATTGGAGATAACAAGAAAGGTAAAAGGTGGCAAGGGAGTGAAGTATTTTGGACCATATACTAGCGGAGCTAAAGAGCTTTTAGATGGAGTTTATGGAAGTTTTGCTTTGGCTCAAAAAAAGAGTTGTGTAAGGGGTAAAAAATCCTGTCTTTTTCACCAAATAGGACAATGTTTGGCACCCTGTGAGGGAAAAATATCTAAAGAGGATTATAGGCTTATCTTAGATGAAGCTATAGAGCATATATCAAATCCACCTTTACTTCTTAAAATACTAAAAAAGAAGATGGAAAAATATTCGCAAGATTTAAAATTTGAGCAAGCTGGCTTAATGCGAGATATGATAAAAAAGATAAAAGATTGCGTCCCTCAAAATACTATAGATTTAGCTAAGATGGAAAATTTTGACCTATTGAGCCTCTTTTATGAAGGGAGTTTAGCTAGTATAGTGAGACTTTTTATAAGAAATGGAAAAGTTGTTTCAAGTGTAAACTCTTTGCTTAGAAATAAAAATGGCTTTGAGCTTGACGAAATATATACTCAAATGCTTCTTTCATACTATTCTAAAGATATGCCTATAAATATAAACACCATCTACTTAGCCCATGAGCTAAATGATGTTAAAAGTATAGAGAACTTGCTTAGTGAGATATTTGGTAAAAAAATACATATAAAAGTACCAAAAAGAGGAGAAAAGCTAGCCTTGGTTAAGATGAGTTTAGAAAATGCGAAAGAAGCAAGCAAAAAGGAAAATAGAGAAAAATATGTCAAAATAAAAGATGAAATATGTTCGTATTTTGAGCTAGAGGGTTATCCTGAAAATATAGAGGTTTTTGATAACTCCCATCTAAGTGGTGTAGCTAGGGTTGGAGCAAAGGTTACTTGGGTAAAAAACAGTTTTGAAAAAAAAGGATACAGGCACTATCATTTGGAGGCAAAAGATGAGTATGCACAAATGAGAGAGATGCTATTAAGAAGAGTAGAGTCTTTTGATAAAGAGTCTCCTCCTGATTTGTGGGTTATAGATGGAGGAAGAGTGCTTTTGGATTTGGCTTTAGATATAGTTGAAAGCTCTGGTGTGCAAATAGATGTCTTAGCTATCTCAAAAGAAAAGGTAGATTTTAGAGCCAATAGGTCTAAGGGTAGAGCAAAAGATATCATACATTCTGCAAAAAACAGTTTTAAACTTCCAACAGATGATAAAAAGTTACAATTTTTACAATTTTTAAGAGATGAGGCTCATAGATTTGCTATAAGTTTTCACAGAAAAGTTAAGTTAAAAAACGATTTTGAAAGCTCTGAGTTGAAAAAATTAGGTTTAAGTGAGGCAAAAATAAAAAAATTATTATTATATTTTGGTAGTTTTGAAGCCATAAAAAAGGCAGATTTTGAAGAAATTGAGCCAATAATAGGCATAAAAGAAGCAAAAAAACTAATGAAAGCTTAAATAAAAGATAAGTTTAATCAAGATTTGGATAAAATTGTGTGTTTAATTTTAAAAGGATTATCGTGGTTTTATACAATAACAAGAGTGAATTTATCGGTATAGGAAAAGACGATCTAAATTTTTTAGGCTATGATGACATACATGAGTTTAAAACTTTTGTGAACGATTTTGCTGATTTATTTATCGAAAAATCAGGCTATGTGCATAAGTTTGACAACTTTTCTTGGATAGATTATGTCCTTCATAGTGGAGCTTGTAATAAAAATGCAATCATACGGCTTAAGAATGGAAAAGAGATTGAAACGGGTATAAAAATAAGAGAGATTATGCTCATCACTGCTTCATCAGATGATGATATTTATTATGGAGTTGAGTTAAAAAAAGGTTCAGAAGTAGCTTGTGATGAAAAAATAAAAGCTCCAATTCACAATAGTATAAAGAAATCTATAGAAGAACCACTTGAAAATAAAACAGTAAAATCCTTTGAAAATATAGAAGAAAAAGTAACCCCACAGTCTGAGCAAAGTACTATTGAAATCAAAAAGGTAGATGAGGTTTTAGAGATAAAAGAAGAGCCTGCTGGTTTGGAAAATAATGAAAATACAAGTATAAGCATCAAAAAACCTGCTGATTTAAAAGAGGATAATTTGCTTCCAAAGTCTAGTATGGGTGATAATGTTTTAGACGATTTGGATAAGGAAGTTCAAAATGCTGAGGATGATTTTAAAATAGCCTTAAGTGATGATTTTACAATAAGCGAAAAGGATTCTAAGGAAGAAGAGGATGCTTTGGCTGAAGATGTCCAAAGAGAAGAGGATGTCAAGCTTTCCCTTAAGGACGACAGTAAGGAAGAAATAGAAAATATACCTTTAAATTTGGCTCAAGAACAAGATAATGAAGAGAAATTTTTAGACTCTTTAGCCTTACCCAAAGAAGAAGTAGATGAAACAGAAGGGCTAAATACTAAAAAAGTCTCTGAAGAGTTAGGTATTGATGAGGTTGAAGCCAATAAATTTTTAAATGAATTTTTGATATATGTAGAAGCTGTTAATGCAAGATTGGAAAATCACATGATAAAAGGTGAGCAAAAAGAATTTAAAGATATCATTTATTCCATCAAAGGATTGGCGAGTATTTTAAAATTAGATAAATTAGAAGCAGCACTTAATGGCCTTTTGGAAACAAATAGTCCTGATTGGTCGTTTATGGTATATAAAAAAGAGATTGAAAACATAAAAAGGAATAAGGTATGAAATACAAAATAAGTAAAGTAAGGAAGCAGTTATGAAATCGTCAATGAAGATGACCAGTGCTTTAAAGTTGATAAGCCATTTACCGCTTATCGTTTTGGTTGGGATCTCCTCCTATATTCTTTATTTCACTTTTCAAGAACGTGAAAAAGTGCATGGGATGGAGAGGCAGTTGTCGGAGACTAAAGTCTTAAGAGATTTGGCTATGAATCTAGGAAATGAGAGGGGTCTTGCCGCTATTTACCTAGGTAGTCAGGGCGTTGTTGCTAAAGATATACTTCAAGAGAAATTTAACTCAACTGATGAGTCTATAAAGAAATTTAAGAAATTTTTTAGTAATGATACTTCAAGTAAAGAGTATAAAAGAATTTTGTCTCAGCTTGCATCATTAAACAAGGTAAGAAAAAATATTATAGATGTAAATGAAGAGATGAAAGAAGCTTTATTTGCTTACTATAGTACAACAAATGAGAGCATATTTGCTGACTTGGGTAAGATGAATGAGTATGCTATTAATATTGAGATGGAAGCCATAGGAAGTGCCTTGGTAGCATCTTATGCGGATATAGAGTACTCAGGTCGTGAAAGGGCATATATTTCTAGAATGGTAGCCGCTTTTGAACCCATGAGTGATGAGCAGATACAAAATTGGATAGATCTGGGAAGTAAGACTAATCAGTTTAGGATTGATTCACTACATTCAGGTATTGCTAAAAATAGAATAAAAGCTATTTTAAATGATAAAAAGTCTAAAAGAGCAAAGGCTGGATACAATGAAGTAAAAGCTCAATTAATTGTAGCAGCAGCTTCTGGTGAGTTTACTGTTAAGCCAACTGCTTGGTTTACTGCTGCCACAGAAAGACTGTCTGTTTTAAGCAAGATAGCATTGGCTTTAGAGGATGAATTAAGTACAGAGGTTCATGGTTCTCATTTATATGTTAGAAATAAACTTATAGGTTCTAGTGTAATTTGGTTGCTATCTTTTATTCTTTTACTTATCGGTTTTAGAATGTCAAACAGAATGAGTAAAAACATCATTGAACTTGAGGAAGTATTTAAAAAAGTTGATGATATAGCAGGAACTGGTGCTAAGATAGACTTGCAGACAGCTGAAGGAACAGCAAAAGCCTATACTATGATCAATCAGGCTATCGAAAATATTCAAAGAGAGAGAAAAGCCGCCCTTGAAGCAAACGCTGCGAAGAGTATATTCTTGGCAAATATGTCTCATGAGATACGTACTCCTCTAAATGGTATCATTGGTTTTACTGAATTATTGAAAAATACTGACCTAGACGGAGAGAAGTTAGAGTTTGTTGAAGTTATAGAAAACAGTTCGGAAAACTTGCTTACTATTATAAATAACATTCTTGACCTTTCTAAGATTGAAAGTAGTAAGATTGAGATAGAAGAGATAGTATTTAATCCTATAAAAGAGATTGAAAACGCAGTAGAAGTTTATGGACCAAAGGCTGCCGGTAAAAATGTTAGACTTAACTTTTTTGTTGACCCAAGACTGCACGGTAATCTAAAAGGTGATATTACAAAAGTAAAAGAAGTTTTAATTAACCTAATGAGTAACGCCGTTAAGTTTACTCCTGAAAATGGAACCATAGAAGTAAATGCAAAAATGGTAGGAAAAGATGCTGGATTTACTCAAGTTCACTTTAGTGTCCAAGATACCGGTATAGGTATTAGTAAAGATAGAATTGCTGATGTATTTGATGCTTTTTCACAGGCAGACTCTACAATTACAAGAAAATACGGTGGTACTGGACTTGGGTTAACCATTTCGTCTCAGTTTATCGAGATGATGGGTGGTAAGCTTGAAGTTGAAAGTGAAGAGGGAAGAGGTAGTAGATTTTTCTTTACGCTACAATTTGAAGATAGTCCGTCAAACAATATAGACTATAAAAATGCTTATATCAATTGCAACACCTTGGTTTATACTCCAACTAGTGCTGCTCCAAATCATATGGAATTTATACAAGAGTACTTTAAATATTTTGGTTCTCATGTGGGTACATATACAACTATTGATGAGATACAATTTGCAATACAAAGAAATTCTGCAAACTTGTTAGTGGTTGACTTTGATTTATTATTAGAGAGAGATTTAAGAGAGTATATGGCTATGAAGATACCTATGATACTCATAATGAAATCTTTATATCAAGGTAGAGCAGAAGAGTTTAGAACAGAGTTTATAACTCCTGTTTTTGAACCTATTAACATAACCAAACTTACTAAGATACTTGATGCAAATAAAGAAAAAATAAGAGATTATAGATCTGATCAGTCTGTTATGCCACAGGGTGGACGTGCTCCTGTTGCACAAGCTCCAAGACCAGCACCTCAGCCTTTTGCACAACCAGCACCTCAGCCAGCTCCGCAACCTATGCCAGCTCCGCAACCGGCACCACAGCCTATGGTTCAGCCAGTGCCTCAACCTGCACCGCAACCTATGCCTGCACCGCAACCGGCACCAAAACCTATGCAAGAGTCAGCACCTCAACCTGCACCTCAGCCTATGCCAGAAAAAGTTATACCTTTGATGGATGAGCCAGCACCAGCTGATGAACTTCTTAAGATTGAACCTGTAAATCAATCTACTATTATAAATAAACCAGAGCCAGCTCCGCAACCTGCACCTCAGCCTTTTGTGTCACCTGAGCCTGTTGCACCTGCACCTCAGCCTATGCCAGCTCCGCAACCTGCACCTCAGCCTATTATGCCAGAGCCAGCACCTCAGCCTTTTGTGTCACCTGAGCCTGTTGCACCTGCACCTCAGCCTATGCCAGCTCCGCAACCTGCACCTATGCCAGCTGCTCCAGCGGAGCCTAAGTTTGGTACTAAGTTTAATGCAAATATTTTGGTGGCTGAAGATAACGATATTAACCAGAAGCTAATCACTAGGATACTTTCTGATATAGGATTAACTATTTCAACAGCTCCAAATGGACTTATGGCTTTCCAAAAGAGGCAGGCAGAGAGATATGATTTGGTATTTATGGATATTGCTATGCCTATAATGGACGGTGTAGAAGCAACTCATAAGATACTAGAATATGAAAAAGAAAATAACCTGCCACATATTCCAATAGTAGCCTTAACAGCGAATGCCCTAAAAGGCGATAGAGAAAGATTTATGGGTGAGGGTCTTGATGAGTATATCACAAAGCCAGTTAAGAAAGATAATATCTTGAAGATATTAAATATGTTCTTGCCTCATAAAATAGCTGATGAAGTTCAATCGGCTCCTTCAGCACCAGCACCAGCACCAATGCCTCAACCAACACCGGTTGCCCCTAGTGCTTCTTCTAATGGTCTTATAGACACAACTGTTCCGGCTCCACAACCGGCACCTCAGCCTGTTGTTACGCCAGTACAGCCAAAGAATACACCTCATAAGGATATTTTGATATACAAAAAGAGTCCTATTGAAACAAAAATCTTCCAAAGTGTTCTTGAGCAGTTTAGCAACTCTATAGATACAAGTGATGATATGTCTGATTTTTCATCAAAACTAAATTCTGTTCACTATGGTTTGGTTGTATTTGATTATGAGATACCAAATCTTGATGTAAACGAAGTTTCTAAGATGATAAAAGAGTCTGAAAACTACCATGCGCAAGGTAAGATAAACAGTGTAATGTTTGCTGACCCAACTCAGTCTATAGGTGCCAAGGAGAAATCCCTATTTGGTAAAGTTGTTCAAAAACTTATCAACAGAACAGAGCTAGCGAAGCTGGTTCAAGAGTATTTATAATAAAGGAAAAGAAAAAATATGACAAACTTAAAAATTTTAGCAGTTGATGATGACCTTATCAACCTTAAACTACTAAGCTCTATGTTAAATAGCTATAATGGCGTTGAGACTATCTTGGAAGCAAAAAATGGATTAGATGCCATAACTGCTTTAAATGAGAATCCGGATACCAATATTATTTTATTGGATATCAAGATGCCTATCATGAATGGAATAGAGTTTTTAGATCATTTGCAAACACAGCCTCATCTAAAGCATATACCAGTTATCATACTGACTACTGATGAGACTCTTAGGCAAGAAGCTTTCCAAAAAGGTGCATACGACTTTTTGGCAAAACCTATAAGAAGAGAGTTACTATTTGAAAAGCTTGATAAGGTTATAAGTTTATTACAACTTGACTAAAGTACTTTTGAGATACTTGAATATAGCTCAAGTATCTCATCCTTTTTACTTATAAAGCTATTTTTGTTTGCGATAAGATGAGCTGATGAACTCATGATATCCTCAACTACTTTTAGACCATTTTGTTTCATGGTCGCACCAGTTTCAACAATATCTACTATACCATCGCAAAGACCAACTAAAGGGGCTAGCTCTATAGAGCCATATAGTTTTATTACCTTAACGGCTATTGCTTTATTGGAGAAATATCTTTTTGTAATGTTTTCCATTTTACTTGCTATTGTAATCTCTGGCTTATTGTAATCAATAGGTTCATTTTCTTTTGCTCCAACGCAAACTTTGCATTTTCCTATTCCTAAGTCAAGAAGCTTTACTAGATCCATGCTTTTTTCTTTTAAAACATCTAGTCCAACTATTCCAAGGTCAGCTGCTTGATGTTTAACATATACAGGAACATCTTGATTTCTTATGAGTAAAAATTTAAACATTTTAGTCTCTAGTATAAGCTTTCTGTCTTCAAATACAAACTTTTGTTTAAAAACTTTTTCAAATATATCCAAACTTTCTTCAGCTACTCTTCCTTTTGGTAGGGCTATTGTTAACATTCATTATCCTTTGGGTAAAGATTATTTTCTCTTATTGCTTTTAACATGCCATCAAAGACAATATTTTTTCGGTAAATGGAGTTTGGGAAAAAGCGAGATAAAAAGGCTCCATCACCACCTGCGAAATATATTTTTTTATCTTTTGCATTCTCCTCTATGAGGCTTACTATCGGCTTTATAATGCCGTAGCTTATAGCAGTAGATGTTTTTTGAGGTAGGGCTAGTATATCTACCTTGGTATTTAGTGTTACATCTAGTCTAGGCGATATATTTTTATAGCTTTGCAAACTTTCATTGATGCCGGGTAGTATAAAGCCTCCAAGATGTATACCGTGAGCCATAATATCAACTGTTATAGCGCTTCCCGCATCTACTACTAAGCCATCTTCTATGGTATAGCAAGCACTAATCCTATCTATACCCATGCCTTCATAAATGGTATCAAAATGAAAGTATTTTTCAAGGTCTGTAAAATTTTCTTTAAGACTCAAAGGTCTACTCATGCTTTCATTGACATTTATATAATATACTTTTTCTTTGGTTTTAAAATCGTTAAACTCATCTATACTGATAGACCAAACTTTTCTGTTGTGATAAAATTTTACATTTGTATTTCCAATGTCACAAAGTAGCATTTTCTATTCTCCATTCTTGCAAACTTGCTTCTTTAAGTGCTTTAGAGCAGATACTTGAGTTTGTTTTAAATCTTTTTAATTGTATTGTATCTTGTTTTAGTTTTTCTAATGTTAAAAGTAGTGTTTGTAGGTTGTCTATATCTTTTGTTAAAATTCTTGAGTTTTTGTGAAAAATAAAATATGCCTCATGCTTTTTGTAAAAGCAAGTTATATTTTGTCTTGTGTTTAGAAGTTTTGTGGGTACAATCTCGTACCCACTTTTAAGTAGTTTTTCACTGGTCTTCATGGAGTTTTATGAGACGGTCATCGTAGTAGATGGTGTCATTTGCCATATAAAGTAGCTCATCTATTTTGTCTGGTAGCTCATAAACTTTTGTGGTATTAAAATGCTTATCGGTTACTATTAGATGTCCGTTTCTCTCTATCATATAAATTTCTTGGTCATTGATTAGAGATAAAAACACAGCAAATTTAAACTGCTTTCGTTTTAAAATCTTAAGGTCAAGGTCTAAAGATAGTGCTGTTCCATCTTGTGTTAAAACTATAATCGTATCATCAAAAGCAAGTATATCTTTTATATTTTCATTTAGATAAGATGTCTTGCTTGGGCTTATGCATATAGCCCTGTGAGCTGTTGCTGCAAGTAGTCTTCCTTGGACAACGCCTAGATAGATAATATTGTTAAAAAATAGCTCACTACTTACTACAAAATCACGTATAGGTCTGCCATTGCTTTTATCAACTATAAATATCTTTCCATCTAGTGTTGGAAATACAACTAAAGAGTTTAGAAAATAAGGAGCTGCTATTCTGGAGTCAACAGCATGTACTTGGTCTTGGGAATTAGTAAAATATATGCTATCATTGCTCATATTTACTAGATATAAAGTGTTTCTAGCATCCACTACAGCTAGTTTTTCATTTTCTATGGATGCAGATGCTACGGTGTGAGAAAATGTTCTTTCATAGAGCTTATTTCCTTCTAAATCTACTACTCTTAAAAGTCCACTATCGTTTGCACTTATGATTTTATTATCATATTTGGATATAAAACTAAAGCCCTCATCTAAAACCATATCACTTAGTCCATCTTGAGTGATGATTTGTCTATTTTTAAGAGTCGCACCATATCTGTTGGTGGAGACTATAGTAGATGGAAGATGACCTGTGTATATGATGTTGGCTTCTATGTTTTCAGGCTCATAATACTCTCTTTTTGTTCCGCAGCCTGAAAAGATAAGTGCTAGTAAGATTGCGGCATTAAAGTATATCTTTTTCATTTTATTTGCCTTGATAGTGATTTAGTTTTTTTACTATCTGCTGAAGCTCTGAGGTGAGTGGTATTTGACTAAATTCATTTTTAGCTTCTTTTTGTTTGTTTTGCTTTAGAAAATCATAACCTTTTAGTAGATTTTGCATATTTTTGTAAAGTTCTGAGTCTTGTTTTAGATCAAATTTTGCCATATCTTTTAAAATAGGGTCTAGCTCAGAGTTTAGAAGTTGGGTTAGTTTTTTCTCATCTCCATTTTTCATCGCTTCGCTAAACAAAAAAGTGTTGTAAAGCTTTGCATTTCCTTTTTTCAAAACTTCTAAAGATTTGGTGTCCTTTGGGTTTTTAAGTAGTGCTTGATAAGCTTCGTTTGTTAACAACAGTTCTTTTTTTACCAAATAGTCATTGATACTATAGCCCACAGCAAATAATACCAAAGTTGCAACAGAAGCTATAATTGCGGTTTTATACTTTTTAAAAAATCTCTCACCTTTTATGAGACTTTCTAAAAACTGTTCTTCTGCCCCTATCTCTTCTTTTATGGCTTGTAAGTTTTCTTTGATAGCCAAAATTTATCCTTTATTTTAAAAATTAAAGAGTAGATTATATCATATTAAGTTTAAAAATCCCCTAAGTATATATGATTTTTATCAAAACTAATTTGTAATGATTTTGAAATAATTATCAAATTCTTAAGTTGTTTTGAGAATTATTTTGCTATAATAGCCAAAACTTGTAATTATATAGAGGAATTTATATGAAAATAGATGACGAACTGCTAAACAAGCTAGAGACTCTTTCATCTTTAAAAGTGGAAAAAGATAGGCGAGAAGAGATAGTCTCTCAACTAAGTGAGATAGTAAGTTTTGTTGAAAACTTAAGTGAACTTGAACTAGATGGAGAAGACGCTAGCTTTAACGCGATAAAGGGTGGGACTCCTCTAAGAAAAGATATTTCAGCTTCTAACTCAGAGGTGATGGATATTATGCTAAAGCATGCCCCCAACAAAGAGGACAGATTTTTCTGCGTTCCTCCAATAATAGAATAGAAAGGAAAAGTTATGTCAGATGTTCAGATACAAAAAAATCCTATAAGTGTAAAGTCTTTACTTAAAAACGTTGTAAATTATAAAGCTTCAGACCTTCACTTGGTAAGTAGAAGTGAGCCAAAGATAAGAATAGACGGTAAACTTGTTGGATTAGATATGGGTATTTTAACCGGTAAACAGATAGAAGAGATGTGTTATGCTTTGATTACCGATAGGCAAAAAAAGGTGCTTGAGACAGAAAAAGACCTTGACTTTGCTATAGAGTTTCCAGAGTTTGGTCGTTTTCGTGCAAACTACTACTATACGATGAATGGAGACTTGGCTGCTGCATTTAGAATTATTCCTATAGACATACCTAGTCTTGATGAGTTAAAATCTCCTGCGGTTTTTAAAGAGCTAGTCAAAAGGGAAAAAGGTCTTATTTTGGTAACTGGACCTACAGGTAGTGGTAAGTCAACTACTCTAGCAGCTCTTTTAAATGAGATAAACATAACTGAGCCTAAACACGTTATAACCATTGAGGATCCGGTGGAATTTGTGCACCAAAATAAAAAATCTTTATTCTCCCATAGAAATATAGGCGAAGATACTAAATCTTACGCAACGGGACTTAAATACTCCCTTCGTGAAGACCCAGATATCATACTAATCGGTGAGATGAGGGATAGGGAAACAATTGGTACAGCTATTACGGCTGCTGAGACAGGACACTTGGTTTTTGCAACACTTCACACCACTTCAGCCATACAGACTCTAAACCGTATTGTTGATAGTTTTGAGGGTGGTGAACAGGCTCAGATACGAAACATGCTTTCAGTTTCTCTAACAGCTGTTATATCTCAAAGTCTGCTTCCTAGAATAGGTAGTGGTCGTGTGGCTGTACATGAGATACTTATAAATAACTCAGCTATAGCTAACTTAATACGTGAAAACAAGATACACCAAATCTACTCACAAATGCAGCTAAACCAGCAAAAGACTGGTATGATGACTCAAACTCAGTGCTTAGTTCAAAACATAAGGTCAAACTTTATCACAAGAGATGACGCTATAAGATACTCTACTCAAAAGCAAGAACTATTAAATAGTATAGGAGCATAGGTTGATTTGTTACTTTAAGGGTAAAAAGGAGGACAAATGAGTCTTATGAACATATCTGAATCAATAAAAGATATAGGAAAGTTTACCGTTGAAAAACTTTCAAGATTCAAGATACCTCCCTACCCAAAGTACTATTCTCAAACTTTTGTAGATCTGCTCTATGAGAGAGGAAATGAAGAGTTAGTTGAGTTTTTCAATAAAAACCCACACTACTTTTTTTATGACCCAAGAGCAGAGGATATGCTACAAGATGCTTTATTCATCGCTAGAGATAGTGTAAATACCTTTGAGGATTGCAATGAAAACTTACAAAGTATATCTTCTCAGCAGGTAGTAGAGCTTGAGAAATATGATATTAATTCTGATGTTAATTCAGAAGAGTTAGTGAGTGTTTTTAAAAATTTTCAAGAAAAAATAAGCGACCATATGCAAGATTCTAAAAAGCATATACAAGAGTTAAAAGAGAAGATAGAAAGCCTAGAAAATGGAGTAAATCTAAACCCTGTGACCAAGATTCCAAATGGAGTGGAATTTCAAAAATATATGCAAGACGTATTTAGGGCAAAAAGCGACAGAGAGCTAGATTTGTACCTAGTGGCAATATGTGCAGATAACTTTAAAAAAATATCATCTAGTTATGGAAGGCTAGCTGGAGATAAGACTATATTTTATCTCTCTACCTTGCTTAAAAATTCACTAAGAAGTGGAACTAGGATATATCATATTAAGCATGACGAATTTTATGTGGTATTAAATAGGATAAAAAAAGAACAAAGTATATCTATGGTCCAAAGAGTCATACAGGAGGTTGCAAAAAGCAAACTTTTTTACAAAGGAAACAATATCACATTAACTGTTAGTTCAGGTGTGGTAAAACACAATAAAAATGATGATATGCAAAGTATTTTAGATAGATTAAACCGCACTCTAAATGAGGCGAAAAAAACTGGAAATTGTTATAAAGAGGAGATTTAATGGAAGATTATTCGTGGCTTGATATAATAAGCTTAACTTTAATGTTGCTTTTAGCCATAAAAGGCATGATAAATGGCCTTGTTAGAGAAGTTTTTAGGCTCGTTGGTATCATAGGTGGACTATACCTTGCTTCAAGGTTTGCAAATGAGGCAGGAGGATTTATAAATGACAATATTTTAGCCTTACATAACTCTTCATCTTTGTATCTTATAGGGTTTTTAGCCTTATTTTTTACAGTGTGGTTATTTTGTTTATTTTTAGGTTATGTTTTTTCCAAGTTTGCAAAAGTCAGTGGACTTGGTTTTGTAAATTCTTTGGGAGGATTTTTGGCAAATGGAGCAAAGGTATTTTTGATATTTTCAGCTCTTTTTGTGGCGGTTTCAAATGTGGAATTTTTACAGTCAAAAATAAGCAAATTTACCCAAAAAAGTTTTATGTATCCAATCTTTGTAAAAACCGGAGAATATATTATAAATATGGATGCTAGTAAATTAAGTTTCTTGGATAAAAATGAGACTTTAGGTGATAAATTGCACATAAATTCATCTGGAGTAGATGGAGACGATGAAAACAAATCTAAAAGCATAGAGAATACTTTAAAAAACACTATAGTAGATGGAGCAAAAAAAGAGATAGATTTAAAGGTTGATAATGCCCTAGATAGGGCGAGTTCTGGCATGAAAAAGCTAGCTGATGAAGCAAATAAAACAATCAAGGAGAAGACAAATGGTTGAAAATTTAGAATATGACAAGTTATTAGATAAGTTTAAGCAGTTATTAAAGGAGAACTCTCTTAAATATACAAGACAAAGAGAGGCAGTTTTAAGAGTGCTTTATAACAACGAAGAGCATTTTAGTCCAGAGGCTTTATATAACGCAGTTAAAGAAGCATATCCTAAGTTAAATGTGGGTATAGCTACTGTGTATAGAACTCTAAATTTGCTTGAAGAGTCAGGCATAGTAACATCCATATCTTTTGGTGCACAAGGTAAAAAGTTTGAAATAGCTACAAAGCCTCACCATGACCATATGATATGTCGCCACTGTTCAAAGATAATAGAGTTTAAAGATGATGTTATAGAAAAAAAGCAAAATAGCATAGCTAGAAAATTCAATTTTAAACTCACAGGGCATCTTATGCAGCTATATGGCATATGCTCGGAGTGTAGAGAAGCAAAATAGAAAAAAAGGGAATTTAGTGATATTTACCAATAAACTTGAAGTTCAACGAATACAAAAAGCAGAAGATTTAAGACAAGGTGGGAAAAACCCTTATCCTCATGGTTTAACCAAAGATACCAGTACTGCAGAATTTAAACGTATCTACCATAACATTGATGGAAAAAAAGAGGAAGTGACTCATAAGCTGGCAGGTAGGATAAAATTTCTAAGGCATATGGGAAAGGCAGCTTTCGCTCATATCGAAGATGAAGATGGGGTATTGCAAATATATTTCAATAAAGATGCCTTGGGTGAAGAGTGGTTTAAGAGTGTTAAAAAACTTGTTGAAGTTGGAGATATTATCATAGTATCTGGTTATCCTTTTGTAACTAAAACAGGGGAGTTATCTTTGCACGTTAGCAAGCTTGAGCTTGCTACAAAAGCTATCACTCCACTTCCTGAAAAGTTTCATGGTCTTCAAGATAAAGAGTTAAGATATAGACATAGATATCTTGATATGATAATGAATCCAGAGGTAAAAAACAGTTTTAAAATAAGAAGTCAAGTGGTCGGCAAGATACGACATTTTTTTGAAAATAAGGGCTTTTTAGAAGTTGAAACACCTATGATGCACCCCATAGCAGGTGGGGCAAATGCAAAACCATTTGTAACTCATCACAATGCTTTAGGTGTTGATAGATACTTACGTATTGCACCTGAACTGTATTTAAAAAGATTGGTAGTTGGTGGTTTTGATGCGGTTTTTGAGATAAATAGAAACTTTAGAAATGAAGGTATGGATCACACTCATAACCCAGAATTTACCATGCTTGAGTTTTATTGGGCTTATCATAATTACAATGACCTTATGGATCTAACAGAAGAGCTTTTTGAAACTTTACTAGAACAGCTTGAACTTCCTAAAGTTTTACCTTATGATGGAAAATTTATAGATTTTTCAAAATCTTTTGAGAGAATACCTTATAAGGAGAGTCTAGTAAAAATCGGTGGCATTGATGAGAGTATTTTAAATGATAAACAAAAGATACTTGAAAAGCTAAAAAGCGATGGCTTTGAGGCAAAGGAGAGTTTAAGTCTAGGTTATCTTTATGCTGAATTGTTCGATAACTATGTGGAAGAAAAGCTGATAAATCCAACTTTTATAACTCATTTTCCTATAGATATAAGTCCACTTTCGAGAAGAAGTGATGAGGATGAAAATATAGCTGAGAGATTTGAGCTTTTTATAGCAGGACGCGAGATAGCAAATGGTTTTAATGAGTTAAATGACCCAATCGACCAATACAATAGATTTGACGCTCAAATCAAAGCTAAAGACGCTGGTGATGATGAGGCTCACGAGATGGATGAGGATTATGTAAGAGCACTTGGCTATGGTATGCCTCCTACAGCAGGACAGGGTATAGGCATAGATAGACTGGTAATGCTTTTAACAAACACAGACTCCATAAGAGATGTTATATTATTTCCATCTATGAAGCCACTTAGACATCAAATAAATGAAGAGGAAGAAAGCTAATGAGCTATTTGAAAAGTGAAGATAAAGAGATTTATGATTTAACCGTTTGTGAGCTAAATAGGCAAACTTATGAGCTTGAAATGATAGCTAGTGAAAATTTTACCTATCCTGCTGTAATGGAGGTGATGGGTAGCGTTTTGACAAACAAGTATGCAGAAGGATATCCAAATAAACGATATTATGGCGGTTGTGAATTTGTTGATAAGATAGAACAAATCGCAATCGACAGGGCGTGTGAGCTTTTTTCATGCAAATATGCAAATGTTCAGCCAAATTCTGGAAGTCAAGCAAACCAAGGCGTTTATCAAGCTTTGATAAAACCAGGAGATAAAATACTTGGTATGGACTTAAGTCATGGTGGACATTTAACCCATGGTTCAAAAGTAAGTAGTTCAGGAAAAACATACGAGAGTTTTTTCTATGGAGTTGAGTTAGATGGGCGAATTGATTATGATAAAGTTAAAGAAATTGCCCATATAGTAAAACCAAAACTTATAGTATGCGGTGCGTCTGCATATGCTAGAGAGATTGATTTTGCTAAATTTAGAGAGATTGCTGATGAGGTGGGAGCTTATTTGTTTGCTGATATGGCTCATATAGCTGGACTTGTAGCGGCAGGTGAGCATCCTAGCCCATTTCCTCATGCTCATGTGGCAACAACAACTACCCATAAGACCTTAAGAGGACCTAGGGGAGGACTTATTTTATCAAACGATGAAGATATAGCTAAAAAGATAAACTCTGCTATCTTTCCTGGTATTCAAGGTGGTCCTTTGATGCACGTGATAGCTGCAAAAGCTGTGGGTTTTAAATATAACCTAAGTGATGAGTGGAAAGCTTATGTAAAGCAGGTTAAGGCAAATGCTAAGGTTCTAGCAAAAGGCTTAAGCGATAGGGGCTATGACATAGTAAGTGGCGGTACAGATAATCATCTAGTTCTTGTTAGCTTTTTAGATAAAGAATTTAGCGGAAAAGATGCTGATTTGGCTCTTGGAAAAGCCGGAATTACTATAAACAAAAACACAGTTCCGGGCGAGAAAAGAAGTCCTTTTGTGACTTCAGGCATACGCATAGGCTCTCCTGCGCTAACAGCAAGAGGCATGAAAGAAGAAGAGTTTGGTCAAATAGCAGGTATTATAGCCGATGTTTTAGATGATATAGAAAATGAAGATGTTATAAGGCAGGCAAAAGAGAAAACAAAAGAGCTAGCTTCAAGGTTTATTATATACGATAGCGCTTTTTACTAGGAGAAAATATGAACTCAAACGATACCGCACTTATCAAAATGATAACAGACCATTACTGGATAAAAAGAGATAGCATAGTTAAAAAGATAGAGCATAAAGGTAGAACTTTTTTCGACAAATACGAAAGAATTGATGAGCCTTTAACTAATGCAATTATAAGACAACATGAGGCTGGAGATATAACTGTTGCTCACTCTTTGATAAACAAATTTAACAAAGTCGAAAATATTGTATTTGATTATAATGGTCGAAATACAGAGCGGTTTTGGCATAGGGTACAGTTATTGCTTAGGGAAGAAGGGTTTATAAATTTTACAGGTTATGAGACCAAAACTCATGGGCATTTGCATGTTTATGTGCATAAGGGTCATACAACCTTTCAAGAGGGCGAGCAGATAGCTAAAACGCTATCTATGAAACTTTCACAAAAGATGCCAAGAGAGTGGAAGATGTTTCCAAGCTCAGATGTACCTAAAGAGTTTAACATATTAGCACTACCCTATAATCTCTACAATAAAGAGCGTGGTGCTTCTTGGTCAAAACATATGTAGAAAATAGAAAAGGAGATAATATGGAAGAAAAAGACGAATTTAGCGATATTTTACTAGAAAGAGATAGTGGCAATAAAGCCTCTAAAATAAAAAAGATTATACTAGCTGTCAGTGCATTTTTGCTTTTGTTTATCGTAGTTCTTGTGATTATGAAGTATGTTAATGGTGCAGAAGAGGGAGATAGCTCAAAGATAGTATTGCCTCCTGCGGAAAACCCACTAGAAGAAAAGCAAGCACAACAAGACCCTTTGTTTAAGCAAGTGCCAATCATAGAAGAGAGTGACAAAAAAGAGAGTTTTGAAGAGATGGTTAAAAGGCTTAAAGAAAAAGAGAGTAAAAAGTCCCAAGAGGAGAAAAAAGATAGCACTAAAAATGCAACTACCCAGACAAAAACAGTACAAAATACTCCTTCGCAGCCGGTTGAGATAAAGCCTATAAATGAGCCTATCAAAGAGGTAAAAGTAGTTAACGATAAGCCTAAAGAGCCTGTTAAAGTTACAACGGTAAAAACACTAAAACAAGAGCAAAAGCCGGTAAAGCAAGCTAAAAAACAACCGGTAAAAAAAGATGTAGCAAAGAAACCAAACAAGGTAGGATTTAAACCATCAAAGGTAGCTATACCTACTATTCCAAAAGCTCCATCTACTCCGAAGAGCAGTGGTGTAAAAGGAGGAACATATATACAAGTTCTTGCCACATCGAACTTAACTCCAGATAAGGGTTTTGTGAAAAAAGTTGAGGCAAAAAATTATAATTATAAAATGCACCAAACAGTGGTAAATGGTAAAAAATACCTAAAGATACTTGTTGGTCCTTATGCCACAGACGAAAAGGCAAGAAAAGCCCTAGTTAATGTTAAAAAAGACTTAAATCCAAAAGCTTTTTTATTTCACATAAAATAAATCTTAAGTAGATGGAGAACTCCTCCATCTACTTAGCTCCTCAAACACACTTTCTTATAAATATTACTTTTATTTTTTAAGATTTATAATTTAAAAAATTATATTTATTATCAAAATACTTTTAAATTGAATTTAGCAAGACATATACTTTTGGTCTAAAATAATGAATATGTATACAATAATCAATATATTGAAATCCCTAAAGTATGGACTTTTTATAAAAAATTTATAAATTAAATTTATAAAAATTATCATATAATTGACATAAATCAATTTTTTCTAATTTTAAAAATTGTATAATTTATAGGTTAAGAAAAAGTTGTTAGTTTGACTAATTTTTGTGCTTTTGTATCTAAAAGCTAAGTCATAGGAGTACTCATGGATTTTGAAAAAAAATCAAAAACTAAAAAATCCTTTTGGAGTATATTTTTTTTCATTTGTCTTGGTGGATTATTGGGGCTGATAGTATCGTTTGGCATATCAGTTGGTGTTCATGAAACTAGTGATGCAAAGTTTTGTATAAATTGCCATACTATGAAACCTATGGCTGAGTCTTATCAAAAAGATATTCATGGTGGCAATAATAAAGTTGGCTTTGAAGCAAATTGTGTATCCTGTCACTTGCCTCACGATAACAATCTAAATTATCTTGTACAAAAGGTTAAGACATCTGTCCATGACATAAGGGTTCAGTGGTTCGGTGATTTGAAAAGTATCGACTGGGAAGCCAAACGTAAACATTCTAGTCATTTTGTTTATGATAGCGGATGTATGTCCTGTCATAAAGATTTACAAATCCAAACTATGCAAAGTCAAAAGGCATTTGTTGCACATAGGGACTATTTTGCAAAAAGAGTTGATAAAAAATGTGTAGGGTGCCATGAAAATGTAGGTCATAAAAATCTTGGGTTTTATCTAAAAAAACCTAAAAAGGAGCAGTAATGTTTAGGTTATGTTTTGTTGCTATTTTAGCAACTAGTTTATTTGCTGGAAATGCTGGCGATATTGCTGGGGTAAAGACCTTGCAAGTCAAAAGGGCTATTGATAATGAAGCTGCGAAATGTATCTCCTGTCATGCACAAAATATGCCAGGACATGTGGCAGATTGGAAAAGTTCACGTCATGCTCATGCGGGTGTATCCTGTATAGACTGTCATAAGGTAAATGCGGACAGCCCTATGGCAGCACAAAATTGTCCAGGAGTTAAGGGAACTAATACTTATGTAAGTGTACTAGTTAGTCCAAAGACCTGTGGTAGATGTCACGCCGCTGAGGTTGAAGAGTTTACTCACAGTGGACATGCGAGGGGCGCTATACAAGTAAAATCTAAGGCAAAAATGCAAGCTTTGATGCAATTTTTTGAAGGAAGAGACCATCCAGATTTCAAGCACTCTCCAGAGGCTACTGGCTGTATGCAGTGTCACGGTTCTGTTATAAAGCTAGATAAAAATAGACAGCCGACCAAGGAGACTTGGCCAAATTATGGTATAGGCAATGTTTATCCAGATGGTGGAGTAGGAAATTGTAAGTCTTGTCATAGTGCTCACAAATTTAGCGTAGCTGAGGCTAGAAAACCAGCAGCTTGTGCATCTTGCCACCTAGGACCAGATCATCCAGATATAGAGATATATAACAATTCCATGCACGGCCATATATTTAATGCAGAAGGAAATGAGTGGAAGTTTGACTCAGCACCAGACACATGGGAGCCGGGTGATTACAGGGCACCAACTTGTGCGACTTGTCACATGAGTGGAATTGGCAAACTTGGAACCACTCACAATATAAGCAGAAGACTTAAGTGGAATTTGTGGGCTCCTGTGTCAAAACTAAGAGAAAAGGGCTATGAAACAGCAGTTAGTGTTTTTGAAAAAAATGGAAAATTTACCAAAGGAAATCCGCTTGCTGGGCATAAAGATGGTGCAGAAGCAGGCAGGGCTGAGATGACTCAAGTATGTAAAAATTGCCATACTTCTAAATTTACTTCCAATTTCTTTATCATGGGAGACAAGCATGTGATGCTTTATAATGAATACGCCAAAGAAGCCAAAAAGATGATAGATGACTTAAAGGCAAAAAAATTACTCAAAAAAGACTCATGGGCTGATGAAGCCATGAAAACATGGTATCATTTATGGCATCATCAAGGAAGAAGAATGAGACAGGGCGCATTGATGGGTGCTCCTGACTATTCGCACTGGCATGGTGTCTTTGAGCTTCAACAAGACATAAGAGAGCTTAGAGGTATCTATGAGAAACGCATTAAAAGCGGTAAAATAGAATAACACATTATGTGCCATGTTTGTTATGCTTCATGGCACATAAACTCTCATCTGTTGTAATATTTTATAGTGTCGTAAAAATGTCGTATATGACAAAGGCTAATTTATGGTATCATTGTATAAAAATATTAAGGACAGGATATGGGATTAAGAGAGCTAAGAATTAAACATTCATATTCGCAAGAAAAGTTAGCCGACCTTGCAAATCTAAGCACACGTACCATACAACGAATAGAAAAAGAACACAAAGCAGGCGGGCAAAGTATCAATGCTTTAGCTAAGGTTTTTGATATGTCAGCTTCTGGGTTAAAGCAGATTGTTCAAACAGTAGATGGAGTAGATGGAGAAGAAAGTAGGGTGGGGCAAAAAAGCTTTTTAGCATACTTCATGGGACATAAAAATACTCATATATTCATTGGTGTAAATATTGCATTTTTTGTTATAAATATGTACTTAGGTGGTCACTTATGGTTTATATATCCACTTTTCATTTGGGGCTATTTTCACACAAGAAAACTTTACGATATACACAAAAAAGCTAAAATGTCATAATTTTTTCGTAACCGACAAAGCAAAAAAGCTGATAAAATTCTTTTGTAAATTTATTTTAAAGGATTTTATCATGACATTTCATGCTATATTTTGGGACAGAAAAGTAAAAGTTTACTTACTTGTAAATCTATGTTTATTTATCTTAAACATGACAGAGTCAAGGGTTTTATGGTTTTTATATCCACTTTGTATATGGGGGGCTATACTGTTTTTTAAAAAAGCTGTACAATTTAAGGCTTTAGTATGAAGAAGTTGTTAGCTTTTTTGATATTTGCCATAAATATCTACGCTTGTAGTATTTTTGATGCCCATGACAGCAAAGGTCATACCTTGGTTGGGAGAAATTTTGACTGGGATAGTAAAAGCGCTTATGTTTGGGCAAAAAAGGGAGGCGATAGCTTTGGTTACTTTTTTATAACTAGCCAAAATGATGAAAGATCTCCTTATGAGGGCGTAAATGAAAAGGGTTTATTTATAGCTATCTCAGCAGTGCCAGATTCTAAAACAGCTTTTAGCTTTAAAAGACCCAAAAAGAGTCTAGAACTTATCAAGGAAGTTTTACAAAATGCTTCAAACATAGAAGAAGCCATAGAAATAATGGATAATTTTATGCCTATATTTGGTATTTTTATGGGAAAACCCATGGTTCATTTTAAGATAGTTCAAAAAGATGGAAAATCAGTCTTGGTTGAGTATTTTGACAAGAAAACAAATATCATAAAAAATGCAAAAATTATGACAAATCACTATGTGGGAAAACCATCTTTAGGAAGCGATAGTAAAAGTTCATTTACTAGATACAATTTGCTTTTTAAAAGCCTAAAAGACGATGAGACTATAAGTATAGAGCAAGGCTTTAATCTTCTTAGTAAAGTAAGTCAAGACTACACCCTTTGGTCAAATGTGTATGATTTAAATACCTTGGTTTTATATATGAAATATCGAGGCAAGATTATAAAAATAGACATAAAAAAACTCATAGAACAAAATGCTGAATTAAAAAGCTTTGATGTGAATAGTTTAAGATAGTTACTGCGTTATCTTAAAGGTAAAATACTTTGATTTAAAGCCCGTGTTGCCTATTTTATTATATTGAGTCGTGGCAGCTTTTATGTTCTTGGTTTGTTGATAGAGCAGCCCAAGAGCATATCTGCTTTCAAAGTTGTTAGGGTCTGTTAGTTTTGCAAGCTCAAGCAAGGCTATGGCATTTTCAGGGTGGTTTGAGCCTATGGATGCAACAGCTGCGTAAAAGAGTGTGTTTGTGTCTTGTTGCTCGTGATTGTCTAAAAGTGAGTTGTAAAGCACATAAGCCTCTTCAAAATCGTTTGTATATATGTCCAAAAATGCTAGGGCTTGCATGATACCTGTTTTATCTTTTGATTCAACTTGTAGTTTTCTTTTTAACTTATCTCGTTGTTTGTGTAAAAGTCCGCTGATTTGAAGCATTTTTACAAATCTCTCTTTTACTATAGATGAGCCATAATAAAATGCATTCATATCAAAGTCAAGGTTCTTAAACTCTATTTGAATCATTTTGGCGTATTCTTTTACATTTTTATCCGAATATTTTGCATTAAATGCTAGTATTTTTGCTAGCATATCGTTTGGTAAAACACTTTTGAGTTTTGTTGCTTTTTGCTTATAATAAAAACTGTTTGAAAGCATTTTAGCGGTTATCAAGTCAAAGGCAAGATGCAGTGGCTGTTCGCTTTTATCCGTCTCTAGCCATCTGTTCATGGAAAATTGGTTATTGTCTATAAAATGCGCTAGGGTCATAAAAAAGTTTACCCTTGGTATGCTCTCATCAGCGTCAATATCTCTTTTAACCTCTTCGAAAAGCTTAGCATGTTCTTTGTTTATGATTTCTGCGCACATCACAGCAAAAAGTCCGGCAAGGTAGTTTTTACTGTCTAGTCTATAGCTTGTTTTGAAGTGTTTGTAAGCTAAAGAGAAGTTTCCTATTTGTGCATAGGTTAAAGCCAAATCATAGTGAAGTATGGCGTGTTTTGAGTATAGTTTTGTAAGAGATTTAAACTTAGCATTGGCTTGTAAATAGTGGTGATTTAGAGCAAGTTTTATGCCCTCAGACAAAGATATGTTTATCTTAGATATGGTTGAGCTTGTCTTTAGATAGTCAAGCCCTGCGCCTAAGTCATCTACTAAGACATTTATGCTACCTTTTCTTATAAGCTCTATGGTTTGCCTTGCGTTAAATACCTTGTAAGGCGCAAAGTAAAAAAGCATGGCGTAAGAGTCTCTTTTGTTATTTTGGTTTTGCTCTTTATACTCATTTTGAGCCTCATTTACATCAAATAAAGCTCCATTTAGGGCAACCTTTATGGGGTAGGTATTTTGAGCGTAGCTAGCATTTTTATCATGCATATTGTTTAGTATGTTAGCAGCATTTGTAAAGTTTCCAAGTTTTAGCTCAACAAAGGAAAGAGCCATGGAGGCTAATCTTTTATCTTTTCTAAGGTTTATAGCTCTTATAAGGTTGTTTTTTGCCTGAGAAAACTCGCCAAGTCTTGCGTGTAAAAGCCCTTTTGTAAACTCTCCTCCATGTTCATTTTGCAAAGAGTTTAAGGCAAGATGTGGGCTATCGGTGTAGTTTAGTATCTTAGAAGCTAGATAGGCTTGCTTGTCTTTGTAATGATTTGAACTGGGATGGGTTAGGGCAGAGAGCGCTTCGTAGTAGTTTTGTTTGTAAAAGTTTATCAGCCCAACATAGTATGAATACAGCGGAGAATTGCTCTCTTCAGGTAAGTAAGTGTATGCTAGGTCAAGATAATATTTAAACAAAGCCTCATCTTCGAGTCTTAAGGCACAAACTGCTGCATTTAAAGCACTTACCGTTCTTTTTTCTTTGTTTAAGATGGCAATTTTAAAGGCGTTTAAAGCGCTTTTAAAGTCCTCTTCTTTCATCTTAGCCACGCCAATATTGTACTGAGATATTGCTTCATTGTAAGAGGCTATGTTTTTGTATATATCCAAAGCTTCCATTTTGTTACCACTTTCATATAAGGCATTTGCTTTTTTTAGCATGTGGTCTATTTTTGAAGGGGTAAAACTAGGTTTGCTTTGTTTTTTTTGTATTTTTTCAACTATCTGCTGTGTGACTTGTGAAGGAGTGTGTTTAGCATCGCTTTTTTTAAGTATCACAACAACTAAAAGTATGATAAGCAATAAAGCTACGATTATAAGTGAGGCGAGGAGAATGATGGTTTTTTTATTTACCTTGTTTTCGCCGTCATCTTCCTCTGCCAAATTTGGAGTTTGTTCGATGACAGTTTCATCTTCAAGGGGTGTTATGTCGATATCATGACTATACTCATCGTCTGAGCCAGCTATGACTATCTCTTCATCAAACTCCTCATTTGCCATTACATATAAGCCTTGAGTGCTTCAGGGATTTTTACACTTCCATCTTCTTGTTGGTAGTTTTCCATGATAGCTATTAGTGTTCGTCCAACCGCTAAAGATGAGCCATTTAGTGTGTGAACTAGGCGGTTTTTCTTTCCATCTTTATAGCGTATTTTTGCTCTTCTTGCTTGAAAATCTCTTGTGTTTGAGATTGAGCTTATTTCGCGGTATCTGTTTTGTCCAGGAAACCAAACTTCTAAGTCTATGGTTTTTGCAGCACCAAAGCCAAGGTCGCCGGTGCAAAGCATAACATGTCTGTGGGCAAGTCCTAGTGAACTTAAAAGCTCTGAAGCACAAGAGATCATACTTTCAAGCATAGCCTCGCTCTCTTCGGGTTTTGTTATGGCTATGAGTTCAACTTTGTCAAATTGATGTTGGCGTATCATGCCTCTTGTGTCTCTTCCCGCACTTCCTGCTTCTTTTCTAAAGCAAGCTGTGTATGAAGTGAGTTGTATAGGTAGCTCTTCACTTGGTATTATCTCATCTCTAAAAAGATTTGTTACGGGCACTTCAGCTGTGGGGATTAAGAAAAGCTCTTCTCCATCTACTTTAAACAAATCATCTTCAAATTTTGGTAACTGTCCTGTGCCTGTTAGGGTGTCGCGGTTTGCTATGTAGGGGACTGTCACTTCGCTAAAGCCGTGTTTTCGGTTGAAATCAAGCATATAGTTTATTAAAGCTCTCTCAAGTCTTGCTCCATCGTTTTTAAGCACTGAAAATCTACTTTTTGCTAACTTTACACCCCTCTCAAAATCTATCCAGTCAGGTGTGATGGTCAAACCCCAATGTTCTTTTGGCTCAAAATCAAACGTGGGAATTTCTCCAACTTTTTTTATCTCAACGTTTTCATCTTCATCTGCACCATTTGGCACATCATCATCGGGTATATTTGGCACATTTAAAGCTATGCTCTCAAGCTTACTCTCAAGCTCTCTTACCTCTTCTTGGGCTTTGCTCATAAGCTCTTTATTTTTTGCAAGTTCGTTTTTTAGCTCATTTATATCTTTACCTTCTTTTGCATAGCTACCAAAAAGTTTACTTTTGGCATTTTGCTCAGCTTGAAAGCTCTCTAATGTTTGTCGTTTCTCTTTTAAGCTTACAAAGAGGCTTTTAAGTTCGCCTAAAACCTCGTCGCTTACTTTTTTTCTTTTTAGATTTTTACTAACTGTTTCAAAATCATTTTGTAAATTTTTTAAATCTATCATCTTAATATTCCTGTTTTTTCTCTAACTATTTGTATGGTTTTCACAGCCTGTTCTTTGGCTTTTTTAGCTCCCTCATCAAGTATGCTTAGCACCTCGTCTCCATGGGCTAGATAGTACTCTCTTTTCTCTCTATGAGGCGCGAAATAATCCCATATAAGCTCTTTTAAATACATCTTAAAATGCCCATATCCTTCGCCACCTTTTGCATATCTTTGTGCTAACTCTTCTTGACCCGCTTCATCTAAAAATAGCTTTGCTAGTGCGAAGACATTGCAATCTTCGTGATTTTTTGGCTCTTCTAGCGGAGTTGAGTCTGTGATTATGGACGAGCATCGTTTTTTTAGTTGTTTTTCGGTGCAAAATATATCGATAGCATTATCATAGCTTTTGCTCATCTTTGCTCCATCTACTCCTGGAACTGTGGCTACATTTTCATTTACTCTAAACTCAGGAAGAGTGAAAACATCTCCATAGGCGTTGTTAAATTTTAAGGCGATGTCACGGGCAATCTCTACATGTTGGATTTGGTCTTTTCCAACAGGAACTATGTCTGTTTGGTATAAAAGTATGTCAGATGCCATCAAAACTGGATATGAAAATAAAGAGTGATTTGAAGCTATGCCTTTTGCTACTTTGTCTTTGTAGCTATGGGCTCGTTCCAACAATCCCATGGGTGTAAATGATGAAAGTATCCAATAAAGCTCTAAAACCTCTTTTACGTCTGATTGTACCCAAAAAACAGATTTTTGCGGGTCAATTCCAAGGCTTAAAAAATTTATAGCAGCATCAATGGTGTTTTGCTTTAAAGCCTTGCCATCTTGAAGGCTTGTTTGGGCGTGGTAGTTTGCTATAAAGATGTATAAATCCTCTTTTTCTTGTGCATCGAGCATTTGTTTAATAGCTCCAAAATAGTTGCCTAGATGTAAAGCTCCTGAGGGCTGAAGTCCTGTTAATGTTCGCATAATCTTCCTAGTTTTAAAAATAAGATATATTATAGCAAAAACTTAAAAAAATAAAAATAAAATTGTTTTTTGGAGTAGATGGAGAGTAGATGGAGCTTTTAAAAAGCCTTTTATAGGGGTGTTTGGGGTGATATTTGGAATTTTTTTAATATTTAATTAAGTTTTATTGTTTTTCTTCTTACTTTTTACAAAAAAAGTAAGCAAAATTGCCTTGCACATGTCCATTCGCACGATTTTAGCGATTTTCTTAAAAGCTGAGTGCAAAACTCGAAAAGCAAAGCTCATTTAGAGCCTTGCTTTCCTCAAACAGTTGCACTCTTATCGCTTTTCATCAAATTTAAAATCGGCTCATTCCCAAAGCAAGGGTTAAAACCGAGACTTTTTTATGTTTATTAAATTTGTGGAGTAGATGGAGAAAATTTTGAGTTTTCTATAGACGTACTTTAGGGGATATATGGGATTTTTTAATAATTAATTAAGTTTTGTTGTTTTTCTTCTTATTTTTTACTAAATAGATGGAGAGGCTAAGAGTGTTAAATTGAAATTAAAATGGATATTTTTAAAGTGTTTTTGTTGTGGTTTAATTGCACTATAAGGTAAATTTAATTATAATTTAAGTGCAATTCATGGGCAGACAAGTGCCCAACTTTTTTACAATCATCACAAAGTAGATTTAACATATCATCTAAAAAAGATTTTATATTGTTTGGCTTTAATCCAATTGTTTTATTGTGAATTTTTGTTGTAATTCTTGGAAATTCACCTTTTTGTGTTATGTTTGTTTTTAATATATTTTCCCAATGATATGATCTGTTTCTTAGGGTTAAAAATAGACTCAAATAAATATCAGCTATTTCGTTTTTAGAAAAATACTCTCTTTTGCTATTGATATAAAATCTATTTGTATTTTTATGAAAGTATTTTTTCATTTTCATGTTTTTTGTTTTATCTAAAAAGATTTGACTTTGCAATCTGTTGTCCTGAATAATTCTAACAATTTGTCCTAGAGTTAAGTTTGATAATACTTGGTCATGACTAATTTGTTTTTTGTATCTTGAGCTGATTTTTTCTATTTCTATTTTTAATATTTCATTGTTTGTAAGATGTAGCCAATTAGATTCAAATTTATCTTTCATATAATGATCTGTTAAGTTTCTTAAAAATATTTCAATGTGAGATATATGTAAGGTTAATTGTCCAACTAGTTTTAAATTGTCGAAATGTTGTTGTTCGTCTGTATAGTCTGATAATCTTGATAAAGATATTAGATTGGTCGTATTTCTAATCAGTAGATTTTTCATATTTTTACAACATTCCATTCCACCTCAAGTGAGGTGGAATGGTTTAAAACTATTCTACTTCTGCGTCGATAACGTCATCATCGTCTTTTTTCTTGCTCTCTTTTGGAGCTTCGCCTTTTTCGCCTTCTTTTTGTTTGTAAACAGCTTCAGCTAGTTTGTGGCTTGCTTCTGTAAGAGTTTTAACTTTTGCGTCTATCTCTTCTTTAGTTGTATTTTCATTTTTTAGTGTCTCTTTAAGTTCATCAAGAGCCTTAGTGATGGCTGCTTTATCGTCGCCACTTATTGCTTCTTCGCCGATTTCGCTTAGGCTTTTTTCTGTTTGGTGGGCTAGGGCGTCTGCTTGGTTTCTCGCATCAACCGCTTCTTTTCTTTTCTTGTCAGCCTCTTTGTTAAGTTCAGCGTCTTTAACCATCTTTTCTATCTCAGCATCATCTAGTCCGCTTGAGCCTGTGATTTTTATCTCTTGAGCTTTACCTGTGGCTTTATCGCTTGCAGAAACTGTTAGTATTCCGTTTGCGTCGATGTCGAAAACAACTTCTATCTGAGGTACGCCTCTTGGTGCTGGTGGGATACCTTCTAGGTTAAATTGCCCTAAGCTTTTATTGTCTTTTGCAAACTCACGCTCTCCTTGAAGTACGTGGATGGTAACTGCAGGCTGATTGTCTTCTGCTGTGGAGAAAGTCTGAGTTTTTTTAGCAGGTATTGTAGTACCTTTTTCTATAACTCTTGTTAAAACGCCACCTAGTGTTTCGATACCAAGACTTAGTGGAGTTACGTCAAGTAAAAGTACGTCTTTTACATCTCCTTTGATAACAGCACCTTGAATAGCTGCACCGATAGATACAACTTCATCAGGGTTTACAGACTTGTTAAGCTCTTTTCCAAATGCCTTTTTAACCTCTTCTTGAACAAGCGGAACCCTTGTTGAGCCACCAACCATAACAACTTCTTTTATCTCGCTCATAGATAAGTCAGCTTCTTTTACCACATCTTTAAGCTTATCGATAGTCTCTTTTACAAGCTCTTCTATCATACTTTCAAACTTAGCTCTGGTTAGTTTTTTAACAAGGTGTTTTGGTCCTGTCGCGTCCATAGTGATGAAAGGCTGGTTTATATCAGTTTCACTTGTGGAAGAAAGCTCTTTTTTGGCATTTTCAGCAGCTTCTTTTAGTCTTTGAAGTGCCATAACATCAGCTTTTAAGTCTATGCCGTTTTCACTTTTAAACTCTTCTACTAACCAGTCGATTAGTTTATTGTCAAAGTCATCTCCACCTAAAAATGCATTACCGCCTGTTGATAAAACTTCAACTACATTATCGCCAGTTTCCAGTACTGTTACGTCAAATGTACCACCACCTAGGTCATAAACAACTATCTTTTCGCTCTCTTTTTTGTCTAGTCCATAAGCAAGTGCAGCTGCTGTTGGCTCGTTTATAATTCTTAAAACATTAAGTCCTGCGATTGTTCCTGCTTCTTTTGTAGCCTTTCTTTGTGCGTCGTTAAAATAAGCTGGCACTGTGATAACTGCGTCAGTTACGCTTTCGCCTAAAAAGCTCTCAGCGTCTTCTTTGAGTTTCATCAAAACTTTTGCACTTATCTCTTGAGGAGTGTAAACCTTTCCTTCTATCTCAATCGCACACGCACCATTTCTGTCAACTATATGATATGGAAGTCTTTTTTTAGCCTCTTCAGCCGCTTCTTCGTTACTCATAAGTCCCATAATTCTTTTTATAGAGTATATAGTTTTCTCTGGGTTTGTAACCGCTTGTCTTTTAGCAGTGTCGCCCACTAAAACCTCGCCTTTGTCTGTAAATGCAACGATAGATGGAGTTGTTGCTTTTCCCTCTTTGTTGGTGATTACCTTGCCTTCACCTCTTTCATAGATGCTTACGCATGAGTTTGTTGTTCCTAGGTCAATTCCTATTACTTTTGCCATTTTTTATCCTTTTTATTAAATTTTTTTACTTATCTTTGTTTACTTGGCTATGCTAACCATCGCAGGTCTTAAAACTCTGTCTTTGATGGTGTAACCTTTTTGCAAAGTTTGCACTATTTGTCCACTTTGCACCTCTTGGCTATCAACTTTCATGATAGCTTCGTGTATGTTTGGATCAAACTCTCCCTCGCAAGGAACTTGTTTTATCTCATTTTTTTCAAAACATTTTTTAAATTGCTCTAATGTTAACTCTATGCCTTCTTTGTATTTTTTTACCACCTCTTCGTTTTGCACTTGCACTTCTTCATTGCCTAAAAGTGCATTTTCTAGGGCATCAACGATGGGAAGTAAATCTCTTGCAAAGCCTTCGTGAGCGTAGCTGATGGCTTGGTATTTTTCTTTTTCAAGCCTTTTTTTGATGTTTTCAAAGTCCGCATGCTCTCTTAGATTTTCATCTTTTAGCTGTGCTATTTGAGCTTGAAGAGCTTGCAATGTATCCTCTTCGCTCTCTTCATTTACCTCTTGCTCTTCGTTTTCGTCGATGTTCTCATCGATATTTTCTTGAACTTCTTGCTCTATTGTTTCGTCTAATTTTTCAGTCTGCTCTTCGCTCATCTATCCTCCTTAAAAAACTTTCAAAATCCGTATAAACTTCACCTATACAAAATAGATGTGTTCTTTCTCCTTCAAATACTGCCGGAGTTTTAAGTGCCATGTAGCCATCGGGCAATATGTCATCAAAAAAAACTCCCGTGCCTAGTCTAAAAGAACTGTTTATGTCAAAGCTTAGTTTGTTTTGCTCTTTTAGCTCAAACATAAGCTTTTCACCCTTTTTAAATAAAACCTTTGTGGCAACTAGATGGTCAAGTTTTTCGCTTAGCTCCTCTAGCCCCATATTTTGGCTTATTTGCTTTAGTTCCCAAAGGTTTACCCCTTTGATTTGCTCCAAAAATAAGGCGACATTTTCATCATACTTTAAAACTATCTGTTCATTTCCTAGTATCAAAAGTAGAAATCTTCCATCTACTTTTATGATTTCATCTAGTCTCTCACCCACATCGGAGCTAACTGAACAGTACAATCTAAAATCATCTAAAACCCTGCTAAAGTTTTCGCTATTGCCTATGTAGACAGGCTCTTCTACATCGATATGCTCTAGCCAATAGCCTTTCATAGCATTGTTTGTGGGAATTCGTCCACTGCTTATATGAAGCTGTGTTAAAACTCCTTCATCGACTAATTTTTTAAAGTAAACTCGTATGGTTGAAGCTGGGATTTGCATATCTGCTTTTTCCATGCGTTCATTTAAAAGAGAAGAGCCGATAGGAAGATGTTCTTCAAGATAGGCTTTGATAATCTCTTCTAAGATGATGTCTCGTTTACTTTTCTTAATCACTTTAGCACTCTTTATTTTAAATTGCTAAAAGTATTATACAACATTGAGTGTATATTTGTCAAGTAGTTTTAATATAAAGTTTCTTTAGTCACTTAGACTCAAGTATAAAATATATATAGCATTTGGCTTAAAGTCGGCTTTTAAAATCCTCTCCATCTACTCGGTTAAATTTATAAAGCATTCATAAAAATATACTTTTTATACAAAAAAATGTATAGATTTACTAATAAAATACATAAAATATACGTAAAATTTAAACAAAAATACTATTTATTGTATATTATATGAAATACCCTGAGTAGATGGAGGAGTAGATGGATAGTTTTTTGGACTTTTATGCTCTATTTGTGGGGGTTTTGGATGATGATAAAACGAGGTCTAAGCCTCGTTTTATTACTTGTCTCTGATTTTTAAAGTTGCGATTACTTCGCTGTATTTAGCGTAGTCTTTTCTTTTTAGATACTTTAATAATCTTTTTCTTTGACCTACAAGTTTTAAAAGTCCAAGTCTTGAAGAGTGGTCTTTTTTGTTCACTTTTAGGTGCTCAGTAAGATAAGATATGCGATTTGAAAGTAGAGCTATTTGAACTTCAGGTGAACCTGTGTCACCTTCTTTTCTTGCAAATTGCTTTACAATTTCAAGTTTTTTCGCCGAATCTAAAGCCATGTTGACCTCCTTGATTGGTATTGAAGACGTGATTATAGCGAAAAAAAATAAAAAAAGCAATTTTTTGTATTGGTCCACCACATGGCACTTAGGTTTATTTTCTAAAAGTTTTTTTAAATCATTTTTAAACTCTTTTACGCTTTGTTTTTTTAAACAATTATCTTTTGTGTAAACACCTTTCAAAGATGGTGTATTTTATACTGAATATCTATGTGTGCTATATAAGTGATAAAATACTCAACTTTCTTTTTTGTAAAGTAATTTTTGAAAAAATTTAATATATTCATTTAAAATCTATCCAAAAATGTTTTATCAGTAGTTCTTTTTTAATAAAAAGACCATTAGTTATTCCATAACATAATTTTTACATGCCTAATCAGCATGGAACTTTCTTCTAAACATTGTGGCTCATCATCTAGTAACTTTCCACCCTAAGAACGACTTAGTAAATCAATTAGCAAATCTCCTAGTCCCCTTAAGCTTTTGGCATCTTCATGAATTTCAATCATCTTACTTTGTTCAATATTTTTTTCTGCCTCAAATGTTAGCATTGTTTAATCCTTTTTTTGAAAACTTATTTTTACATGATGGATCGCTTCATATTCATCTGTTATGAGTTCGGATACATCATCTATCTCTTCTTCTCCACCCCAAGCAGGACTCATAAGATGAATATGGTCTGCCTCTTTGAGTTGTGATAAATAACTTAACCAATCTATCAATTTTGCTAATCCTTCTTTGTCAGCATCTATATAAAGCGTATTTCCTTCTTTTCTTTCCACTATAAAACCTAGCATCAAATTTCCTTAATTTAATTTATTCCCTAATGAAAACTTTCTTTTTTTAATTTCCCATTACATTTTATATTTTTTATATCTTTTATTATAACACTATATTCATTAGAATTAAAAAACTTCCTTTAGACATATTATGATTAAATTCATATAAACACGAAAGACCTTCTAGGTATTTTTTTAATGATTGAGGGGGCGACATGCATAGCGAATAGCCTAAAAACAGTTTTGCATTTTGATATTTTGAGTCAATTTTTCTAAATATATCAATAGCTTTATGATAATCTTCTATTATATGCATATAACATATAAAAACATGCCTATAAGCGGTTTTATCTCCACTTAATGCCTTATATTCATAATTATTAATTCTATAATTAAGGATAGTAATGTATTTAGGGGGTATTAAAATAGCAATGATAAAAAATAATAAAAAATTAACTAAAAATAAATTGACATGTTTACTCATAATGCTTATTTGTTTCCATTAGTAATTGTATGGTGTTTTTGTTTGCAGGTTTTAGCCTATAAAAATATTTGCTCTCTTTTAGTTCTTGCATTTTTTTTGCAAACAAAATTCGATCTGATGGTTTCATGGACTCAAAAAATATAACAGGCAAATAGGCTAATGAGTTAAATAATTTAATATTTGCATATACTAAACCAATATAATAATCTACTCTTTCGTTTTGTGGTAACTTTGCGACATTGTTTTGTGTTGAAGCTATTGCATCTTCTAAAGCAAAATGATTATAGTAACTCATGATTGATATTTTTAAAATGTTTATTTTAATTGTGTTTGACTTGATAAATCTTAGTTTGTATTCCGTATAGAAAAATAAAGTGGTTATTATAAAAACAAAAAATATAGATACAAAAATTGATATTTTTTTAATCATGAATGGTAAGTTCTCCATATTTAGTTATAGTTTTATTTGGAGAATACCAAGGCTCTTCATAAGTTACTTTAGTTTTTTGAGTTAATTGAAGCATTTTGTTAATTAGCGACCAGTCCTTGTTGCCATTTTTAATAGAATTATCGACAGTAACACAACCGTGGTTTATAGTTCCTAAATGCAATCTAAAATCCTCCTTTGCCATTTTGTGTAAAATCATCAATTTTATCATCTCTTTTTAATAATCCATACCATTGAGAATTGCTTGCAGGATTTGGATTATTTGTAATAGTATAAGTACCATTAGGTGCTGGCAACATTTTGCCTTTACCCGTATTGGACACATTTCCCATATTCGATTTTCCTCCAGTAAAAGCTTTAGTGCTGATTGATTTTTTGGTATTTTTATCTTTTATAGTTAATAAACCAGTGCTTTTGTTGAAGCTTGCTTGAATTTCCATTCCTATCCACCCAATTAACAGGATTGCCCCTAACATAAGCATAAGTGTTTAATCCACCATTTAACCCTATAGGGTCGCTTTGGGTATATCTTTT